>Ga0129299_1001579_pt1 | contig 15186 bp, 10 predicted proteins | sample ConPoolayeCmetaG_FD_94477 | JGI IMG/M metagenome (GOLD analysis project Ga0129299, IMG submission 94477) | Hot spring microbial mat communities from California, USA to study Microbial Dark Matter (Phase II) - Cone Pool mat layer C metaG ... | reverse complement strand
GTGCCCGCTTACTCTCTTCACATTATATCACATCACATTTCGCATCACATTATATCAGAAGGGGGCAGGTGGATGAGTGGGGTTGTCCCGTAGGGGCAAAAGATTTTTCGCCCGTACAACGACAGCGAAATTCAGGCTCAGCCATCGGCTTGCGTTAGTCGTCGGTTGCTAACCGTCAGCGAGCGATGCCGGGGCTGGTGGTTACAAAAATCCTGACGGGTCCATCGAGACCCGTCAGGATTTTTTCTTTGTTCTTTGCAACCGAATTTGCTGTCGCACTTCGGCTTCTGCCCAGCGCCGCCGATCCTCATCCGTTTCCAGAATCAACGGCGGCACCGGACACGGCTTGCCTTCGTCGTCGAGCGCGACGTACACCGCGTACGCGGAATTCGTGTGCGTGATTTCGCCGGTAATTGGATTCTCCGCTTCGACGCGCACGCCGACCTCCAGCGATGTTTTGCCGACCCAGTTCACTGACGCGCGTAGCGTGAGCAAGTGGCCCACGCGCACCGGCGACAAGAACGAGACCGAGTCCATTGTAATCGTGACGACGGGGCGACGCGCGTGCCGCATCGCCGCAAGCGCGCCGGCTTCGTCAATCAATTTCATAATGTGCCCGCCATGCACATTCCCCAGCGGATTCGCATCCGAGGGCATCATTTGTTGACTCAATTCCACCTGCGAGGCGGTGGAGCATTTCGCAGGCAAGCGTGGATCACCACCGCGTACGTCCAACTCTTCTGTCATAGGCACAACTTTCTGGAGAACAAAGTGAAATCTGTTCTCTCGGTGAATTTGGATTTTTTACCACCTCTTGTTATAATGCGCGTGTGATTTCCCCCCCATCTTCATTCGAGCGGAGCGTGCCCACGTGCCCAACGCCCTGGCGTCAACTGGGGTATGGTTGTCTGGCGATTGCTCTCATCACTTCAGTCGTAATGTACTGCGCCGGCACATTCAGTCTGTTGATCCGTCCGAGTCTTGTGCAGCGCGCGCCAACACCCACACCTATCACGCCATTCAGTTGGGGCGCCTCACCCACGCAACCACCGCCGACGCTCATCTTTGTACCGCCCGGCACCTTGCTCGCTACACCCACGCAAGCACCGATTCCAACGCGTGAACTGCCGACTGCCACTCCCACCCCCACCGAAGCGTTGGGTGTTTCGCCCACGTTTGCACCTACGACTGTGACACGTGGCGCGTCAACCGCGACGCGCACGCCACCGCGCGCCGGCACGGCAACGTCCATCCCTAGCACCCCCACCCCGCGTCGGTGATACCACCACCCTCGTCCTTCGTCCTTCGTCCTTCGTCGTTCGTCCTCCGTCCCCCATCACTTGTCGCTGCGCAACAATTTACTCAACATCTCGCGCACCTGTTGCACATTCCTCAACACCCCCGCGAGAAACGTGACCGCGCTGGCAAGCGAAAGGGCGAGCGAAATGAGAAACCCTGAATAGAAATCCACACGAAAATCCAGCGTTTGCCTGTGCCCCGGCGGTGTAAATTCCAGCACCACCTGGCGATATTCGGTGGATGGCTTGAGGGGATTGTAGGGAATGACGCCGGCGCCGCGCTGATGCAGCGTAATCGCAAATCGCTCGCGCGTCATCGGCGGTTTGAACTCGCGTTGAGCCGTTCCATCGAGCACCACATCGGTATCCTTGTAAAGAGTCGCGTAAAGCGGCGCGGTAGTGGCGCGCGTAAACTCGACCTCCACGCTGATAACGTTCGGTTCGCTGGCGTTCGCGCGCAGAATCGGATCGTAGCGGATGATCGCGCGCGCGCCGGCAGCCTCCAGCGGGACCAGCAGGTTGGCCGAGCGCGGCGCGAGCAGAATGTCCGCGGTATAGACCGCCAGAAACGGCAAGTTGATGAGGAAGATGAGCATCGTTACAAGGAGCACGACCACGCGTCTCCAGGGCTTGGGCGACGGTGGAGGTGGCGGTGGAGTTTCGGGAATGCCAAAGTGACGTCGAAACGCCGCGGCGAACAGTCGGTTGCGCACCGCACACTGTTTCTCATCACGAATCGCGCCCAAAAGTTCCAGACGGGCGACGGTGGGATTCAAACGACTGAAGGGAACACTTGACCCACTCACGATTTGCTTGAGTTGGTCGCGCACCGACGGCTCGGCTTCGATTTGCAAAATCATCTTTTCCAGATGATCGTCACTCCGCAAAATCTCATCCGCCGCCGTTTGCACCACCGGCAACGTTACTACCGCCGGTCGCGCCGCGTGGACGAGCGCGCACAACTTTTGGGTCAGGTACGGATGTCCCCCGGTGTAATCATAAATCCACTGTGCGGTTTCGGGCAGAATGTTCACACCAAGACGTGGAAAGTTATCTGCCAGTACCTGGACACCTGCCACATCGAAATCTTTGAGGTAAATGCGTTCAGCGATGTTGAGAGGCGAATTGGGTCCGCTCGTCAAACGATGCAACTCACGCGCGCCACAGAGCACCAGCAAATACTTTTCGAACGCGACCTCGTCCTCTTTGCGCCGACTGGAAAAGACACTCCGCCACGTTCCAAAAAACGCGTCCGCCACCTCCGGCGGCACCGCCTCCACTTCATCCATCAGTACCACGATGCGCGGCGTGCGGACGTGGCGCGCCAGATCCAGCAAAAAGCGTCGAAACTCGATGGGATTGGTCGGTGCAAGCATCTCTTTTTCGACGCGGCGCGGCAACGTGCCCCCCACCTCGGAACGCAATTGCTCTGCCACATACGTATAGAGGCGCGCTTCGGATTGATCGCGCACGACGGCGAGGTCAATCAACGCCACGCCAATCCCGCGCGGACGCAAGTGGTAGCGCAGTTGATACAACAGTGTGGTCTTGCCGGTCTGACGCGCGCTCAGGATTGCCAGATACGCATCCACGCGCGTACTTTGCGCCGCGTGTAACAAGTGATCGAGTTCCGGGCGCGGCACATAGACGGCGCGGTCATCCGCCGGGTCGAGCGGCCCGCGCGTTTTAAAGACCGGGGTTTCCGACCGGGTGACGTTCGTCATTGTTTGACTCCATACAAGGTGCGCAGTTCTTCGAGGTAACTGGTGGCAGAGCCATACACATCCGTGCCACGTCGCAAGACTCTGGCGAGGGCGGGCGCGGCAAAGGTGTACTGGGGTCCTTCGCGGCGAAGAATTGAGTACAGCGTGAGACTCTCGAACGCTTCTTCCAGATGGTCCAACGGCACAGCCACACCAGCCGTGTCGAGCGTTTGTGCGGTCTCTCCCAGCGTCAGATGATTGCGTTCGAGTAGCCACAGCGTGATGAGACGTTCGAGTGACGTGGTGCTCCCCCACAACACTTCGGCAAAGTACTCGGCGTACTCGGTGGAGCGTCCCACACTCTCCACATCGCTACGCCGAATCAGACGCTCGCGCCGCTGATTGATGCGCTCGATCAACTTCTGGCACAGATACTGCACCATATTCGGGTGACACGCGGCATAGTCAATGATTTGCGCCGCCAGATCACCGTCTTCCTCCAGCACCACGCCCATCTCGTGCATCGGATCGGTGACGACGCGCCGCGCTTCCTCGGGACGAAGATACGACAAGACCATCCGATTGCAAAAGTTGAAAAAAGCCAGGTGGGGATTGTGCAAAGCGTTGTTCAAGACTTTGTCGCCGCAAAACACAAAACGCAACGCGAGTTCTTGTGAGAGTGCACGAAAGACGCGAAAGAGCGACTCGCCACGCTCGATGTCGTATGCCAGCAAGCCGTCAATCTCATCGAACAGCATCACAATCGTACGCAACGGATAGCGCGTCGGCAAATCGGTAATCACCCGACGGAACGCTTCGGGGGTCCGCGCCGGTAACTCCAGACGCCACATCGTCTCGACGGTTTCAAAGAAATCCTCGTACGAATGCACCGCCTGGCAATCGAGATAAAAGGGGTGATATTCGGGGATTTCCTGCAGCAAGTGCAACACGCGCGCCAGAATAGAGGTTTTGCCGATTTTGCGTCCACCCACAATCGCAAAATTCGTATCGCGCACGGTGCGCACGATGGTCTTGAGTTCTGCTTCGCGACCAAAAAACATATTGGCGGGCACGGGACCGCTGGTCACGTACGGTGAGACGACTGTCAAATCCACCTGACTCAGGATAATCTCGACCAGTTCGCGGGAATGATCACGCGCGGCAAGCAAACGGCGGAGCGCGTGACCATCGAGGACGATGAAATCGTGCGTCGCCTGGCGTAACAGGTGTGCCAGTGCCTGCCGGGGGTTGGGTGGTGGCGTATCGCGCAAATCAATCACGAGGGCAAAATAACTGACCATATTCAGCACGCCCATCAGGTCGCGCAGTGCCGCCACGTCTTCGGCGCGTGCTTCGCGACGGGGAATGAAGATAATCGGAAAGCGGGGAGGAATTTTCAAACGCAACGCCGGCGCGCGCACCACATAGCCCATCAAGCCCTTGTAGGCACGCTCGTCCAGACGCGTAAATCCCAGCAAGATGCACAGTTGATCTACAATTTGCCGCGTCACCGATGCAAAGGCTTGTTCATTATCCACCAGTTCCCACGCCGCTTTCCACATACTGAGAAATCTTTGCGTCATCGCAAAGTTATCGGCGCGCAGATAGGGCGGATGCTCTTGCCACGTCAACGCCTCGCGCGGATGCTCTGCGAGATAGCGTTTGAGCGCGTGAGAGAGTTGCTGGCGCGGTAACTTGAGATTGCCGGCATGGGCTTCGCCAGTCTTCTGGAGTGCCTGTGCGATTGCCGCTTCCCACTGCTTCCACATCTGCCGCAGCGCGCGTTCTTGCGCGGGCGGACTCCAGTAGCGATACCACAGCAAGCCCATCAGACCGAACCCCAGGCATCCCAGCAGCACCAGCGAAGTGATGGCAGGTGATGAGATGATGCTGCGTCGCGACTCGATACTGTGTACCACACCGCTGCCGGTCGTTCCTGCCAGAATATGCTCCGGCGCGTTCGGGTCAACGACCATCGTCTGGACGATCGCGTAGGGCGGCAAACCATCGTTGGCAAGTGTCCAGTGCGTACCTCCATCTTCGCTACGAAAAACGCCCCGGTCGGTGCCCGCGTAGATGACATCGGGCAGCGCGGGATTCAGCGCCACGGTTTTGAGACGTGCCGGCATCGGCAACGCGCCGCGCGGTGACCAGCGTGTTCCGCCATCGTCACTGCGATAGATCCCGCTGGAGGTAAAGCCTGTGATGAGTGTTTGAGGCCGGCGCGGATCGAAAACCAGCGTGTTGGCTTCATCGAGCGGCAGGGACGCGACATACTCCCACGCTGCTTCGGTGCGCTGACGCGGCAAACGATACACCCCGCGTTCGGTCGCCGCGTACAGATGGGTCGGCGTTGCCACGAGCGCAATCACGCGCGTGATACCGTTCAAACCATTCGTTTGCGCGTGCCACGTCTGTCCCTTGTCTGTGCTCTTGAACAAACCGTTGCCCAGCGTTCCAGCGTACAGCACCGTTTGTCCGTCACTTGCCACTATCAGCAAACTGCTAATCGGGGCAGAGCGGGAGAGGTTCTCTGCCACCAGCGTAAAGGTCGCGCCACTGTCCCGCGAAACGAACACCGCGCTGCTCCAGGTGCCGGCGTAAATTTCGCCAGCCGCGCTGGGATCACGCGCCAGACAAACGACGTACGGATCGGTGAGCCCACGGGCTTCGCTCCAGGTGTTACCCCGATCGCTAGAGCGATACACGCCAAAGGTGGTCGCCGCGAGGAGTAGAGCGGGTTGGGTGGGCAACATCATCAGTTGATTGACCGTCGTCGCGACGAAACCGGTGTTGAGGATTTGCCACGTCGCGCCATCGTCACTGCTTTTCAGCACTCCGCGCGCAGTGCCGACGTAGATGGTATGCTTGTCCGCGAGTGCGAGGGAACGGATCGGCAGGTCGCGCAAGGGATTGGGGAGCAAACTCCACCGCATTCCGCCATCGGTGGTGCGAGCAATCCCTTGCGGCAGAACGACAAAGACACGATCGGGTTGTTGTGGATCGTTGACGACGGGACGCGCAAACGCCTGGGCTAAACTCCCGCCAAGCGCGTTCCACGATTTTCCGTCAGGACTCTGATAGATGCCCTGACTGGTGCCCACCAGCAAGCCACGCGTGGTGACGACGATTGACTGGGGGCGGACGCCGCCAGGCAAACCTTCGGAAATAAACTGCCAGCGTTCGCCGCGATCGCGCGAGGCATAAATGCCGGTATCGGTGACCGCATAGAGCGTTTGTCCATCCAGCGAAAAGGCAAGCGACCACACGCGGGTAGATTTGAGGTCCGCGCCTACATCATTCCACGTGTCGCCGGCGTTATCACTACGCAACACCGTGTTGGCGGTCGCGGCATAGATGCGCTGCGGCGTCGCAGGGTCGAGTAGAAACGCGTGAATGATTTGATGGCTCTGGCGCGGGTCAACACTGGTCCAGGTTGCGCCGGCATCACTGGTGCGATAAATGCCATTGTGCGTACCCGCAAGAACAACATTCGGCGCGCGCAACACCACCAGCGCGGTGATGAGCGGATTCGCCGGCAAACCCTGTGACACTGCCGACCAGCGCGCGCCATCATCGCGCGTGAGATAGACGCCGCTGTCCGAACCTGCATAGATCATCCCCGGCGTATTCGGCACCAGCGCCAGTGTATTAACAAAACCACCTGCGGGACCGGCCGTGACGCTCCAGACCAGCGAGCCCTGGGCAGACGCGGTGCAGACCAGCCCAAGCCAGAGGCAAGTCGCGAGCAGGATTGCGGTTCGCCGCACCGTCACACGTCCTCCTTGCGTCAAAGAATTCTCGCGGACGTATTCATCATCCAACAAAGATATTATACTTAAATAGCACACATTGTAAAAGCCAGGTGTTTGGAGTATAATCGGCTGGCAAACTGACAAGGTCAAGGAACGATGCGCATCGAATGCTTTAGTGATCCAGACATTTTTACGACACTCGAATCCGAGTGGAACACGCTGTTGAGCCGCAGCATCACCGACACGATTTTTCTGACGAACGAATGGCAACGTACGTGGTGGAAACATCTGGGTAGCGGTGAACTGTATGTCCTGACCTTTCGCGATGACGCGGGGACATTGCTTGGAATTGCCCCCCTGTTCGCCGAAGCGACTCGTACCGGCACGCGCACACTGGCTCTGGTGGGTTGTGTAGAAGTGTCCGATTATCTCGATGTGATTGTCGCGTCCGAACACGCCCCACGCGTGTACACCGCGCTGCTCGATACGTTGTTGCACGCCGATTTTCCGGAATGGGAGTGGTTACACCTGTGCAATCTCCCTGCCGCTTCGCCAACCTGCACCCAACTCAAGACGCTGGCAGAAGCACGCGGTTTGACCGTCCAGCAGGGCGTCGGCGATGTGGCGCCTCTGCTCGAACTGCCAGCCACGTGGGAGGCGTATCTGGAATTGCTGGATAAGAAACAGCGGCACGAGATTCGGCGCAAGTTACGCCGCATCGAAGAGGTGCAGGCACGCTGGTACACCATTGACCGCGCGGACATACTGGAGCAAGCCGTGAGCGATTTCATTGATCTGCACAAAAAAAGTCGCCCCGATAAAAATATGTTTATGGATGCGCGGCGGCGCGACTTTTTTCAGGACCTGGCGCGCGTCCTGTTTGCACGCGGTTGGTTACAACTTGCGTTTTTGGACATTCACGGCGCGCCCGCCGCGGCGATTATGAACTTTATCTACAACAACGATGTGCTGGTGTACAATTCGGGGTACGATCCAGTGCAGTATGGCGCATATAGTCCGGGCATCGTCTTGTTCGCGCGCTCGATTCAAGATGCGATTGCGGCAGGACGACGCCGTTATGATTTTCTGCGCGGCAACGAGGAATACAAATATCGTCTCGGCGCGCACGATACGCTGGTGATGGAACTACACATCCAGCGAAAAAAAATAGCACGTCGAAAAAAAGACTAACGGGGTGGTGGCGAGCAAAGCCGCCCGCCACTATCCCGTCATCACCTCGATTTACTCCGCTCCCACTTGCATCCGCAAGTACGCCTCGATGAACGCGTCGAGATCACCATCCAGCACCAGATCGGTGCGCGCGGTCTCGTAATTGGTGCGATGGTCTTTGACCATCTGGTAAGGGTGCAACACATAGGAACGAATTTGATTCCCCCAACCGGCTTCGACGTGTTTGCCCTTGAGGCGCGCTTTTTCTTGCTCGCGCTTTTCAATCTCCAACTCCAGCAAACGCGAACGCAACACCTTGAACGCCATTTCTTTGTTCTGCAACTGCGAGCGTTCGTTCTGACACGAAACGACGATGCCGGTGGGCAAGTGCGTCAGGCGCACCGCCGTTGCCACTTTTTGCACATTTTGCCCCCCGCGCCCCGAGGCGTGGAAAATATCCACACGGACATCTTCGGGTTTGATCTCCACCTGAACCGTGTCGTCAATCTCTGGCATCACTTCGACGAGAGCAAACGAGGTATGCCGCCGATGATTGGCATCGAACGGAGAAAGGCGAACGAGACGATGCACCCCGCGCTCGGCTTTCAAGCGTCCATACGCATACTCGCCCACAAAACGTAACGTGACCGATTTGATGCCCGCTTCGTCGCCGGGCATTTCCTCTAAAATCTCCGTACGATAGTTCTGCGCGTCGCCATAGCGGAGATACATTCGCATCAGCATTTGCGCCCAGTCTTGCGATTCAGTACCGCCCGCGCCGGCGTGGATCGAGAGGATGGCGTTATGCCGATCATACTCGCCTGAGAACAGCAGACGCAATTCGAGCGCGCGCAGCCGCGCTTCGAGTTCCAGCGCTTCGTGTTCCAGGTCTTCGATGAGGTCGGCATGCTCTTCTGACAGGGCAAGTTCCAGCAAGCCCGCCGCGTCGCGCACGCGGCGTTCCAGTTCGCGCCACGTCTTTGTCTCTTCTTGCAACGCGGTCAGAGTGCGCATCGTTTGCTGAGCAGCGGTTGCATCCGTCCAGAAATCCGGCTGTGCCGCGCGCTGTTCCAGTTCTGCCGCGCGTTTCTCCTTATCGGCGATGTCAAAGACGCTCCAGGAGTGTGGCGATACGGGTGTTCAGTTCGGTCAGTTTCGCTTTCAAGTCTTCCATTGTCACTTCTCCTTTTACTCGAATAACCCTGCTACAAATTCCTGCGCATCGAATTCTGCCCAATCGTCCAGTGTTTCACCGGTGCCAACAAAGCGGATGGGCACTTGCAATTCTTTGACAATTGCAAAGACAACGCCCCCTTTGGCAGTACCATCGAGTTTGGTCAGAATCAAACCGGTGAGGGGGGTGGCTTTTTTGAATTCGCGCGCTTGTTGCAAGCCGTTCTGACCCGTCACCGCATCGAGCACCAGAAAAGTCTCGTGGGGCGCCAGTGGGTCGTTCTTTTGCAACACGCGTGCGATTTTTTCCAGTTCTTTCATCAAATTGAATTTGGTTTGCAGGCGTCCTGCCGTGTCTACAATTACATAGTCCACATTGCGCGCGCGCGCGGCTTGCCAGGCATCGAACGCCACCGCGCCCGGGTCCGCGCCGGGTTGATGCGCGATCACATCGGCGCCCACGCGTTGCCCCCAGATTTTCAACTGGTCAATCGCGGCGGCGCGAAAAGTGTCGGCGGCTGCCAACAGCACTTTTTTGTTTTGCGCGCGATAGTAATGGGCAAGTTTGGCGATGCTCGTGGTCTTGCCCGAGCCGTTGACTCCCACAACGAGTACAACGTAGGGCGGAGAAAAGTTAGAGAGCGGCGGAGGGGGCTGGGCAGTTTGCAACAGTGCCAGCAATTCTTCCTTGAGCATCTCTTGCACGCGCGCGGTCTGGCGCACGTGTTCCTTGTCCGCGCGCACGCGCATCTTGTCCACCAGTTCGATGGTCGTCGTGGTGCCCACATCGGCACCAATGAGCATCTCTTCCAGACTGATCCAGAATTCCTCGTCCACTTCGTTCCGCGCCACCAGCGCGGTGAGACGTGTTAGAAAGGAGGTGCGCGTCTTGGTCAGACTGGCTTTGATTTGTTGTGGTCGGCGAAAGAGTGAAAACATTGTATCATTTGTCCTGTAGGATGTTACTTTTTTCTAGTCCAATCGCTGCTCGTGCGCGAGAGTTTTGAGCACCGTGCTCAAATGCTCGCGCCAGTGCGGGTCTCCATCGAAATTCATCCACACGCGATCACGCGCCACGTGCAGGCGATCTTGGAAGGTGGTGTTCAGGCGCGCGGCAAGGGTCGCGTCGTCGCGTCCAAACTTGATGACAAGCCGTCCTTCTTCCAGCGTGATGGAGGCAATCTGCGCCTTGAGCGCGGCAACTTTGAGCCGCAGAAGGTAGAGCAAATTGTTGACCTGTTCCGGCGGCTTGCCAAAGCGATCGGTCAATTCCTGTGTGATCTCGTCCAGTTGTGCGTCGGTGGTGATGTCTGCCAGGCGCCGATACAAACGCAAGCGCAAACCGGCATCGGGGATGTACTCTTCGGGGATTTGCGCGGGCAAGGGCAAATCAATTAGCGGCGCGCCCAGTTGTGGAGCGCGCGAGGGTGTATGCGCCGCATTGTCGAGTTTTGCGCGCGCGGCTTCTATCGCGCTGGCGAGTAAACGGCAGTACAGATCGAAACCGACCGCGGCGATGTGTCCCGATTGGCGCGCGCCCAGAATTTCCCCGGCACCGCGAATCTCCAGATCGCGCATGGCAATTTGAAAGCCCGCGCCCAGTTCACTGGCGGCGGCGATGGATTGCAAGCGCTCGTGCGCTTCGGCACTGAGGGGATGCTGTTTGTCGTAGAGAAAATACGCGTACGCGCGCGCCGCGCTGCGCCCCACGCGTCCGCGCAATTGATAGAGTTGTGCCAGACCAAATCGCTCGGCATGCGCGACGATGAGCGTGTTGGCGTTGGGAATATCAATGCCACTTTCGATGATTGTCGTGCACACGAGCACATCATACTTGCCCGCCGCAAAATCCGCCATCACCGCTTCGAGTTCGGTCTCGTCCATCTGCCCATGCGCAACGACGATATTCGCTTCGGGCACGAGACGCCGCAGTTGGTCAGCGACGATGTGGATGCCGCGCACACGATTGTACACATAAAACACTTGCCCGCCGCGATCGAGTTCGCGCAAAATCGCCTCGCGCACCAGCCGCTCATCGTACGCCGTCACGTAGGTGCGAATCGGCAAGCGATCCTCGGGCGGTGTCTCGATCATTGACAGGTCGCGCGCACCGACGAGTGAAAGGTACAGCGTGCGCGGAATCGGCGTGGCGGTGAGGGTGAGTACATCAACTTGCTGACGCAATTGTTTCAACTTTTCTTTGTGCACCACGCCAAAGCGTTGCTCTTCGTCAATGATGAGCAAACCCAGGTCCTTGAATTGCACATCGTCCGAAAGCAAACGGTGCGTGCCGATGACAATATCCACCGCGCCGTGACGAATCTTTTCGACGATCTCGCGCTGTTCCTTTTCGGAACGAAAGCGCGACAGCATCTCGATCGTCACAGGAAACGGCGCCAGGCGTTCGGTGAACGTGTGATAGTGTTGTTGTGCGAGGACAGTGGTGGGCACGAGGAGTGCCACTTGTTTGCCGTTGGTTGCGGCTTTGAAGGCGGCGCGCAAGGCAACTTCGGTCTTGCCATAGCCCACATCGCCCACCACCAGCCGATCCATCGGGCGCGGACTCTCCATATCTGCTTTGACTTGCTCGATGACGCGGCGCTGGTCTTCGGTTTCGAGGTAGGCAAACGACGCTTCGAGTTCGCGTTGCCATTCGTCATCGGGCGCGAACGCGTGCCCGGTGATCACCTGACGCATCGCATACAGTTCCAGCAGTTCCTCGGCAATGTCCGCGACGGCTTGACGCGTGCGTTCTTTTACCTGTGCCCACTCGGCAGTCCCCAACCGACTGAGCGTGGGCGTGTGCCCGCCCGGCGCCACATAGCGACTCAAGCGATCAATCTGGTGCACCGGCACATAGAGGACATCGCCGCGCTGGTATTCGATTTTGAGATATTCGCGTTCCGGTCCATTCAGCGCGAGACGCACCAGGCCGCGAAAAATTCCAATGCCGTGATCAATGTGCACAACGTAATCCCCGACGGCAAGGTCAGCAAAGAAGGCTTCGGGGGATGTGGCGCGCGGTTTAGCGAGGCGACGCGGCTTGGGGCGTGACCAGCCAAAGAGTTCCGCATCGGTCCAGAGTTCAAAGTTTAAGGTTTCAGGTGGCAGGCTGGATGGTGCAGGTTGCAGGTTGGATGTTGAACCTGAAGCCTGTAATGTGAAACCCTCTGCCAGCGCGCCATGCACCAGGACGATGTGGTGTGGTTCGGGAGGGTGACGCACTTGATCAACGGGCTTGAGGTAGAATTCGCGCTCGCGCAAGAGGTCGGCTAGTCGCGCGGCTTGACGCGTCACGACGATGAGGCGCGCTCCGCGCTCGCGTTGACGAAACAACTCGTTAATCACCTGACGCCACTGTCCGCCATAACGCGGACCGGGCGCGAACGGCAAAGTGAGGGATGCCTCAGGGCTGGCGTAATCGAGTAGCAAGCGCTGGCGCGCCAGCAATTGCTCGCGCAGAACATGCCACGACCAGTAGGGCGGTGTTACATCGGGCGGAAGTTCGCGGCGCGCGCGCAAATCGTCCCGCACCTCTTCGGCTTGCACTTCGAGTGCCTGCGCGTGTGCTTCGACCTCGTTCCAATCCTCGATCACCACGAGACCAGCAGGAGGTACATAGTCGAGTAATGAAGCGGCAGGATTGTACGCATAGGGCAGATAAAATTCAATTCCTTGAAAACGTCGCTGTGCCGCCAATGCTTCGCGATCGCGCTTGAAGAGATTTGCCGCAACGGGGTGACACATCGAAAGATCCCACGCGGCAATCTGTGTGAGCACGCTCGGCGCATACGCGGGCAAAACCTCGCTGGCAGGAGTGAGTAACAGCGCTTTGATTTCGCTGGCGGAACGTTGTGTCGTCGGGTCGAACGTGCGCAACGAGGCAATCTCATCCCCTACCCATTCGATACGGATCGGTTGCGCTTGCGCCGGGACCCACACATCGAGAATGCCACCGCGCCGACTGAACGCGCCGCGTGTTTCGACGACGGCTTGATACTCGTAACCGAGTGTGACCAGCGCGGTGACAAGTTCGCTGAGACTCGCCTGTTCGCCGCGTCGCAGCGCGCGCATTCCTGCCACAAAATCCTGCGGCGGTATCGTTTTTTGCATCAGCGCGCGAACGGTCGTGACGATGAGCGCGGCGGGTTGCGAGACAAGCGCGGTCAGTGCCGCGAGGCGCGCTGCCATCGTCTCGCTACTCCAGGGAAGACGTTCGTAGAAGAGCGCGTCGGGTTCAGCAAATTCTATGACGGGTATCGAAGGCGGTGACCAACAGGCGAGTTCGCCTGTCAGTTGTCTGGCGCGTTCCGTGCGCGCGGTCACGATCACCAGCGGCACGGCGCGCGTATGCACGAAGGCGGCAAGGAGCGGCGCGCGCGCCGGCTCGATGACATTGGCAACCGTCGTCGGCTCGCCAGACCTATTGAGCAATTGCTTGAACGCGTCAAGCGCTTCGATGAGAGGTAGTACACCCGAAAGATTCATTGACTTGTCAGGATGAATGACGAATGACAAAAGTGTTCGTCCTTCGTCGTTCGTCTTTCGTCATTCGTCATTCGTCGTTTGTCTTTCATCATTGGTCAGTTAAAGCGGCGCATCGCCACATCTATCCCCTCGTCCAACCAGACCTCGATGGCTTGAATGGCGCGCGCAAAGGTTTCCTCCAGCGCGGCGAGTTCTGTCTCGCTGAACGCGCCGAGCACATAGTCCACAGTGGCATCGGCGTTGGTGTCGGCGTCGGGTCGCCCAATGCCCACGCGCAGGCGCGGAAAATCGGTCGTGCCCAGTTGGGCAATGATGGATTCCATGCCGTGATGTCCCCCCGCGCTCCCGCGGGAACGCAAGCGTAATTTTCCCAGCGGCAAGTCGAGATCATCGTACACGACAAGCAAGTCGGTCAACGCGACGCGATAAAATCGCACCAGTTTAACGACCGCGTGACCGCTCAAGTTCATAAACGTTTGTGGCCTGGCAAGCAACACCCGCGCGTTTTTGATGCTTCCCTCGGCGATTTCCGCCTGAAAGCGCTGGCGCGTGAATTTCAAAGCGTGGGCGCGTGCCAGACGTTCGAGAATCGTAAAGCCGATGTTGTGCCGACTGCGCGCATAGCGCGCGCCGGGATTGCCCAGGCCCACGAGCAGTTTGATAGGGGTTGGTTCTGTTGCGGCACCGTGACGCAACCACCAGCGGAGTGAAGGCATTGGAACAAGAGGACCCGATTATCGTTTGTCAGTCACTTGATTGACAAACAGTCCGCGCATCTTAACAAGTTTACCACGAGTTGTGTAATCTGGCAAAAAAGGTACCGCGAGGATGAATTGTCAAATCTTTTGACCGGGCGTATAATGTTTTAGCAGTATCTCGAATGCGCGCTCACCAGCGTAAATGTCCCCAAAGATTCACGAATGTTTTTCTCTGTGTGTCTGCGTGACTCTGGTGGACAAATGTATTTTCGGAGTGGTATATGGCCAGTCTCCTCCAAAAAATTCTGGAAGGTAATTTCTCCTCGCCGCTGACATTTGTCTTTGTCATCTTTACCCTCCTCGCCTTTTACTTTTTGCTGCGGCTGGCGTGGATTTTCTTCGTGCGCGGCGACGAGTTTGTCGAAAGTGCAGAAGGCAGGCGCCAGACCAAAAACACGGTGCGATTGCTCGCGCTGTGTGTCTTGATCGCCCTGTTCAGCGGCTTTGTGTTCGAGTTTGTGCGCATCGGACGCGACGCGGTGGCTGCCAGCGCCCCGGATGCCGCGCGCGGATTCTTCGATTGGTTGTTGGGCAAATGACGCACTGGCGCGCGAGCACAAAGACAAAACGTTTTGTACAGACGCGCAGAACATTGTCAACAGTCAACATTTGCAAACCCAGCCAAGTCCCATACCCAGCGCGACCGATGAAATTCTTGCCGTCCTTCACCACGCGCGCGGTACACCAACCATGCAAAAGTAGGGGCGAAAGATTTTTCGCCCCATACGCATCAAGCTAAGATTTAGCCAATGGAAGCTTTTGGACTATGATAGGAGTCGCGACACATCTTCATCCCAAAGGACTTGCAATGACCAGTGTATCACAACTTTGCCAAACGTTC
>Ga0129299_1001578_pt1 | contig 15188 bp, 5 predicted proteins | sample ConPoolayeCmetaG_FD_94477 | JGI IMG/M metagenome (GOLD analysis project Ga0129299, IMG submission 94477) | Hot spring microbial mat communities from California, USA to study Microbial Dark Matter (Phase II) - Cone Pool mat layer C metaG ... | reverse complement strand
GGTGGAGGTCTTCTCCGATCACGGCGCCGAAGGGCGCTGGTTCCACGCTGCAGCCGTCGCCGATGCCGGCGGCCATTTCACCCTCACGCTGGCCGGCCCGCTCACCGGCACCAACGTGACCGGCACGGCGACCGATGAGGAAGGCAACACGAGCGCGTTCTCCTCCCCCTACCGGCCGAGCCGCGACGTCGTCCTTGCCGCGGTCTACGTCCCCCAGGCGCGCCAGAAGGCCGGTGTGGCGGTGACGCCCACGCTGCGCGTGGGCAACGGCGGCTCCGCCCCGGCAACCTTCACCGTCACGGCGGTGATCACCCGCTCGGGCGTGCGGGTCTACGAGGACGAACAGTCGATTACCAATCTGGGTGCGTTGCACTATCGCACGGTTGTCCTCGCGACGTGGCTGCCTATTGAGACAGGCAGCTATACCTTCGTCGCTCAGGTGCGCGGGGCCGCGCCGGACGACGATCCGGACAACGACCGCACCGAGGTGGGCGTGGTGGTGGTCGATGCGCGCGTCGATCTGTGGTCGCGCGATAACCCGGCCGACGACGGCCGCGAGCCGGCCGTTGGCCCGGTATGGCAGAGCGCCGACCTGTGGGTGCGCAACGTGGCCGACAGCCTGACCACGCCGCAGGACCCCGTCAACAACATCACCAATACCGTCTACGTCCGCGTGCGCAACCGGGGCACGCTGACTGCCACCGACGCCGCGATCGCGGTCTATTGGCACCCACCGGCGCTGGCCATCGGGCAGTCGTGGTGGCAACCGATCGGCGTGGTCACCGTAGCCCAGGTCGCCCCAGGCGCTGTGCATACGGTGTCGCTGGATTGGCGGCCACAGGTCCAGGGCGTGCTGACCACGCCGTACCACACCTGTCTGATCGATGTCATCAGCTCCACCGAGGAGCCGGCGCCTGTGCTGTGGGACGTGCGGGCGTCGAACAACATCGAGCAGCGCAACGTGGACATCGTCTCCGGCACCGCGCTGCTGCTGTTGCAGGCGTTAGCGGATGGTAGTCCCGCCACCTCGACCTTCCGGGTGGGCAACCCCTACGCCGGCGAGCAGTTGGTCGATCTGATCGTGGATGCGGCGGCCGTGCCCGCCGGTGTCGAGCTACAGATCGACCTGGGCAGCCTGTTTCCGCGCTGGCAGGCCGTGGGCCAGGGAGGACTGAGTGGAGCGGCGGTGGTGAGTGGCACGACGAAGGTGGCGCTCGCCGGAGGCGGCCAGGCGGTGGTGAGTGGCGTGCCGATGGCGGGAGGGGAGCTGGTCGAGGTTACGCTCGCGGTCTATGGACTGGGCAGGCGGGGATGCCAGGTGGATGTGAGCGAGCGCATCGGCGGCGAGGTGCTCGGCGGGGTATCCCTGCAGGTGGATAGCTGGGTGAGGGCGGAGGCCTTCATGCCGTTGGTCCTGCGCAGCAACTGAGCCGGCGGTGGGTACACAGCAGGAGGTGTGATTGTGGAAGAGGCGGTCACGGTTCATTCTCTGAAAGACTTGTTCCGGTTTCCATTTCGGGAGCCGGAAGGGCGCAGCCGCTTTGTCATCGGGTCTGTGCTGGTGCTGGTCAGCTACGTGCTTCCGACCCTGCCTCTGCTCCCGGTGTACGGCTACCTGCTGCGCATTCTGCGCGAGAGGATCCGGGGAGAGCCGCTCGCGTTACCGGCCTGGGAGGATTGGGGTCAGTTGACGCTGGATGGCCTGAAGGCGATGCTGGTCAGCCTGGTCTACCTGTTGCCGGGAGGAGTGGTCTTCTTCGGTGGCTTGGGCCTGTACACGGCGGCGGTCTCCGCGCTCGTCTATCTGGAGAACACGGCTGAGGGGCCGACTGTAGCCTTGGGCGTTGCGCTCTCGTTGTTGTTCCCGCTTGCGATCATCGTTCTCTTCTTGTCGTTGGCCGTGGGAATGCTGCTGATGGTGGCCGGCGCGATCCCGCTGCCGCTGGCCCTGGCCCATCTGGCGCAGGAGGAGCGGCTGGCAGCGGCCTTCCATGTGCGCGAGTGGTGGGGCCTGCTGCGCGCCAATGCGATGGGCTATTTCGTCGGCTGGGTGATCGCGGCCGGGCTACTGGCGATGTGGTATGTGGCCTTCCTGCTGTTGTACTACACCGGGTGTCTGTGCGCGCTCATCCCCTTCGTCGGCGCCCCGACCGGCTTTTATCTGTCGCTGGTGGGGGCAGTGGTTTTCGGCCAGGTGTACCGGGAGAGCACGGCATTGCTGTCGGAAGGGCAGAGGCGGTGAAAATGAGTATCGCTTATCGACCGATCGGTGTGATCCGTTCGCCGTTCACCGAACTGGATGGCATGCCCATCCAGCCGGCTGGTGCGGTGGGCGTACGAGGCACGGTCGAGCTGCTCCCCGACTACGAGGCCGGTCTGAAGGACCTGGAAGGCTTCTCTCATATCATCCTTCTCTACCATTTCCACCGCAGCGTGGGCTTCAAACTGCAGGTCGTTCCCTATATGGATACGGAGGAGCGTGGGTTGTTCGCCACCCGCGCTCCCCGACGCCCCAATCCGATCGGCCTCTCTGTGGTCCGACTCCTCGCGGTCACAGGCTGCGTCCTTCACGTCGAGAATCTGGACATCCTCGACGGCACGCCTCTGCTGGACATCAAGCCCTACGTGCCGGAGTTCGATGCGCAGGTGCCTTTGCGCAGCGGCTGGCTCGAGCAGGCCAGGAAGACGGTGGCGGGCCGACGGTCGGACAAGCGGTTTGCCGGCGACGAAGAGGCGTAGCCGACCCGCCGACTTCGCTGAGGCGATCCTGTGCTTGTCCATGAGCGAAGGTGAGGTATAATACCCGTGGTGGTGCGACGGGTGCCTTTCCGCTGTCGTGCACATCGGCTTGCCGTGGATCACGGTCGATGAGGGGTATGTTGTGAGCCAGCCGCCATCTTTCCCCGGTCAGGAGAGCGTCGCTCGTTTGCGGGAGGAGCTGGACGCTCTGGCCCGCCTCATCGTGCGCTTCCGCGCTGGGCCCGGCGCAGCGCTGTCCGATAGCCTCTCCAGCCAGCTCCAGAGCCTGCGCCAGGCTCTCGACAGTCTGGAAGTGGAGTTGAGCAGTCAGGACGACGAACGGGTCCAGCTGGCCGGCTTGGCCGAGATCGCCCGCGCAGTCAATTCATCCCTTAACCTGGATGAAGTGCTCAATCGGGTGATGGATGAGATCATCCGCCTCACCGGCGCCGAGCGGGCCTTTCTGATGTTGCTCGACCCCTCGAGCGGGCGGCTGGAGTTCCGCGCGGCGCGGAATGTGGATCAGGAGACCATCGCCGACTCCGCGTTCGAGATCAGCCGAAGTGTGGTCAACCGTGTCGCCCAGGTGGGTGAGCCGGTGGTCACCACCGATGCCCAACTCGACCCCCGCTTCAAGGGGCAGGAGAGCATCATCGGCTACAACCTGCGCTCTATCCTCTGCGTTCCGCTGCGCGCGCGGGGCCAGGTCACCGGGGTGGTCTACGCCGACAACCGCATTCGTGCCGGCCTCTTCTCCGACCGTGACCGCGATCTGCTAACTGCCTTCGCCGATCAGGCCGCCATCGCGATCGAGAACGCCCGCCTCTTCGAGAGCATCGCCGCTTCCAAGACGTTGATGGATAACATATTCTCATCTATCCCCAGCGGAGTGCTCACGACCGATGTGGGGGGCCAGATCACGCTGGTCAACCGGGCCGCCGAATCGATCCTGAACATCGTGGCCCAAGAGGCCGAGGGGCGGCCCTATCGGGAGGTGCTGGCCGCCCTGTGCCCGGCCCTTGACTCGCTGATGGAGCGGGTTCGCCAGGGCGACCAGCCCATCGTGGCACACGAAATGGAGCTGGACCTGCCGCCGCGCGGGCGGGTGAACCTGAGTTTGGGCGTCTCCCCGCTCCGAAACGCCCAACAACAGTGGCTCGGTACAGCCCTGGTGGTGGAGGACCTGACCGAGCGACGGCGGTTGGAAGCGCAAGAACGATTCATCCGCGAGACCTTCCAGCGTTATGTCTCGCCCGCTGTGGTCCGCCGCTTGCTGGAAGACCCCAGCAGCCTGAATATGGGCGGGCAAAGACAGGAAGTCACCGTCCTCTTCGCCGACATCCGCGGCTTCACTACCTTTAGCCAGCACCGCAATCCGGAGGACCTCGTGGAGGTGCTCAACTGCTACCTGGCCCTTGGCGCGGATGCGGTGCTGGCGGAAGATGGGACGCTGGATAAGTTTATGGGCGATGCGGTCATGGCGATCTTCAACGCCCCCCTCCCTCAACCCGACCACACCCTGCGCGCTGTCCGCGCGGCGCTGCGAATAGGGCAAGCCATCCACCGCTTCCACGCCACGGTCGCCCCGGCCGACCAACTGAGCTATGGCGTGGGCATCGCCGTCGGCGAGGCGGTAGTGGGCAATATCGGCACCGCCCAGCAGTTGAACTACACCGCCATCGGGGCCAGTGTCAACCTGGCCAAGCGACTGCAGGAAAACGCCGCTGGCGGGCAGGTGTTGCTGAACGCGGAGGCCTACGAGCGGGTGAAGGAGCAGGTGGATGGCCGACCGCTGGGGCCGGTGATCTTGGACGGCTTCAGCACCCCGGTTCAGGTCTGCGAGCTGCTGGGCTTGCGCTGACGTCCACCGCCCCGGATCTGAAGGGCTCTCTCTATGGCTCATTATCTTGTGACGTGCTGCCGGCGCGTTGGGCTTCCGCTCTGGTTGGCCGTTCTGCTGCTGCCAGCTATTTCCTGTCGTGTCCCGGCTCCCCCCGCACTGCCGCCGGACCCCGCACCCACTTCCGACCTCTGGTCGCCGCCGCCTGTCGCGGGCGCAGAGGCGCTGCCGGCTGCCCCTCGCTACGCAATCGACCTGGTGGTGGATCCGCTTGGCGCTGTGGTCACCGGCCGCCAGGAGGTGCACTACATCAACGCGGAGGAAGCCGTGCTGGACGATCTCTATCTGCGCCTTTTCCCCAACACCCCCGGCTACGGCGCAACGATGACGGTGACGCAGGCATTGTTGGCCGGGCAGCCTGTGACACCCGTTGCCGAACTGGCCGGCTCCGCCCTGCGCTTGCCCCTGACGCCGCCGCTGGCCTCCGGCGATGCGCTCACCCTCAGCCTGGATTTCACCGTGGCCGTCCCGCTCAGCGATGTCATCGGCTATGCGCAGCTCTCTTACATCGACGGCGTGATGGCTCTTGCCAACGTCTACCCCCTCATCCCCGTCTATGACGACGAGGGCTGGAATGTCGAGCTCGCTCCCGAATACGGCGACGCCGTCTACGCCGATGTGGCCGCCTACGCCGTGCGCGTCAGTGCGCCACCCACGATGACGCTGGTGGCCTCCGGTGCCTGCACCGCGGTCGAGGCCGGCGAGTGGACCTGCCAGGCCGCTCCGGTGCGCGAGTTCGCGCTGTTCTTGAGGGCGGACTACCGTCAGCTCACCCGCGTGGTGGATGGCGTGGCGATCAATAGCTATTACTATCCCGGCCACGAGTTGGGTGGTCAGCGGGCGCTGCAGGTGGCCGTCGACGCGCTGACAACCTATAGCCAGCTTTTTGGCCCGTATCCCTATGAGGAGTTGGACGTGGTGGAGACGCCGACCCGCGCTGGCGGGATCGAGTACCCCGGCTTGGTGGTGATCGCCGCTCAGTTCTACACAGCTGGCGACTGGCTGGAGTGGATTGTGGCCCACGAGGTGGCCCATCAGTGGTGGTACGCGGTGGTGGGCAACGATCAGGTGGATGAGCCCTGGCTGGACGAGGCGCTGGCCCAGTATAGCACGCTGCTGTATTATGAGGCGGTCTACGGGACAGATACCGCGATTGCTGTCCTGGAAGAGCAGTTCGTCCGCGCGCACGAGGAATTGATCGCTCGCCGGGTGGATATGCCGGTGGGATTGCCTGTCGTCGCCTATGGCCGCGAGCTGTACGGGCCGGTGGTCTACCACAAAGGCCCGCTCTATTTCCAGGCCCTGCGGGAGAGGGTGGGCGACCCGACGTTCTTTGCTATTCTGCGCGCCTACTATCGCCGCCACACGTTCCGCATCGCCACCGCCGATTCCTTTCTCACTACGGTGAAGATCGTCGCTGGCGATGCGCATACCGATCTGTTCGAGAAATGGATCGCGGGTGTGACCGGGCAGTAGGGGAGCCTTCGCCCGTGGCGGACGATCTTCACGTCCTGGCGAGTGGGGCCTCGTGGCCAATAAACAAGGGCGACGTCTGCTCGCGCAGGCTGTCGCCCTTGTGGTTCCGCCTCGCTCCCGATCGGGGAAGCGCTTTGCACAACTTCTGCTAGTGCGATCTACCCTACCGTTGGCCGGTAGTGGGCCTATGTGCTTCTTAAGCGCCGGGAGCGAGGGCGGGCGCCATCTCTCTCATACCTATGGTACACGAAACGGCTGGCGCTGTCAATAGAACAAATTGACAACCCGGGTAATTGCCTACCCACTCGCAGGCTTGGGCGTCATCCAGGGCGATCGCCTACCTGTAACGTGTTGAGAGGCCGGTTTCACCCGGATGTGGAACGTCCGGACTCAAAAGGCCAAGCCCCTGTGGGCTGAAATGCAGCCCCCGCAGGGGGCTTGGCGCGCTCAGCCGGGCGATGTAGCGTCCGGCGCAAGAGGGGAGGGGAGTGGGAGGTTTACGGGCGGCGAAGCCGCCCGTAAACCCCTCCCATCTTCTCCCTTCAACGCGCAGAGCGGGTAACTGCCAGGCGCACAGCCTGAGCAGTTACCGAACACGAACACCGGTGGACTGTTGCGGAATTTGGGCTATAATCCTCCGTGTCGGCGACTATCCCCGAGGAGGAGTGCTAGATGATCCACGGCGTCGAGATCAAGGAGCTGATCACCCATACCGACGAGCGCGGCTTCTTCCGCGAACTCGTCCGTTCCAGCGATGTCATCTTCCCCGAAGGGTTCGGCCAGTGGAGCCATACGATGAGCTATACCGGTGTTGCCAAAGCTTGGCACATTCACCAGCGCCAGACGGACTGGTGGTATGTGGCCTGTGGCACGGTCAAGGCAGCGCTGTATGATACCCGCCCGGATTCGCCCACCTACGGACAATTGCAGGAGATGCTGTTGGGCGAGAACCAGGGCCCCGTTTTGCTCAAGATCCCCCCCGGCGTGGCCCACGGCTACCGGGTCCTGCAGGGGCCGGCTCACGTCTTTTATATCGTCTCCCACGAATATGACGGTACGGACGAGGGGCGTATCCCCCACGACGATCCCCACATCGGTTACGATTGGACGGCGGGGCCGGAGATCAAGTAAGGGGCCTGGTCTGCCGTTCGGAGATAGGCGATCTGCCCCGTGATTGGAATGAGTGCCGGTAACCCCGGCGAAGTATAGACTACCCAAGCATCAGTGAGGAGGGACAATGGCCAGCGAACAAACTACGGATCTGTTGCACGCCCTGGCCGGAACGGTCGTGCTGGAGGGAGGCCGAGTGCGGGTGTTGGACGAGGGCCGGCTGCGCGGGCCGGTGCTGGACGGGCTGGTGCGCGAGGCCGTCTTTGCTGCGGGGGACACCCAGGCCACCGCCCGCTATCTGCTGTGGGAGCTGGGCCAGGCGCTGGGCGTCTGCCCGGCCTCGATCCATACGCTCTACATCGCCCGCGGCCGCGGGCGATGTAGAGCGTATGGATCGAGGCCGGGCAGACGCCCAGCGCCTGGCCCAGCTCCCACAGCAGATAGCGGGCGGTGGCCTGGGTGTCCCCCGCAGCAAAGACGGCCTCGCGCACCAGCCCGTCCAGCACCGGCCCGCGCAGCCGGCCCTCGTCCAACACCCGCACTCGGCCTCCCTCCAGCACGACCGTTCCGGCCAGGGCGTGCAACAGATCCGTAGTTTGTTCGCTGGCCATTGTCCCTCCTCACTGATGCTTGGGTAGTCTATACTTCGCCGGGGTTACCGGCACTCATTCCAATCACGGGGCAGATCGCCTATCTCCGAACGGCAGACCAGGCCCCTTACTTGATCTCCGGCCCCGCCGTCCAATCGTAACCGATGTGGGGATCGTCGTGGGGGATACGCCCCTCGTCCGTACCGTCATATTCGTGGGAGACGATATAAAAGACGTGAGCCGGCCCCTGCAGGACCCGGTAGCCGTGGGCCACGCCGGGGGGGATCTTGAGCAAAACGGGGCCCTGGTTCTCGCCCAACAGCATCTCCTGCAATTGTCCGTAGGTGGGCGAATCCGGGCGGGTATCATACAGCGCTGCCTTGACCGTGCCACAGGCCACATACCACCAGTCCGTCTGGCGCTGGTGAATGTGCCAAGCTTTGGCAACACCGGTATAGCTCATCGTATGGCTCCACTGGCCGAACCCTTCGGGGAAGATGACATCGCTGGAACGGACGAGTTCGCGGAAGAAGCCGCGCTCGTCGGTATGGGTGATCAGCTCCTTGATCTCGACGCCGTGGATCATCTAGCACTCCTCCTCGGGGATAGTCGCCGACACGGAGGATTATAGCCCAAATTCCGCAACAGTCCACCGGTGTTCGTGTTCGGTAACTGCTCAGGCTGTGCGCCTGGCAGTTACCCGCTCTGCGCGTTGAAGGGAGAAGATGGGAGGGGTTTACGGGCGGCTTCGCCGCCCGTAAACCTCCCACTCCCCTCCCCTCTTGCGCCGGACGCTACATCGCCCGGCTGAGCGCGCCAAGCCCCCTGCGGGGGCTGCATTTCAGCCCACAGGGGCTTGGCCTTTTGAGTCCGGACGTTCCACATCCGGGTGAAACCGGCCTCTCAACACGTTACAGGTAGGCGATCGCCCTGGATGACGCCCAAGCCTGCGAGTGGGTAGGCAATTACCCGGGTTGTCAATTTGTTCTATTGACAGCGCCAGCCGTTTCGTGTACCATAGGTATGAGAGAGATGGCGCCCGCCCTCGCTCCCGGCGCTTAAGAAGCACATAGGCCCACTACCGGCCAACGGTAGGGTAGATCGCACTAGCAGAAGTTGTGCAAAGCGCTTCCCCGATCGGGAGCGAGGCGGAACCACAAGGGCGACAGCCTGCGCGAGCAGACGTCGCCCTTGTTTATTGGCCACGAGGCCCCACTCGCCAGGACGTGAAGATCGTCCGCCACGGGCGAAGGCTCCCCTACTGCCCGGTCACACCCGCGATCCATTTCTCGAACAGATCGGTATGCGCATCGCCAGCGACGATCTTCACCGTAGTGAGAAAGGAATCGGCGGTGGCGATGCGGAACGTGTGGCGGCGATAGTAGGCGCGCAGAATAGCAAAGAACGTCGGGTCGCCCACCCTCTCCCGCAGGGCCTGGAAATAGAGCGGGCCTTTGTGGTAGACCACCGGCCCGTACAGCTCGCGGCCATAGGCGACGACAGGCAATCCCACCGGCATATCCACCCGGCGAGCGATCAATTCCTCGTGCGCGCGGACGAACTGCTCTTCCAGGACAGCAATCGCGGTATCTGTCCCGTAGACCGCCTCATAATACAGCAGCGTGCTATACTGGGCCAGCGCCTCGTCCAGCCAGGGCTCATCCACCTGATCGTTGCCCACCACCGCGTACCACCACTGATGGGCCACCTCGTGGGCCACAATCCACTCCAGCCAGTCGCCAGCTGTGTAGAACTGAGCGGCGATCACCACCAAGCCGGGGTACTCGATCCCGCCAGCGCGGGTCGGCGTCTCCACCACGTCCAACTCCTCATAGGGATACGGGCCAAAAAGCTGGCTATAGGTTGTCAGCGCGTCGACGGCCACCTGCAGCGCCCGCTGACCACCCAACTCGTGGCCGGGATAGTAATAGCTATTGATCGCCACGCCATCCACCACGCGGGTGAGCTGACGGTAGTCCGCCCTCAAGAACAGCGCGAACTCGCGCACCGGAGCGGCCTGGCAGGTCCACTCGCCGGCCTCGACCGCGGTGCAGGCACCGGAGGCCACCAGCGTCATCGTGGGTGGCGCACTGACGCGCACGGCGTAGGCGGCCACATCGGCGTAGACGGCGTCGCCGTATTCGGGAGCGAGCTCGACATTCCAGCCCTCGTCGTCATAGACGGGGATGAGGGGGTAGACGTTGGCAAGAGCCATCACGCCGTCGATGTAAGAGAGCTGCGCATAGCCGATGACATCGCTGAGCGGGACGGCCACGGTGAAATCCAGGCTGAGGGTGAGCGCATCGCCGGAGGCCAGCGGCGGCGTCAGGGGCAAGCGCAGGGCGGAGCCGGCCAGTTCGGCAACGGGTGTCACAGGCTGCCCGGCCAACAATGCCTGCGTCACCGTCATCGTTGCGCCGTAGCCGGGGGTGTTGGGGAAAAGGCGCAGATAGAGATCGTCCAGCACGGCTTCCTCCGCGTTGATGTAGTGCACCTCCTGGCGGCCGGTGACCACAGCGCCAAGCGGATCCACCACCAGGTCGATTGCGTAGCGAGGGGCAGCCGGCAGCGCCTCTGCGCCCGCGACAGGCGGCGGCGACCAGAGGTCGGAAGTGGGTGCGGGGTCCGGCGGCAGTGCGGGGGGAGCCGGGACACGACAGGAAATAGCTGGCAGCAGCAGAACGGCCAACCAGAGCGGAAGCCCAACGCGCCGGCAGCACGTCACAAGATAATGAGCCATAGAGAGAGCCCTTCAGATCCGGGGCGGTGGACGTCAGCGCAAGCCCAGCAGCTCGCAGACCTGAACCGGGGTGCTGAAGCCGTCCAAGATCACCGGCCCCAGCGGTCGGCCATCCACCTGCTCCTTCACCCGCTCGTAGGCCTCCGCGTTCAGCAACACCTGCCCGCCAGCGGCGTTTTCCTGCAGTCGCTTGGCCAGGTTGACACTGGCCCCGATGGCGGTGTAGTTCAACTGCTGGGCGGTGCCGATATTGCCCACTACCGCCTCGCCGACGGCGATGCCCACGCCATAGCTCAGTTGGTCGGCCGGGGCGACCGTGGCGTGGAAGCGGTGGATGGCTTGCCCTATTCGCAGCGCCGCGCGGACAGCGCGCAGGGTGTGGTCGGGTTGAGGGAGGGGGGCGTTGAAGATCGCCATGACCGCATCGCCCATAAACTTATCCAGCGTCCCATCTTCCGCCAGCACCGCATCCGCGCCAAGGGCCAGGTAGCAGTTGAGCACCTCCACGAGGTCCTCCGGATTGCGGTGCTGGCTAAAGGTAGTGAAGCCGCGGATGTCGGCGAAGAGGACGGTGACTTCCTGTCTTTGCCCGCCCATATTCAGGCTGCTGGGGTCTTCCAGCAAGCGGCGGACCACAGCGGGCGAGACATAACGCTGGAAGGTCTCGCGGATGAATCGTTCTTGCGCTTCCAACCGCCGTCGCTCGGTCAGGTCCTCCACCACCAGGGCTGTACCGAGCCACTGTTGTTGGGCGTTTCGGAGCGGGGAGACGCCCAAACTCAGGTTCACCCGCCCGCGCGGCGGCAGGTCCAGCTCCATTTCGTGTGCCACGATGGGCTGGTCGCCCTGGCGAACCCGCTCCATCAGCGAGTCAAGGGCCGGGCACAGGGCGGCCAGCACCTCCCGATAGGGCCGCCCCTCGGCCTCTTGGGCCACGATGTTCAGGATCGATTCGGCGGCCCGGTTGACCAGCGTGATCTGGCCCCCCACATCGGTCGTGAGCACTCCGCTGGGGATAGATGAGAATATGTTATCCATCAACGTCTTGGAAGCGGCGATGCTCTCGAAGAGGCGGGCGTTCTCGATCGCGATGGCGGCCTGATCGGCGAAGGCAGTTAGCAGATCGCGGTCACGGTCGGAGAAGAGGCCGGCACGAATGCGGTTGTCGGCGTAGACCACCCCGGTGACCTGGCCCCGCGCGCGCAGCGGAACGCAGAGGATAGAGCGCAGGTTGTAGCCGATGATGCTCTCCTGCCCCTTGAAGCGGGGGTCGAGTTGGGCATCGGTGGTGACCACCGGCTCACCCACCTGGGCGACACGGTTGACCACACTTCGGCTGATCTCGAACGCGGAGTCGGCGATGGTCTCCTGATCCACATTCCGCGCCGCGCGGAACTCCAGCCGCCCGCTCGAGGGGTCGAGCAACATCAGAAAGGCCCGCTCGGCGCCGGTGAGGCGGATGATCTCATCCATCACCCGATTGAGCACTTCATCCAGGTTAAGGGATGAATTGACTGCGCGGGCGATCTCGGCCAAGCCGGCCAGCTGGACCCGTTCGTCGTCCTGACTGCTCAACTCCACTTCCAGACTGTCGAGAGCCTGGCGCAGGCTCTGGAGCTGGCTGGAGAGGCTATCGGACAGCGCTGCGCCGGGCCCAGCGCGGAAGCGCACGATGAGGCGGGCCAGAGCGTCCAGCTCCTCCCGCAAACGAGCGACGCTCTCCTGACCGGGGAAAGATGGCGGCTGGCTCACAACATACCCCTCATCGACCGTGATCCACGGCAAGCCGATGTGCACGACAGCGGAAAGGCACCCGTCGCACCACCACGGGTATTATACCTCACCTTCGCTCATGGACAAGCACAGGATCGCCTCAGCGAAGTCGGCGGGTCGGCTACGCCTCTTCGTCGCCGGCAAACCGCTTGTCCGACCGTCGGCCCGCCACCGTCTTCCTGGCCTGCTCGAGCCAGCCGCTGCGCAAAGGCACCTGCGCATCGAACTCCGGCACGTAGGGCTTGATGTCCAGCAGAGGCGTGCCGTCGAGGATGTCCAGATTCTCGACGTGAAGGACGCAGCCTGTGACCGCGAGGAGTCGGACCACAGAGAGGCCGATCGGATTGGGGCGTCGGGGAGCGCGGGTGGCGAACAACCCACGCTCCTCCGTATCCATATAGGGAACGACCTGCAGTTTGAAGCCCACGCTGCGGTGGAAATGGTAGAGAAGGATGATATGAGAGAAGCCTTCCAGGTCCTTCAGACCGGCCTCGTAGTCGGGGAGCAGCTCGACCGTGCCTCGTACGCCCACCGCACCAGCCGGCTGGATGGGCATGCCATCCAGTTCGGTGAACGGCGAACGGATCACACCGATCGGTCGATAAGCGATACTCATTTTCACCGCCTCTGCCCTTCCGACAGCAATGCCGTGCTCTCCCGGTACACCTGGCCGAAAACCACTGCCCCCACCAGCGACAGATAAAAGCCGGTCGGGGCGCCGACGAAGGGGATGAGCGCGCACAGACACCCGGTGTAGTACAACAGCAGGAAGGCCACATACCACATCGCCAGTAGCCCGGCCGCGATCACCCAGCCGACGAAATAGCCCATCGCATTGGCGCGCAGCAGGCCCCACCACTCGCGCACATGGAAGGCCGCTGCCAGCCGCTCCTCCTGCGCCAGATGGGCCAGGGCCAGCGGCAGCGGGATCGCGCCGGCCACCATCAGCAGCATTCCCACGGCCAACGACAAGAAGAGAACGATGATCGCAAGCGGGAACAACAACGAGAGCGCAACGCCCAAGGCTACAGTCGGCCCCTCAGCCGTGTTCTCCAGATAGACGAGCGCGGAGACCGCCGCCGTGTACAGGCCCAAGCCACCGAAGAAGACCACTCCTCCCGGCAACAGGTAGACCAGGCTGACCAGCATCGCCTTCAGGCCATCCAGCGTCAACTGACCCCAATCCTCCCAGGCCGGTAACGCGAGCGGCTCTCCCCGGATCCTCTCGCGCAGAATGCGCAGCAGGTAGCCGTACACCGGGAGCAGAGGCAGGGTCGGAAGCACGTAGCTGACCAGCACCAGCACAGACCCGATGACAAAGCGGCTGCGCCCTTCCGGCTCCCGAAATGGAAACCGGAACAAGTCTTTCAGAGAATGAACCGTGACCGCCTCTTCCACAATCACACCTCCTGCTGTGTACCCACCGCCGGCTCAGTTGCTGCGCAGGACCAACGGCATGAAGGCCTCCGCCCTCACCCAGCTATCCACCTGCAGGGATACCCCGCCGAGCACCTCGCCGCCGATGCGCTCGCTCACATCCACCTGGCATCCCCGCCTGCCCAGTCCATAGACCGCGAGCGTAACCTCGACCAGCTCCCCTCCCGCCATCGGCACGCCACTCACCACCGCCTGGCCGCCTCCGGCGAGCGCCACCTTCGTCGTGCCACTCACCACCGCCGCTCCACTCAGTCCTCCCTGGCCCACGGCCTGCCAGCGCGGAAACAGGCTGCCCAGGTCGATCTGTAGCTCGACACCGGCGGGCACGGCCGCCGCATCCACGATCAGATCGACCAACTGCTCGCCGGCGTAGGGGTTGCCCACCCGGAAGGTCGAGGTGGCGGGACTACCATCCGCTAACGCCTGCAACAGCAGCAGCGCGGTGCCGGAGACGATGTCCACGTTGCGCTGCTCGATGTTGTTCGACGCCCGCACGTCCCACAGCACAGGCGCCGGCTCCTCGGTGGAGCTGATGACATCGATCAGACAGGTGTGGTACGGCGTGGTCAGCACGCCCTGGACCTGTGGCCGCCAATCCAGCGACACCGTATGCACAGCGCCTGGGGCGACCTGGGCTACGGTGACCACGCCGATCGGTTGCCACCACGACTGCCCGATGGCCAGCGCCGGTGGGTGCCAATAGACCGCGATCGCGGCGTCGGTGGCAGTCAGCGTGCCCCGGTTGCGCACGCGGACGTAGACGGTATTGGTGATGTTGTTGACGGGGTCCTGCGGCGTGGTCAGGCTGTCGGCCACGTTGCGCACCCACAGGTCGGCGCTCTGCCATACCGGGCCAACGGCCGGCTCGCGGCCGTCGTCGGCCGGGTTATCGCGCGACCACAGATCGACGCGCGCATCGACCACCACCACGCCCACCTCGGTGCGGTCGTTGTCCGGATCGTCGTCCGGCGCGGCCCCGCGCACCTGAGCGACGAAGGTATAGCTGCCTGTCTCAATAGGCAGCCACGTCGCGAGGACAACCGTGCGATAGTGCAACGCACCCAGATTGGTAATCGACTGTTCGTCCTCGTAGACCCGCACGCCCGAGCGGGTGATCACCGCCGTGACGGTGAAGGTTGCCGGGGCGGAGCCGCCGTTGCCCACGCGCAGCGTGGGCGTCACCGCCACACCGGCCTTCTGGCGCGCCTGGGGGACGTAGACCGCGGCAAGGACGACGTCGCGGCTCGGCCGGTAGGGGGAGGAGAACGCGCTCGTGTTGCCTTCCTCATCGGTCGCCGTGCCGGTCACGTTGGTGCCGGTGAGCGGGCCGGCCAGCGTGAGGGTGAAATGGCCGCCGGCATCGGCGACGGCTGCAGCGTGGAACCAGCGCCCTTCGGCGCCGTGATCGGAGAAGACCTCCACC
>Ga0129299_1001577_pt1 | contig 15194 bp, 15 predicted proteins | sample ConPoolayeCmetaG_FD_94477 | JGI IMG/M metagenome (GOLD analysis project Ga0129299, IMG submission 94477) | Hot spring microbial mat communities from California, USA to study Microbial Dark Matter (Phase II) - Cone Pool mat layer C metaG ... | reverse complement strand
GCCCCACCCCCCTCATGCGCCCACGCGCCGGTGACGGCGGGTATGGCGGAGACGGCATGCATGGCCGCCGCACCGTTGCGCGAGCGGGTGAAGCCGTAGCCGATGCGGAAATAGGTGCGTTTCGTCTCGCCGATGGCGTGGGCGAAGGCTTCGATGTCGCGTGCGGGCATGGCGGTGATCGTGCTCGCCCAAGCAGGCGTGCGCTCCCGCAGATGCGCCTCCAGCTCGCGCGGCGCATCGGTGTAGCGCTCCAGATACTCCCAGTCCGCCAGGCCGTCGCGGAACAGCACGTGCATGATCGCGCAGGCGAGAGCGCCGTCGGTGCCGGGGCGGATCAGCGCCTTGATGTCGGCCTGGCGCATGGTGGCGGTGTCGTAAACATCGACGACGGCGAGCCGCGCGCCGCGCTCCTTCCGCGCCCGCGCCACATGGGTCATCACGTTCACCTGCGTATGCACCGGATTGGTGCCCCAGATGACGATCAGATCGGATTGCGCCATCTCGCGGCTGTCCACGCCCCGGATCGCGCCGACCCCCGCCAGCCAGCCGGCCCAGGCAAGGCTGACGCAGATGGTTGAATGCTGCCGCGAATAGCGCTTGACATGCCGCAGCCGGTTGATGCCATCGCGCTGCACGAGCCCCATCGTGCCGGCGTAATAATAGGGCCATACGGCCTCGGCGCCGTGGCGCTGTTCCGCCTTGGTGAAAGCCTCCGCCACTTCGTCGAGCGCGGCGTCCCAACCGATCGCCTCCCACGCGCCGCCGCCTTTTTCGCCACGACGGCGAAGGGGCTGCGTCAGGCGTTGCGGATGATGGATGCGCTCGGCGTAGCGCGCCACCTTCTCGCAGATGACGCCGGCCGTGTAGGGGTGATCGTTCGCCCCGCGCACGCGGCCGATCCGCGCGCCGCCCGCCACCTCGACCTCGAGCGCGCACACGCTCGGGCAATCGTGCGGGCAGGTTGAGAAACGGCGGGCAATCTCGGTCATTGAATGGTCATTCCGCAGTCAACGAACATATCGGCAACAGGATGGCGTTGAAACAATGGCGGCACAAGAGCTTGGCTCATGCGATGGTCAGGCTCGTGCAGCCTTGCGGATTGCCTCCCGATCACCCGTTGCCATTCATCCATTTGCCTGGTCAGAGCCTGGCTTTAAAGTGCGCCACGAGCAGACGGGCACAAGCGTGGCGGCCATGACGCCACTCTCCCCAAAAGCCAGGGGGCAGGAATGTTACCACACCCGCCGTTTGAAGGCGGCGCGGATCTGCAAGGCCCAATCCGGCGCCTGCTCCTTGGGCGCGGACACGATCAGCATGAAGATGCCCGTAAGAGCAGCGAGCAGGGAGCCGGACAGGGTGCCGAGCTTGGCCTGATCCACCAGAGCCGGATCCTGAAAGGCAAGCGCGCCGATGAACAGGCTCATGGTGAAACCGATGCCGGCAATGGCGCTCATGCCGACGATCTGCCCCCAGTTGACGCCATGGGGCAACACCGAAAGCCCGGTTCTCACGGCGATGAAGATGGCAAGCGATATGCCCACGACCTTGCCGATGAAAAGGCCCATCGAGATGCCGAGCGTCAGCGGCTCGGCCAGCCCGGAAAGGCCGATCTCGCCGAATGATACACCGGCATTGGCAAAAGCAAACAATGGCATGATGAGGAAGACGACCGGCCATTTGATGGCGTCGGCCAGATCGTGCAGCGGGCTATCTTCGCCGGATCGCAGCGGGATGAACAGGGCCACCACCACACCGGCGAGCGTGGCGGTCACACCCGATTTCATGAGGGCGAGCCACAAACCAACACCGACGATCATATAAATCCAGATGCGCGGATTTGCCTGATAATTCAACCAGGCGAGCACGGCGGTAAACGCTGCTGCAATGCCAATAGCCGTGGTGTTCACATCGGCCGTGTAGAACAATGCGATGACAAGAATGGCACCCAGATCGTCGATCACGGCAACGGCAAGCAGCAACGCCTTGAGGCCGGGCGGCACGCGAGTGCCCAGCAGCCCGATGATGCCGACGGCAAAGGCGATGTCGGTGGCGCATGGAATGGCCCAGCCCGAGACCAGCACCGGGTCTGCACCCGTGATCCACAAATAGATGAAGGCCGGAGCCGCCATGCCGGCAAACGCGCCGACAAAGGGAAGGATGGCGCTCTTGCGGTCGGACAGCACGCCTTCCTTGAATTCGGACTTGAGCTCCAGCCCGACAAGCAGGAAGAACACCGCCATCAGCGCGTTCTTGATCCAGTTCTTGAGGGGGTCGTCGATGGCGAATTCGCCGACGCGCACGGAGACGGGAAGCGAGATAAAGTCCTTGTAGAGCCCGGACAGAGGACTGTTCACAAAAATGAGCGCCGCAGCCGTTGCGCTCAGCAAAACCATGCTCGCGAGGACGTCGTTTTGCGTTTCGGTTTTATCTGCCATTAGACCTCCGCTCCGTCTCCCGCTGGAGATGGAACCTTGATGCTTCTGATGCAAGCCAATCTTATGCAAAAATGCATGAGCTGCGATGAGCTGATGCAATCGTGACAGGCCAAAACCGCCGCCTTGTTCATCCTACGATTTCGTCCGGCTGAAAACACTGCGCGATCTCGATGGCCGCGTTCTCAGGACTGTCGGAGCCATGGACCGAATTGCGGTCGATGCTCTCACCGAACGTGGCGCGGATGGTTCCCGGCTCCGCATTGGCGGGGTTGGTCGCCCCCATCACCTGCCGGTTCCTCGCAACGGCGTTTTCCCCCTCCAGCACCTGCACCACGATCGGCCCGGAGCACATGAAGGACACCAGATCGTTGTAGAACGGACGGTCCTTGTGCACTTCGTAGAATTTTTTCGCCTGATCCTCGGTCCAGCGCACCCGCTTCTGCGCCACCACACGCAGCCCTGCCTCCTCAAGCATGGCGATGATCTTGCCTGTGAGATTGCGCTCTGTTGCATCCGGCTTGATGATGGACAAGGTCCGCTCGACACCCATTGCATGGCCCCTATTGGTGTTTTTACGTTGATTTGCGGCCGGTTATAGCCGCGCCTTGCGCCAGCGGCAAGTCTTTAGCATGCCTTATGTCCTTGCAAGCGTGCCAACAGCGTCGCGGCTGGGATTTTGCGTCGCTTCGATGGAAATTCATGAAAACTTTACAGTAAAAACAGCGGACAGGTTGCGTTTAATGTCATGCCGTTGCTGGCGCTGGAGAGCGGCAACGGCATCAAACACAACCAACGGAGATCAGATGATGAGGACGAAGACGCTGTTGGCACATGGCCTGATCCGCTGCGGTCTTGCCGCCGTTCTGCTTGGTGCGCTGCTTGCGGCGATGACACCGGCAAACGCATCCAAAGACGAAAAGAAGTCAGATACGGCGTCGTGCTGGATCAGCTATTCGGACTACGAACCGAATTTCCCCCATGTCGATCTGGCCGCCTGCCCCGATGCGCCGAAGGACGAAACCGTGTTCTGCCGCGCCCGTCTTGCCGGTGACAGCATGACCATCGACCGCTTCCGCCAGGCTGATGGTTGTCTGTTGGGCAGCGTTACCACCTCCATCGCCGATTTCATCAAGAGCTATGGCACAAATCTGAAGTAAACCAACGCCTGCCGGAGGCGAGGGTGAGGGCGGTCGATGCGCAGATCGGGCTTGCATTTTGCCTCGAGCCGATAAACCCTCGCCTCATGTTGCATATCAACGACCTGACCTACCGCATCGAGGGGCGCCTGCTGTTCGACAAGGCCACCGCCGGCATTCCCGCCGGGCACAAGGTTGGCATCGTCGGGCGCAACGGCACGGGCAAGACCACGCTTCTGCGCATCATCCTCGGCGAAATCGCCCCCGATGACGGCGCGATCACCTGGCCGAAGGCAGCGCGCGTCGGCGGCGTGGCGCAGGAGGCGCCGAGCGGCCCCGAGAGCCTCATCGAAACGGTGCTCGCCGCGGACAGGGAACGCGCCTCGCTGCTGGCGGAGGCCGAGACCGCAACCGATGCGCACCGGATCGCCGAAATCCAGCTTCGCCTCAACGACATCGGCGCCCATGCCGCCCCGGCGCGCGCGGCCCAGATCCTTTCCGGCCTCGGCTTCGACGAGGCGGCGCAGCACCGACCCTGCGCGGAATTCTCCGGCGGCTGGCGCATGCGCGTGGCGCTTGCCTCGGTGCTCTTTACCGCGCCGGACATTCTCCTGCTCGACGAGCCGACCAACTATCTCGATCTGGAAGGCACGCTGTGGCTCGAGTCGTTCCTTGCCTCTTATCCCCACACGGTTCTGATCGTCAGCCACGACCGCGACCTGCTGAACACCTCCGTCACCCACATCCTGCACCTCAACAATGGCAAGCTCAGCCTCTATGCCGGCAACTACGACGCCTTCGAGGAGACGCGCCGCGAACAGCAACAGCTGCAGCTCAAGCTGAAGAAGAAGCAGGACGACGCCCGCCGCCACATGGAGGCGTTCGTCGAGCGGTTCCGGGCGCAGGCCTCGAAGGCCAAGCAGGCGCAGAGCCGCCTGAAGGCGCTCGCCCGCCTCAAGCCCATCGCCGCTGAGATCGAGGAGGAAGTCGTTCCATTCCGCTTCCCCAATCCGGCAACCCGGCTCGGCAACCCGCTGATCCGCATCGAGGGAGCAAGCGTGGGCTACGATCCCGCGCGGCCCGTGCTGCGCCAGCTCGATCTGCGCCTAGACCAGGACGACCGCGTTGGCCTCCTTGGGGCGAACGGCAACGGCAAATCGACCCTTGCCAAACTGATCTGCGGCAAGCTCGCCCCGTTCGAGGGCCACCGCCGCGCCTCTAAGAAGCTGCTCTACGGCTATTTCGCCCAGCACCAGCTCGACGAACTGAACCCGGCGCTGTCGGCCTACGGCCACATCGCCCAAATCATGGCAGATGCCACCGAGGCGCAGAAACGGGCCCGGACGGCGGCCATCGGCTTCGGCGCGGAGAAGGCGGATACGCCCGCCGCCAAGCTGTCCGGCGGGGAGAAAGCGCGGCTCCTGTTCGCGCTTGCCAGCTTCCATGGCCCGCACATCCTCATCCTCGACGAGCCGACCAACCATCTCGACGTGGACAGCCGCGAGGCCCTCATCCACGCGCTCAACGAGTATGAAGGCGCGGTGATCCTGATCAGCCACGACCGGCATCTGCTGGAGGCGTGCGTCGATCGGCTGTGGGTCGTGAAGGGCGGTACCGTGAAACCCTATGACGGCGATCTGGAAAGCTACCGCGCCGAAACGCTCGCCGCCCTGCGCGAACAGCGTCGCGAAGCGGGAGGACGCAACGGCAACGGCGCCAAACCGAGCCGGCTGGAGGCCCGCCGCGCCGCGGCAGACCGCCGCGCCGAACTTGCCCCCTTGCGCAAGCTGATCCAGGCGGAGGAAAAGCGGCTGGAGGACATTGCCGCGAAGATCGCGCGGCTGGACGCGGTGCTGGCTGATGCCTCGCTCTATGCGAAGGACCCGCGCAAGGCGCAGGAGCTGGCGCGCGAACGCGCCGCGCTCGTCAAGTCCAGGGAAGCGGCCGAAAGCGCCTGGCTGGAGGCGAGCGTAGCCTATGAAACAGCTGCTGCGGAGCTGACATCATGACCATCACCCTGCCACCCCGTGCTCCGGTCAAATGCTGCTTGGCGTTGGCTTTGCTTGGTGTGCTGCTGTCCGCCGGCGCGCTGCGCGCTCAACCCGCGCAACGCGCGGTGCCCCCGCTCGCGCCGCCCTCGAACCGCGCCTGTGTCGATGCCTGCGCGAGCGCCTGCCGGGCCGAGGCAGAGCGGTGCCGCTTGCGCGCCCCCAGCACTGCCGGCGCGTGTGCGGCAGAGGCCAATCTGTGCCGCCTGCGCTGTTCCGCGGACTGCCGCTGACCCTCAAGCGGTGGGCCGGATTTCAAACCCGGCCGTCACGCTGCCGCCCTCGTGAAGCACATGGACGGCCTCAACACTCGCATCGCGCGGGCCGCGCTGGCAGCGTGCAAGCATTTCGGCAACGGCCTCCTGCGGCCCGCTGAACACGGCCTCCACCGAGCCGTCGGCCCGGTTGCGCACCCAGCCGTCCAGCCCGAGCTGATCGGCATTTTCCTTTGCCCAGGCGCGATAGTAGACGCCCTGCACACGCCCCTCGATGCGGACGTGAATGGTTCTGATGCTTGGCTTGTCGTCCGGCATGATACCCATTCTAGCCTTGCGCGTAATCCCCGCCAAGCCAGGTGAGAATGGGCGGGCGCACCGAGATCACGTCGATCATCTCGTCCATGGCGGCAATGTGGTAATGACGGCCCGCTTCCGGCAGCAGCCCGTTGAGCTGGGCATAGAACCAGGACGCATAGCGCGAATTCTTCACGATGAAGATCGGCCAGGGGTAGATGGGGTGATAATCATAGAGCTGGCGCAGCAGATAGGTTTCCTGCGCGCCGCGGTAGCAGATCGGCTCCTCGAACAGGATGCGCAACAGGCGTGCGTTCGGCTCCTTCGACCTCAGGATGATTCGGAAGCCTTCCCTATCGTCGTGCATGGCTTCGAGATACATCTTCTCGGTCAGCCCGCCGATCGGCTCCCACCGCTCGAACTGCTCATCACCCAACGCCATACGATCCGGGCCCGCTGTTCCTGTTTGCGGTCCCATTCTACTGAATTTTATGAAAATTTAATTAGCGCGGATTCAGGCGAATTCCATGATGACGGCATCGACGGCGAGGCTGTCGCCGGGCTTCGCCTTAACCGCCTTCACCGTCACGTCGCGCTCCGCCTTGAGGATGTTCTGCATCTTCATCGCCTCGACGATGGCGAGCGTCTCTCCCGCCTTGACCTCCTGCCCCTCGCTGACGGCGATCGAGACCACCAGCCCCGGCATCGGGCAGAGCAGCGTCTTGGAGGTGTCGGGCGCGGCTTTCTCGGGCATCAGCGCGGCCAGCTCCGCCTCGCGCTGCGTGTAAACATAAGCGCGCACGCGCAGGCCCGCATAGGACAGGTCGTAGCCATTGAGACACGGGCGCACCTGCACGGCGATCGGTTGCTGATCGATGGTTCCGAACCACACCGGCTCGCCGGGCCACCAGTTTGAGGCAAGCGTGAACGAGCGGCGCTCCCGCCCTTCCCCATCGAGCAAGCCGACCACCGTCGGTTCATCCAACTCGCCCGCGATGCGCAGGCGGCGCTCACTGCGTCCGATGCGAACGACGCGGATATCGGCAAAGCGCACCGGCAACCCCATCATCTGATGCGAAATCTTGCGCCGGCGCTGGTTGTTGAGGTGGTCGATGGCGGCGGCAACCGCGGCGAGCACATCCGCCTCGGCGTCGCTGGGCTCGCGCGGCTTGAAGCCTTGCGGATATTCCTCGGCAATAAAGGCAGTGGAGAGCGTACCGGCACGCCAGCGCGGGTGCTGCATCAGCGCGGCGAGAAACGGGATGTTGTGCTGGATGCCGTCGATGTAGAACGCATCGAGCGCGCGGCTCATATGTGCGATCGCCGCGGCGCGGCTCGGCCCGTGGGTGATGAGCTTGGCGACCATGGGGTCGTAATGGATGGAAATCTCGCCGCCCTCATAGACGCCGGTGTCGTTCCGCACCGTCAGCCCGCCCTCGCTACTCTCGGCTGGCGGGCGATAACGCACGAGCCGTCCTGTCGAGGGCAGGAAGTTGCGGAACGGATCCTCGGCATAGACGCGGCTCTCGATCGCCCAGCCGTTGATGCGCACGTCGCGCTGGCTGAGCCGCAGCGGCTCGCCCGCCGCGATGCGGATCATCTGCTCGACGAGATCGATGCCGGTGATCAGCTCCGTCACCGGGTGCTCCACCTGCAGGCGCGTGTTCATCTCGAGAAAATAGAAATTCTTCTTCGGATCGACGATGAACTCCACCGTGCCGGCTGAGTCGTAGTTCACCGCCTTGGCCAGCGCCACCGCCTGCTCGCCCATGGCGCGGCGCGTGCGCTCGTCGAGGAAGGGGCTCGGCGCTTCCTCGATCACCTTCTGATTGCGGCGCTGGATGGAGCATTCGCGCTCGTTGAGGTGGATGACGGTGCCGTGCTTGTCGCCGAGCACCTGGATTTCGATGTGGCGCGGGCTCTCGATGAACTTCTCGATAAAGACCCGGTCATCGCCGAAGCTCGATTTCGCCTCGGCCATGGAGGCGGCGAGCCCCTCGCGCACCTCTTCGGGGGTCCAGGCGATGCGCATGCCCTTGCCGCCGCCGCCCGCCGAAGCCTTCAGCATCACCGGATAGCCGATCTCGCCTGCAATCCTGACCGCCTCCTCCGCGCTCTCGATCACGCCGAGCACGCCTGGCACGGTCGAAACCTTCGCTTTTGCTGCGAATTTCTTCGACTCGATCTTGTCGCCCATGGCGCGGATGGCCTGCGGGTTCGGCCCGATGAAGGTGATGCCGGCGGCAAGGAGCGCCTCCGCGAAAGCCGCATTCTCCGACAGGAAGCCGTAGCCCGGGTGGATCGCCTCGGCGCCCGTTTCCTTGGCGGCCGCCACGATCCGCTCGATGACAAGATAGCTCTGGGCAGCCGGCGCCGGACCGATGGGCACGGCCTCATCCGCCATCTCCTTGTGGAGGCTGTCCTTGTCGGCCTCCGAATAGACGGCGACGGTCTTGATCCCCATGCGCCGCGCCGTCTTGATGATGCGGCAGGCGATTTCGCCGCGATTGGCGATGAGGATTTTCTGGAACATGAGCGACCCTTGGGCAAGCGTTTGTGGTTTTTGTCCGCCGCCTTAATTAGCCGCGCTACGCCGCGCCTGTAAATGCCGCTTTCGCCGGATGGCTTGCGCCCAAAGGCTCAGCGTGCGGTCTGTCTCGATCTCGAGACGTTCCACAGTTTCAGCGTCATGTCTATGCTGCCGGAGATAACAAGGTGCCCGTCCGGCGCGAAGGCCAGCGAGCTGACCGGCCCCATATGCCCGGTAAAGGTGCGCAGTTCGGTTCCCTCCGCCACATCCCACAGCTTGAGGGTGCCGTCGTCGCTACCCGTGATCACCGTTCGCCCGTCCGGCGCGAAGGCAACGGCGTTCACATTATCCATATGGCCGAAAAAGGTGTGCAGCACGATGCCGTTTCTTGCATCCCACAGCTTGGCGGTGAGGTCCTCGCTCCCTGAGAGCACCGTTCGCCCGTCCGGCGCGAACGCAACCGAGCGCACCCAGCCCACATGCCCGCGGAAACGCTGCAGTTCGGTGCCCGTCGCCACATCCCACAGCCTGACGGTGTTGTCGGAACTGCCCGACGCGGCGATGCGCCCGTCCGGCGAGATGGCGACCGACCAGATCGTGTCGTCATGTCCTAAGAAGCTGCGGATCTCGCGGCCCGTCGCCAGATCCCACAACCTGAGGGTGTTATCATAGCTGGCGGAGAGTGCGGTGCGCCCGTCCGGCGCGACCGCGACCGAGGTGACCATGCCCCTGTGCCCGACGAAACTGCGGATCTCTTGTCCGGTTGCCATATCCACCAGCGAGAGGGTGTCATCCGCGTTGCCCACCAGCGCGGCGCGGCCATCCGGCGTGAAGGCGATGGACGAGACCAAGCTCCTGTGGCCGGTGAAAGTGCGAACCTCGCGCCCCCCCGCCACGTCCCATAGCCTCAGGGTGGCATCCCAGCCGCCCGATAGCGCGTTGCGCCCGCTCGGTGCGAACGCCACTGCAACAACCCAGTAATTATGTCCGGCGAAGGTGCGGATCAGCCCGTCGGCCTTTGTCTCATCGGCGTTCATCTGAGCCGCAGCCACACTCGCATGAGTTAAAAATGCGAAGAAAATGAACAGTTTACGCATGACTTCCCCCATTGTTTCGCAATCATTACAATTGTGATAACGAGAACCGGGGGAGTGCTCAATCGCTGAATGCCCGGCCCCCTCGCCGCCATCACATTTTATGACGGCCCTGTGGCATTTGCCTTTGCCATGGAAAATCAAGGGGCAAACGGAATGCGCTTGAGAAGCGGCGGAAGGGCGGATGTGCCAATGCATGCCGCGAAAGCGCGGCCTGCGCAAGGCCATCAGCATCAACGCGGTCGGGCGGTTCGTCTCCGGGCAGGGCTCGGTCAAGTCATATGCGCCCGTGTGATGCGCATAGCATGCGCAATGCGCGATGCTCCGGAAGCGCATCTAAAGCCGTCACGCGCGCAACCAATGGCCTATGCCCTCTTTTCCCAGCGGCCGCGCTCGTCCTGCTGCCAGTAGGTGACGGGATGTCCGGCCGCCTTCACCCGCTTCCAAGTCTCGCGCGCCTGCGCCAAAGCCGCTTCATCGCGCCCCGAAAACAGGTAGATCACGCGGGCGTATAGCGCCAGATCGTCCGGTTGCGCGCCGTCCACCAGGATGCACACCTCGGCGCCGTTGGGGTTCTCGCCGGATGTCGTCAGGAACACCGGCTGCGCGCTTGCAAATTCGTCGCTGGCCGTGCCGTGCGGCAGAAAGCTGTCCTCGCTGTAGGTCCACAAGGCCGCATCGAGCGCCTCGAGCCGTTCGGCATTGCCCGCATGCACAACGGCGCGCCAGCCCCGCGCCAGGGTTTTTTCGAGGAGAACAGGCAAGACTGCCTCCAGCGGCTGCCGCTCGAGCTGATAGAACATAACTTCGGCCAGGCTCATCGCCGGCCCCTCGTCTGCGCTCGCGAACGGCTCCGCGCGGGTGTGCCGCTGCGTTCCCGGTCGAACGGATTTTCGCGCTTGCGCAGATAGAGGCGGATGGGCACGCCGGCGAGATCGAAGGTCTCGCGCAGGCCGTTGACGAGGTATCGAATGTAGCTCTCGGGCAACTCGTCGGGGTGGGAGCAGAACGCAACAAAGGTGGGCGGCCGCGCGTTGGACTGGGTGATGAAGCGCAGCTTGATGCGCTTGCCGTCCACCGCGGGCGGGGTGTGCCGCTCCAGCATCTGCTGGAACCAGCGATTGAGCGTGCCGGTGGAGATGCGCCGGTTCCATTTCTCGTAAGTGTCGAACACGGCGGCCATGAGCTTGTCGAGCCCGCGCGCGGCGATGGCGCTGACAAACACCACGGGCACGCCCTTGGCCTGGGGCAGCAGGCGCTCGGCCGTCTCGCGCAGCGCCTTCGCATAGGCGTTGCGGTCGCCCACGAGGTCCCATTTGTTGACAGCGATGACAAGGGCGCGCCCCTCGTCCACCACCAGTTCGGCGATCTGGAGGTCCTGCTTCTCGAACGGCTGCTCCACGTCGATGAGCAGCACCACGACCTCGGCGAAGCGGATGGCGTTGATCGCATCACCCACGGCGAGCTGCTCCGGCCCGCCCGTTATGCGCGATTTGCGGCGCAGGCCCGCCGTATCGTAAAGCTTGATGGCGCGCCCTTCCCAGGTGAGGTCCGAGGCGATGGCATCGCGGGTGAGGCCCGCCTCCGGCCCGGTGATCATGCGGTCATCGCCGAGCAGAGCGTTGACTAGCGTGGATTTTCCCGCATTCGGGCGCCCGACGACGGCGAGCCGGAGGGGGCGGGCGGACGCGGCTTCGGGCTGATCCGGTTCGCGCCCGGCTGTTGCAGCAAGGGCGTCGAGCCGGTCTTCAAGCGCGGAGAGAAGATCCGTCATGCCGTCGCCATGTTCGGCGGAAATGGCAAACGGCTCCCCCAGCCCGAGCCGATAGGCGTCATAGAAACCGGCTTCGCCGGCGCGCCCCTCGCTCTTGTTGGCGGCCAGGATGACGGGCCGGCCGCTCTGGCGCACGAGGCTTGCAAAGGCTTCGTCGGCCGGGGTGATGCCGCTTCTTGCGTCGATCACGAACAGCACCAGATCGGCCTCGCGCATCGCCCGCTCGCTCTGTTCGCGCATCCGGGCGGCGATGCTGCCCTCGGGCGCGTCTTCGAGGCCGGCGGTATCGACCAGCCGCACCCTATGCCCGCCGATTTCGGCTTCGGCTTCGCGCCGGTCGCGGGTCAGGCCGGGCATGTCGGAAACAAGCGCCAGCCGTTTGCCGGCGAGGCGGTTGAAAAGCGTTGATTTGCCGACATTCGGGCGCCCTGCAATGGCGATGGTCAGCGTCATGCGCATCACCTCTCGCAACGGGCGCAACCGGAAAGCTGTCGGGGTGCCATCAATTCATGGCTATGAGACGAGCCTTGTCGGTCATCACCAGAAGTTTCCCGGCGACGACCACGGGCGAGATATAAACCGGAGTGCCGAGATCGGCCTTGGAAGCAATGGCGCCGCTTGCGGCATCGACGCTTACGAGCGTGCCCTTGTCGGAGGCGAGCCACAAGCGACCTCCCGCCAGCACCGGACCGGCCCATGTTTTCGAATCCGGCAGGCTGGTGGACCATCGCGTCTTGCCGTCCTTGCGGCTGAGCGCCATGAGTTGACCGTTGAGATCGACAACGAAAATGCTGTCGCCGGCGACCCAAGGCGTCTGCGCGCCACTGATGTCGCGGGACCAGAGCCGCTCCCCGCTCGAGCGTTCCGTCGCGATCATGCGGCCCGACCGGCTGATGGCGAAAACGGCATTGCCATCAATAACGGGGCGGGCCGGCTCGGCAATGCCCGCAAAAGACGCCTGCGCCACCGTGCTGCGGCTGATGCCATCGGTCCATCGCGCCGCGCCCGTGTTGATGTCGAACGCGGCGATCTCGCCCGAGGGATAGGGCACCACCACAACATCTCCGGCAACAGCCGGGCTGACATTGCTGATCATCGTTGCGGTTTCGGGCAGGCCGCGCGCCGTCCACAGCTCGGAGCCGTCCGCCGCATTGAGGCACACGAGCAGGCTTTCCGTATTGACGGCGAAAACCTTGCCGTTCGCCGCGGTGGGCGAGTTGCGGAAGGGAATGAGGTAGGATTTGGTCCAGGCGACCTTGCCCGAGGACGGATCGAGCGCGACGATGGTGCCATAGCCTGTCGCCGCGAACAACCTGCCGCCGTCCAGGGCCAGTCCGCCGCCGAAGCCCAGTCTGGAGCGCTCCTTTTCCGGCTTGAGGCTCACCCGCCACAAGCGGTTGCCGCTGCCAAGCGAGAAAGCGGAGACTGTGCCTTCTGTGTCGAGCGTGAACACTTTACCATCAGCCACGACGGGGACGGCCGTCAGCCGCCCGCTCTTGCTGGAGCCCGATCCCGCATCCACACTCCAGGCGGACTTCACGCTGCCGGTCAGGCCGAGATGGCCGGGTGCGTTGTTGGGAGCGCCGCCGGGCTGGCTCCAGGCGGAATTGACCACAGCCGGGGGAAGCACCACGGGCCCGCTTGCCTTGAACGCATCGGTCGTTTCGCGCGGGCTTTCGTTTTGCAGCACGGCGATGCGCTTGCCGGGCAGGATTTCCTCCTTTTCGGCGAAAAGCCCGCCGAACGACGGAAGGCTTGGCGTGCTGCAGGCAGACAGCAGCGCGGTTGCGGCAATCGCGGTGGCCACAGCGAGCAGCCGCCTACCCGCGCGAACCAGACTGGCCATGCTACTGTGTTTTTGCCTCATTGTTGGGCAACTCCCTTGCGGCTTCCGGCTTTGCAGTCAACGGAGACACGAGCAAAGCGAGCATGAGCTGGGCGCGGCGGCGAAGGTCTGCTGGCGCGTCCGGATCGGCGGCGATGTCCTGGAAGAGGGCTTCCGCATCCGCGCTGTTTCCGGCTTTCATATGAGCGAGCCCCATCAGTTCACGCGCCGAATGCCGCCAGGCATTGCCGGCTGCATTGATCGGGATCAGGCGCTGAACGATTTGGGCGGCAGGAACCGTCTCGATTTGCAAGGCGGCCAGTTGCAATTCGGCAAAGGTGCGCAGGTTCCTGTCTGCAAAAGCATCATTCGCAACCGCTTGATAAAGCGCGATGGCATCATCCTTGCGGCCGGCCTCGACGGCTGCGGCGGCGCGGCGCAGGGTTGCGAGCGTGGCATAGCCGCGCGGCGCGTCTTTGGCGATGCTTTCGAAAGCGGTCATTACGTCGGCCGTCTTGCCCTCCTCCGCCAGCCGCAACGCCTTGACGAAACGCTCACCCGTTTCGGAGGCACGCTTTTCGTTCCACCAGGCGCTGATCTGCAGACCGGCGGTCACCACAACGATAAGAACCGCCACCGCCAGGACGTAAACGCCATATTTCTCCCAGGCGCGAGCCAACCGCTCCCGGCGCATGTCCTCTTCGACTTCGCGAAAGAGATCGCCTTCAACCATGATTTCAACCGCCGCCTTCCACGGCTTCGGACCGATGCCGCCAACCTTCGCTCATCTTGCGTTGATTCTTAGTATTTTTGCATTGAGTCTTAGGGTTTTCCATCAAATTGCGTGTTCAGGTGCCGGAGATTTTCGTCTTTTTCGTGACTGGCTCTCCGCCGCCGGTCTCTCCCTTGTGCATGCCATAGACATGCTCCGGCCCGGGAAAAGCGCGGGTTCTAACCGCCTCGGCATAGGCTTTCACGGCGTCCTCGATGGCGGCGCCGAGCTGTGCGAACTGCTTCACGAATTTCGGCGGATTTTGCGACAAACCGAGCATGTCTTCAAGCACGAGGATCTGCCCGTCGCATTCCGCCGACGCGCCGATGCCGATGGTGGGTATGGGGATCTGTTTGGTGATGCGCGCCGCCAGCAGCTCCGCCATGCCTTCGAGTACGACGGCGAAGGCACCGGCCTCGCTCACCGCCTGGGCATCGGCCTCGATGGCGGCCCACTGCTCGCGCCTGCGCCCCTGCGTCTTGAAGCCGCCGAGCACGTTGATGAACTGCGGCGTCAGGCCGATATGCGCCATGACCGGAATGCCGCGCTCGCTCAGATAGCGGATCGTGTCGGCCATGCGCACGCCGCCTTCGAGCTTCACGGCGCCGCAGCCGGTTTCCTTCATCACCCGCGCCGCGTTGCGGAAGGCAACTTCCCGGCTCTCCTCGTAGGAGCCGAAGGGCAGATCGACCACGACCAGCGCCCGCGTCGAGCCGCGCACCACCGCCGCCCCGTGCATGATCATCAATTCGAGCGGCACCGGCACCGTGGTCTCGTAGCCATGCATCACCATGCCGAGACTGTCGCCCACCAGCAGGAAATCCACATACGGATCGATGATGCGCGCGGTGTGGGCGTGGTAGGCTGTGAGCGCAACGATGGTTTCGCCGGTCTTGCGCTCGCGGATGTCGGGAGCGGTGATGCGTTTGCGGGGGGGTTGCAAGGACATCCGTTCGTTGACCTGCTGCTGTTGTGGCGCTCGCCCCTGCGTCGCTTGGCCGGAATGAGCGCGATTGGAATGAATAGTAAGGATTTGTGGCCCATGCCGGTGCAATGCAACAGTAAATT
>Ga0129299_1001576_pt1 | contig 15199 bp, 9 predicted proteins | sample ConPoolayeCmetaG_FD_94477 | JGI IMG/M metagenome (GOLD analysis project Ga0129299, IMG submission 94477) | Hot spring microbial mat communities from California, USA to study Microbial Dark Matter (Phase II) - Cone Pool mat layer C metaG ... | reverse complement strand
ATCTCCCCCTGCTCTCCCCGCTTTGCGGGGAGAGCAGGGGGCCGGGGGATGAGAGGGGTTGTTCTCAGGGAACGACGTTACAATTCGCCATCGGCTCGCGCGAGCCGTCAGTTTCCAACCGACGGCGAGCGATGCTCAGAGGCGGGGTAGTTAAAAGTTAAAAACCTAACCGTTTGGAGTATAGCATCGCGCGCGAATAAAATTCGCGACGGTCGGCGGTCGTCCGTCGGCCGTCGGCAGTCGTAGAGGAGGAAGATGAACCACCCCCCGTGTATTTTGGTTGTGGACGATAATCCATTTGTGCTTCAAGTCTCGAGTCGCATTTTGCGCGACGCGGGTTACGCCGTCATCGAAGCAGCCAGCGGCGCCGAAGGTTTGCGTCTGGCGCGCGAACACACACCCGATTTGATTTTACTCGACGTGGTGATGGACAAACCCAACGGCGTGGAAATTTGTCGGCAACTCAAAGCCGATCCTGCACTGGCGCACAGTTTCGTCATTCTGTTTTCCGGCATCAAGACCGAATCCGAGGATCAAGCCGTCGGTATCGAAGCGGGCGCGGATGGCTATTTCACACGCCCGATTTCCAACCGTGAACTCGTCGCGCGCGTACAAGGGATGCTGCGCATCAAGGCGGCGGAGGATGCGCTGCGCGCAATGTCCGCACGTTACCAGGCGATGCTCGCGGCAATTCCAGACATCATCATGGAAGTGGACACGAACAAGGTGTACACCTGGGCAAATGAAGCGGGCTATGCCTTCTTTGGCAAAGATGTCATTGGCAAACCCGCCGATTTTTACTTCGAAGGTGAGCAAGACACCTACGCCATCGTGCAACCGCTCTTCAACGGCAAGCAGGAGGACGTGATTTACGTCGAAAGTTGGCAGCGGCGGCAAGATGGCGAAAAGCGTTTGCTGGCATGGTGGTGTCGCACGCTACGGGACGCGCACGGCAATGTGATTGGCGCACTCTCGACCGCGCGCGACATCACCGAACAACGACGCGCTCAAGCCGCGCTGGAGGAATACTCGGAACACCTGGCGCAAATGGTGGAGGAGCGCACACGCGAACTGCGCGCCGCGCAACAAAAATTGTTGCAACAGGAACGCTTGACCCTACTGGGACAAGTTGCCGGCGGCATCGGTCACGAACTGCGTGGTCCCTTGAGCGCGATCAGCAACGCAGCGTATCTACTCCGCCAGATGCTTCCCGCGCCAGATGAGGCTACGCGCCAAGTGCTCGACATTCTCACGCGTCAGATCGAAGCCTCCAATCGCATCATCACGAGTCTACTGGCGTTTGCGCGTCCGCAACCGCCGGTGCGTCGTCCCATTGATGTGCGCGCTGTCCTCGATAACGCGCTCGCGCAAGCGGCGCTGCCGAACACCATCGTCGTCCAGCGTGAATTCGATGACGCGCTGCCGGAGGTGCAGGCAGATCCCGATCAACTACTCATCGTTTTCAGTAACTTGATTCGCAACGCCGCGCAAGCGATGTGGGAACGTGGCGGCACATTGACCATCAGCGCAAAGCAGATTTCAGATTGCCGATTGCCGATTGCAGATTCGCTAGACACATCTCCATCCGTTCAATCTGAAATCATAAATCTTAAATCCGAAATCGAAATTCGCGTCACGGATACCGGCACCGGCATTCCACCAGAAATTCGCGACAAACTTTTCCAACCGCTGTTCACGACCAAATCGTACGGCCTGGGCTTGGGTTTGCCGTTGTGCAAATTGATTGTCGAAGCGCACGGCGGCACGATCTCCGTCACTAGCGAGGTGGGCAAAGGGAGCACGTTCACCGTCGCGTTGCCGGTGGAACAGTAGGACAGTGGGACAGTGAGACAGTGGGGACAGGGAGGCAGGTGGCAGGTGGCGGGCGTTCGTCCTTCGTCCTTCGTCATCCGTCCTTCGTCCTTCGTCATCCGTCCTTCGTCCTTCGTCATTCGTCCTTCGTCCTTCGTCATTCGTCCTTCGTCATTCGTCCTTCGTCCTTCGTCCTTCGTCATAATTCTCAGGAGCATCCTATGAACGCAACATCACACACATCACACATTCTCATCGTAGATGACGATCTCGATTTCGCGCGCAGCACCGCGCTCATCCTCAAACGCAAGGGCTATGCTGTGAGTGTCGCGGCGGATGGCTTGGCGGCTATCCAGCAGGTACAAGCCGTTCCCTTCGACCTTGTCTTGATGGATATCCGAATGCCGGGATTGGACGGCGTAGAGACGTATCAACGCCTCAAGAACATTCAGCCCGACATCGCAGTGGTGCTGATGACCGGCTTTGCCGAGGAGGAACGCGTGCAGGCAGGCTTGCATGCCGGTGTGCTCGCGGTATTGACCAAGCCATTGGACGTGGAACAAGCGCTCCACTTGATCGAAAGCGTGGTCACGCGGCACCAAGCCCTCGCGCTGGTTGTGGACGACTATCCTGAATCGTGCGCCATCCTCACGCGCCTCCTCGAACGCAAAGGATATGCAGTCGCTTACGCTGAGAGCGGCGAAGACGCTATCGCGCTTGTTCAACAACATCGTTACCAGATCATCTTCATTGACCTCAAATTACCGACGATAGATGGCTTGCAAACGTATCTTGCCATCCGCGCGCTCGATCCGAACGTGACGGTGATGACGGTCACCGGCTATCGCGAAGAGATGAACGCGCTCGTTCAAACCGCCCTCCGCAAGGGCGCGTATGCGTGTCTCTACAAACCATTCGACACTGCCCAGGTGCTGGCGTTGTTAGAGAAAATCGAAAAGTCGGTAAATGTGCCAAAATAGCCAAATCAGCCAAATATGCCAAACTTGCCAAAAAAATTCGGCTCATTGACACTTTGGCACATTGGCTCATTGGCTCATTGGCTCATTGATACATTGGCTCATTGACACATTGGCTCATTGACACGAGGTTAGACAATGACAGAACAACCGACCATTCTCATCGTAGATGACGATTTAGACGTTCTGCGTACGTGGGAAATGATTCTCACGCGCAAAAACTATCGCGTGCTTACGGCTCCCGATGGGATGACCGCGCTCGAGTTGGCGCGTCAGAACGCGCTGCACCTCGCGCTGCTGGACATCCGTCTACCCGATATTTCGGGCGCGGATTTGTTGCCCCAACTCAAAGCCGTACACCCCGACCTGCAAGCGCTCATCTTGACCGGCAATGCCACGCTCGAGAGCGCGATTCAGGCACTCGCCAACGGCGCGTATCGGTATCTGCTCAAGCCCGTCCATCCTGACGAATTGCTCGCCGCGCTCGAGCACGCGCTCGAAAAGCAACGCCTCATCGTCGAAAATCGCGCGTTGCTTGCCTCTTTGCAAAGCATCTTTCGCGCCGCGCCCGTCGGTATTGGGGTTGTTTCCAACCGCGTGCTGCTGCAGGTCAATGATCGAATTTGTGAGATGACCGGGTATACGCGTGACGAGCTCATCGGGCAAAGCGCGGGGATTCTCTATCCGACCGTCGAAGATTTCGAGTACGTCGGCACAGAAAAGTATCGTCAGATTCGCGAGCGCGGTATCGGCACGGTTGAGACACGCTGGCAGCATAAAGACGGCACGGTGCTGGATGTGTTGCTCAGCTCCGTTCCGCTCGACCCGAATGATCTGTCCAAGGGCGTTACCTTTACTGCGCTTGACATCACCGAACGCAAACGCGCCGAAGCCGCGTTGCGCGAAAGTGAACGGCGCCTGGCAACCTTGCTGAGCAATCTGCCGGGGATGGCGTATCGTTGCGCCAACGATGAGAACTGGACGATGGAATTCGTCAGCGAAGGTTGTTTCGCGTTGACCGGCTACACTCCTACCGAACTCGTTCACAATGGCAAAATCTCGTACGCGCAAGTGATTCATCCAGAAGATCGCGCCCCGACTCGGGAGCAAGTGCAAAATGCGCTGCAAGAAAATCGTCCGTTCCAAATGACCTACCGTATCACCTGCGCCGACGGCAAAGAAAAGTGGGTCTGGAAACAGGGACGCGGTGTCTTTGCCGAGGATGGCACCCTCGTCGCGCTGGAAGGTTTCATCACTGACATCACAGAGCGCGTGCGCGCCGAACAAGCCCTGCAAGCCGAACGCGACTTTGCCCAACAACTTTTGAACACGCTGGGACAGGGCATCACGGTTGTTAACCGCGAGGGCGTGTTGGAGTACGTCAATCCTGCGTACGCGCGTCTGCTCGGACGCGCGCCGGAGGAATTGATTGGCAAGCGCGCCTGCGATGTCACCATCCCCGAAGATCACGCCCTCTTGCTTCAACAACGCGCCAAACGCCATCGTGGTGAAAGTTCCACCTACGAAACGCGCCTCGTTCACGCCGACGGGCATCTCGTTCCCGTGACGATTACCGGCGTGCCCCGCTGGAGGAATGGGCAAATCATCGGAAGCATTGCGGTCATCACCGATTTGACCGAACACTACCAGCGCGAGCGCGAGATACAAGCCGTCGCCGCCATCAGTGCAGCGTTGCGCGCTGCCACCACGCGCGCAGAAATGCTGCCGATCATTCTCGACCATACGATGCAATTGATGAACGCCCAAGCCGCCGCGCTCATTACGCGCCACACGACCACAGAGGAAGCAGTAATCGAAGGTGCGCGCGGGGTATGGGCAAAGGGAGTGGGACGCCGCACGCCACCGGGCAAGGGCTTGAGCGCGCTGCTCTTCGAAACCAAACAACCGTACGTCACCGATGACATCGCTAATGACCCGAACCTCTTCTGGAAGGACTGGGGTGAAGAGGTCCGCGCGCTTGCCAGCGTTCCACTCATCACACCACACGATCAGGTCATCGGCATACTGAGCATTGGACGCACTACCCCGATCGCCCCTGACGAAGTGCGCGTGCTGGTCGCGATTGCCGACATCGCCGCCAGCGCGCTGCATCGCGCGACCCTGCACGAACAAACCGAGCAACGGCTGAACCATCTTCTGGCTTTGCAAGCCGTGAGCCAGGCAATCAATGCCAGTCTCGATTTGCGCGTCACGCTCGACATTTTGATTGATCAAGTGATGAGCCAACTGCACGCCGACGCGGCAAATGTGCTTTTGTACAACCCCGCTATCCCCGCCCTCGTTTACACGGTCGGGCGGGGTTTCCGCCGCCCCATCGAACATCTCACGCTGCGCCTCGGCGAAGGATACGCGGGGCGCGTCGCGCTGGAACGCCGCACGCTGACCCTCACGCCGTACGTCACGACGGACAACACCTCCCATTTCGCCAACGAAGGATTCGTCACCTACAGTGGTGTACCTCTCATTGCCAAAGGGCAACTCACCGGCGTCCTCGAGGTCTTTCGGCGCGCGCCCTTTTCTCCCGATGCCGAGTGGATCAACTTGCTCGAGACGCTGGCACTCCAGGCGGCACTCGCCATCAACAACGCGCGCTTGTACGAGGAAGTACAGCGCACCAACTTGCAATTGGCATTGTCCTACGAAGCCACCATCGAGAGTCTGGCGCGCGCGCTCGAACTAGGCGCGCAGGAGAGCGCGGGGCACATTCAACGCGTCACCGAGTTAACCGAACAGTTCGCGCGCGCTCTGAACATCCCCGAAGCACAACTGCTTTACATTCGCTATGGCGCGATGTTGCATGACATTGGCAAACTCGCGCTCGCCGTCTCCCCTTCCGCCGACCCATTGAACGAGGACGCCGCTATGCGTCGCCATCCAGAACTGGCATACCAGTTACTCCAGCCGATTCCATACCTTCAGCCCGCGCTCGAGATACCCTACTGCCATCACGAAAAGTGGGACGGTAGCGGCTATCCACGCGGTTTGAAAGGTGAAGCGATTCCGCTCGCGGCGCGCCTCTTTGCGATTGTGGACACGTGGGATATTCTGCGCTCAATGCCACCGTACAGCACCACCTGGAGCAACCAGCAAGCGCGCGAGTACCTGCGTGCTCAGGCTGGCAAATCCTTTGATCCCAAACTGGTGGAGGCTTTTCTGCGATTCAGTACATAACAAAAACTATTGCGGCGAGGAGAAATCCTCGCCGCAATTTTTTGTATCGCTACTGACGCTTTTGCATCTCCGCGAGTGCCTCGCGACAGGCAGCACGAACCACCTCGCTCGGATCCGTCTCTGCGCGCGCCGCGAGCAATCGCTCCACCGCACCATCGCCGATTTGTCCCAGCGCCAGCGCACAATCCCATCGCACCCAGACCGTGCTCTCGCGTTCCAGCACCTCGGCTAAATCCTGCGCGGCAATCCGATACCCCAGGTTGCCCAGCGCGATGGCACACGCCTGACGCACGCCGGCATCGCGATCGTGCCATAACGCTTCGATGAGAGGTCCCAGCGCGGCAGGCGTACCAATCTTGCCGAGTGCAACGGCGGCTTGTTGACGCACAAAACCCACTGGGTCGTTTTGCAGAACCTGCCACAGCGGTTCGATCGCCACCGGCTCGCGTCGTCGGCGCAGCACAAAGGCGGCTGACCAGCGCACCATACAACTGGGATGGTTGAGCATGTGCTCAATCACTTGGGGCGTAGAACTTGTCGCCAGCCAGCGCGGCACCGCAAAGCGCGCGTCGTCTGGCACGCGTCGGCGCGCATCGGCTGGGCGAACGCGCTGGAGCAGGCGCGCGAGGGGGCGCGTATCGGCAACCGTGGTATCTGTCGGCTGGTCTTGCGCGAGTGCTTGATGCTCAGCGCAAAATTGGGTTGTGGCTTGCGCTTCCGTCGCGCAGCGATGGCGACTGGTGGTCAAACCAAAACAGCGCATGGTTCAGAGGAAGATGAAAACAAAAAACAGATTCCCGCCTGGCAATGACCTACTCTCCCAGCGGCTCGCGCCGCCAGTACCATCGGCGCTGACGGGCTTAACTTCCGGGTTCGGCATGGGACCGGGTGTTTCCCCGTCGCTCCAATCACCAGAGGAATCTGTTTTGGTTAGCGATTTGATTGTTCGAACACTGAATAGAAGGCAATGGCACGTGGTTCAATTCATCAATATCCCGAGAGCAAGCCCTCGCGCATTAGTACCGCTTAGCTGAACGTGTCACCACGCTTACACTTGCGGCCTATCAAGGTCGTAGTCTACGACCGCGCTTACCCGCTTGACGCGGTGGGGGATCTCATCTTGGGGCAGGCTTCCCACTTAGATGCTTTCAGCGGTTATCCTTGCCGAACTTGGCTACCCAGCGATGCCCCTGGCGGGACAACTGGCACACCAGAGGTCCGTCCACCCTGGTCCTCTCGTCAATGCCCCCCACATTACTGTGGGATTTAGACTATATCTTCATCCTCTCTGGCAGCCCAGAGGAGGAGTCGGCGTATGATGGCAGTCATAGATTTGTTCTTTCGAACAGCAACTACCATCTTGGCTCAAAGCCTCAGTCGTTACGGGGAAAGCAATCCTTTTCTTCGGAGGTATGCTTCTACCGTTGCCGCAGAGTATTTTCTCCTTACTGTGTAATTCGCGTGAGCGATTTCATCAGCCAATCTACACACCTGGAGAAATTGCTCAGCAGTAAGGTTGCCTTTCAGAAGCGTGAGTGCGTCCAGCATTAATTTCACTTGATGACTCTTGAACCGAACGTACCCACCCATCTGACGCAACACTTGCTCCACACGCTCGTATCCGTCAATCCTCAGTTCTGCTATGCCATCCTTGCGTCGCGATACATAACCTACCTGAAGTTGGTCGCGTATCGCAAGCAATTCTTTCTCATGGCTAGCGTCTTGATACAGACAGAGCGTCGCATAGATTCGATAGCCATACCGCACGCCTCGGCGTGGCTTGATTGGCAACATAATGCTGCCATCGCCATCAAGAAAGCCAGCGATATAAGCTTTGGTAGAATCATCCATCCGAAAACAAGCGCTTTCTTCCCACGGTATTACCCCCTCAGCCTTCGCGGTGTAACCGCTACTTCCAGAGGATATGGAACATGCTGAGGTCGGGCTCCACCGTTATTAGCCGAATTGTCATGCAGGATTTCGCCTGCAAGTAGCACATTCCGTACTAAGGGCAGCTCCCCTCAAATCCCCTACGCCCACACTGGATAGAGACCGACATTCTGTTACCACTCTGGCAGACCGGTATCTTGCTGGTCTTTCCCAGAGCGAGTGGGTCATTTCTGCCCACTTCTGCATGTCGCCATGCAGATCGGACTATATCTTTCCTGCCGAAGCAGGATTCGGCGTATAGTCTCTGAGGATTCCCTCACAATTTCAGATTTATGATTTATGATTTATGATTTATGATTTCAGATTGGGATTAGTGTCTCAATCTGAAATCTACAATCTTAAATCTGAAATTCCCTGGGTCTTTCCTGCTGGTCATCTGCACTGGTCGCCTTGTCACTCGTTACGAGTAGCGCCAGATTCTCACCAGACTTTCCAGCATATAGCCGAATTTAACGACAGCTCAACCGTTAGGTCAACTGTCTCACGACGTTCTGAACCCAGCTCGCGTACCGCTTTAATGGGCGAACAGCCCAACCCTTGGGACCTAATTCAGCCCCAGGATGCGACGAGCCGACATCGAGGTGCCGAGCGAGGCCGTCGCTGTGAACGCTTGGGCCTCACCAGCCTGTTATCCCCGGGGTAGCTTTTGTCCGATAAGCCACGGCCGTTCCACACCGAACCGTGGGATCACTAAGCCCGACTTTCGTCTCTGTTCGACTTGTAGGTCTCACAGTCAAGCTCCCTTGTGCCTTTGCACTCAGCGGCTGGTTTCCATTCAGCCTGAGGGAACCTTTGGGCGCCTCCGTTACCCTTTAGGAGGCGACCGCCCCAGTCAAACTGCCCGCCTGGCACGGTCCGTCCGCCGGATTACGGCGGGACGTTAGGGTCGAAATTTATTGAGGCTGGTATTTCAACGACGGCTCCACCGAGCCCGCAAGCCCAGCTTCATCGCCTCCCAGCTATCCTACGCACAACAAACCTCAACTCAATGCCAGGGTACAGTAAAGCTCCACGGGGTCTTTTTGTCCTAGTGCGGGTAAATGGCATCTTCACCACTAGTTCAATTTCGCCGGGTCCCCCGTTGAGACAGCGCTCCACTTGTTACTCCTTTCGTGCGGGTCGGAACTTACCCGACAAGGAATTTCGCTCGGTAGATCTCACTCTGTTTCCAGAGGAGCCGGACTATATCTTTCTCGTCCTGTATTCATCGCCGCCGCAATGGTTCGGATCTTTTCGATTCCTTCTGGGGTGAGATGTTCACCCCGTTCCATTAGCGTTAGCACTCGCCTGAATTTATAGTAATCCAACCGTTTCTTGGATTTGAGCGGATATTTCTCAAAGAAGGGTATGATGCGTTCGCGTAGATGCTTGACATTGCGAACACGATAACACATCCGCGCACCGTGATTACGACGCACGACCCCACATCCAAAAAACTTTTTCAGCGCATACAGCAATTGTATATCACGCTCGTGTTGAACTACTGTAAATTCCGGGAGGACTTGATAGCCCGTGGCCATCTCTGGATGTGGATTGATTCCGACGAAGAAACAGCCCTCCCCATCCACAAATCCAGTTACCCATTGGGCTGCGAGTCTTGAAGACGAGACCAAACGTGTAGTCTCTGAGGGTTCTCTCATGGTTTCTCCTTCGAAAATCCATTTGTCCACGAAGGTCACGAAGGAACACGAAGAAAAAATCTTCATGTTCTTGGTGGATATCTTCATCTGTCGTGGCGGGCGCACGCGCCCATGAACAACTCCTTCGAAAATGAGGGGCAAATTTGAAAAATTTGCCCTACGTCCTCTATTGTCATCCGTCGTGGCGGGCGCGTGTGTTCGCCAACGACTCTTTATGAGAGTCTTCCCTGCGGATTGTCCCCTTGTCCAAAAAGATTTTTACTGACTGGAGAGTTCCAGTCGAGTACTTTTTGGCTGTGCGAGGAGTTTCCCGCATATAGTTTGGTTTTACTAAGGCTCGCGAATTTGAACCTTAGGACCGTTATAGTTACGGCCGCCGTTCACCGGGGCTTCAGTTCGGACCTTCGCTTGCGCTAAGCCCTCCCTTTAACCTTCCGGCACTGGGCAGGAGTCAGCCCCTATACATCCGCTTGCGCGTTTGCAGAGACCTGTGTTTTTGTTAAACAGTCAGTAGAGCCGCTTCTCTGCGACTGGCCGACGCTTTGTGGAATCACGCACGTCAGCCAGCCACCCTTCTCCCGAAGTTACGGGTGCATTTTGCCGAGTTCCTTAACGGAGGTTCTCCCGATCGCCTTGCATTGCTCATGCCGCCTACCTGTGTCGGTTTGCGGTACGGGCACCCGAATTTCAACGCGTAGAGGCTTTTCTTGGCAGTCTGGACTCACCCACTTGTGTCCCGGTTTACGGTCCCGCCCACCGCTCAGATCAGGGAGTGGATTTGCCTGCTCCCCTCGACTCCTCACGGCTTGGCACCTACCATGTCCGATGGGTAGGCTGGGCTATCCTCCTGCGTCACCCCGTCGCTCCATTCGGGTGGTTCCGGAATGTTGACCGGATGTCCATCGCCTACGACTCTCGTCCTCGGCTTAGGGCCGACTAACCAGACGCGGATTACCCTTGCGTCTGAACCCTCAGGCTTCCGGCGGTGGCGTTTCTCACGCCACTTGCGCTACTCATGCGAGCATTCGCACTTCTGGTCGCTCCACACGTCGTCGCCGTCGTGCTTCACTGCTCCCAGAACGCTCCCCTACCACTCGTGGCCGAGTTCGCGACATCGGTACTATGCTTGAGCCCCGTTACATTTTCCGCGCGAGACCGTTTGACCAGTGAGCTATTACGCACTCTTTAAAGGATGGCTGCTTCTAAGCCAACCTCCTGGCTGTCTGAACAGTCTCACATCGTTTCCCACTTAGCATAGATTTGAGGACCTTAGTCGGCGAGCTGGGCTGTTTCCCTTTCGACTACGAAGCTCATCCCACGTAGTCCAACTCCCGCGTTGTGGAGTCGCGGCATTCGGAGTTTGGTTTGGGTTGGTAAGCGTGATGCCCCCTAGCCAATCCAGTGCTCTACCTCCGCGACTAAACACGCGAGGCTGGCCCTAGAGCCATTTCGGGGAGAACCAGCTATCTCCCGGTTCGTTAGGCATTTCACCACCTACTCACAGGTCATCCCCTAGTTTTGCAACACTAGTGAGTTCGGGCCTCCACGTGGTGTTACCCACGCTTCACCCTGCCCATGAGTAGCTCACCGGGTTTCGGGTCTACTCCCTGCGACTAGACGCCCTGTTCGGACTCGCTTTCGCTACGGATGCGGGTGTCACTCCCTTATCCTGCGCCACAGAGAAGTAACTCGCTCGCTCATTCTTCAAGAGGCACGCGGTCAGACCTTCCAGCAGCACCGGCTTGCGCCAGCGCACCTCTGGCATAGTCCTTCCACTGCTTGTAAGCACACGGTTTCAGGTTCTATTTCACTCGGCTCACAGCCGTACTTTTCACCTTTCCCTCACGGTACTGGTTCACTATCGGTCGCCAAAGGTATTTAGCCTTGGAGAGTGGACTCCCCAGCTTCCCACAGGATTAGCGTGCCCCGTGGTACTCAGGAACTCGACGAGAGACTGATCTCTTTCGCGTACGGGGCTGTCACCCTCTCTGGCGGATCTTTCCAGAGTCCTTCTGCTAGAAATCAGTTTGGTAACTCTCATCTGCCGAGTCCTACAACCCCGCTGTACCTTACGGTACAGCGGTTTGGGCTTTTCCCCGTTCGCTCGCCACTACTAGGGGAATGATCTCTTTTCCTCGAGGTACTGAGATGTTTCAGTTCCCTCGGTGCCCTCTCTGGTATCTATGGGTTCAATACCAGAGTGCCTGGACATGACTCCAGGCGGGTTACCCCATTCGGAAATCCGCGGATATAGCGCCTGTTGACGGCTCCCCGCGGCTTATCGCAGCCAACCACGTCCTTCTTCGGCCTTTGGCGCCAAGGCATCCACCATGTGCTCTTAGTAGCTTTGCTCTCGGGATATTGGCGAATTGAACCTCGGTTACGATCACACCAATGATGTGATCGTTGCCATTGTGTGTTTTAGGATACACACACTCGCAAAATTTTGCGAGTACCTTCTATTCAGTTGGTAAGGTGCGGTGCTTTCTCATTTCAGATTTAAGAGTGCAGATTTTAGATTGAACACGACGAAAGGTTGAATGTCTACCCTCGTCAATCTGAAACTGCTCTAGCGTTTTGATCGCTAGCGACTGCTGACCTTGATCAACAATCGTCAGAGATCACTCCGCCAGACACTGAGACGCAAAACGACCTGGCACGTTCGCCAGGTCGTTAAAAGACGCGACGAAAGTGTCAGAACCTCTCCCTATTCAATTCGAGCCATCAGATAATTTAACATACTTTTGGTCACACCTCTTGCGTGCCATTATAACGAGAACGCGCACTTTGTCAAGTTAGTGGAGCCAAGGGGACTCGAACCCCTGACCTCCTCCTTGCAAAGGAGGCGTTCTCCCACTAAACTATGGCCCCGGACGAAATTTCAGATTTTCGATTTCAGATTTGTCCGAGGCGTTCAATCTGAAATCTGAAATCTGAAATCATAAATCCAAAATTCCCTATGGGCCTTTGTGGACTTGAACCACAGACCTTGCCCTTATCAGAGGCACGCTCTAACCAGCTGAGCTAAAGGCCCATCTAGTTCGCTCGTTTGGTGGTTGCATCGTTGGCTCGTTAAGTTCGTTAACGATTCAACAATTCAACAACCCAAACCATCCAACGACTTGACCTTAACAACTGAGGAGTGATAGGAAAGAAGTGTTTGCGAATCGAGAGGTTGGGGTCAATCGTGAGAATTGACTCCCTAGAAAGGAGGTGATCCAGCCGCACCTTCCGGTACAGCTACCTTGTTCATGTTGGTCCCCGTGTCGCCACAGGGCATGGACTATATCTTCATCCTGCTGTGTGCTCAGCGAGGAGCCGACGTGTAGTCTCTACGGGGTCAGAGAAAGTTTACCGATCATGCACGGATGCACATACGGCATGATCAAACTCTGCAGTTTCGGTGCACTATCTCGCGGGATGTAAAGACGCTTTCCTTTTCCATCATATTGCAGCGATGACCTGACTTGCCAGCGGCTACAAAACGCCGCTCGCAATCTCTCAACATCCTGCTCTGCAAAACAGTGTACGCTAATGGTATATGAAGCTCGACTTGTATCTAGACCGCCATCGTCCATTAGCCAAACGGCCAAAGCGATGGGATCTAACATTTCTTCAATGTTTACGGGTACAACTTTTTGGTTTCCCTGGTAGAATATCGCACGATATTCACCCAGTTCAGCATGGCTAATCGTTCGAAATCTCCATGAATTGGTCAGAAGCCTCTTGACTGGAGGCGTCAATACCCATTCTCGGAAGATTTCATACGTCCAAAAGACGTACTCACGATGAGCCGCCTGATGCTCAATCTGCAGTCGAGCCTCTGCGTGTCCTGAACTGGCAGGAATCAGCGCACCATCTCCCAGTATCGCACCTACAAGCACCGAACACTGCAGGGAATTCAGTGACAAGCGCCGACGTCGTTCGTACAGTTCTCTTGTGCGCATAATCACTGCCTTCCTTCTCGACTTCCCTCGGTGTTACCTCAGAGAGGCTTTCACCGATACAGTCGGATTTTTCTGCAGAATTTCTTCTGCAGGTCGCAACATCCTTACGGATCAACGACTTCGTCCCAGTCACCAGTCCCACCCTCGGCGGCTCCGTCCTTGCGGTTCGGTCACCGACTTCAGGTGTTACCGGCTCCCATGACGTGACGGGCGGTGAGTACAAGGCCCGGGAACGTATTCAACGCACTATGGCTGACGCGCGTTTACTAGCAACTCCGACTTCATGCAGGCGGGTTGCAGCCTGCAATCTGAACTGAGGGTGCTTTTGTGCGATTAGCTCCGCCTCACGGCTTGGCAACGCTCTGTAGCACCCATTGTAGCGTGTGTGTAGCCCAGGACATAAAGGCCATGCTGACTTGACGTCATCCCCGCCTTCCTCCGGAGTTAATCCGGCAGTCTCGCTAGACACGTGTAACTAGCGACAGGGGTTGCGCTCGTTGCGGGACTTAACCCAACACCTCCGAACATTTCTTGATTGCTCAAGAATTTAGACTATACCTTCATCTCGTGCGTCGAGCCACGAGAGCCAACGTCTGATAGTCATCTTAGATTGCCTTGCAGCGCGATGACTATCTCGTTCCGTATTTACGGAACTTAGTCGTTACGGGGTTAGCTAATTTATACCTCATCTGCAGAATCACATACGGCGAAACGAGATTGTAGAATGGCTGGTAACTTGCGGCTACCACATAAAGCTGATAGCCCTTATCAACGTGATGCACATTCACCTCGAGAGCAAACTTGTCTCGCAAAATGTGTTGCAGATGAAACTGCTCATCCTCAGTAAAGGCACTCGTGTTAAACACGACACCTTGTCGGGTATGAGCACCTCGACTTCCATCATCCATGAACCAGACTGCGAGCGCCAGATTATCCAACATCTCGCTCAAATTGCCCGGGACGATTTTCCTATTTCCATCATAGAACATTCTCCGAAAATCCCCCATTACACACCGAGTATAGAATCGCACTGAGCGATAAATCTTTCGATTTCTTGCGTCGAACCGCGAAACTATCCTCGGCGACTTGCCGGCAATTGAGCGCAACATTTGGAACTTCCAATCTACGTAGTCAATCTGTTCGATTCCATGCTCGATTTGCAGGGAATTGTGCTTATCAATATAGCCATCACCGAGCAAAGAACCCACTACAACAGATTGTTCTTCTCGCGTCAGATTCACAGACACCATTAGCAACTTCCCACGGTGTTACCCTCGTGGGGTTTCACCGTTATGAGTTGGTTTTGACTGGGAGATCACTCTCCCAGGCCGCGAAGTGTCTTCACGGCACGAGCTGACGACCTACTTGACCTGTATTACTACAGGGTATGGACTATACCTTGTTCCCTCAACGGGACCTGGCGTTTTGCGGAATCATAAATTTAGTCTTGCGACTAGTGATACCCGCCTCGGATTCCTCCTCAGTCTCTACGGGGTAGGTTGTGCTGCCATTTCCATGAATGAGTTCTCAGGCCATCAACTAATGGCGCCACCTCTGCCTCAGAAACGTACAGACAAAAAGTGTGCGCCCTGGAATAGTTGTATACGCTCGTTTGTGTAATGCCAACACGCTCCAAGAGCCTTTGATCCAACAACGCTTCGTTTCGATCGGAATACACGAT
>Ga0129299_1001575_pt1 | contig 15200 bp, 11 predicted proteins | sample ConPoolayeCmetaG_FD_94477 | JGI IMG/M metagenome (GOLD analysis project Ga0129299, IMG submission 94477) | Hot spring microbial mat communities from California, USA to study Microbial Dark Matter (Phase II) - Cone Pool mat layer C metaG ... | reverse complement strand
GTCCCGATCGCATTGGAGCGCGTATCGGATGGGGACAACACCGTCGGTCGGAGACGCCCGAAACTCAACGGTCAGCGTCCATTTCGCACCGGTCCCGTCCGTTCTTTCGGCGATCAGGTTCGCCTGCTCCGGGGTGCTCGTCAGCTTCCCGAAGAAGTCGATCACCTCATCCTTGCCGTCTGCGCCGACGACCGTTACCCGACCCGCGCGCGGTATCCGTCCAACCAGGCGGAGCGTCGGGTTCACGCCGTCCCGCCGGCCTGCGTGGAGGTCCACCGCACCGTACCCCAGTTCGCTGCCGTGGAAGATCAGCTCGACACCGCGCGACCGCCAGCGGACGTCGTTCGGGCGGGGTTGCCCGACAGCCCCCAGGGCGACGAACTCCTGACTATGGGACGCCACCCCCTCGCTCCCCAACGGGACGGCAAGGGAAACTCGGGCGGACGGACACGCCTTGGTGGGCTTGAGCTGCCAGGTCGGGCGCTCGATCTGCCCGGGTAGGACGACGGGCACGCCCTGCCAAGGTGCCAGCAGACCACCGATCTCCAGGGCACCGGGCGGTGCCAGAGTAACGATCCAGCGGACCTGTCGGGCGGCGGCGGTTCCCGTGTTTTCGATCCGGGCCTCCAGCGAGACGGCGCGGTCGCCGAGCAGGAGGGACTGCTGGGGTTGGAGGCGAACCTCGATCCGGGGGCGGAGCACCATCGCCCGCCGCACCGAAACCCGGGCGCCTTCGACGTCGACCACCACCGGGTCACCCGCAGACCGCCGTCCCCTGCCTTCCCACCGCAGGACGTGCTCTTGATCTGGGGCCAGATCGGCGAGCGGGTGTGCCTCTTTGTCGGAGGTCACCCGGCATGCCGGTGGAACCGTCAGCTTTGCCGAGACGGCGCCGGTGGGTTCATCGCCCGGGTTGACCGCCACACAGGAGACGGCAAACCGTTCTTCGTCGGGCTTGTCGATCGTTTCCACGCGAAACTTCGCGATCTCAACCAACGGACCGATCTTCGGCAGAAACGCCGCGTCATCCACCAGGACCTCGCCGGTTCCCCTGTTGAGCCGACCGGCCGCATGAACCCACTTCACCTTCGGGTTGGAGGTGTAGTCGTATTTGAGCAGGGCACGATGCCACTGACCGTCACCCACGTGCTCCCTTGGCACCGTGTAGATCGACCGCTGGGCGCTGCCCTCCTCGTAGGGGCGGGCGTTCATCGGAATGGCCATGAACTGCATCTCCCCGTCCTCACTGAGGCGGAGGATCTTGTACCAGAACGCCAGACCTCCCTTGCGATGATCCAGCATCGCCCCCGGTTGGCCGGAGTCCGGCGCCCAAGCGCGATTGAACCCGACCTCGCCCTGATCGGTCGCGCGGAGCAACCGCAGACAATGCCGACCGGTGCGGGCGTCGGGCCCGATGCCGTAGTGGTTGTCCGGGTGCTCGCACACCGGACTCCACCCGACCGGCTGACCGTCCTGTACCGTCTCAAACCCCCCGTTGCTGAGCAGGGGCTGCGTCTCCGAAGCCGTCTCCGCATAGGCGCAGGCGAGCCATACCGATTGAACCGCCAAAAACATCGACATCGTTCGTCCTCCGACGGAAGACCCACCCGACGCCGCCGACACGCCAGGGCGGACGGGCAAGGGGAATTTCGATCCAACGGCGTGTCGAAACGCGGCGTCATGATCCCACAAATCACGGCACGGGCAACCGCCGTTCAATGCCGGTGCACCGGCGGTCCGCGCAAATCGATGCGTGAACGCCGCCGGCGATTTGACACGGACCGGGGTCGGTTCTTTAGAATGAAGTTTTTCGATACCCGATCCGCCGATCGCACCCACGTCCGGGTTTTGACCGGACGGGATCGCCGCGCGAGGGGTATCGCAGAGGGTCCGGTGATCTACGAACTGTCCTGCCCCCGCTGTCGATGCCTCGTCTCCGCCGAGAGCCGCCACATCGGCCAGTTGGTAAAGTGCCCCCATTGCCTCGGTCCCTTCCAGTTGCCCGGGCCTCAGGAGGCCGGTCCGCCCGACAATCCGGTACCCCCGCCCGGGTTCTTGCCCTCCGACGCCCAACCCGCCGTGCCGGGAGCGCCTCCGGACGTTCGGATGACCTATCGTTTTCAGTTCCCGTGCAAACGGTGCGGGTCGATACTCGAAGGCCACACGGGATTGTCCGGGCAGCCCGCCAGATGCCCGACCTGCCATGCCGAGATCCGCATCCCCACATTCGACCTGCACACCGGAACGGTGGGCGAGTCCGAGGTTCTCTCGCAGGAACCGCACGAAACGGGTGCTTCGCAGGGGCCGGGTGCTTCGGGTCGCCGACGGTTGGAGATCGTCCGCAACCCGGAGGGGATCGAGATCGTCCGCTGTCCGCGTTGTGCGGGCGAATCCCCGCGTCTTGCGAACCGTTGCGATCGGTGCGGGCTGCCGTTTACGTCGGAAGGGATCATCCCGCCGCCCCCACCCGGCGGTCGCAGCGGGTATGCGGTGGCGTCTCTGGTGATGGGGTTGTTGGGTCTTCCTTGTTTCGCGTTGGTTCTGCCACAGGTGTTGGCGATCGCGTTCGGGATCGCGGCCCACTGGCGGTTTGCCCGTTCCGATTCGGCCCGGACCGGACGGGGCCTTGCGACCGCCGGACTGATGTGCGGGCTTGTCTCGCTGGTCTTCACCGCGGTGGCGTTCGTGGTTCGCTGGCGATCCTGACGCCGCTTGCCGAGGCTGCCGCGCAACCGGACCCCGCGAGTGAACGGGGCGGGCCGGAAACCGTCGGAGGACGCGATGAACGTCCTGATCGTCGTGCACGTCTCGTGTGAAGGACCCGGAGTGTTCGACCCGATGCTGCGGGACTGCGGAGCGGCCGTCCGGGTCGTCGACGTCGAGCGGGGCGAGCCCCTGCCGCCCGACCTGCACGGCGTGGACGCCCTGGTCATCATGGGAGGGCCCATGAACGCGTATGAGGAGGCCGCGTACCCCTTCCTGCGACAGGAAGACTTCTTGCTTCGACAAGCGATCGTTCGGGACGTGCCCGTGATGGGCATCTGCCTGGGTGCGCAGCTCCTGGCCAAGGCCGCCGATGCGCCCGTCCGCCACAGTCCCGTCGCGGAGTTTGGGTGGAGCCGGGTGCGACTCACGCCCTCCGGTCGGCGAGACCCCCTCTTTTCCGAATTGGGACCCGACCTGCTCGTGTTCCAGTGGCACCAGGACACCTTCGATGTCCCCGCGAACGGGGAGCTCCTGGCCACCTCACCCGCCGTGCCGAGTCAGGCCATTCGCGTCGGACGAAGGGCCTACGGGCTCCAGTTCCATATCGAACTGGACCGCCGTCTGCTCGATCTGTGGATGCACGTTGCTCCCCAGGAGCGAGACGATCTTGACGAACAAACGATCCGGCACATTACGACGACGTTCGAGGAACACGAACAACGCCTCGCGGAACAAGCCGCCACCGTCGTCCGCAATTTCCATCGGATCGCCGTCGGGACCTGAGTCAAATGGACCGGTTCCGATCGGCCAGAGCGTGCTGCGCGAGATGAATCGCGCCGCTCGGGCAAAGAGGATATCCTCGGTGCGCGGCCGGGCGTCCCATCCTCTGCCGCCTGTTGGACAAAAGGTGGCGCACGGAATCCGTCGGGCGGAGGGCATGTCTCTTCCCTGCGGAGACCATGTCCGCCTCCTGCCCTTCAAAGAAAGCTTGACCCCCTTTTCCGGACGGAAGGCATTTCGCGCGTGACATCGGATCACAGGAATGATCAAATCATGACCGCGACTTCGATCGGCACCGGGCCGACGAACATCGCGGAACGCGATGAAGGCGGTTCACTGAGGGACAGAACGTATGGCGATCAAGGCAATGCTGATCGGCGGAGGACCCGTGGGGCTGATCCACGGCAAGAACTTCGCGTCAAACCCCGATTGCTCGCTGGCGGCGGTCTGCGACATGAACCCGGAGCGTATGAAGCTCCTCCAAAAGGAATTCCCCGGGGTGCCGGCCTACGATTCGATTGACAAGCTGCTGGCCCACTGCGACGCGGAGTTGGCCCTGATGATCACGAATGAGACCCTCCGCGTCCCACCGTGCGTGCGGTTGCTCGAGGCGGGGCGACACGTCTTCACCGAAAAGCCCCTGCACAGCCGCAAGAACCAGTTCAACCTGGATGACGAAGACGGCAAGGTGGCCTGGAGGGTCATCGCCGCCGCCCGCAAGAGCGGCAAACGGTTCGGCATCAACTACAACTACCACTTCTTCCCGCACTTCGTGAAACTGCACGGCGCCGTCACGAGCGGGCAACTCGGCACGCCGCGGCTGGTCTGGGCACGGGCGCACTTCAACTGCTGGTCGCACCTCATCGACCAGATCCTGTGGAACATGGGACGACCGGAATGGGTCCACACGCTGGGGGATTGCTCGAAGGAGGACTGGACGCGCCTGATTCACATGAAGTGGTCGAACGGCGCGGAAGGCACGCTGGGCGGCAGCCTCGATTGGGGTTTCGACGACGGGCCCCTGAAGCTGATGATCTGCGGCGACGAGGCCTATGCGACGGCGTTGGGATTGGACGGGTTCTACACGCTTCGCGTTCGGAACAGTTGGCCCTGCAAGGAGATCGAACGCTGGGAGGGCACGGGGGCCTACGACGAGAGCTTCAAGCACCACGCGGACGCGGTGGTCAAGGCGATGGTCGAAGGCAAGCCCATGCCCGTCGACGAGCAGGCCGCGTGGAACGAACAGGTCTTCGAGGCGGCCGTCTATCGATCGGCCAAGACGGGACGGAAGGTCGTTCTGGACCAGATCGACGCGGAGCTCTCGGCGTAGTCCGAAGATGTGAAGTCCGGGATTCGGGGGAGCGGGTCTCCGCGCGGCTCGCGTTGGACAGTACAATCCCAAAGGGGAAGGTTCGGGTCCGAGGGGAATCTTGGTTTCAAGAGGAGGAGGCGCTCGTGAATCGAAACGCCTTGGTCTTCACCGGGCTTGTGGTTCGAGAAGGGCGGGGCTTCTACGCCCTCTGCCCGGAGCTGGACGTCGCGTCGCAAGGGGCCTCCGTCCGACAATCCAAGGCCATGCTCCAAGAGGCCGTAACGGGCTACTTGCAAACCTGTTTCGAGTCCAATCTGCCGTACTTGCGACCCGTTCCGGCGGAGGAGGATCCGCGCACGCGCGACCCGGGTAACGTGGTCTCGACGTTCCGGTTGAAAGTGGATTTGGCGGTCAAGGTCCATGCCTGAACGACTTCCGGTGCTCGGGCCCAAACAGGTCGCCTCGGCGTTGCTCAAAGCAGGTTTCGTCCTGATCCGACAGACCGGCAGTCATACCCACTACCGCAAGGGGACGCTGACGGTTACCGTTCCCATGCATTCGGGGGACATCAAGAGAGGCACGCTTGCATCGATCCTCCGGCAAGCTCGGATGACTCCCGAGGAGTTCCGGGAATTGCTTTGAATGGAAACGCGATGACCCCATGCCGCACCCGGGCAGCCCGGCGGTGCGAGCGGTTTCAGGAGACACGCACGATGCACGTCATCTCGACCAATGCGCGCGGAATTCGCGCGGTGATTGAGTTCGCGGGACTGATCCTGCTGGGGGGATCTTATTCAAGCGGTTTCTCTGCGGCGACCGTACCGCCGGGAGGCTCCGCGTCTTTGCCGGGCCGAACCGAACCCGGACCGACCGCCCTGCTCCGCGAGCGGCCATGGGTGGGGGTGGTGTACTTCTACTGGTACACGTGGGACTACAACCAGCAGCTCGGGGGATGGATGGGGGGCATCCACAACACGCCGCTCTACGGGTACTACGACTCGCGGACCTACCGCGACAACTATCGCTCCCTCCAACTGGCAAGCGAGTGGGGCGTCACCCACCACTGGATGGATTACTGGGCTCCGGACTGGAAGGACGACCAGGGGCAGATGCGCGAGAAGGCCGTCGTCCGGGCGGCCGAGGACCTCCGCAAGGCCGGCTACAACATCTGGATGAGCTACTACCAGGACGGACAGAACTTCGAGATGAAGGACTTCGCCAAGAACGTCACCGAGAAGCGGGACGTCCATCAATGGCTCCGCGACTTCGCCCGCTCGCCGGTCTGGCCCCGGGTGCAGGGCAAACCCCAACAGCTCGTCTACGCCCGCAACGGATCGCCCAAGCTCACCACGGACCACGCGGGATTCCGCGAGTTCCTCAAGGGGCAGTACGGGTCGATCGACCGGCTCAACGAGGATTGGGGCACCCACTGGACCGGCTTTGACGCGATCGAGATGGACCTGTCCGCCCGCGGCCCGCACCGGGCGTGGTCCGCCAAGTACCAACATGAGATCTGGCGCCGCGCGTGGGGTGAGCTGGAGAAGGCGATTCGCCAGGAGTTCGGGTTGCCGGGGATGGTCGCGTCGTTCGATGTCGGCTATGGCCCCTACGCGAACCTGGGGTACGCGGAGTTCCTGCGAACGTTCGGTGGCCCGCACAGTTACGCGGGCATCTTCGGACCGCCTCACGACCAGGACGCCGAACGGTTCATCCAGGTCAACATCGCCAAGGCGTACGACACGGTATTCCTCGACCACTACAAGAACTTCTACCACGACTGGGACATCCGCGTACCGGGGTTTGCGTTCCTGCCCGACCCGCACCATTTCGACCGCTTCTGGGTGGGCAACCTGATGCGGTACGCCGAGGCGGTGCTCCACCTGTCGTGGAACGAGTGGTGGGAAGGGTCCAACCTCGAGCCCTGTATGGAGTGGGGCAAGACCTACTGCGAGAAGCAACTCCTGTACTCCACGATCATGCAGTGGTGCTATGAGTCGATTCGCCACTGGAACAAGGGCGCCCGCATCGCCCTGCTGCTGAACGACTACCACAATCTGGCCAGCAGCCTCCACCCGCGGGAAGTGACCGACACGCTGCAAGCGCTCCGCCGGTTGAACGGCGACTTCGACCTGCTCACGGACGACTTCGTGACGACCGAAAAGCTCAAGAACTACCGCGTCGTCATTGCCCCCGCCGCGGGGGTAGGATTCGGTTACAACGCCGAGGGCAAGCGAATCGCTCCGATCCTCGCCGAATGGGTCCGTGGGGCGCCGGATCGTCGGCTGATCGTCTCCGCCGACGAGGCGATTCGCCGGGTGCTGGATCTCAAGCCGACCGCTCCGACGTCCGTCGCGGCGACGTCGCGGCCGGGGGACGACCTCAATGTGTTCATCGACGTCGGCACGAAGGGCGACGACCACTATGTGATCGGCGGCGCGACGCATCGAGAAACCTGGGCCCCGCTCGCACCGGGCGAGTTCACGCCCGGCAAGGAGCACACCCTCCGTTGGACACCGGGTCTTGGAAAGACCACGACGTTGTACTTGCCGTTCAGCCCGCATCGTGACCACGTGCTTCGCCTGGCTGGTCCGGCCATCTGGCCGAGCGTAGCACGCGTCCGCCTGGACGGGCAGGAGATCGGCCGATTGGAAATCACGCCCGGTCGGAACGAGTACGCCCTGCCCATTCCCGCCTCGACCGTCGGCGAGCGGAACTTCGCGATGATCGATTTGCTCTACGAACCACTGCACGTCCCGAAGGACAAGGATCCCAAGACCTATCCCACCGAAGGCCGGTACTGCAACCTGGCGATGGATTGGGTGCAAATCGCCACGTCGAACGTCCCGCCGCGGACGACGACACAGCGGTACAAGGCCCCCGGCACCAAGGTTCGTTTCGCCAGCGAACTGCTCGGAGAACTCAAGGGCAAGACGTTCGACGTGCCGTCCCGTCCGCACGCGCGGTCTTTGGGGAAAGTACGGTTCCTCAGCATCTATGAGGACGGCTCGCCGCGCGACGCGGTCGTGCCGCACGGGCAGGGGCAGGTCCTATACGTCAACGGCCTGTTCAACGATGTGCGGGAGGACGCGTACTGGCGGTCGATTCTGTCGAACTGGGCCGGAACGCCGCCGGCGGAACTCGTCCGGGGCCGCACGTCTGCCGGGGCGCACATCCACACGGAACATACCGACTTTCTGCTCGCGTACAACTACGATCCCTCCGCACCGGATCGGATTCGCTGCCGCCTGCCCGCACGGTCCTGGCCGGTAAGCGAGGCGGTCGCCCTCAGCAGGGATGGCACGACCTACCAACCCCTCCAGATCCGTCGCAACGGCTCGTGGATCGAGTGGGACGACACCTTGGGGTATTACGCCGTATACCAACTCGCCTTCGCACCGGTTCGCGTGGAGACCGGGGCGATCGCCGCGAGCCTCGGCCAGACCACACAGGTCCCCGCCAAGGTGACGAACATCGGCCCGCAACTGGTGAACGTCGCGCTGACCTTCCGCAGCGTGATCCCCACGGTGACGGGGCAGACCGTCGAGGTCGGTCTGTGGCCGGGGCAGACCCAATCGGTCCTGTTGCCGATCCACGTTGCCCCTACGGCGGACTGGGGTCGAAAGACGGCGGTCATCGAGGTTCAAGTGGACCGCGGGCAGAAGGCGTATCTGTGGCGGGAGGTGGTCGTTCTGCGACCGCCCGAGTTGAAGCTGACCCGCCACGTGACCTCAACCGACCGGGCGCAGATCGAGGTGATGAACACGGCGTGTCCGTTCGGTGATGCCGCCCCTGCGATGGAAGCCTCGGCGACGCTCGGCACACGGAGCTTCCAGCTTGGCCAGGTCCCACCCGGCGGACGCGTGACCAAGGAGGTGGTGGCGGCCGTTCCCCTTAGCGGCCCGAGCACGGCGGAATCGCCCGAAACGGCGGACCTGGCGGCCTTGCGGTCCTGCAAGGTTGCGCTGACCTGGATGGACGACCGCCATCGGATGCAGGGGCAGGACGAGCTGTGGATCGCGCGGCCGGCTGCGGCGGCCAAGCAGTACCCGGGCGCGGTGGCGGTGGTGAGTGCGTTCAACCATTATGCCCGTCCGTTCGACAGGCAGCTCGTGGAGCTCGCGTTGCCTTCTTCGCTGGTCCAGGCGGGTTCCTATCACCTCCGCGACGGCAACGGGACGGCCTGGCCCGCGGAGATGCTTGACGGGGGCAGGCTGCTCTTCCCCGTGAGCGTCGGTCCGCGCGGGGCGATCGGTTTCACGCTGGTCCGCGGGGCATCCCCGGCGGGTTCGACCGACCTGACGGTCGGCGACCAACGCGCAAGCGACGGGACCCTCACCGTCTCGAACGCCTTTTACGCCGTCACACTCAGCCAGGCGGACGGGGGGACCGTCACGCATCTGATCTCCAAGCGAACCGGCAAGGACTACGGGCTGAAGAGCTTCGACGTGAACTACGGCCGGTTCAGCCACTACGACCCGAACAAACCGGCGGTCGATTCCGTGGCGTATATCAATGAAAGCAAGACCGTTCTCGCCAACCGACGGTGCGAATGGAAGCGGGTGGAGGTCGGCCCGCTTCGCGCCGTCGTTGCGGCCGAGGTCGGTGACGAGAACGTCCGATGCCGCACCACCTACGAATTCCGCGCACACACCCCGTACTTCCGCGTGCATCGGCAATTGGAGTTCGTCGGAAAGCAGGTCCCGCAGGAAATCGTCGTGATCGACGGGCGATTCCGGCGAAACGCGCTGAGCAAGTCGTTCCCGAACTTCGTCGGCGAGGTCAACAACGCCGCGCAGCCTCACTTTGGATGGCGGTACGGTCATTGGGTACCGGACTATCTGACCTTGATGACCCCGCCGGGATTTGAGGAGAGCCTCTCCTTCATCGTCCTCCGCAAGGAGGGTCTGGATCAGGTGCGGCAGGGGTTCTGGCCGGCGGAGCGCCCGAAGTCCGGACCGTGTGAGCAGGCCCGGATCGAACTGATCGCGCAGCATGCGACCGTCTGCGACGTGGAGTTCGTCGTGTACCTGCACCGCGAGCATCAGGTGGCGGCGGCCCGGTTGCTCGAAGAGCTCCACGACCCGCCGCTGGCGACCCTGACGATGGAACCGCTGTGGAGATAACGACGGGGTATAGAGGATCGGGCATAGGGTGTGAAGAGGCGGGGTACAGGTATCGGTCGGGATGTTATGGTCTATCCCCTACACCCTATTCCCTATACCCTCTAGACCTGTCGTTGACAGGTGGAGGAGCAACATGTTGAGAGAGTCCACTCTTGTGCTGCTTGTAGTTTCATGGATCGTCGGCGTCGCGCGGGCCGGGCAGGAAGTCGCCGCGGTCGTCGAGGACAAACAGATTCGGGTGACCGTCGCCGGCAAGCTGTTCACCTGTTACAAGTTTGACCCCGTGCAGAAGTATCCGTATTTCTTTCCGCTCAACGGACCGATCACAGACCGGTCCGTAACGACCGAGACATCGCAGCCCTATCCCCATCATCATTCGCTCTTCTTCGGTTGCGACCGAGTCAGCGGCGGAAACTACTGGCAGGAGTCCAACGAGCACGGGCAGATCGTCTCCGCAGGGCCCAAGATCGTCGAGGCCAAGGGCGAGCGGGTCGTCATCGAAGACCGCTGCCGCTGGACCCGGCCCGGCGCCCCGGACCCCTTCAGCGAGAAGCGAACGATCGTGATCACCGCGCCCGACGCCAAACGCCGCCTGATCGATGTCACGATCACCCTGACGGCCGAGTCCGACGTGCACATCGAGAAAACGAACCACGCCCTCTTCGCCGGTCGGATCGCCCCGCACCTGTGCGCCGAGAAGGGCGGCCGCCTCGTGAATGCCGAGGGCGACGTGGGTGAAAAGGCGACCTTCGGCAAGAAGTCCGCCTGGTGCGACTATTCCGGCAACAATCACGGGACGGTCGAGGGCATGGCCATCCTCGATTGGCCGAAGAACCGCTGGTCCCCCTGCCCGTGGTTCACGCGGGACTACGGCTTCTTCTCGCCGACGCCGATGTTCTGGCTCGGCCCGGAGGGGGTGCGATTCAAGAAGGGCGAATCCGTGACGCTGAAGTACCGCGTGGTGGTACACGCCGGCAATGAGAAGGACGCCGACGTCGCCGGCGTATTCAAGCGTTGGATCGCGGAGCCGTAGCTCTGGCCGGAGGAGAGTCAACCGGATTTGCCGCGGCGAGAACGTGGGGTCGGCACCACGGAGGTTCGCCCTCCGACCTTGTGATCCAAGCGGACCACGTCAGGGCAACCACACGATTTCATTCAGAATGGTCTGTAGGAAGGCTGTCCCGTCGCGACGCATGGTCTCGATCTCTTTCTGCGTGTAGGCAAAGATATCGACGGGCACCGGAAAGCCGTCGGGGTGGTAGTCTTCGGCGCGATCCTGCCAGCGTGCCTTCCCGCTGCCGGCCAATTCGAGCAGGACGTCCATGTCGCTGCCGGGCACGTAGTCGTCCCGCGCGTACGAGCCGAAGTATCCCACGCGAAGGACCTCCGGATGGTCGCGGCGCAACCGCTCGGCCCACGCCCGGGCGGCCTCGATCACGCGCTCCCTAGGCGCTGCATCGTGCCTGACAGAACTCGACGATTTGGCGGGCATATTCGATGGCCTCGACGGCCTCCTCCCGCGTATAAGCGTCCGCCGGTGCGCCCCGGTCCAGGCTAGTGGGATATCGCGTCGGGATGTAGAACTTGTCCAGCCGCTTGCCCATGACAAGGTATCGCGACAGGTCCGGCTCATCCGATACAAGCCCCTCGATGAGCACGCTCAGCACGTGCCCCCACCCCTCCGCGTGGTGGTGCTGATAGAGGGCTTTGAGCGCCTTCTCCGCGGCCTGCTGGGCGGCAAAACACGCCCAGTCGAACAGCCCGCCGTTGCAGTTGTGCAGGGCGGCCTCGAGGTCACGACGAGCCTGCCGCATCCAGTCCGCTTGGCGACTTGGCATAACGCGATCGTAGGATAGTCCACACTTCAGGTCAACAGATTCGCAGACGACCCGACAGCCATGGGGACAGGAGCACGGCTTAGTGTCCGTGCTGTCTTGCCCCTTTGACTGAGAAGCGTTACACAGATGTCTGTGCGGCCGCGGGTTGTTCAACTTGGCCCGTTCATAAGACTGCCGCTGCCTCGCACGATTGTTGGTGTCCCGGGAATCGGACGGATGCCGCCGGAGAACCCCTCATGACAACACTGTCGACGTTTACGGTGGTTGGACTGGTCACATGTTTTCTCATCACCCACCTGTTCGCGGCCGATGCGACGAAGAACGAGCACGGTGTTCCCTGGATCCACACGACCGATCACTGGGGCGTGCCGTTCGGCGACGCCGCCACCATGTTCTACGCCAAGGTGGAGGAGCACCGGACCTGGCTCGCACGGCAGGACGTCCCGGCTGAGAAGATGGAATTCGCGGTCGGCACGGAGACCTCGCTCACCAAGGTTTTCCGCCCCAAACTGTGGTTCCGCGGGGCGATGACCGGGACCGTGCAAATCGCGGCCGCCCGCGGGGAAACCGAAGGCTTTCAACTCGTGATCTGCCCGATCGCCCCCACGGAACGGACGCTCACGCGGCTCTCCTCCGATGAGCAGCACAAGACCGGCCCGCTTGAACCCCACACCGTCAAGATCAACGCGATCGTTCCGGGCGAGCTCAAGGGTCCGAACGGGGCGGTGATCCCGGCCGACGCGATCGAGCTGAGTCGTGTCGCCTACATCCGGACCGTCCCGCCCCAGTATCCCGTGATGCACGTCGGCGAGTGGCCCGACCCACTGCTGCCGATGGAACCGTTTGAGGTGTCCAATCCCTTCTGCCAGCCGATCTGGGTGGACGTGCGCGTCCCGCGGGGCGCGACCCCCGGCCAGTACACCGGGCCGATCCGCGTGGAAGGTCCGCATCCCGTCGTGATCCGCGTCGAACTGACCGTCTGGCCGTTCCAACTCCCTCTGAAGCGGTCCTTCGTCACGATGGGTTGGTCGCTGAACGAGTGGTTTTTCAAGGGCGGCGTGGACCCGTTCAAGAAGAAGGTCTGCGTGCTGCTCGAACACGGTCTGGCCCCGTGGGAGGCGTGCCACAGGTTTTCCAAAAGCAAGAACCTCGACGACCACGACAACGTGTTCCGTTGGTTCCAGGAGTGGGGCGTCCCGCTCCAGTCCATGACGACGGACAAGCCCGATCCCAACTCCATCGAGCACCTGCGAAAACGGGGGTGGTTGGCGAACGTCATCTGCATCCCGGGTGACGAGCCGCATGAGCGCGACTACCCCGCCTTTCGTCAGAAGGTGGCGGACCTCCGCAAGCAGTTCCCCGGCCTGACGATTGCGATGACCGAGGACCCTCAGCCGGGCAACGAAGGGATGTTCGACCTGTGGATCGCCGAGCCGTCCGCCCAACGGGACGGGTTCGTCCGTGAGGCGATCCGGCGCGGGACTCGCGTCTGGTGGTACCTCTGCCAATTGCCGATCCACGCGACGTATCCCGGTCCGATCTGGGGGTGCCCGGGCGTGGTCGTGGACCGACCGGCCGTGGATCACCGCGTGGTCTACTGGTTGGCCTGGAAGTACGGTGTCGAGGGCGTCGGGTTCTGGGCGATTTCCGCCTGGCCGAAGGGCTGGGAGGACTGGCCCGCCAAACCCTGGCCGACCAATCCGCTCAGCGAATATCCCTACAGCGGCCAACACAACGGCAACGGTTTCCTGTGTTATCCTTATGGTGATCGCGTCCTGCCTTCGATCCGCCTGAAGGTCCTCCGCGACGGGATGGACGATTACGAATACCTGCGGCTGCTCAAGGACCTGACGCGACACGAACCCACCGAGGCGGACCGCCGATTGATGGACGTCCCCACGGAGGTGGCGGTCGACCTGCGGTATTTCAATAAGGACCCCAACGGCATCCTCTCCGTCCGGCGCGAGCTCGCCGCGCGGATTGCTTCGTTGACGAGGTAGGGTCACGGGGCGAGTCGCGTCTGCCTCGGTGCCACGGGCGCGACAACTTGCCCTTCTTGAGGGGCAAGAAATGGGGCATGGTTCAAAAACGGGGACTCACCTCCGAGCCAATCCTCGACTGCGACCCAGAAAACAGGTTCCGGCGAGGTGCCTGTCCCCGTCTTTGAACCATGCTCAACTTCCGGATCGCCGACCTCAGTCGGTATAAGGTGGATCGTCTCGGCGGGCCGAAAATCGGGGGACGCCTTATGTTTCACTTATCTCCTGGGCTTGCATCCCCCTCTTTCTGAGTTTCACCACGTGGTCGTTTGCCGTGGCTCATTTGAGGTCCAGTCGTTTGACGTGAATGAGTCGGTGCCCGAAGAGGTCCACGGCGGCCTGGCTTTGCTCCAGCACGATGTAGCCGATCAAGGGTTCAAAGTCCCCGTCTTCCGGCTGCATGTCCACAAAGATGACCTCGCTGAAAACGGGCTCGAACCCCTCGATCTGGATGCGCACGGGGCCGCACACGGTGCCGTCCACGGCCGCCTGGGTGGCCAGCTCAAGCGTGACCTGTCGAACGACCTCCAAATCGCCGAGACGATCCCGCCACGCCGAGGGGAGGATCATGTGCGACGTTCCCGTGTCCACCAATGCGTCGCAGCGGATCTTCTTGTCACGGTCCGCCGGATTCTCGATCTTCACGGATGCCGCGATTCGTCCCATGCCAGTCGCCTCAAAGATAGATTACACCTCGGGTCGGATCGCCTCAAGCAGAATCGGGGCTGAACTGGGGGACGCCTTTACCTATTTCGCTTGTCTCTTGGGCTTGCGCCCGGCCTTTCTAGGTCTGAGCATGCGGTTGAGGAGGATGTCGGGTCGATGACCCGACCTACCCGGCCGACCCGTCAGGCGCTTGACGCAGAACAGAATCTTGCGAATACGCTGATGTGGAGGCATCGATCACGATGATTCCACGCCCCGACGCCTCACCCATTTTTTCTGCCCGCCAACGCCGCCCACCAGGAGCAAGCCACCCAGACAGGGGAGGACCACCAGAGGGAACCCGATTGCACAACAGGGCAGCCCCGGATTCGGGGTCAGGAGGAAGCCGTGTATCGCACCGTCCGGGGCGGTCCCGTATCCGACGACCTGCCCGGCGTCATTGATGCCGTTGGCAACCCGTATGATCCACCCTGCGCCGGACGCATCGACGAGGTTATTGAGGTCCTGCATGCCGTGGGCGGAATCCCAGACAAACGCGTGGTCCACTGCTCCAACGTCGCTCCAGCCGACCACCTGCCCGCCGGCATTGATGTCTTCGGCAGTGCTGAAGTCGTCCCCGCCGGGCAGCTCCCCCAGATCAATCATTACGCCGTCTTGCCAGAGGAATGCGTGATCGCCCGCGGCAGCACCACTCCTGCCGACGACCTGGCCGGCCGCGTTGATGGCATAGGCCTTG
>Ga0129299_1001574_pt1 | contig 15210 bp, 11 predicted proteins | sample ConPoolayeCmetaG_FD_94477 | JGI IMG/M metagenome (GOLD analysis project Ga0129299, IMG submission 94477) | Hot spring microbial mat communities from California, USA to study Microbial Dark Matter (Phase II) - Cone Pool mat layer C metaG ... | reverse complement strand
TTTAAGCCTCCCGGTGTAGGCCTTATGACCTGGTTGTGCCTGACCATGAACTCCATGTGCAGACCTTGTTCCAGTTCCAAGGCGCTTAAGATTTTATGGTGCCAGTAACTAGCCCAGCCTTCGTTCATAATCTTGGTCTCGATCTGGGGTACAAAGTATTTAGCTTCCTCTTCGACCATACGTAATATGTCGCGTTTCCATTCGGGCAGATAGGGATTGTACTGAGCAATAAAACCCAGCAGGTTTTCTTCCGGCTCGAGCGGCACCTTATTTAAGTCCGGGGGCTTGTATTCACGTTTTGGGTGTATTTCGGCCCAGGGATCGGGCGGTTGCTGAGCCGACTCCCACTTGTACAGGCGCTGCTCTTCGGGCGACCGCTTGCGGATGGCTAGGTTATGGGAGCCTTGTAACGAAATGGCATGAGCGCAATCTAACACCCGTTCGACCTGCTCCAAGCCGATCGAGGGATCCTCAATGTATTTGTCTATACGTACGCCATGGTTTTTGAACATCTCCAGTGTGTAACGGGCATCCAGGCCTGAGGTAAAGGTGAAATTATTGGCAAAAAAATCGTTGTGCCCATATACGTGTGCAATAGTCAAAATCTGTAATAGCAGCGAATTGTCGCGCATCAAGTAAGCAATGCAGGGGCAGGAATTGATCACCATCTCGTACGGCAGCCCCGAGACTCCGTAGTCATACAAGGTCTTCTGGCGTTCGTAGTTTTTGCCAAAAGACCAATGTGAATATCGGGCTGGCATGCCGGCATAGGCCATATAGCCAATCATTTCGTTATGGTCACAGATGTCGAACTCCTGCGGGTAACACTTCAGCCCGAACCGTTCGACCAGGCCGCGGATTTTTTCGTCCCACTTCTGCAATTCTTCGACGCTGATTGTCATGGTGTTGCCGAACTGGCCCCCTCCGAAACGGTTTGCGGCCCCGTGCCGGGAGTATTAGAGCGGTCTTTGCTGAGAAAGCTTTTAAAGGCCGGCCACAGGTCTTCCTTCTTTTCAATTACGCACATTTGGAAGTTTTCCTGGCTGATCTGTGCAAAGACATCCAGCATACTGCCGCTGTAATAAGCACTGCCGGCCGGTTTAATCTCGCCATAGCCAAAAAGATTGCAAACCTGGCATAGCTCATTAGCAGCTTGGACAGCGCGTTCATTATCGGAGTAAAAATTATCGCCATCCGAGCAGTGGAAAGCATATATGTTCCAGAGCGATGGATGATAGCGGGCTTCTATGATTTCCAGGGCTTTTTTGTAACCGGCAGAGATGTAGGTTCCGCCGGACTCAACCTTATGGAAGAATTCTTCCTCGCTAACTTCTTTAGCCTCGGTGTGGTGAGCTATAAATACGACTTCCACATTCTGATATTTCTGGCGTACGAATTGGTACAGCAAAAAGTAAAAGCTGCGTGCCAAGTATTTCTTTACCGTGCCCATTGAACCGGAAGTGTCCATTATGCATAAAACAACCGCGTTAGAAGCCTCTTTGGTGGTGGGCACAACGTGGTGGTAGCGCAGGTCGTCGTCATGGAAGGGAAAACGAGCGTCTTCTTCGTCGAAATTCAGCCCGCGTGCTCCTATGACAGCTAATTTTCTACGCACCCTGTTTTTGGCGGTTGAACGCTTATCGAGGCGCGGTCGAATGCCGGCATGGCGTTTGCCCTTGCGCTTGCGGGCATCATCGGAAAGCACCCGGCGCAGTGATTTTTTTTCCAGTTCCGGCAGCTCCAGATCGTCAAACATTATGTTAATCAGCTCTTCCAGCGAGATTTCGGTCTCAAAAGCATCCACACCCGGCTGATCGCCGCCTCCCTGGCCGACATTGGCATCCCCGGGGTCGGCCGGGCCCACGACATCGCCCGGCTTCTGTTCGCCGTTGCCCTGTGCCACACCGGGTGTATTTTCGCCGTAGACGAAGCGGTATTCTTTAATGGAGCGGATTGGGATTTTAATAATCTTGTCCCGGTCGCGTCCGATGATTGATTCCTCGGCCAAGATGTCTGCTATATTGTTACGGATGCTTTGCTTAATCTTTTCGCGATGGCGCAGCCGATCTCTAGCGCTGCGATCCGAGCGCTGCGAGCTTGGCGTATAGGGTCGAAATATTGACGACACTCTCCACTAGTCCTTCCACAGGTTATTGGCCGCATACTTGAGAATGGTATCTATGCAGCTGACCGGGTAGCCATTCTTCATCAGTTGTTCAACCATGCGGTCGTACTTTTTGGTCTGCTCTTCATCGCGTGTGCGGGCCTTGGTGATAATTCTCGATACATCACGCACACTGGCCATCAGCTTCTTTTCGATGGCTTCCTTAAGTGGTTCGTAACTTTCGTAAGTAATCTTCTCACCCTTGCGGCTCATGGACCAGAGATAGGCAATCACTTCTTGCCGGAAGCCGTCACTAGCTGTGCCGACGATGCCGATTTGTTCTTCGATTGATTTCATAAAGGCTTCATCGGGCTCTAGTTCCTCTCCGGTATTGCGGTCTTTGAAACGCTTTTTGGTCACATATGCTTCGGCGTGGTCAAGATAGTTCTGGAATAAAGACTCTGCCTGCTCTTGATACGAGTAGACAAAGGCTTTGGTGATTTCTTTCTCCAATATCTCGAGATATTCTTTGTGCAGCGTGTCTTGCAGGAACTCGAGATAGCGCTTCTTGACGTCTTCCGCAAAATCGGATTCTTTAACCATATGGACCAGAGCCTCGCGTACACTGATAGGATGGATGCAATTGGCTTCAATGTTATCAGACAAGGCGTTGTCCAAAGCCTTCATGATGAAGCGCGTTGAGATGCCCGACATGCCTTCATTCTTGGCCTCTTCCTTAAGCTCGTTGACGTCGATCTTTTTGGTTTTGCCTTTTTCCACTACTTCTTCGCCGTTATAGAGTTTGAGCTTGGTGAGCAAATCGCATTTACTGGTCGGCTCAAGCCGTGTGAGTATCGCGAACATGGAGGCTACCTCTATGGTATGAGGGGCGATATCGGCGGTAAACTGCGATTGGCGGATAATCTTCTTGTAGATCTTTACTTCTTCCGAGAGTCTTAGGTTGTAAGGGACTTTGACGGTTACAATGCGGTCTAAGATAGCCTCGTTGGTGTGGTCGCTTTTAAATTTTTTCCACTCCGCCTCGTTGGAATGAGCCACGATACACAGATCGACATAGATCATGCCGTGCCGCCCAGGCGCCGGGATGGACTTTTCTTGCGTGGCGGTAATCATGGCGTGCAGATATTCGGTTTCGTTTTTGAAGACTTCAATAAATTCCACCAGACCGCGGTTACCGACGTTCAGGGCGCCGGTTAAATCAAGTACGCGCGGATCGCCTTCGGAATAAAGGTCAAGTTTGGATATATCCTCTCCCCCGATCAGCACGCTGGTGTCCTGGTTGTTTGGATCGACTGGCGGCACTACTCCTATCCCACGTTTACCACGGATGCTAAACTCGTATGTGCGTATCGGGAATTCCTCCCAGCGTCCCTGGAAGTCTTCCTTCAGTCGGTAACGGCAGACGGGGCAGAGGTCGCCTTCAATCTCCACCCCCAGCATTTTGCTGAATTCTTTGCGCATATGGCGCGGAATCAAATGCAAGGGCTCTTCATGCATCGGGCAATCAGCCAAGGCGTAAAAAGGAGGCAGGGTCTCCAGGCCGCGCTTTAAGCTCTCAATTAAGGAGCTTTTCCCGGAACCGACCGGTCCGACCAGGTATAAAACTTGGCGGCTTTCTTCGCCCTTCATGGAGGCGGAGTGAAAGTAACGCACAAGCTGGTTGATGGTTTTCTCCATGCCATAAAACTCATCAGCGAAGAAATTGAAAATCTTCACCTTTTCGCCCTTGAATATGCGCTTGAGGCGCGGGTTTTGTTCTAGATCCACCTCGGTGACGCCACACGAGACTATCATGTCATAGATGCGCTTATGGGCCAGCTTCGGGAGCTCAGGATTTTTTTTGACAATGTCCAGGTACTCAAGCATGGTGCCTTTCCACGAACTCCTGGTTCTGGTTTCACGATCTACTTGAATGATTTTTTTGAATTCTTCGCTCATGGCTTTTTCAGCTAAGTTGTTTCTTTTCTTGTTCTGAAGACGTGAACAGTAATAAAAAAACAGCCCGCCAACCTTACTGCGCGGCAGCCTGCACGGCAATTCGTGCCGGTTGAGCGGGGGATAAAATATTCGTTTAGCATGACATTAGTTATGATGAAAAATCAGGGTGCTAGGGTCGAATTTTTTCCGTAACAATGTTATGTAACAGCTGTGGCGGGTTGCGGCGGAATCGGCCCTGATCTGCGGCCGAGTCGTTGTTTTGCTCTGCTAATTGAGCTTTTTTTAACTTTTGTTATGACGAGCAAAATTGGAAAAGATCGCTTCTGGGAAGAATGCGGCTTAATTGCGGTGTGGAACCACGGAGAGGCGGCCAATCTGGCCTATTTGGGTCTATATGCCCAGCAACATCGCGGGCAAGAAGGCGCCGGTGTGGTTACGTTGGATACGGGTGGTGGAGCGCCGGGTCTGCATGTCCAACGTGGCCTGGGGTTGGTATCGGATGTGTTTCAAGGTTTTGATTTCTCCCGGCTTCCGGGGCGTAATGCCATCGGGCACGTGCGCTATAGTACAGCTGGTACCGGCGCTTTGGCCAACGTGCAGCCTATGCATGCCGAAATTAGTTTAGGCCGCATAGCAGTTGCCCACAACGGTAACCTGATTAATGCCGAAAGCCTGCGCCATGAGCTTATAAAGGGTGGTGCCATATTCGCCAGCAACTCCGATACTGAGATATTTCTCCATCTCCTTGCCCGCGCTCCACGGAAGGTCATGAACAGTAGTTCACTCTTTGTGGAAGCCTTGATTACGGCTTTGGGGAAGGTACGCGGAGCATATTCACTGCTTTTATTGTGCGAGGATCGTTTGTTTGCGGTGCGGGATCCTAACGGTTTCCGGCCTTTGAGCATAGGAACCTTGAACGGCGCATTGTTGGTGGCCTCGGAAACGTGCGCCTTTGATTTAGTGGGAGCTAAATACTTACGTGATGTTTCGCCCGGGGAGATCGTGGAGGTCAGCGGTGACTCGGAGCTGAAGAGTTATTTCCCCTTTGGCGTTAGTCACTACAGCCCATGTATCTTTGAGTTTATTTATTTTGCCCGCCCCGATTCTAATGTTTTTGGGCGTAACGTTTATGCCGTGCGTAAACAGATGGGACGTGAGCTGGCATGCGAGCATCCGGCAAGCGCCGATTACGTGATTGCGGTGCCGGATTCGGGGACGACTGCGGCTCTGGGCTATGCCGCTCAGTCGGGCATTCCATATGAGCAGGGATTGATTCGCAATCATTACGTGGGGCGCACCTTTATTGAACCTCGACAGAGTATCCGTGATTTTGGTGTACGGGTTAAGCTTAACCCGAATCCTGAGCTTCTAAAGGGTAAATCAGTTGTGGTGGTCGATGATTCGATTGTACGCGGCACGACCTGTAAGAAGCTGGTGAAGATGTTGCGGGCTGCGGGCGCACGGGAACTTCATCTGCGTGTGTCGGCGCCTCCTACTAGGGGACCTTGTTTTTATGGGATTGACACTCCCCGCAAGGAAGACTTGATTGCTGCACGTTTAAGCGTAAGCGAGATAGCCGCACATCTAGGAGTAGACAGCCTGGGGTACTTAAGTATCGAAGGTTTATATCGTGCTGTAGAGGCCACGCCGGTTCTAGCGCCGGGCGGGCCGGATGGGAGCGGCATAAGCGGCGGGCGTTTTTGTGATGCTTGCTTCAGCGGCCGTTACCCAATCGGTACCCCCGCTGATTTCGGTAAACGGCAGACGGAGTTGTTTTGAATGAGACAATAGAGAATTGTATCGGGTTAAGGAGAAAGCTTATATGATGTTATCAAATGAGGATATTAAAGCGGCAATTGCCTCCGGTGAGTTGGTGATTGAACCATTTCGTGAGGACTTACTGGGGGCGGCGAACATAAACTTGCGTTTAGGTGCTGAATTACTTAAGCCTATCCCTGGTACGATCGTTGATCCGCGCTTGGAGATTGTTCCGGATTTTGAGGTTATTAGGATTGAAGCAGACCGGCCCTATAAGCTTCAGCCGGGTGAGTTTGTGCTGGCTCACACTTATGAAACTATAACCATTGGTCCTGGGCTTGGCTTTTTTATTGAGGGTCGCAGTACCCTGGCGCGTGTGGGCCTGACTGTCGTACAGACAGCGATGATGGTTGATCCCGGACACAGCGGCCGGACAGTCACGTTGGAATTGGCGAGCCACGGGCCTAATCCTATTATGCTGTATCCTAAAATGAAAATCGCTGGGGCGGCCTTGTTTCGGTTACAAACACCATGTTCACAGCTTTACGATCAAAAAGGCAAATACCGTTATCAGCGTCATGGTGTCGGAAAACCGATATTCAGGAACGAGATTATCAACGACTGAGGTAATAGATTCCCACCGCTCACCTGGTTAATGAGCGCACTACGATAGCAGAGTCTTTAGCAACTGCCGAGATGCGGATTCCTCGCTCAACACCGATTGTTACTTCGATACCGCCGGGGTTTTCACGGGCTAAGATATGAGTAACCCCAACCAGGTTTTGCGGTGGGAAATAGGGAAGTTTTAAGTGATCGGCGATGATTGAACACTCTGAAATTGTAAGCGTGTAAGAATGCTCGTCTTTTTTGGTTAATTTGAATTGCGGCCGTGTTTTTAAGACCAGCCGGAAAGCCGGATGCACGTTATCGAAGTCAATGGCGGTCAAAGCCTGCTTGTAGGTTGTCTCAGCTGTTATGGCGGTTATTGAGGGGGACACAGTTTCTAGTGGGCGAACGGTGGGAGCGGCTGTGAACGCTATAACAGCAGGCTCTGGAGTTGCGGTTGATGCTGCAGGTGTCGGAGAGGCGGTAGGAGGTAATGGTGTTGGTGACGGCGACGGACTAGGCTCTAGGGTTGCTGTGGCCGTGGAAGCAGTTGTTTCGCCCGGCCCGGCGGGCGGGGACGTTTTCTCGGGTTCCGCTGGAGCTTCCAAGATATAGATGGCTAGTGCCTCGCTGCCCTTAGCGATATTGAAGTTTGTTGGAGCGCTGCTTTTTAACTCTAAAACAATCCTCAACTTGCCGGGGGGTGATCCAATACGGACGGCCGCGAGCCAAGGATTATACCGCGGTGTCAAGTTCTTAGTAGCTATGGCGGTGTTAGCCGGCAAATCAATCACAATACGGGCCGGTTCTTGGAGCGGGAATATCGAGGCTTCTCCAATTCCAGGGGTTTTGATTTGAACTAGTACCGACGGCTTAGCCTCTTCTTTGTTGGTTTTTTTTACCCAGTCGACTTGCAGTCTCAAGGGAATTGGCTTAACAGCCGAGAACTTGAGGAGTTCGTCAGCGGCCGGGCATAGGGCGGGAAATGCCGCCAGAAGAGCCAGAGTCAAAACTGCAGCTTGGCCCATTCTTGAGCGGGGGCTGTCAGCAAGGTTCATAGTCAAAGTAAGCCTACACTACTATTTAAGGGGCTCGAAAGTGGTAATTATGACCCTGTTTTTATTATTCTTTAAGCTGGCTGCTGTGCATTTGTCGCTTTATCCCAAAGGTGGTCGAATTCTGCTTCTATTGAGTTGTTTTGAGTATTTGGGGTAAGCTCTTTGGCGGCACTCTTCAGTTGCAGCAGCTTCTTTTCAAACACGATTAGAGCGGCCGGGTATTTACTGGTTAGTTTAAATTTGCGCGCTTGGTTTGTACGGTAATCCGGGTACTGCAAGAAAACAACATGATCGGGGGCGTATTCCTTGCCGCTGACTGGACTTTCGCTTTTGATCTCTAACTCATCATTAATCAAGTGAACAAATTTGAGTTCTGCTCCGCCTATGCGTTCGGCCACCATTACCACTGCATCGTTAAATAAAGCGACCCAAACTGCAGATTCACGGACGTTTTCGACCGTCGCTTCCAGAGCGGCCGAGATGTTTTCTTCACTGAATTGTTCTTCTAGAGTTCCGCGAAATACGGTGACCAGCCCTAAGTCTTGGGAACGGTGCGCGAAGGCATAGCGCCGTGCAGCCGAGCGTACGGCCAAATGTTCAAGCATAAGTTTGGGGCGTAGGGCGCGCCAAGCTTTGCCTGCCGCGAACTGAAAAATCAACGGCGAGATGACGAGAGAGGACCAAATCAGCCAGGGTGCTTTCAGGCCGACAGCGACCGTGCTGGCTATAACCACTGCGGTAAAGGCGCAAAGAAACCCACGGCTGTGGGACTTGGCAATCAGCTCAAATTTTTCCTCGGGAGGGATTTGGCGCCAAAGTTCTTTGGCATCGATAGCTATCATCTTCGAATCTTGCCCTTTAATTGAGAAGCCCGGTCCGTCAAGGGAAATATTGAAAAACCTTGGCGGGCAGCGAACTTAGGCTCCCAGGAGTCAGCGTTTCAAGAAAGGGGTTTTGAATCCCTTCCTAAACGAGGTCTGGAATAAATTGCCGCGTCTAATGCGGCAATTTGTTACTCTGCACGCCAAAAACGGCTAACGCCAAAATTCCAGCCCGCCTGAAAACCTAGACATTTTAGACCCCTAACGAATCGAGCTTCTGATTGGGTCCTGTGTTCAAGCTTAACAATGCATTAATTGGGCCAGAAGCAGAAACTTTTTGGACTGTTTATGCGAATAAGGTAACACCATGCTAGCCAAGGTTAAGACGTGTGCTGTTACGGGGATTGAAGGACGACTGGTTGAAGTCGAGGTTCAAGTTCGAACTGCTGGAGTGCCTAGATTTACTATTATCGGACTGGGGGACAGCGCCGTACGGGAGTCCCGCGACCGGGTCCTTTCGGCTATTAGGCATTCCGGTTTTTTTCCCCCCGAACAGATTCTGGTGAATCTCGCCCCAGCTGAAATTAGGAAAGAAGGTTCCTCTTTTGATTTACCCATTGCGCTGGGAATCTTGGCAGCCTCCGGTCAAGTGGCCAAGCATAGGCTCCTGGAGATGACTTTTCATGGCGAGCTTTCACTGGATGGCCGGATTAAACCAGTGCAGGGAATGCTCAGTCTAGCCGTTGAATCCGCTGCACATGGTGTCAAAGAGGTAGTTGTGCCCTATGAAAACAGGGATGAAACCAGCCTGGTATCGGATCTTAGAGTAACGGCGGCTGCTTCGTTGGTTGAAGTGGTGGGTTATCTCAATCGCGGAGTGCGGCCGCTTCAGCCGCCCCCCACGACACAGATGATATTGTCTGGAAATGGCAATGGTTCAATCAGCGAGGTATGGGGGCAGGAGTCTGCGAAGCGCGCCATGGTAATTGCCGCGGCCGGGGGCCACAACCTGCTTATGATTGGGCCGCCGGGATGCGGCAAAAGCATGCTGGCCGCGCGCTTTACCAGCCTCTTGCCGCCCTTAAACAACGCCGAGCTGTTGGAAGCCGTCAAGATCCATAGCATTGCCGGGCTGCCGGTGGCGGAACTGCTTGGAGGTCGGCGCCCTTTCCGCAGTCCGCATCATGTTGTATCTGATGTGGGCTTGATTGGCGGCGGTCCGGGACCCAAACCTGGTGAGATCAGCATGGCTCATCATGGCGTTCTTTTTTTGGATGAATTCCCTGAATTTAGGCGTTCAGCGCTGGAATCCTTGCGTGCACCATTAGAGACCGGCCAAGTGCGGGTTACACGCGCTAAAGCGAGCGTGGTATTTCCAGCCCGCTTTCAGTTGGTTGCTGCCATGAACCCTTGCCCCTGCGGTCGCCTGGGCGGGGCCGTTATGTCCGGCCAAAAAGCCTGTCTGTGCTCACGTGGGGCAATCGCCGCCTATCTTAGAAAACTTTCGCAGCCTATTCTGGATCGTATCGATATGCATGTGGAGTTGGAGGCTGTGCCGTTTGCCGTGATGGTTAATCAGACCGCTGATAAAACCGGGGAAAAAGAACTTGCCCTGCGTGAAGCGGTATGTGCTGCGCGTGAGCGGCAATTCACGCGTCAAGGAGGGCTTAATTGTTTGCTGGGCTCTAAAGAGCTTTTTGAGCACTTTCAAGTGCCGTCGGGAACTTTGCGGTTGCTGGAAGAAGCTGCCGGCCGGCATAGGTTGAGCGCTAGAAGCTATGTGCGGGTGCTCAGGATGGCCGCCACCATTGCCGATTTGGATCAAAGCGGCGCAATAACCAGGGAGCACATCGCCGAGGCGCTTGGTTTCCGCGGGCTGGAGCGCTTACAGCGCTATGCGGAAGAGTCGACACCTACTTTCTAGTTTTCCTGCCGCCGCTTGTCTCGGATTGATCTTTAGTGCGTAACATCATTTCCACCACATTGGTTTTGGCTTCACCTGTAAAATCGACCGTTGATTCCAGAATCTTAATGCGATCAGGCAGAATTTCCACTATCTCTCCGTTATTGCGTCCAATCTTTGTGCCTTTCTTGACGGTGTAACCATGACCCACGCTGTCTTCGACAATCGCCCGTGGTTCGTCTACGCCACTTACCACGATGGCTAGCCGCAGCTGGCCTATATCTGTGCAGGTCAGCGGCTCTTTAGCGCAGTCGGCAGCCGGCGAGACCGGCGAGAAATCAAATGGGCGAAATGGTTCGCGTTTGCCGGTTGGATCATAGACATATGGTTGTTGATCAAGAGGCTGCTCCAGGGAGGCGATAAGAGCAGTCTTTTGATCCGCTTCCGTTTCTATACCTATAGTTTCTCGGGGGCTGGGGGCGGAAGCCGCCTGAGTCATCCGCTCGGCACCTAAAATAAACTTATCGCCTTGAAGGGAGTAAGCAAAAGGCTTCTTGGTCTCAGGATCGAGCGGGATTGTATCAAAATACTTAGGAATCAGCTCATCGAGAGCAGCGGGAAGTTTTCCGTTTTGAATACGGAAATCGTTGATGGCTAACTGAAGACGCAACTGCTCTCGCCGCCGCTCTGAAAGTCCCGGAGTTTCTTGTACTTTTTGCGAGATAGCCTGGCGAATATCTACTGGTCTAGTGGTAGAGCGGAAGTAGAACAGCAAACTCACTTGGACTGCGATAAGGACAGCGCCCACAATCAGGATTTTCTGTAATAACCCTGTTTTCTTCTGCTTGGCCATCTAAACAAAAGTTAAGTTTATGCCTGGCTTTAACTCTTCTGCCAATCGTGCCTTGACTCTTCAATAATGGCCCATTTTGTTTGCCAGAGACAAGTTGGAAAGCAAGCTGCAGGAAGGCTTTTTTTCTATAATGGCTTTTATGGAATAACTTCCAGGATCGGGACGTCGTTTGAACAGAATAAGTCGGTTGGCTAGCTGCTTACCTCAAACTCCTGGGCTGCTTTCCGTGCGTATTCCAACTCTTCAGGTGTATCGACGTTCAGCGCGGAGCGGCCGATATCGTCGGGGATAACAGAAACTTTGATTCGGATTCCATGCCCCAGAGCCCTTAATTGTTCAAGCCGCTCTCTGTTTTCGAGTGCCGTTTGGGGTAGACTCGCAAACCGTCTTAGCGCTTCCCGCCTAAAAGCATAGATGCCGATATGTCTGTATCCGAAGGGTTCAAGCGCTGGGTTATGTTGACTCCAATTCTGTGTGCTGTATGGCAGCGGGGCGCGGGAGAAATACAACCCTTCCCCATTTTCGCTCAATACGGCCTTGACAACCGAAGGCGAGAGGAAGCGTTCCAGCGAACGTATTGCGGTGGCCGCGGTAGAAATGCCACAGGATTCTCCGGCTTCGATTAATCCTTGAATTGCTTGAGTGATTATACGGGGATCAATGAAAGGCATATCCCCTTGAACGTTCACTACTAGCTCGTAATTTTGCCCGCCACTTTCACATTTGGTGGCGGCTTCAGCGGCGCGATCGCTTCCGGTTTTGTGCGAGGCGCTGGTCATTATCACCTCTCCGCCAAATCGCTCTACGCATTCCGCAATTTGTCCATGATCGGTTGCAACTACTAGTCTGGAAATAAGCTCGCACTGTTTGGCCTGGGCAAAAACCCTCTCTAACAATGATTTACCGGCTATATCTGCCAGGGGTTTGCCCGGGAGGCGTTGGCTGGAAAGGTGGGCTGGGATTACCCCCAGACACTTTATGTTGGCCTGCATAATGTAAAAAGCCGATATGCGATCTCAAACTGAAAGCATCGGCTTCCCAACTTACTGAAATAATTAATCGGGGTGATTGGATTTGAACCAACGACCCCTAGTTCCCAAAACTAGTGCTCTAGCCAGGCTGAGCTACACCCCGTTAATGTAGTCTTCACACAATGACGAGATTATATTGCTGGTTTACGTCGATCAAGGGTCTTTGCGGAAAGCCCTGGAGCCCTTAAGAGCCCCAGGCGCGTCCAAATATATAACAGCAGCTGAGCAGTTTTGGGGGTTGGTGCTTGATTTTAACGGGTAGGCCGAATTTTATGAATTCTAAGGCCCATGTGAAGCTCGCACAAAAGTACAGCGCTCACAATTATGCGCCGATTGAAGTGGTCCTCACCAAGGGAAAGGGGGGTTGGGTTTATGATATTGAGGGCCGGCGTTATCTGGACATGTTGACTTCCTATAGCGCTTTAAGCTTTGGGCATTGTAACCCCCGCCTGGTGAAAGCGGCCGGTCGGCAGCTTAAACGTTTAACGCTTACCAGCCGCGCTTTTTACAACGATCAGTTTCCTATCTTTGCCAAAGAGCTTGTGGAACTTTGCGGGATGGAGGCCATGCTGCCGATGAACACCGGGGCGGAAGCGGTGGAAACGGCTCTCAAAGCGGCCCGCAAGTGGGGTTATGAGATTAAAAAAGTGGCGCCGGAGAGGGCTGAGATTATATGCTTTGACAACAATTTTCATGGGCGGACGACGACAATTGTTGGTTTTAGTTCTTCATTAACCAGCCGCCGGAATTTCGGGCCGTTCGCTCGGGGTTTTGTTTTGGTGCCCTACGGAGATGCGGATGCGGTAGGCAAGGCCGTCAATAAGAACACAGTGGCGGTACTGGTGGAGCCTATTCAAGGCGAAGCGGGGGTGATTGTTCCTCCACAGGGGTTTTTGAGGGCCGTGCGGCGGCTTTGCAGCGAAAATAATGTTTTGATGGTGGCTGATGAAGTTCAAACCGGGCTTTGCCGGACCGGCCGGTTGTTTGCCTGTGATCATGAGAGGGTAAAACCCGATATTTACATATTGGGTAAGGCGCTTGGGGGAGGGCTTGTGCCTTTGTCGGCCATGGTAAGTAATTGGGAGATAATGAAAGTTTTTACCCCAGGAACTCACGGCAGTACCTATGGCGGGAATCCTTTGGCCTGTGCGGTCGGCCGCGAAGTTATTGCTTTAATAAAAGAGGAGAGACCCGAACGACGGGCTAAAGAGCAAGGGGACTATCTTTTGAACGGTCTTAAAGAGCTTGCTTCAAAGGCGGTTGCTGACGTCCGGGGACGGGGACTGTTAATTGGAATTGATATCAAGCCTGACTACGGCAAGGCTCGCGTATTTTGCGATAAGCTTAAGGCGCGGGGCATTCTTTGTAAGGACACTCACGAGCAAACACTGCGCATTGCGCCCTCGCTTTACATAGAAAAAGAAGAAATCGACTGGGCGTTGGAACAATTTCAGACGGTTTTTTGCTAGCAGGCCTGGGGAAACAGCAGCTGTTTGGAGAATCTGGAAAAAGTAAGATGGTGGTGAGGGAGGGATTCGAACCCCCGTAGGCGCATGGCCAACAGATTTACAGTCTGCCCCCTTTAGCCGCTCGGGCACCTCACCTTTATTTTAACCTTTTTGCGAGCTGGCTTGGGCCGGCCACAAAGATTGAATATAAACAGCGAGCCTATCAGTCAGCCAAGCGTGCTCGCAAAAGTGGAGTGGAGCGGGAGACGAGATTCGAACCCGCGACCCTCAGCTTGGAAGGCTGATGCTCTGCCAACTGAGCTACTCCCGCAAATAATCGCGCCGCGCCATCGCCTACCAAAGTGGGCAACGACGGGCGCTTTAAAACCCTAGCCGTGCGATCATAGAACGCTTTAAGGCTAGGTTTTCACTACTAGCAGATAAGACCTGTAAATTCAATTCCTCGCTCTGGTCTGGCAGCCCGTTTGCTTTTGGGTTATAGTCGCCTGCAATCTACTTTATTACTAGAGGGGCTTATGCATAAAGTAGTTTTATTGCGCCATGGCGAGAGCATCTGGAATTTGGAGAACAAATTCACGGGTTGGACCGATGTTGATCTCTCAGAGCGGGGTGTAGAGGAAGCCAAGCGTTCAGGGCGGCTTCTGAAAGAGGGGGGATATGTGTTTGACATGTGTTTCACCTCGGTCCTCAAGCGGGCCATCCGCACATTGTGGATAGTGTTGGATGAGATGGATTTGATGTGGCTTCCGGTGCAAAAATCATGGCGTCTAAACGAGCGCCATTACGGAGCTTTGCAGGGGCTGAACAAGGCTGAGACGGCCGCAAAATTTGGGGAGGAGCAGGTGCACGAATGGAGGCGGAGTTATGCCACTGCACCGCCTGAGTTAACTCCTGATGACCCGAGGTATCCCGGTCGCGATCCGCGTTATGCCGGGTTATCAAAAAAGGAGTTGCCTTTAACTGAAAGTTTGAAGCTTACGATCGATCGCACTTTGCCCTACTGGTTTGACGCCATGGCGCCTACGATTAAGGCCGGAAAGCGGGTACTTATCTGTGCTCATGGGAACAGTCTGCGGGGATTGGTGAAATTCTTGGACCAAATGAGCGATGATTCTATTACCGAGTTGAACATCCCGACGGGGGTGCCTTTGGTTTACGAGCTTGATGATGAGCTAAGGCCCATCAAGCATTACTATCTGGGAGATGCGGAAGAGATTGCCCGAGCTCAAAAAGCAGTAGCCAGCCAAGGAAAGGCGCAGAAATAAGAAAAAGCCAGGGCTTTCAAGGCGGGAAGTGCTTGATTTGTCGCCCTATTTTAAATGGGATGGCACAAGTGGCGTAGAAGAAAGCATAATTTATGTTTGTCAAGGGTAATTTCAGGGGGACTTAAGGGTTTTGCTCTTTGCTCATCTGTCGTTTAAGGCGAAGGTAGAAGAAAAATGTACTTTTGGCACCGTGGTGGGGTTGTCTGACCCCAGGGTGGTGCCAGAGGGGTTGGAAGGTTGGCTATGGAGGTTCAACCGCTTCTTTGAGCACCATCACTTCAGAGCACTTTTGTAGGGTAGTGCTTGAAAGGAGTCACCATGAGGCGCGGTCGCTCGGTAGTGGAAGTGTGCCTGGAACGGCACGGAGGTGCAACGGGAGCCTT
>Ga0129299_1001573_pt1 | contig 15212 bp, 8 predicted proteins | sample ConPoolayeCmetaG_FD_94477 | JGI IMG/M metagenome (GOLD analysis project Ga0129299, IMG submission 94477) | Hot spring microbial mat communities from California, USA to study Microbial Dark Matter (Phase II) - Cone Pool mat layer C metaG ... | reverse complement strand
GGCAGCCCTTTTCAGGGGCGGAGGTTAGGGTCGGCAGGAGAAAACGATAGCAGAGAGATCATAATATAAGACCAGTATACAGCCAATTTCCCTGCTCTATACGGCGGGACGCAATAATACCATACGGCTCGATTCTTACTCTGGTGGGTTGACGCGGAACAGACGCGCATCGCTAACAATGACCTCACCAGAGGCAGTGACGCCGGTGGCAGCAACAGTGTGATCGCCGACCTCCAGCACCCACCACGCTTCGAACGGCGGCGTGGCACATGTTGCCAGCGGACGACCGTCAAGGTACAGTGTCACATCATGCAGGCCCGGCGGCCCGAGCGCGGCGATTCGCAATCGCTGTATATCGAGGGGCAGGGATGAGGAAATCTGGTAAATGGTATAAGCATCCGGTGAGGCGATCACGAACCCGGTCTGAGCATCTCTTCCGGAGGCTGGGGACGCCGTCAAGGAACCTGGCAGCAACGCCAAGCCCATCCGCCTAGCCCAGTCGTGGGCCTGTGGGGGCAGGTCAAGGAAGAGACGTTCCTCGCGGCGCTCTGGCGGCGTGAGTTCGTCCGCAGGAAGGCCGGTCAGTGTGTCGATGGTCATGCGCCGGTATAAGGTATCGTACTCGCTTGGCTGTGTGCCACTGATGAACCACTCACGGCGAGTGTAGGGGCAATCTGGCGTTGGGAGCAGGCCAGATAGCGAGCAGATTTCCACTTCCACCAGCCCAGTTGGGCGCTCGAATTCCAGTTCCGGCTGACCACGCAACACCGTCCGCATAAACTGGTGCCAGATCGGCCCGGCCCCGCTCACGCCGCTGATGTTATTCATGGGCGAGTTATCTGCGTTGCCGACCCATACGCCGACTACCAGATTGGGTGTGTAACCGACCGTCCAGTTGTCGCGAAAGTCGGTGGTGGTTCCGGTCTTGACCGCTGCCGGACGGCCAATCTGGAGGATGCTATGGGTGGTGTAAGTCGGAGCACGGGCCAAGTTATCGCTGAGAATGTCGCTGATCAACCAAGCCACACGCGGGTCGAGAACCTGCCCACCTAGGCCGGGTGGCGACTCGTAGATCACGTGGCCGTCGGCGTCCGCTACATCGAGGATCATGATGGGGTGGACGACACGCCCGCCGTTGGCAAAAGCCGCATAGGCGCCAACCATCTCCAACAGGCGTACTTCACCGCCGCCAAGCGTGATGGCAAGATCGTAGGCAGAAGGGTCAGTCAAGGTGGTCACGCCCAGCCGGGCCGCCAGCTCAAACAATCGGTCCAGTCCGATCTCGCTGAGCACGATCACTGCCGGGATATTGTAACTGGAAGCCAGTGCTTCGCGGGCCAGCACGGGGCCATGTTCGTTGCGATCAAAGTTGACGGGCACATATGAAAAGCCCTCGTGGGTCACGAACGAGGTACGTACGTCCAGCAGCATGGTGGCGGGGGTCATCGGGTCAGGGGCTGATGGGTCGAAAGCGGCAGCGTAGGTGAGCGGCTTCATAGTGGAGCCAGGCTGGCGTGGGGCCAGCGCGAGATTCACTGCGCCGCTGATCGATGGGTCAAAGTAGTCGGGGCTGCCCAGCATCGCCAGCACCTGCCCGGTGTACGGGTCAAGGGCAACCAGAGCGACATTGGTGGCGTTGTGAGGGGGCTCGCCGCCCTGGGAGGTATTCAGTAGCTGGAGGTGGCGGCGGGCGATTCGCTCAGCGGCATGTTGCCAGTCAAGATCGAGCGTGGTGCGGACTTCCAGTCCGCCGCTATACAGCACCTCGGGCGGCAGGATTTGCTCAAGTTGCGAGTAGACCGCCATCACGAAGTGTGGGGCTTCGATGGAATAGCGTTGAGCGGCAAAGGATAGAGGTTCTCGAAGAGCGGCGTCAGCGGCATCCTGGGTCAGGAATCCATGCTCGACCATCAAGCCCAACACGACCATCTGTCGCTCGCGGGCAGCATCGGGGTCGGTCAGCGGATCGTACCAAGCTGGGGCCTGGGGCAGCCCAGCCAGCAGAGCACACTCTGCCTGCCCTAACTCTTCGACTGACTTCCCGAAGTAGGCGCGAGCGGCGGCATCAATACCGTAGGCCAGGTTACCGTAGTAAGTCTGGTTGAGGTAAAGAGCCAGAATCTCATCTTTGGTGTAGCGCTGGGCGAGGCGATAGGCCAGGATGGCCTCGCGCAATTTGCGGGTGAGGGTGCGCTCAGCGCGTTCATGGGGATCGAGTAACAGGTTGCGCGCGACCTGCTGGGTGATGGTGCTGCCGCCGGAGACCACTTCCCCACCACGCAGGTTCGTCCACAGAGCGCGAGCGATGGCGCGCAGATCGACGCCAGGGTTGGTGTAAAAATTGGCATCCTCAGTGGCAATGGTGGCCTCGATGCACGGCTGTGGGATGGAGTCAAGCGAGATGGCGGTGTGCCGTCCCGCCTGATCGCCGATCACCTCGTACAACAATCTACCATATCGGTCGGTGATACGGATCGAAGGCCGGTGTAGCCCAGTGCTGAGTTTGTCGTTCACATCGGGCAGGCCAGCGAACAACCATACGCGGAGGCCGAGGAACGCAGCAGCCAGCAACCCAGTCAGGAACGCGAAGACCATCCAGCGTCGAGGGGGAGATTTGTGTCTCGGTGCACTCATACTCATCAGCGCTAGCGCACGCCCTGGGCGTGGGACATAATGTACCGCTGATGAAAGCGCACGACGAGTCAAGCATGGTTGTTAACAGCCAGGTAGGGAAGGACAAGGCCGTCTCAATAGATCGGCCTTTTCTCACCTCAAATGACCCTCTGTTGAGCATAGGGGTATTGATCGTCATCACCGCAGGTGTAGCCATGCGCCTGGTCGCCCTGGGCGAGCACCCTTATGGGTTGTACCAGGACGAGGCTTACTATGGCCTGGATGCCCTTGCAGTGCTCAGTGGGGGGCATGCCCTCTACTTTGCCGCCAATCATGGCCGAGAGCCGCTATTCATCTACCTGGTCGCTGCGACGGTGAGTCTGTTTGGGCAGACACCACTCGGAATCCGGGCGGCATCAGCTATACTTGGCCTCCTGACCATTCCCGCGACATACCTCTTGGGGCGCATCTGGGCTGGCAAGCGAGTTGGGCTGATCGGTGCCGGGATCATCTCCGTCACCCTATGGCCTATTCACCTAAGTCGGGTCGGATTCCGGGCAGCATCGCTGCCTTTGTTTTCCGCCCTAGTGCTGTGGCTGGGCGCCCTGGCGCTGAAGCGAAGATCGTGTGGGCTGGCCATAATCGCGGGTTTAGTGTATGGACTGAGCGCCTACACCTATCTAGCGGTGCGCTTCACCCCGCTGGCGCTGGCCGGGATGTTGGCCTATAGCCTGATCTGGCACCGTGACTGGTGGCTTGGTCGGGGGAGGCTCCTGGCATGGATGGCGGCCCCTGCTGTGTTGGTAATGCTGCCTCTGGGGTGGCTGGCGATCACACAGCCCGACCTCGTGCTGGGGCGCAGTGGGCAGGTGGCGATCTGGAACCGGCCCGACTTTGGAGCAGTGCTGGTGGCCAATACGCTGCATACGCTGGGGATGTTTACCTGGCGCGGGGACGCGATCTGGCGGCACAATGTGCCGGGCCGCCCGGTGTTCGACCCGTTGCTGAGCCTGGCTTTTCTGGCCGGGGTAATACTGTCTGTCTTCCGCTGGCGACAGCGGCCTGCGCTTGCCCTGGCACTAGTGTGGGTCGGTGCGATGTTGTTGCCCACTCTGCTAGCAGACGATGCACCGCACTTTTTGCGTGCAGTTGGCGTATTGCCGGTGGTGGTGCTGATCCCAGCACTGGCGATGGACGCAGGGTTGGAAAACCTCATTCCTCGCCTTTCCTCCCGCGTACAGGGAGGGGTAGTAACTGGGATCATGATCCTAACCCTGGCGATCAGCGCGGGTCTGACTGCCCGAGACTATTTCGGCTGCCGACCTGAGCTTCCAGTACGATGGTCTGGCTTTGATTATGTGGGCTGCTATCGCACCGATCTGGTACGGGGGTATTTCTTCCAGGCCGAGGCGACCTCCCTGGCACGGGAGATCAACGCGGCGCAGGGTGTGGTGGTTCTGGATCGGCGCTTCTGGGAGACATTCCCCTCGGTGCGGTTCCTGATCACCCACGAGAACCTCGTCTTCTATCAGGAGGGGGCGCGGGCTGTCCGGGTAGACCCGCCCATGAGCCTGTTCGCATGGCCGCATGAGGGACTGGAGGAGGCACTGGGCGCGCTACCAGCGGAGACGGAAATCACCGTCAGCCCCGGGCCAGAGACACGCGGCGACCTCGATCCCGCTGTGTACCGCCTGTACGTGCGCTATTCCGCTGTAACGATCCCCACCGCCACGCAAGCGGAACTTTCTCATCCACTGGCGCGTTTTGCAAATGGCATTATCCTGGCTGGGTGGGATATTGAGTCGGCGGGCGGGATATACAACCTTAGCTTTCGATGGGCCGCTGAACAGACTCCGGAGCAACCGGTACGGGTCTTCGTGCACCTTGTAGATGCTAATGGGGCCATCTTATCCCAGATTGATGAGCCACCAGGGACGATCTACTACCCCCCGTTGTCGTGGCAGCCGGGAAGCGTTATCATTCACCGGGCCAGCTTGGCGGTCGCCGGGCTTGAGCAGCCCGGCGTGCAGTGGCAGATCGGTCTGTACGAGCCGGCAACCGGAACCCGGGTTTCCATTCTTGAATCCGGTATGGCACAGGAAGATAAAGCGTTGATCCTGATGGGGGACTGGGATTCAACGCCCTAGGCGTGTAGCGAGGTGTATAACTCATGAGGTTGCTGCAATGTGGGAAACTTGCGCTGGCGGGCGGATTGCTGATCGCCCTGGCAGTCGGCGCGACACCGGCGCTCGGCGCACCTGCCGGGCAGGACAACCTGCTCGCTAACCCGGACTTCGAAGGATCGTTTGGTGGTGAGGAATACACCTCCGTGCCAGAGGGCTGGAGCCCGTGGTGGCAGGAAGATGCCACCTTCAGCCGCCCCAACTTCAACCCATCGGAGGGTGTGCCTGAGCGGCTTAAATCGGGCCTGCGGGCAGCCAGTTACTGGATACAGTACCGCCGCTACAATGCGGGCCTGTTCCAGCGGGTGGGCGCAACCCCCGGAGCCCGATATCGCTTCACAATCTGGGGACACTCGCTGACCCGCCCCAGCGGCAACGTCCAGATGCAGATCGGCATTGATCCCAACGGCGGCGGCGATCCCTTCTCGTCGAGCATTGTCTGGTCAGGCGTGCTAGTTCCGATGGGCACATACCAGCAGTTCACGGTTGAGGCGACCGCCGCGGGCAACGAGATTACTGTTTACCTGCGGGCCGCGCCGGATTATCCGGTTGAGCAATCCGAGACGTACTGGGATACGGCCAGCCTGACCGTCGTGGGCCAAGCTGCGCCGACCAACACGCCACCTGCAGGTGGTTCCAGCGGCGGGACAAGCGGGGGATCCAGTGGTGTACCAGCAGGCTCGATCCAGCCGGCCACCCCGCTGCCCGATGGCTCGGTGGTGCATGTGGTGCAGCCTGGGGAGACGTTGATCGGGATTGCCGTCACTTACAACGTGACACTGGAGCAGCTCCGCCAACTTAATAACCTCCAGACAGATATGGTGTTTGTTGGGCAACGGTTGCTGATCAGCGAACCGCTGCCGCCCACACCCACCACTCCGCCGCCCACACCAACGACCGCGCCGGAAGTGGCTGAGGCAGCCACTCAGCAGGCTGCTCTCCAGGTAACCAATGGCACGATCTGCATCATGAGCTACAGCGACCTGAACGCTAACGGCATCCGCGAGCCGGAGGAACCGAAACAGGCGGGGATCACCTTCCTGGTTAATGACAGCACGGGAACAGTAGGAACATATACCACCAACGGCCTCGACGAACCTTACTGCTTCACTGAGCTGGCTTCAGGGAACTACACGGTCTCCTGGACGGCGGACGGGTTTACGCCGACCACCGAGCAAACGTGGGTGGCAAACGTCAGCCAAGGCTCGACGGTGAGCCGCGAGTTCGGTGTAGCCGGGGGCGAAGCCACAGAAGGAGAATCTGGGCAGGGCGGCGGTGGCCTGTCGCCACTGTTGACAGCGCTGATTGGCGCGTTGGGGGTGATCTTGCTGCTGGTTGGCCTGGGCGCAGCAGGGTACTTCTTGCTGCTGCGCCGCGCGCAGGTGTAACTTTCAAGGGTGTGCCTACGACGGAATCAGACACCTACCCCAACCGTTCACACAACGAGCCAGTATCCGCGTGGTGGGCTGCTGGCTCGTTGTGTGTGGCGGTGCTGGCTGCTGCTCCGCTGTTCCTGAACCCCGGATTTCTCAACACACGGGGTGGGGGTGATAGTCCCTTTTTGCTGTTCCGCCTGCATCAACTCTATGCGGCGCTAAGCGAAGGCATCTTCCCAGTGCGTTGGATGCCTGATGCGGCCTTTGGGCTAGGTTACCCGTTCTTTAACTACTACGCCGCTTTGCCATACTACTTCGCGGCGGGCTTCCGGGCGCTGGGTTTCTCCTTTGTTCTCAGCCTGAAGCTGACTCACCTGCTGGGATTCCTGGTGGCAGGGTGGGGAGCATATGCCTGGGTGCGGCGGATCACGGGCCATGCTGAGGCTGGTTTCCTCGCCTCGGCAGCGTACACGTTTGCGCCGTTCCACATCGTCAACGTGTACGTGCGGGGCGACTCGCTATCCGAGTTTTGGGCAATGGCCTGGTACCCACTGATCTTACTAGCGATCCTCGAGGCAGCCCGCCAGCCATCAAGCCGACAGGTGGCCTGGGTGGGGCTGGCATCCGGCGCACTGGTGATGACTCATAATATCTCGGCGCTGATCTTCGCCCCGGTCGCAACAGCCTATGCGGTGGGATGTGCTCTCTGGGTTCAACCGGTGGGAGCAGGAGACCTCTCACCTGCGCGAAAGATGATCCCCCTCGCGCTCGCGGGGTTCCTGGGCCTAGCGCTATCAGCCTGGGTATGGCTTCCGGCGCTGGGCGAACGGAGCTATGCCCAACTTGGCGAGCAGACGACGGGTTACTTCTTTTATGGCAATCACTTCCGTGCTGCAAACCTCATTCAATCTGAACTACTGTTCAATTATGATATCGGGCAGGAAGCCGAGTCACCGTTCAGCATGGGACGGATGCAGGCGATTCTGATCCTAGGAGGAGCGGCCTTGCTGATCGCCCGGATGATCCGTCAGCGTACATGGTGGCGCGATGGTTTCCTGCTGGCCGGGCTGCTGCTTTCGACCTGGATGATCACGCCGCTAGCTTGCGTAGTGTGGGAGCACATGCCCCTGCTGCCGTTCGTCCAGTTCCCCTGGCGATGGCTGTCGGTGCAGGCGTTGTTTGGGGCGGGGGTTACGAGCGCCCTGGCGCCCCACTTCCCTCCGCGCATGGCAGCCCAACAACGTGGTGCGTCCCCGGGTTCCCCAGTGGGTGCTGATCGGGGCTGGCTGGTTCTGATTCCGATCACGGTGGCCACGTTGAGTGCTATCGCTGGGATGGCCGGGCTGCGCCTGAACTTCATTCCCCTGAACGATGCCGACGTGACCCCCCAGCGGCTGCAGTGGTACGAGTCGTTCAGCGGCAACATTGGAACCACGATTCGACACGAGTATCTGCCTGTTTGGACCAACCCCCGCCCTTATGCGTCGGACGTGCTGTTGGGGCGTGCGCCGCGAGCGAAATTCCTGACCGGCGAGGGTTCGGCAGAACGTATTACAGCAGGAGCTGCCAGCCAGATATGGGCAATCAATGTAACCAGCCCAAGCGCTCGGATCGCCGTGCCGCTGCTGTACTGGCCTGGCTGGCGTGCGGAGGTCGATGGGCAGCAGACAACCCTGACTCCGGTGGAGGGGCTTGGCTACGCGCAACTCGATGTGCCACACGGCAGCCACATGCTTCGCGTGTGGCTGGGTCGCACGAACCTGCGTTTGGGGTCGGAGGTGGCTTCGCTGGTGGCGCTGCTGCTGGCGATCTGGCTTTTCCAGCCCCGCCCTCCGCGTTGGAATCGGGTGAAGTGGGTGCGGGCCACCGGGGTAGCCGTGGCGGGGGCGGCACTTGTGGTGCTGCTGCATACTTTGCCAGAGGACGCTCCATTGACCGGCCCGCTCAACGCCGATTTCGCTCAGGAGGCATATTTCCACCATAGCCCGGAGGGGATACCATACACGGATGGCCGGGTGTTGCTGTCAGCCAAGTACAACGCAGACAATTCTCAAGCCAGCACGATCTCGCTTGGGTGGGGCGCCCCAACTGCTCCTGGCGGTGTCTCGGTCGTCCTAGTCGCCCCCCCACAGCAGTCAGCACAGGGGGCGCCAGGCCCTGACCTGCCGGCTGCGATACCCTTCAAGCATCTGACACCGGGACTGTACTTCGCCCTGATCAGAACCCCGTATGCGCGCCCCCTGACCGAAAATGGCCTGACGCGCGGAGATATCTATGTCGAGCCTGTAGTCGTGTCAAGCCAGCCAGGAGGTCCGGGGGCCAGTGCCATGCGAGTCGAAGCCTCATTTGGAAACCTTGCACTGATGGCCGCAACGGTAGAGGATCAACTGGAACATCTGGTGGTCACACTGTGGTGGCAGGCACTTGAAGAGGTGACGAAGAATTATGCTATCGCGTTGCGGGCCTACGATACAACCGGGAACCAGTGGGCGGCCCTGGACACGCAGGCGGGCGGAGCCGGATTGTATCCGACAGGGTTGTGGTTGCCTGGTGAAGTTGTCCCGGATACGGTCTGGCTTTCGCTGCCCCAAGGCACACCGCCTGGTGTGTACACCATCCAGGTGACTCTGTACAACGCAGCCACTCTGGAAGCCGTCAACCAGGTCAGTCTGACCCCAGTGGAGTACCGTGCCCTGTCCCCACATCATCAACCGTGCGGTGAGCCTGAGCCGCACACTTTCGACGAGGCCATAGGGCTAGATCATGTCAACCTGACGCCTACCCTGGAACAGGGCAAAGCGCTCAGCGTGGAGGTGGGCTGGATAGTCAAAGTGTCACCCAACCAGGAGTACCAGGTCGAATGGTCGCTGATTCAGGACGAGCAGACCCTTTGGGCAACCCGGACACCGCTGGCTCCCGGCTCTGATCCAACCAGTTGGGAGTCTTCGGACTGCCGTGCTTATGTCCTGGGGCGTCACCGCCTAGACGTGCCTGGCTCGCTGCCGCCGGGAGACTATGCGCTAACTTTGCGGCTGCTCTCGGAGAACGGGGACTTTGTTGGTGAGCCTTATATGGCAGGAAGGGTGACCATCACTGAGCGAGATCGTACATTCGATGTGCCGGCACTCGATACGGCGCTAGATGTCAGTTTCGGTGGTCAAATCAGACTGTGGGGATATTCAGTAAGCCAGCAGGAAGGGGCGCTCGATCTGGCTGTCGCCTGGGGTGCGCTGGTTGATCCGGCCTTTGACTACAAATATTTCGTGCACCTGTTTGACCCGACCAATGAGCGGATCATCGCTCAGGCCGATGCAATGCCACGTGCCTACACCTATCCGACCTCGCAATGGAGCGCCGGCGAGGTGGTTGAGGAAACGATCTCGCTGGAAGTAGACAGCGCGCCCCCTGGCCAATACAGGATTGCGCTAGGCTGGTACGATCCAGCAACAGGGAATCGCCTGATCGCGGTTACTGCCAGCGGTGAAGTATTGCCCGGCCAGCGGGTAATCCTACCCAATGTGATCCTGATCCCATGATAGGGCCACATCCTTATTTTGTTGAGGCAGGTTGGATTTCACCGGGTGTGGCTCCTGCCGCTAGCTGGGCAGTCGGGACTGCACTTCGGAAGAAGGCCCACTCGGCCAAGATCGCCGCCGCATAGAATATTGAAACAAGCGCGAACACCGGCACAAAGCCAAATTCCCCATACTGCGCCTGAAGCTGCCCGCTGATGGAGGGGCTGACCACCCATCCGAATTGGAAGGCAAGCCCGTTCAGCGCTGAGGCCAGCGATTGCGCCTCCGGTGCGGCCTGTTCCAAGATAAAGGTCTCGTAGATTGGGCCACTGAGGTTCATCAGCGAGAGGCGGAACAGATACGCCAGCGCTGCGATGCCGAACCACAACCCAGCGCTACCCACGCCGCCCGGCACGACCCACGCCGCCACACCCAACAGGATCAGGAAGGGGATCGAGAGCGCCTGGCTGAGCATCACTGTATTGATCTTGCCCCAGCGGTCAGCCAGCGGTGGCGCGATGAACTGCGCGGCAGCCATTCCCAACGTTCCAACGGCAAATAACGTGCCAATGGCTGTGTCGCTCTTGCCGAAGACATGGCGGTAATACAGATTCATAAAGGGCATCATCAGACCCGCGCCAAGGCCGATGATCAGCGATGGGGAGATCAGTCGGATCATCTGCCGGCCATGCCGGGCCAGCTTGCTCCAGGGCATCTCGATAGCATGTTTATGGTCGGGAGGGATCATGCGGATACGCAACAGTGGGGCAAGGCCGAGTAACGTTACCAGAGTCATACTGCCCAACGCAAGCTGGTAGGCCAGGGTGTCTGTCGGTCTGGCGTCGACCAACCCCCCCAACCAGGTAGGCAGCACGCCGCCAAGCTGATTCCCTGCCGATCCGGCCAGCGTCATCAAGCCGAAATTGAAACTGAAAACATATTGCCGCTCCTCGTCTGTGGTGTTACGCATCAGGAAGGGAGCGACTGCTACCTGACGGATCGCCATGGCCAGCCCGGCAGTGACGTTGAACAGAATCAGGCAGACACGCTGTGGCAACAATACCAAGCCCAAGAGCGAGAGGGCGCTGACCAGCCCCGTAGCAATCATAATGGTTTTCTGCGAGAAGCGGTCAGCAAGATACACTGCCGGAAGGGCTGCCAGGAGTGCCGCCAGCGACGAGTAGCTGGTCAGGTTGCCCAGGAAGCGTTCATCATACCCGCCCAAGCTGATCACATAGAAATTGAACAGCAGTCGGAACACCCCAAAAGCTAACCCCTCCATACCGCTGTACAGCAACACCATCTTGGAGTTCGGGCTAAAGAGGGCCATCTTGGCCAGATACAGGCGAAGCCCAGCCGACGAGCGCGACATGGCAGCTCCTTGTGGGGAGATGACGCGAGTAGAATAGATATTTATCTAACATGCCGTGCAAAGTATAACGCATTCTAAGCGCTACGCCAGCCCCTAGGGGCATGGAAACAGGGTAGGAACATCCCAGGAGTGCTGCCGTGAATGACACAGGTCAAGTTCCAGCGTATAGCTAGCGCATCCTGCGCTTATGCCACTTATGCTGACTACTGCTCTTGTTCATCCCCATTTCTCTGGTCGTGTTTGCTGTTGACACCTGGGCATTTCATGCCTCCCTTATCTCACCTGCCCATACCCTTGGCCATGGCTGATCACCGCCCTGGTTGGCCATTATGCACGGAGCGGGCATTCGTGTTATGATGCAATTATGCTCTTGCCATTCGCCGCCGGAGCGATCCTCGCGTGTGCGGCGCAAACCAGTCACAGAGGTTGCCTGACAGGAGATGCCACATGATACACCCACTTGGTTTCCGCACCCGCGTACTGACCCCCATAATCTTGCTAGCGTTGTTGCTGGTGCCAATGGTCACCTTTGCCCAGGGCGAGCCTACGGCAGTGGTAACGACGCCTCGGCTCAACGTGCGCTCTGGCCCCGCCCCGACCTTCGACGTGCTGGCTGTTCTCAACCAGGGTGACGTTGTCACCCTGCTGGGCCGCAATGCTGGCAGCTCATGGGCGTTTGTGCGGACGGCGACCGGCGTCGAAGGCTGGTCGAGTACACGGTATCTTACCCCGACTGCTCCGTTCGCTAGCCTACCGATAATAAGCGCTTCAACAACTTCTCCCTCCACTGGCGGGCAGGCCGGGACCATCGCGCCGACTGGTTTCCCACCGGGCAGCCTACCGGGAGGTGGCACATCCGGGATAGGCCCTGGAATGGCGGTTGTCTCAGTGAGTCGCTTGACCCTGCGGGCTGGCCCCGGCGTAGGCTACGCTGTGGCCGCCATTCTGAACGGCGGGGATGTGCTGACGCTGGTCGGGCGTAATACCAATGGGTCGTGGGCGAAGGTCCAGACGATCGATGGCCTGGAAGGTTGGGTCAGCACGCGATACATCACCATTGCCGGGTCTGCCTCCGATCTGCCGATACTAGCCAGTGTTGAGCCAGCAGCGACGGTCACCACAGGGACGCTTAATGTGCGCTCCGGCCCCGGGGCGAACTACGATGTGATCACCACCGCCAACTATGGCACGGTGGTTAACCTGTTGGGGCGAAATGGCAACGCCTCGTGGGTGCAGATTCGCGTCAACGGGCAGGTGGGCTGGGTGGATGCTTCCTATATCAGTACCAACTACAACATCCGCTATCTGCCAGTGCCAGCCGGGGTGTGATCTCTCTATCCCCAATTGCACCCCCACCCTTTGCTTTGCACGACCCTCTCACCGATGTGCCCTAACAGGTTGCATCGGTGAGAGGGTGTGTTACAACGGGCCGTTGGTTAACGGGGGAACCGTTCGGCATGACCTCACAATATGGATACGAATCCCCTTTCTCGTGGCGCTACGGCAGTGACGAGATGCGTGCGCTGTGGTCAGAGACGGCTACGCGGCGGCGCTGGCGGCGGGTCTGGGTTGCGCTAGCGGAGGCGCAGAGTGAGGCCGGGTTGGTCACGGCTGCCCAGTTGAAGGAGCTACGCGCCCACGCCGACGATGTTAACCTGAGCCGAGCGTCGGAGATCGAGGCGGAGATCCGGCACGATTTGGTGGCGGAACTGCGCGTATACGCCGAGCAATGCCCTACCGCAGGTGGCATTCTCCACCTTGGCGCAACGAGCATGGACGTGAAGGATAACGCCGATGTACTGGCCCAACAGGAGGCCCTTGATCTGATCCTGGGCAAACTTGGCGCGCTGTTGCTTGCTTTTGCTGAACAGATCGAGCGCTGGGCCGACGTGCCATGCATCGGATGGACGCACCTTCAACCCGCTGAGCCAACTACCGTTGGTTATCGGCTGGCTGTCTACGCGCAGGACTTGCTAGCTGATGAATCCGACCTGCGCCGCCTGCGCGCCAGCCTGAAAGGCAAGGGGATCAAGGGTGCAGTGGGAACGGGCGCCAGCTTTGGAGAGCTGCTGGAAGGCACGCCGATCACTCCTGCGGACCTCGAACGCCGTGTGATGGCTTTGTTGGGCCTCGATGCCTTCCCCGTCACCAACCAGACGTACCCCCGTCGCCAGGAGTGGGCTATCCTGAATGGGCTGGCTGGGCTGGCAATGACTCTCTATCGCTTCGCTTTCGATCTACGGGTTTTGCAATCCCCCCCCATTGGGGAGTGGTCAGAGCCGTTTGGGGACAAGCAAGTTGGGTCGTCGGCGATGCCTTTCAAGCGCAACCCGATCAGCGCTGAAAGCCTCGATAGCCTGGGGCGGTACGTCGCTGTGCTGCCGCGCGTGCTGTGGGACGATGCAGCTCACTCATTGCTGGAGCGCACCCTCGACGACTCGGCCAATCGCCGGATCGTGATCCCGGAGGCATTCCTGGCAACTGATGAGATAGTGCAAGTGGCGTTACGACTTGTCGCAGGGTTGCGGATCGACGAGGTGATGGTGGCACGAAACCTGGCCCGCTTTGCGGCGTTCGCGGCGACCGAGCGGGTGCTGGTAGCGTTGAGCCGCGCTGGGGCGAATCGCCAGGACATGCATGAACGCATCCGCCAGCATAGCCTGGCAGCGTGGGAGGCAGTGCGAGCGAATCAGCCCAACCCGCTGGCCGATCTACTGGCCACCGATCCTATGCTGACTGCCCATATTCCCGCTGAGACGATTCGATCCCTGATGGATGCTTCCCACTACACGGGCGATGCTCCTTACCGAGCACGGGAAATGGCGGAGGCCATCCGGGCTGCTCGTAATCAGCATTCGTAGGGACTTAGCAGAACAACGCACCACGATCTTACACCCCCAACCTGGGCAACGGATCGATCTTCGCCCGCCCCTCCCTGCGCTCACACGCGGGCCAGTGAAAGTGATAACCACAACTTGGGGATTGCTGACCAGACGCTTACTGGTAACTATAGATCCCCTGTCCCGTGCGCCGACCCCAGCGCCTGGCCATCACGAGTTGCCGCAGCAGGGGAGCGGCGCGGTAGCGATCCGCCCCGTTCGTTTGCCCTAGGGCTTCCAGAATCCCCATCACTTGATCCAACCCGATCAAATCGCCCCATGCGAGCGGCCCTCGCGGATAGTTCGTGCCGAGCTTCATTGCCTGGTCGATATCCTGAGGTGTGGCGATCCCCTCCATTAGGGCATAAGCTGCCTCGTTGACCAAGTTCGCCACGATGCGCGGCAGAACCCCACCGACCGCATCCTGGATCGACACTGGCTCTTTGCCCAAACTCGCCATAAACGTGCGGGCCGCCTCGACGCTCTCTGGGGTGCTGCGGAGTCCGGGGGCCAGCTCGAACACCCGCGCCTCGTGTAGTGGCGGAAGCGCCGCCCAGCCAACCACCTGTCGGGTGTGATGCAGCCAGCTATCGACTTCGCTTGTGCTGGCGTTCAGGATGGCGCTGAGGATCAGCGATGGCGCCCCTGGTGACGTGCACACCCCCTGCAGGGCCAATCTCTTGTGAGTGCGATCGGCGATCACGGCTTCGAGCACCAGATCGGCAGCCGGTTCATGTTTGCTGAGGAAGCGTGTCAGGGGACCGGGGAGCGAGCCTTCACTTCCGACCTGATAAGCAGCCACGGCATGGCCAGAATCGCTGGCGAGTGCGGCCATCTCTTCGGCCAGCGGCCCATCGCCAATCACGAGGACCTTACTCATAGGCGATTCGCGCCGCGATCTTGTCCTCTAGCGGGAACAGCCCCGGCAGCCCACGCAACGGGATCGGCTGAGCCAGACGGCGCGGATTTGCGAGTCGCCAGCCGACACGCCCACCGGGGTCAGGATCGGGCACAAGGTGTTGATCTCGCCATGTTGCCCACGACTCTGTATCGAATTCGATCATCTCGATGATCTCCGCTGTACCCACCAACGCGCTTGTCACCAGCGATGTCGGGTCGAGGCCGTAGAGAGTGCAAACCTCTATCTCAACTTGAAACGCCGCGTGGATCGCAAACGGGCCACGATGTGCCGTTCGCCACGTCCGTGTCTCAACAGTCTTGCGGCCCAGCAGGATCAGCTCAGCCCAAGGCTGCCGCACGCTCAATGCTTTCAT
>Ga0129299_1001571_pt1 | contig 15213 bp, 10 predicted proteins | sample ConPoolayeCmetaG_FD_94477 | JGI IMG/M metagenome (GOLD analysis project Ga0129299, IMG submission 94477) | Hot spring microbial mat communities from California, USA to study Microbial Dark Matter (Phase II) - Cone Pool mat layer C metaG ... | reverse complement strand
TATGGCAAAAAAATCCAAAAGCGTTAATTGGAATTTGTATTAAAGCTTTAAAAACCAAAGCCGAGACAAAAAGGATTATTGAGATAATAAACTCATTTCAAGCTTCATAAATTTTAGTCAACGCCTCAATTCCCAAAAAAAACATCTTCTCATCAAAGTTTTCATTGGGAGCGTGAATATTGTCATCTGGTAAAGTAAAGCCAGTTAAGATGATTGGTTTTTTATACAGACGTTGAAAAATTTCGGCAGCTGGAATTGAACCGCCAGTTCGATTAAAAATTACCTCATTACCAAAAACCTCTCTTAAAATTCTTTCTGTCTTTTTTACCCATTTATTATTAACGTCAGTATAAAATGGAGCTGATTTAGACAAACACTTTAACTCCCATCTTACATCTTTTGGAATATTTTTTTTAACAAAATCAAAGACTAAACTTTCAATTTCTTTGGGATTTTGATGTTCAACTAAACGAAAAGAAAACTTAACTGTTGCTTCTTTAGGAATAACTGTTTTTTGTCCCTCTTGAATAAAGCCCGCTATTATTCCATGACAATCAAAAGAAGGAAGAATTTTTGATGATAAACTTCCTAAACTATCAATCTCAGTTAATCCAAAAACAGAAGCCTCATATTTTTCTTCTTTGTCAGACTTTATTGTTTTTTTCAAAAGTAAAAGCTCATCTTTGGGGATCTTTCTTACTTGATCGTAAAATTTTCTGATTAAAATTTTGCCTGTTTTTATGTCTTTGACTTTGGCAATTAAATCAGCTAAAACATTTATAGGATTATAAACACGATTACCGTAAACTCCTGAATGTAAATCACGTTCCCCTATTTTTATTGTTAATTCAAAATAAATAATACCCCGTAGTCCATAAAAAATCTGGGGGATATTTTTTTGATGCATTCCAGTATCGGTAAGATAAAAAACATCAACTTTTGATAAAATATTTTTGGCTTTCTTAACATAATCCTCAAAATTAACACTTCCTGTTTCTTCTTCTCCTTCTAAAATAAAAACAACGTTGTTTTTTAATTTTTTGGCTTCAATTAATCTTTGAATCGCAACAAAATTTTGGATAATATGACCTTTGTTATCAGCAACACCTCGACCAAAAAACTTGCCGTTTTTTAGCGTTAAAGAAAATGGTGGTGTTTTCCATTCGGAAACTGGATCCTCAGGCTGGACATCATAATGACCATAAATCCCAATCGTTTTTGCGTTTCTGTTTTTTATCAACGAGGCTAAAACCAAAGGCGGGGCTTTTTCTTTTTCTAAAATCTTTACCGAAAAACCAAGTTTTGAAAGAAAATCACTCAAAAAAGAAACGGCTTTTTTGATTTCCGAAAAAAGATTTTTGTCAGTTGAAACAGATTTGATTTTGATAAAGTCAGAAAAAAGATTGATGATTTGAGTTTTGGTCATAAAATTATTTTAATAATATTTCCAAAAAATTAGTCCTCTAATTTAAAATAATTCAAAATATTATTGAAGAATAATAAAGTCAGTCATCTAAGTTTATCAAAAATCCCAAAACAATCTGATAATATCTTTCAAGACTTTTAATCTCCACCCACTCATTATCTCCATGAAAATCACCACCAATTGGACCAAAAGTCACACCTTGGCAATCTACTTGATTAAAATGACGAATGTCAGAACCACCGTGTTTGACAATGATTTTGGGAGTTTTATTTAAAACCTTTTTTATTGCTTGTTTTAACTTTAATATGTAAAGATTTTTCTCGTCAGTAAATTGAGGTGGTTCAAGAAGTAAGATTTCTATCTTTCCTAAATTGCCAATGATTTTTTTGATTTTTTTAGTTAAGACTTCTTTTCCTTTTTCAAAGTTTTTACCGCTAAACTCCTCGGGAATATAACGAATATCAAAAAAAATAGTTGCTTCATCAGGAACTTTGTTGAAGGTTTGATTTGAGGTTTCAATTTTGGCTAAATTAAAAGTGGTTTGCCATGCTTCTTTTTTAGGCGCTGGATATTGTTTTTCAATTTTGTCTAAAATTTTTTTTGCCAGCAATAAAGCATTTTTTCCCATCCATGGATAAGCGCCATGAGCTGATTTACCTTTAGTTTTTATTTTTAACCAGATAATTCCTTTGGCTTTGTTATTTATACCAAAATCGGTTGGTTCACCAGCTAAAACAAAATCAGCTCTTACACCTTTTTCAATCTGATACTTTGTCCCGCAAAATCCACCAATTTCCTCATCGGTCACCAGTTGTAAAGCTAAAGGATAAGAAACTTTTTGGGCAATCTCTTTAAAAACCAAAATCAAAACGAAAGCGGCTGCCTTCATATCAAGAGCTCCTCGACCATAAAGCTTACCATCTTTTTCATAAGGTTTAAACTGTTCATCTTTCCCCGAAACCACATCTAAATGAGCATTTAAAATTACTTTAAAATTTTTTGGTCTTGATTTCCCATGATAGACCAAAGCTGAAGGATAACCATCCTTTTCGAATCGCTCAATAGTAAAGTCGCTAACTTGTTTTAGCACCAAATCCAAAACATCATTTAAAGCTTTTTTGTTGTCGCGGGTTGAGGGGATAGAGATAAGGGGTTGAGTTAAGAATAAAATTTTATTTAGCATAAAAAAATTATAACAAAAAATTATAAATTAATCACTATTTCAATTCTTCTTAAAACTTAATCCAGTATTTCAGGTGATGGAGTAAAAAAACAAACTACAAAATCATCATAATCTTTATTATCACCTAAGGTTATTTAATAATCTACTAAAATTTCATTTTTAATCCTACTCTGCTTAATCTTTGATGAAAATCTTGTAAATTAGACACAACCACTTGAATTGCGGTTCTTAAATCAGTGCACTCAACTATTACTCCTAATCCTCAAAACCTAAAGATTAATTAGTTAAAGAATTATAATTAGCTACTCTTTGGCCGTGAATTCTGACTAAACAATTACCATAATTTTAATCCCAAAACCTTTATGATCAATCATCTTGTTCTTTTATGAAGTAAATCTTATGGATGCTTTGACAATTAAAAAAATGGATCGCAATATTTTAGAGGTTTATATAATTTTTCTAATGAGCTAATTGGACTTATCCCTAGACCCAATCAATTTTTAGGCCAAACTTATCATCATATTACTCTTTGTAAGTTATATATCCTAAGTGTTCTATTTTGCCATAAAATTAAAAAACTCGCTTTCGGCAGGGCTTTAAAAATTTTAAATTTCAAGTTAATAAAAAATCAACCTAACTAGGTTAGGATTAAAAAATAAAAGTAAAAATTGTTTTTTTATACTCTCAATATTTTTATAATAATCTTAAAGAGTATTACTCTCTTATTTCAAAACTATTTTTTCAACTGTATATTTCTTTATTTTTTTTTCATCTATCTTAAATCCTAACCCTGGCTTATCCGGTACATTAACAAAACCATCTTTATCAATAGAAAAACTATCTTTTACTAAATCATCTTTATAAAAAAAATTCACTGGTGACATATCAGCTGGATAAATATAATTTGGTAAAGAAGAAATTGCTATATTAAAAGCCCGGCCAATACCCGTCTCAAGCATACCACCACACCAAACACCGATATTGTTTTTTTTACATAAATCATGAATTCTTTTACTTTCTAAAAGACCCCCAACTCTTCCTGGTTTTATATTGATTATCTTACATGCTTTAAGATAAATTGCTTTTCTAGCATCCTCAGCTGATAAGATGCTTTCATCTAGACAAATCGGCGTTTTTATTTGTTTTTGTAAAATTGAATGGTCAATAATATCATCATCAGCTAAAGGCTGTTCAATCATCAAAAGATCATAATTATCAAGCTCTTTAAATAATTTTATATCTTTTAAAGAATAGGCAGAGTTAGCATCAACCATAAGTGGTATATCACCAAATTTTTTTCTTATTGCTTTAACTAATTTTATATCCCAACCTGGTTTTATCTTTATTTTCGTCCGCCTAAATCCTTGTAATCTTCTTAACTCAATCTCTTCTAAAGTCTCTTCAATTGTTTCTTTTATTCCAATACTTTCACCAACAGCTATTTTATCTTGAACCCCTCCTAAAAGTTTTTTTAATGATTTATTAGTTTTTATTGAAAAAACCATCCATAATGCATTTTCAATTCCTGTTTTTGAAAAATTATGATTCTTAATTGGTTTTAATAAATTCATAAATTCATCAATCATATTAAATTCTTTATTTAAAACCAATAGGGGAATATATTCTCTTAAAACGAGCATACAGATATCAGTTGTTTCTGGTTTATAAAATGGAAAAGGCAAAGCTGCTGCCTCACCATAACCAACCAATCCCTCATCAGTTTCAATTCTGACTATCAAAGTAGGTTTACTTTTAATTGTCCCAAAGCTTGTAGTGAAGGAAGTAGCCATCGGAATAGAAACTTTGTATAAAATAATCTTTTTTATTTTCATAATTTTTTTAAATAAATTATACAATAATTTGACGATGTTGTAAAAGTGATAATAAAGCTTGACCTAATGGTAAATTTTGTCTGTCTACATATTCTATTGCTCTATCAGCGCCATTTTGTTTTCTTTCCAAAACCCATTGAGGATAGGCTAAATATCTTTGTTCATCTACAGTTAAACCTTTTGCGGCAATTTCTAAAATTCTATCAGTAAATTCAAAAACAGTTAAATCATCCACCTCACCAACTAACCCATCTCTTATCGCTGATTCTCTTAATGCTTTTAATTTAAGCCAAGGAATACTGTCAATATAAGAAACAGCTTCCTCTAAATTTCTGATTAACCCTGCTTGAATCGCTGCTGGAGCAATAAGAACCGAAGAAACAATTTCATTACCAGCATCTAAAATTTCTCTATCGGGGAAATTAGCACCCGGATCCCTTCCTTCAATCCACATTGATTTAGCAAATGAAGAAAAAATTGCTTCAACTTTTCTTTCTCCCGAATTTTTTAAAGCATTTAAAAATTCTTCTAAAGGAAAATTTTCTTTCTTTAAAACAAATCTTATCCGAGCGCCAGCAAATTGAGCAAATTGCATTGCCTCAAAATGAGAAATGTGAGGAGTAATTTTTATAGAATCGGGAGGAAAACTCGTAAAAATATCTTTTAGTCTTATCACCGACCAATTTGGTTGCGATAAAAATTCAATCACTGATGGATTTTGAGGAATAACTAAAACCTTATCGCCTATACTTTTATACTCTCCTTTATTATTTTCATCAGCAATAACAAAATGAATAGAAGTATCTTCTCCAAACATCCAGTGAAAATATTGAGCTAATGTTTTAAATCTTTCTTTTGGAAACTGACTAGTTCTTCGATCGCCTTCAACTTTACTATATCTCATCATTATTTCCCACATCTTGAGCCTTGCTTCTTTAAAAGACGATCTTTGACCTTCTTCAAATGGACTATTGGCAAATAAACCAATAAAAGCTGCTCCTGATCCAATAATTACCGACACTGCATCAGCTGCTTCTTCTGGCAAAACGGAAGTGGTGGGACTATTTTGTGCCCGAGCATCAATTCCTGCGGTATGATCCCAACCACGATACCATAAATAAGGATATATTCCTTTTGGAGCAACAAATGCTTTATAAGTTTCTAAATCCCTTTTTCCTAGAGGATGAATTGATAAATTAACTACAGACGCCCCTTCTTCTCTTAAGGCTTCTTGAACTGTTTTTAAATCTAATTGCATTAATTTTGAAAGTTCAGCTAATGATGATTGATATGGAAGCGATGTTTCAAGTAGGTTCCAACCGTTATCCACTCCTTGCTCTCCTAAATCACTAACTACTCCCAAGATTTTACCATTAACATCACTTAAATGAAGATTAGGATTTTCCCCTCTTCTACGAGCAGAGTCAGTTAATCTTCTAAAAAAATCTTGAGATACACGATGAGGTTGTCCTGTATCTAAATTAGCCACCGGCTTTTCTATTTCTGCTCCATAGGTTATATACTTTTCCATAGACTATCTATTCAACCCCGACGGATCGCCGGAACTGTTACAACTAATAACTACCTCCTTTGGAATAACATTTGGATTATAATGGATAATTTTCCCATCCTGTCCCAACTCGACATTCTCCAAAACTTCTTTTATTCCTCGACAAGTTGCTTCAGTAATATTTCTTATTGTTTTTGGATGCTCCAAAAGCATTGGTTGAAAACGAACTGTTTGGGGTAAAGCACCAACTAAAATCCCGTATTTAATAAAAAGGTGCCATTGAATAACTTCCATCAATTCCTTAGAACCAGTCTCAATTCCTCGATTCATTCTTCTTCCTCGAAGATCCATTCCATAACTCGCTGTTATCTCATCTATCACCGCTGCATTTTGATCAATTATTGATTGAATTCTTGGGTTTTGTAAAAACTTCGCTGCAGTCACCGCTCTTAAAAGCCCACCATTACCAGAATTAGTAGTAATCATAGATAAAGGATATGCTTTCTCAGCTACGCTTTTAGGAATTAAAGTAAATCCAAAAGGTTGACCATTAGAAGCTGATTTCGCTGTTGTTAATACCAAATGAGAATAGCCAGTCAACTCTGATAAATGTTCAATCCCCCAATACTCTTCTGTTCTTCCACTACCTTGCTGAACTGTATCTACAATAATTGGTAATGAATAACCATTTACACCTTCTTGTAATAATCGAACTAATTCTTTAACTAATTGTTGATCCGATGGAACAATTCCAGCATCACCAACGATTGGCTCTAAAAAGACACCGGCTGCTTCACCGGCTTCAATTTTTTCTCTAACAATCTTTAAAAATAACTCTCTATTTTCTGCTGTTGGTAAAGGTAAACAACGATCAACCCAACGAGCGCCTCCTCTTTTTTCCGCCTGTGAGGCCACGCCAAACCCTGTTCCCTCTTTTGCCGTACCTAATCCGCCACACCATGTTCCATCAACCTGAAGTACTTTAGGAAACTTTCCAGGAAATACTTTTTCCCCATAAGCGCAAACAGCCTCAATCGCAGCACTATTTACAGCTGTTCCTGAACTTTCACCAAAAAAATAAACTTTTTCTTGATTAGGATACAAAGAAGATAAAAACTCCGCCCCAAAAATTTGAGAAATTCCAGGGTGATAAGGTAAACAAAAATTATCACCGATACCCATTTGGGAAGCTAAATTAGAAACTATACTTACATAAGGAAATTCTGCGCCTAAATTCAAGGAAGTGGCCGAACCTAAAACATCATGAATCACTCCATCAAATTGACCTCTTATTCCTTGATTCGATGCATTATAAACTTCTTTTAATCCTCCCCTTTGTCGCAAAAGACCAATCCCATCAAGCTGCCAAACTAACGTTTGAGGAGTAAAAACATCTCTTGCTCTTCTAATCATTTTAGCCATTTCTGGATTAAACCAAACTGATCTTTGGGGATTAAATCGTTCATTCGCGACTACTTGTTCAGATAAAATTTGTGATAATCTTAAAGCATCAATATATAATCTTTCCGATAAAGATAATTGAGCTTCCCATACTTCTGATATAATCGGCCTTAATCTTCTATCTGATATTTGTGATAATCCCTCTAAAAACCAATTTAATGTCTCTCTTCCTGCATAATTAATTTTATTCCAATGCTCCGCTAAATCTTCAGGCAAATTTCTTTCCCTTATTTGAATATAAAATTCTTTACTCATATTTTTTATTTTTTAAAACTAACTTCTAAATTCCACCCATTTTTATGGGTAAATTTTTAATTATTAATTTTCTCCATCTAATCAAAAAAACAATAAAAAGCAAAAAAGCTACTAATAATTTAAATACTTCATCTATATATCAAAAAAACCGCCTGTCGGCGGGAGTTTTTTATTTTGGTTTTATCAACTACTTCATCCTCCCGCCAGATTAAGCGGTAATAAGAATAAAAAAGACGAAAATTCCCACGATGCTTTTTAAGCTTTGCGGGATAAAGATTGATAAAACCTGGTTTTTCATAGTGATAAATAAATATTATAACATATTTTTTTTCAAATAAAAGAAAAATTTATCCCCTATCAAGATTCTAAAAAAAATAAGTCGATAGGTCAAATAAAAAATCTAAAAGAAATTATTAAAATTAGACTATCTTAAAAGAGTTTTTTTTATTAATTTTTCTTTTAAGAAAAAAACCTTATATGAATAAATTAAATAAATTTATTAATAAAACAACAAAAGAAAAAACAAGACTTAATAAATTTAAAGTGAAAATAATATTTAAAAAACAAGAGAATTTTTTGGAAAACTTAATCCCAATAAAAACTCATTTCGAGTATAATTTTTCCACCATCCAGAAAGAAACTCCAAGCTGACTTTCCTTTAGTTTTTATTTTTGTCCAAATAATTCCTTTGGCTTTGTTGTTTATACCAAAATCGGTTGGTTCACCAGCTAAAACAAAATCAGCTCTTGCTACTTTTTCAATTTGATGATTTATCCCGCAAAAATCCTACTTTTTTATTTAAAAATTTTTTGTTATTGGATGTTGAAGGACTAAGATAAAATAAATTAATGAATGATAATTTTTTTAGCTTTAAAAATTATATTAAAGATCCAAGACATTGACTATATTTAATTTTTGAAAATAAAAATTTTGTGGGCTTAAATATATTATAATAACTTTGTTTTTTTATATTTTTTAAAAAATCAGTCATCCAATATTTTTTTGATTTTATGATCGATCCTGAAAATATTACCGCTTGTGGATTATAGTAAATTAAACTTCTGTAAATTATTTTAGCTAGGTATTTTTCAAATTCTTGTTTAATATTCTTAAATTTCTTTGATTTAAAAAAAATTTCTGGTTTTAATTTATTTTCAGATTTTTCTAGTATTTTATTAATCAACCGACCTGAAACAATTTCTTCAATCTCAAGCTCTTTATTTTGATAAAAATGTGTATCAACTCCGATTTCACCCGCTAAAAAATTATAACCGGTGATCAAATTATCATTCTCAACATAAACAACTCTCAAACCTGTCCCTAAATTTACAAAAAGAAAACTATTATATTTTTTTCCAAGACCAAATTTCTTTTCTGCCTCTGCAGCGGCAATAACATCATTCTTAATGATGATTTTTTCAGTTTTAAATTGTTTCAAATTTTGATAAAAAACCACTTGAGAAAAGTTTTTAAACTGTCGCCATTTCAAAATTTGGCCATTTTTTACCCAGCCATTTATTGCTATTCCAAGTTTTTTTAGAGTGAAATTATTAAAAAAATTTCTTGTTTTTTCTATAAATAAAATTAGCCTATTAAAATCATTATTTAAAAAAGAGGTTTTTTCTTGAAGTTTTTTAATTATTTTATAATCTTTATCATATAACACAACATCAATCTTTGTCCCACCAAAATCAAAAGTTAGATAATAATCATTATTCATAAACGATAAAAAAGAAAGGTTTTTTCTCAACATCATCCATTAAATAAACAGGCTGAAATTTCAAATTCATTCTCAAAATGTCTATGTAATAATGCAAAAAAAATTTGTTTTCTTTTTTATAAAAAACTGTCATTGCGTGATGGGGTAATTTATCAATTTTTTTATTTATTGGCAAAAGACCAATCCTTTCTGGTTTTGGGGATACAGAAAGTGATAGACCATTAGGCACTTCTTTTTCTAAAAAGTTAAGAATATCTCGTGTTTTTAAATAGGAAAAGTATTTAATAATAGCTTTGTGGGTTCTTTCTTGTATTTCTTTTCTTTTTTCGTTTATCTTTTTGTCTTTTGTTTCTAAATTTCTATTATAAACATCCATTAAAAATAAAACGTCCTTTGTTCGAGGATTAACTATGTGAAAAATTGATGGAAAAGCATTTTTGTATTTTTTTATAAAATCATCATCTTTTTTTAAATATTTTTCTTTAAAATTAATTATTTGTTCTTTATATATTTTTTTAAAATCATCATAAGTTTCTAATTTATTAAGAGGAATAATTTTTATAAAATTTTCAAAATCAAGCTCGTTTATAATTTCATTAAGAAATTGGTGATATTTTTTAATATTTTTTGTTTTTATACCAGTAAACCTACCAAAACAACCCTCAGTAACCAAATAAACAACTGCGCCAGGACTATAAACCTCTTTTATCGCCAAAACAAAATTCTTTAATTGATTTAAAACTAAAACATCTCCCATATCAGGCACAGTTCTTATTGTTTTTAAAATTAAAGGAGCTTTAAAAGGAAAACCTAAAAGAGTAAATTTAATCGGTTTTTTATTTTTTGTAAAATAACTTAGCTTTTCAATCCAATATTTTTTATAATCTAAAAGATATTCTTTTTTTCCAAACAAAAAATTATCATCTAAAAAAATATCAAAAATTTTTTCTTCAATAATTGTTTTTTTTGACAAACTTAAATTAGGTTTTTTTACAATATCCAAGAAGTTTTTTATTTGCTGCCAATCAATAATTTTTGGTTTTAAAAAATTTTTTATAATTTTTTTATTAGACAAATCTTGGAATTCAACAAATGGAAAAACAACTGGATTAGATTTCATCTTTATCTTTATTTTTGTACAACAAATAATGGTTTATTTCCATTATATACTATTTCAACTTGATCGCCTAGTCTTAATGCTTCATTAAATGGAATATATCCTCCAAAATTTCTTTGATGATCATAAAAGGAAAGACCATGCATTGGATTTCTTGTTTGACCTTTGTATTTTACTGGGTTAGGTAAAAAAGACCACCTTCTTTGTGATCTTGTTACTCCTCCATAAACTCTTTTTTCTAAATCATATTCTGGATATAAATCAAGGCTACCACTTTGCTGAATATAACTACCCGCTGTTTCTCTCAACCCCATTATCGCATTAAAATGAGCGGTTAAATTTATTAAAAAATCTCTCAAATCTTTTGGTAATTTAAAAATATCCTCAGGTTTTTCTACTTTTCCTAAAATTTCTTCAATATTATATAAATTCCATGTATCCGGCGTCATACATTCTAAAAAAATTCTCATTCTTATAAATTCAGGAGAAACAACTCCTTCTTGTAAAGATTTAATTAATGCCTCTTTTTTATCTGAAAACAAAGGTTGATAAAAGCCTTCAAAATCTTCTCCTAATGGTCCTCTTACGCTATCAGTTAATGTTTTAATTACTATACCATCACTTACTCCTAAATGTTGTAAATAAACTTTAGATAAATTATGATTTAATACTAAAATATCTGGCGAAAAACCAAGAAATTTTTGAGGAAGCTCCGATGATTCATCAATTATGGTTAATTGAGCGCTAACACCAATTTTTTTACCAACCTCAATAATACTCGCCCAGTATCTCAACATTTCCAATTCAGCCAGATCTATAATGTTATCTGGAGAACCCGTTCTTGCCGGTGATTGAGTTTTTGATAGAGCATAATAGATAACAAAATTAATCCCTTCCCCTTCACTTGTGGCTTTTTGAACAAACTCTTCTATATCTTCCTCTGAAGGTTTATAACTATCCTTTCCAGTGGCTAGTAAAGGCTTTACCAACTCTAAATACCAAATTGAAGCTAAACGAACTCTTGGATCTTCTACAAATTTTAATGACTTTGGTAGTGATTCTCTTTTTCCTAAAGAAACAACTCTTCTATCCTGCCCCATAAAATTAATTGTTACCTCTTTATTTCCAATTCCCGCTTGAATTAATTGAAAATAATCATCGAGAGGTAGAGGTTTAAAAGTTGGTAAACCAAATTCAGTGGCTTTTGCTTCATATTCTGATGATAACCTAATTGATTCATCTTTAAATAATAATTCTGATTCCTTCATAATAATTAAAATAATTAATTTTAATTTTTTATAAAAATCCTCAATAATAAAAAACAATAACAAGCAAAAAAATAACTATTAATAATTTTGCTAACTCTTCCATATAACAAAAAACCCGCCTATCGGCGGGAGTTATTCTTAATATTTGGTTTTATAAATCACCTTCCTCCCGCCACATTTAAGCGGATAATAAGGGTAAAAAGGACAAAAATGATTGATAAAACCTGTATCTTCATATTGATGAAGAAATATTATAACATATTTTTTAAAATACAAGAAGCAATTTCAAACCAAATTCAACTCTTCCACTCTTTTAAAATATCGTACATTTCTTGTCGCTAATAATAAATTATAAGAAAAAGCAATTGCGACGATGAAAGAATCAAAATCAGATAAAGTTAATTTTTCAAGTTTTTGATTTATCATGTTTAACTTAGTTTACGTAGATTATCTACCTTTTTTTAACACCTCTCCAAGCTGTTTTATCAGCTCCCCGTAAAGCGCCCAATCTCCTTCTTTTTGTGAGGAAATAGCTTGATTATAAAGCTCCTCTGCTTGTCTTAAAAGCTCACTTAATTTTTGACTTTGGTCCACTAATCTAGTCTCTTCTTTTACTTCGTCTTTAACAGGAGTTATGATCTGTGTCCCAAAAATCTTGGAAAGTGCCTGCTCCAAAGTCTCCTCCATGGCAATTTTGTTTTCATACGCAACAATCACTCTTTTAAGCTCAGGAATCTTTCCTGTCTGAGCTTTAAGATATAAAGCACGAACGTAAATTAACGATTCTTCGATTGGAATAACGAGTAAAGGCCCTTGAATTACTTGTGACCCCCGCTGATCCCAAAGCGAGATCTGTCGACTAATTTCTGCATCCTGATTAATCCGACTTATTACCTGCTTTGGTCCAAAAACCAGTTTTTGCTTGGGAAAACGATAGACAATAATCTGGCCGTAATTTTCCCCATCATTCCTTGCCACCATCCAAGCAGATAAATTATCTTTATTTCGTGGGGTAAAAGGAAGCATTAAAATATACTCTTCCTTTTTTTCACCAGGAAGTTTCATAATCATATGACGCGGACCCATTGGCTCACCAGTATCATTAGTCCCTCCCCCATCACTAACAACTGGTATCTCCCATTGATCTTCTTTATTATAAAAAATCTGTGGATTGTCCATATGATAAGTAGTGTAAACTGAGGTTTGAATTCTAAATATATCTTCAGGATAACGAATATGAGAAAACAAACTTTTAGGCATTTTTTCTAAAGGCTGAAAAAGATTGGGAAAAATATTAGCGTAAGTTTTAACAATTGGATCGTTTTTATCAGCTAAATAAAAATAGACTGTTCCATCATAAGCATCAACAACAATTTTTACTGAATTTCTAATATAGTTTATAGTTGTCCCACCAAAAGAAACTGGCTGGGAGTAAGGATAACTACTACTTTTAGTATAAGCATCAAAAATCCAGTATATTTTTCCATCAGCCAAAACCGCATAAGGATCCCGGTCTAAATCAAAAAATGGAGCAATTTTTTGCACTCTTTCTTTAATATTTCGATGGTAAAGTATCCGACTTTCTTTGGTAATATCATTTGATAAAAGAAGTTTCAATGAGTTAAATCGTAAAGCAAAAATCATTCTTTTAACCAAAGAATCAATTATTACCCCTCCTTTTCCTTCGTAACTTGTGTAGACATTTTCCTCCCCTTTGGGATAGTCAAACTCTTTTGATTTAGTTTTAACAATAACATAGTCGTTAGTCAACTCACCAAAATATATCTGCGGTCTTTTAATTTCAAGTTCTTTAACCTCTGATTTTGGAGGTAGATCTTTAATGAAAAGAACAGGTAATCCTTCTTTTGTCACTTGATTAACAGGGCTAGCAGCCACACCATAACCATGAGTAAAGGTTAGCTTTTCATTAATCCAACTTCGGTTAGGTAAACTTTCAGAAGACAACTCTCGTGGTGAAAGCATCACCTGACGAATCTCGTTGTCAATTAAATAACGATCATTGTCAACGGATATAAATTCATAATAAGTACGAATCTCCTGAATCTGGGAAAAAGTAGAAAGTAGGGGATCACGATCCCATAAACGAACATTTTTAACGGTCAATTGATTCTCGGCAATATCAGCTGAAGTTAGAGGCTTTTCGGCAGAAATTTCCCGTTCATCAATTTTATTTAGTCCATAAGCATTACGAGTAGCGATTATGTTATTTTTAATATAAGGAGTTTCTTTGACTAATTCGTTTGGAGCAACAATCAACTTTTGAAAAATAGGTGGTAAAATTGATAAAATAAAAGTGATAATAAAATATAAAGACAAAAAACTAATAAAAAGCAATAACTTGCCGCTGAACCCCCAAAATAAAATAAAAAAAGCCATCACCAAATTCAAAACAAAAGAAATCCTAAGGATAGGCACCATCAATACAACATCAGTATAAGAAGCTCCAAAAACTGGACCATTTTGAGAAAAAAGTAGTTTAAACAAAGAAAGGTATATTTCTAATGCATTTGTAATAAAAAAAAGAAAAATAAGCAATGAAAAATGTATCCTAGCAAATGAATCTAATCTAATTTTGCTTTTTGTTTTTAAATCAGAAATACCAAATTTAAAAAAATCATCACCAAATTTAAAACTACCCTTGAGCCAGTATACTATCATAATAGCTACAATTGAGATTAACAAAATAGTCTTTAAAATTCCAAAAACAAGTTCATAAAATGGAAGATTAAAAACATAAAAAGAAATATCTTTTTTAAATATTGGATCAATCTCGCCAAAAGTAACAGCTGATAAAAACTTAAGTACTAACTGCCAATTAGAAGAAACTAAAATACCAAAAAATAAAGAAAAAACAGTAAAAACAACTATTCCTATTTTTTTTAAATTTTGACTTTCAAGACTAATTGGTTGACCAAGAAAACTATCAGGTATAACCGCTATCCATGAATGTTTTGATTTAATACTTATGAAAAAATTTAAAATTAAAAAAATAAATATAGATATTGATGTTAATAAGAATATAATAATTTTTGTTAAAATAGGCTTTATAAAAACATCTACCCTACCAACCTCTTGAAACCACCACCAGTCTGTAACGAAATTAACAACTGAAAAAAAAGAAAAAAATCCAATAAAAAATAAAACAATTAATAATCCAATAATTATATTTATATTTAATTTCATAACTTTAATTTATAAATATTATCATTATAAAATAAATACTTAAAATATTAAGATTAACTAAACATACATATAAATATAATATAAAATTTATATAAAATCTACTATTTTATTAAAATTCTTCCATCAACAATATTCAAAACTCCATCTTTAATCATTAAAGGATTGATATCTATTTCTTTAATATCAAAAAACGAAGCAAAATAACCAACTTTGTATAAAATCTCAAAGATTTGCTTT
>Ga0129299_1001570_pt1 | contig 15215 bp, 11 predicted proteins | sample ConPoolayeCmetaG_FD_94477 | JGI IMG/M metagenome (GOLD analysis project Ga0129299, IMG submission 94477) | Hot spring microbial mat communities from California, USA to study Microbial Dark Matter (Phase II) - Cone Pool mat layer C metaG ... | reverse complement strand
GTGCTGGAAGGCGAGTGGGACCAGGTCATGGGCGTCGTCCGGGCCTGCCTGGAGCGGATGACCGGCTCGTGCGACCGCGTGGCCTGCACGATCAAGATCGACTGGCGGCGCGGGGCCGAAGGCCGCCTGGAAGGCAAGGTCGCCTCCGTCGAACAGCGGCTGGGGCGGCGCCTGCGGACCTGAGGCCGGGGGGCCGGCATCTCCGGGGCGGCGCGGCACAAGGCCCCCGTGCGCCTCGCGGCGCGCGGGGGCCCCGGATGCGATCGCGGACCGCTGGCCGGCGGATCAGACCACGCCCTGGTCCATCATCGCCTCGGCCACCTTGGTGAACCCGGCGATGTTGGCTCCCAGCACGTAGTTGCCGGGTTTGCCGTATTCGGCGGCCGTGCGGGCGCAGTTCTCGTGGATGGCGATCATGATCTTGTGCAGGCGGTCATCCACCTCCTCGCGCGTCCAGTTCAGCCGCAGCGAGTTCTGCGACATCTCCAGGCCGCTGGTGGCCACGCCGCCGGCGTTGGCCGCCTTGGCCGGACCGTAAAGCACCTTGGCCTCCTGGAAGACCTCCACGCCCTTCGGTTCGGTGGGCATGTTGGCCCCCTCGCTGACGAGGAAGCAGCCGTTCTTCACCAGCGTGCGGGCATCCTCGGCGCTGATCTCGTTCTGGGTGGCCGAGGGAAAGGCACAGTCGCACTTGATGCCCCAGGGACGCGCGCCTTCCATGTACTTGACCCCGGGGAACTTCTCGGCGTACTCGGCGATCCGCCCGCGGCGCACGTTCTTGAGCTCCATGACGTAGGCCAGCTTCTGGGCGTCGATGCCCGCCGGATCGTAGATCGTTCCGTTGGAGTCCGACAGCGTGACCGCCTTGGCCCCCAGCTGGTTGAGCTTCTCGACGGTGTACTGGGCGACGTTGCCCGAGCCCGAGACGGTGCAGACCTTGCCCTTGAAGCCGTCGCCGCGGGTCTTGAGCATCTCCTCGGCGAAGTAGACCGCGCCGTAACCGGTGGCCTCGGGTCGGATCAGCGAGCCGCCCCAGTTCATCGACTTGCCGGTCAGCACGCCGGTGAACTCGTTGCGGATGCGCTTGTACTGCCCGAACAAAAAGCCGATCTCCCGGCCGCCCACGCCGATGTCGCCGGCGGGCACGTCGGTGTCCGGACCGATGTGCCGGCACAGCTCGGTCATGAACGACTGGCAGAAGCGCATGACCTCCGCGTCCGACTTGCCCTTGGGATCGAAGTCCGAACCGCCCTTGCCCCCGCCCATCGGCAGGGTGGTCAGCGAGTTCTTGAGGATCTGCTCGAAGGCCAGGAACTTCAGGATGCTCAGGTTCACGGTCGGGTGGAAGCGCAGGCCGCCCTTATAGGGACCGATGGCGCTGTTGAACTCGATGCGGTAGCCGCGGTTGACGTGAACCCGTCCGTTGTCGTCGGTCCAGGGCACGCGGAACATGATCACGCGCTCCGGCTCGACGAAGCGCTCCAGCAGCTGGTGCTTCTGGTACCTGGGGTGGCGCTCCAGCGCCGGGGCCAGGGTTTCCAGCACCTCCCAGACCGCCTGGTGGAACTCCGGCTCGCCCGGGTTGCGCCGGGTGACCTCATTCATGACATCATCGACGTAGGCCATTTGCGTTTCCTTTCGTTGGGCATTCCGCCCTGTCAGCCGGCCCGCAGCAGGCCTCCCCGCATGGTGACGCCCGTTGGGTCCGGAATGCCGATTCCATTAGAGCGGTGTTATAGTATAATCGAGGCAGGCATCAGACTATCGGATGCTGCATCAGAAGGCAAGGCGATGATCCTCTGAAAACAGAATATGTTATCCTTATCATTAAGTGTGCTTATGGGGTGGGCATGAACATCAACAGTTTCAAGCTGTTCTGCGACGTGGTTCGCTGTCACAGCTTCTCCCAGGGAGCCAGGCTCAACGGCATCACCCAGTCGGCCGCCAGCCAGGCGATCAACCACCTCGAGCGCGAGTTCGGGGCCCAGCTGATCGACCGTCGCCGCCGTCCGTTCAACCTGACGGCCGAGGGGGAGCTCTGTTACGAGGGGCTCTGCGACATCCTGCACCGCTACGAGACGATCAAGGCGGGCATCGGATCGCTGCGCAGCACCGTGTCGGGGCTGGTGCGGGTCGCGGCCATCTACTCGGTCGGGCTGCACAACATGAACCGGGCGATGCAGACCTTCATGACCCTGCACCCGCGGGCGAAGGTGCGCCTGGAGTACCTCCTGCCGGGCAAGATCTACGAGGCAGTGCTCAACGACGAGGTGGACATCGGCGTGGTGTCGTATCCGACGGAGGGGCGGGGGCTGAGCGTGATCCCCCTGCGCGACGAACGCATGGTGCTGGTCTGCCACCCGGAGCACCACCTGGCCCGCAGGCCGGCGGTTTCCCCCGAGGATCTCGACGGCGAGGATTTCGTGGCCTTCGACCGGGAGCTGGCGATCTGCAAGGAACTGGACCGCTGCTTCCGGGTCCGCAAGGTGGTGGTCCGCAAGGTGATGGAGTTCGACAACATCGAGACGATCAAGCAGGCCGTCGAGATCGGGGCGGGGCTGAGCATCCTGCCGGAGCCGACCGTCCAGCGCGAGGTGGAGAGCGGCACGCTGGCCTCGGTCCCCCTGGCCGATTGCGACCTCAAACGTCCCATCGGCATCATTCACCGCCAGCGCAAGGTGTTCACGCCCGCGCTGACGCGCTTCATCGAGGTGCTGCGCGGCGACGCCGGCCGGAACGCCCGTGACCCCGCCGGCCGGTCCGGGACGTGACCGCCCCGCCGTCGCGGGCCGGCCTCGAGGCGCCGGACGTGCCTTTCACCGGGGGCCGGCGAGTCCGTCGGTCTTTCTCCCGGAAGCCCACCGCGATACACTCCCGGACTGCGGCCGGCACGCCCCCCGACTCCTGGGCGGCCGGCGCGTAAGGCGGCGGGAGCAGTCCATGAGCCTTGTCGCGGTCACCGAGCCGGAGTTCCGCAAGGCCGAGGCGGTTTTCCGGTCGTGCGGACCCGACCTGGAGTGCCGCCCCGCCCCGGCCGGCGAGGACGCGCTGGCCGAGATGGTCGGCCGGCACGGGATCCGACACGTCGTGGTCGGCGTGGAGCGCTACCGCGGACCGCTTTACGAGGCCCTGGCCCCGGGTGCGGTCATCGCCCGTTTCGGCGTCGGCCACGACGGCATCGACAAGGTCCAGGCCACCCGCCGGGGCCTGTTGTGCACGAACACGCCGGGGGTCCTGGACGACTCGGTGGCCGAGCACGCCGTCAACCTGATCCTGGCCGCCGCCCGGCATACGCCCGTCCTGGCCTCGCAGATGAAACAGGGATGCTGGCGCCCGCAAGTGGGCAGGGAACTGGCCGGAGGCACGCTGACCGTCGTCGGCTGCGGGGCCATCGGGCGGCGGGTGGCCCGGATCGCCGCGCTGGGCTTCCGGATGCGTGTCACCGGCTGCGACGTGGCCGAGCTGGACGACCAGGCCCTGCGGCGGGACTGGGGCTTCCGGCGACTGACCGCCGACTTCGCCGAGGCGGTCGGCGACGCCGATTTCGTCAGCCTGCACATCCCGGCCACGCCGGCCACGACCGGATTCATCGACCACCGGCGCCTCCGGATGCTGAATCCGTCGGCCTGGCTGATCAACACCTCCCGCGGCGAGGTCGTCGACGAGCCGGCGCTGTACGACGCTCTGGTCGCCGGAACGCTCGCCGGTGCGGCCCTGGATGTGTTCCGTCAGGAGCCCTATGCCCCGGCCGCTCCCGGCAAGGACCTCCGCCGGCTGAACAACGTGGTGATGACCCCGCACGTGGGCAGCAGCACCCAGGCGGCCTGCGACCGCATGGCCGCCGCCGCGATCGAAAGCATCCGGCTGGCCGAGCGGAAGTGCTGGGCGGACATGCCCCTGCTCAACCCCGAGGTGCTGCGCGTCCCGGGGGGCGCGCCGGAGGAACCATGAACAACCCGCTGCGCCGGGCTCTGCTGGACCGCACGCTGACCCTGGGAGGCTGGATGCAGATCGGACATCCGGCCTGCGCGGAGATCCTGGCCCGCGCCGGGTACGACTGGGTGTGCGTGGATCTCGAACACGGAGCGATCGACCTGGAGACCGCGACCGACGTGTTCCGCACGCTGGCCGGCTTCCCCTGCGTCCCGGTCGCGCGCCTTCCGGCCAACGACCCCGTCTGGATCCACCGGGTGCTGGATGCCGGAGCCCGCGGGCTGATCATCCCGATGGTCAACACCGCCGGGCAGGCCGAGGCCGCGGTGGCCGAGGCCAAGTACCCCCCCCGCGGGCGGCGGGGCTACGGCTACAGCCGCGCGAACATGCACGGCGCGGACTTTCACAACGACATCGCCTCGGCCGACGACGAGATCGCGATGATCATGCAGATCGAACACGCCGAGGCGATCGAGAACCTCGACGGCATCCTGCGCGTGCCGGGCGTGGACGGGCTCTTCATCGGCCCGCTGGACCTCAGCGGCTCCATGGGCCTGACCGGCCGGCTGGAGCATCCCCGGGTCCAGGAGGCCCTGGAGCGCTTCCGGGAGGCCTGCCGGACACACGGGCGGGCGGCGGGGATGCACGTGGTGCACCCGGCGCCCGACAACGTGAGCCGGGCGGTCGAGCAGGGCTACACCCTGATCGCCCTGGGGCTGGACAACGTCTTCCTGGACCAGGCGGCCCGGGACGCCCTCCGGTCCGCCGGACGCCGGCCGCGGTGACCCGACGGCCCGGCCGGGACGCAATGCCGGGGCCCGCCAGGACCGGCCGCCGGCGCGGAGAAAGCCTCGGCGCAGGACGCGGTGCAGGTCCGCCGCCGGACCGCCGGGGCACCGGAAGCGGGAATCCCAGGATCAGCGCCGCGAGGGCTTGCGGCCGCCGGAAACCTTGGTGCCGACCTCGAAGATCGACTGAGTCTTGACGATCGTGTACTCGCTGGGAAACGCGTGAAACGCCTGAATGTGGATCTCGCGGTCCCGGGCCTCGAAGTCGATGAAGCTGAACGGCGCCAGGTTGTCCACCTCGGTCCATTCCTCGAAGTGGATCAGCATCCCGCGGTTGCTGCCGTAGTGGAGCAGGTCGCGGTGCGAGGCCTGGAAAAGATTCTGGTTCATCCGTTCGACCTGGGTCGAGAGGATGTAGCGCATGCCGTCGTCGAACTCCTCGATGTGGTCGCGCTCGCCCCGGAACGGGAACGAGGTCACCAGCCCCTTCTGGGGGAGGACTTCGACGTCGTCGGTGGTCACCTCCGACACGCACCGGCCGGCCGACTGCGTCATGACCACGTGAGCCAGCCCCGTCACCCAGATGTCCGCCTGGTACGCGGCCCGCTCGATGTGGCGGCTCTGCTGAATGCAGAACAGCTCCGGATGCAACGGCCGGCGATACAGCGCAAACTTCAGATCGCCCACGCGTTGGAGCGTCTGGCCCAGTTCCACGTTCGGTTCCTCAGAAGCCATGCTCATCACCCTCGCTGACAGGGCCCTCGCCCTGCCGGCGTCACTCACCCGGCGCGATGCGACACGCTTACGTTGTACCCGACTCCAGCCAGCGGGTCTTGCGGGTGCCGCCTCTTGGTCACCGATCACCCACCACGGCGGCTACTCCCTCCAGGTAGGCGGGGGGGGGTGTGATCGCGTCTGGGTGCATTATAATCGCCGGGCACCCGGATACCAAGCCCAAAATCGCCGGTCTGCGATTTTTTTTCGCGCCCGGGGATGCCGATCTTACGGCTCCCGACCCTTATACGGCGTCGGGCCGCCAAGGTTTCCCCGAAAAGCACCCGGACTCGGAAATCGCCCCACGGCCCTCCGCCGCCCGGGCAAGTCCCCAGGCGTAAACGGTGCTCGCCGTCCCCGGGCCCGCCGTCCATCCCGGCCGCCAGCCCGACCCCGATAAGCCCGCACAGGCAACCTGGGTTCTATGACGATCAAGGCCGGCGCACCCCGGGTACCCGGGGCCGGCTTGTGCCCAAGGTTTCATAAAGCAACACTGAAATCAGCTGTCTTCCGGCGTCTGAGCCAGGGAGCTCCCCCCCGGGACCGCATGCGTGGCGTCCGGGACGCGGACACTTGCCTGGAGGGTACAATGGACTCCGGCGGTCCGGGGGACCGGCGGCCTGGGCGCGGCCGCGGCTCTCCGCGGTCCTCCGGTACAGGGACCCGCCACCGACGCGAAGCACGACAACCGCCGCCCAGCGGGGTCGACCGCCGGACGGCTGACCACCTGGATCAAGGACGGACTCGCGCCAACCCCGCCAACATCAAGGAGCGACCATGCATCCCAGAAAGTCTTTACCGCTTCTGCTGGCGTCAGTGGGCTTGACGATCGGGGGGCCAGGCTGCCCCCCCGAGGTGAATCCTCCGCCGAACCCGGCGCGCGTGCCGGCGATGAAATCCTTCGGGTCAGCCGAAGAGTTGCGGGCCTACCTGGCCGAACAGGCCAAGCGTCGCATCAACCCGACGCCCTTCTTCGGTCTTGCCTCTCAGGGGCTGGGGTGCGCACCGCCGGCTGAGCCGGCCGGCGATGGTCGCGACACCCTGGCCGGGGCACCCCTGTCCGCCGAGGGCCTGTTCTCGACCACCAATGTGCAGGAAGCCGGCGTGGACGAGAGCGACATGGTCAAGAACGACGGCGAGACGATCTATGTGCTGGAGGATTTCAACGTCCACGTGGTGGACGCCCGTCCGCCGGCCGGCCTGGCCGAGCTGGCCACCGTCAAACTGCCGGCGCCGGGGGACTCGCTCTACCTGTGGAACGGCAAACTGATCGCTCTGTGCGGCTCCTATGGCTGGGCCATGCCCGGCGTGCCGGGATGGGCCGAATCGGGCGGCCCCATGTCCTGGGCCCGGGCCTCCGGGACCTCCGACCCGGCGGCCGCGGCGGAGGTCGAGACGCCCTGGCCCCAGGGCGGGCAGACCGCGGTGGTGGTCATCGACGTGACCGACCCCGCCCGGCCGGTGGTCGAGCACAAGCTGTGGTTCCAGGGCCTGCTGGTCACCAGCCGGATGATCGACGGGCGACTGTACCTGATCCTGTCCGCCGAACCCCGCCTGCCGTCGCCGGCCACGCCCGAGGCCATCGACCGGATCCCCCTGGGCGAATGGATCCCGGACTACCGGCATGTCGGGCCCGACAGCGTGATCGCCTCCGGCGACGTGGCGGACTGGTCGTCGTTCATGGCCCCGGTCTACCCCGACGGCTTCGCGATCACCCTGGCGGTGACCGTCCATCTGGATGACCCGGCCGTCCCGGTGACGACCACGGCCATTTCCGCCGCCGCCGGCACGGTCTACGCCAGCACCGAAGCCCTGTACATCACCGACACGAAGTTCGACTGGCTCACCGGCGGATCCCATGCCGACACCATCATCCACAAGCTGGCCTTCACCGCCGCCGGCACCGACTACGTGGCCAGCGGCAAGGTTCCCGGCCGCCCCCTGAACCAGTACTCCCTGGGCGAGCATGAGGGCCATCTGCGCATCGCCACGATGATCAATGAGTTCGGCTGGGGGGCCGAGGAGCGCACCGGCCTGTACGTACTCGGCGTCAACGGCACCGGCCTGGAGATCGTCGGCCGGATCGAAGACCTGGGCATCGGCGAGCGGCTCTACGCCGCCCGGTTCATCGGCCCGCGGGGTTTCCTGGTGACCTTCAGGCGGATCGACCCGCTGTTCACCGTGGATCTTTCGGACCCGGCCAACCCGCGCGTGGCTGGCGAACTCAAGGTGCCCGGCTACTCGGATCACCTTCAGTTGCTGGACGAGAACCACCTGCTGGCCATCGGCAAGGACGCCCAGGACAACGGCTCCTGGGCCTGGGTGCAGGGCGTGAAGCTCTCGATCTATGACGTGTCGGACATGACCAATCCCAGGGTGCATCAGGTCGACGGCCGGCCCGCCGAGGTGATCATCGGCGGCCGGGGAACCCACAGCGAGGCCAATGGTCAGCCCAAGGCTCTCAACCACTTCCGGCCGCTGAACGCGCTGGCCCTGCCGATCGACCTGTGGGAGGGGGACACCACCGGCGCGGAGCTGGGCATGCGGAGCTTCACCGGGCTGTACGTCTACCGCGTGACGGTCGAGAACGGGTTTGAGTTTCTGACCCGGATACCCACCGCGCCGGGCCCGGGCGACGACGGCTGCTACGTGGGGTATTACGGCCCCACGCGCGGCGTGTTCATCGACAACGCCGTCTATGCGGTCACTCGGCGCGGGGTCAAGGCCGCCCCGCTGGACAGCCTGGAAGTGGTCGGCGACCTCACCTTCGCGGAGGCCCCGCCGCTGTGGCCTGAGTGCAATGGGTGGTTCGGGCAGCCGGTCATCCTGCCGGAGGGCACCGGGCTGAGGTGAGGCCGGTCAGGACGCCGGCGGGGGCTCCAGGGGCGCAGGCTCCCGGATGCCCAGCAGGCCCCGCAGGCGCCGGCAGAGTCGCACGCGCACCGGGTCGCCGGCGTCGTCCAGGTTGCCCCAGTACAGCACCCCGCGGCCGTGGATCGCCTGGAGCCGGCGCGAGAGCAGCCCGCTGAGCCGCTGGACGAAGGCCCGCAGAAGCAGGGTCTCCTCGCCCAGCTCGTTGTTGACCAGGATGACCTCGGCCTCCAGCATGGCCTGGTAGGCCGGGCGGAGCTGGGCCCGGGCCTCGACTTCCGCGCCCAGGGGCGTGGCCAGGAAAGCCTCGTACTCCTCGTCGGGCATGACCCGCTGGACGCTCTTGAGCAGAAGCTCGACCCCCGCCGGGCCGCCAGCAGCGGTCCGTTCGAGGTCCGCGTCCACCGCAGGCAGCGGGGGCAGGCCGAACATCTCGGCGGCAAAGGCCCCGGTATCCAGCATCGCTTCGCGCACGGCCGCCGCCGCCTCGGCCCGGGGACGGAAGACGTCCTCGAGGCTGTCGGGCACGCGCATCACGAACAGGCTCAGGTCGTACCCGTAGGCCGAGCGCACGGCCGGGTCGCTGATCGACTCGATCAGCACCCAGGCGTCGCGGTTCAGGTTCCGGACCAGCCGCAGGGCCTCAGGCAGGGTTTCAAAGAGCCGCTCAGGGGTGTAGAAGGCCGTGAAGGCTCCCGACCAGCCTTCCCCGGGCGGCATTTCCCCGACCTCGGCACAAGGCACGGTCGTCAACGGCCCGTCGCCGGAGTGCAGCCGGAGCCGGAGGTAATAGCGGGCCCCCGGGAGCACCTCGGATGCGATCAGCGCAGCGGCCTTGCTCTTGCCGACGGCGGGCGGACCACTGATGAGCACCGTCCGGACGGACATACGGCGAACCGTGACCTCTTGCTGAGGTGTGCGGCTGGAGCGAGCCCCTCGCGTACTCCGTCGAGCCGCGCTGATTCTATGCCTGCCGGAACCGGTTCTCTACCGGGGTTTTCTTTTTTCTCGGTCCAACCGAAGCCCGGCGGTCGAGTGGGCGCTGTCTTCAAGTGAGGCTGAAAGACGCCACCTTTCCTTGGTCGTTTGTCGGCGCCTCGTTTTCGTGACGCCAGCCGGGGAACCGGCTCCGGCCCGGAAACGGGCACTGGCGGTTACCGGACTGAGGGACGGGCGTCCGGGACGGCCGGTCGGGCCTCAGGAGCGGGCCCGCAGCAGCCCCAGGTGGAGAATCAGCTGGATCAGGCGGTTGTAGCCGATCCCGACCGCCCTGGCCGACTCGGCGAAATCCTCGCCTTCGGCCAGCTGGGGATTGGGGTTGGCCTCCAGCACGAAGATCCGCCCCTCCGGCGTCATCCGCAGGTCGATGCGGGCGTAGCCGCTCATGCCCAGGCAGCGGTAGATCCGCTTGCCGAGCCGGGCGATCTGGTCTTCGACACCGGGCGGAAGGTCTCTGGCCCGGCCGCTCACGATCCCCTGCTTGCGCTGGTAGTCGAGGTCCCATTTGACCTTGGCGGTGGCGATGCGGGGGACGTCCTCGGCGGCCTTGGTGAATCGCAGCTCCCACGGCGGCAGGACCGTCAGTCGCTCGTTCCCCAGCACGCCGACATACAGCTCGCGGCCCTCGATGTACTGCTCCACGATGGCGTCGGTGCCGATGCGGTGGTGAATGAAGGCCACCCGCTCGGCCAGTTTTTCGTCGTTGTCGACGATGGATGCCTGGGCGATGCCCAAAGAGGCCTCCTCCAGCAGCGACTTGACGAACAGCGGGAACTTCAGCCTGCCGGGCCGCCGGACCCTCTTGCCGCGGGGCACGACCATGAAGTCCGGAACCGGAATGCGGTGATAGGCGAAGATCTTCTTGGCCAGGGCCTTGTCGCGGGCGAGCATCAGCGGCCGGGGCCCGTTGCCGGTGTAGGGCAGCCGGAGCAGTTCGAGGTAGCTGACCACGTTCTGGTCGAAGATCGCCTCGCCGTGGAACTCCTCCAGAAGATTGAAGACGATGTGGGGCCTGAAATCATCGATCGCCCGGCGGATCTCGCCGAGGTCGTCGGCCACCCCCAGCGGGCAGACCGGATAGTTCAGGGCCCGAAGGGCCGTCAGGACGTCATATTCGGTCCGCCAGGGCGCGGCCTGGCGGTCCTGCCGTCCGGCGGCGTCGGCCGGCGGCAGCAGGTCCCGGTCCATCAGCGCCAGGACGCGGATCTTCCTCATGGTACGTCGACCGCTCCTGCGCCTGCGGCCTCCTGCCACGGCGGATCGGGGAGCGGCAAGTGTCGGCGTCAAGACTCGGCGGCCCTCTTCAATAAGCGATCCGGCGATGACCGCTGTACAACTCATTCATCGTCTGAACCGTCAGCAGAATCGCGAAATCGGTCTTGACCTGCTCCTCCGGACCGGCCAGGTGCAGGTTCAGCTCCCGGCAGCGGCGGATCATCTCCTTGAGCACCACGTCGAGGGTGTACTGGTACTCCCCGGTCCAGCGGGACACCAGCCGTCGGACCTCGCCGCGGACGCGCCTCAGGAAGGCGGCCGCCGAGACCCGCCGAACGTGCTCGGGCGCGGCGGAGAACAGGCGGTGAAGGTCCTGGTCGTAGACCTCCGGGCCGCTCCGCGCCAGCCGCGATCGCTTGTCGATGTAATACTCGCGCAGGGTTTTCCGGCAGGCGGAAACCGGCGACATCTTCGCCCGGGACCGCACCAGCGGCCGCCGGCCGGCGATGGTCTTCATCAGTTCGTCCACGAACTCCAGCTTCCGCAGGGCCTCCCAGCCCTTGTACCGCCGGCGCCAGACCCCGCGCGGGCCCAGCCAGACCGCGAAGGTCTCGGCGAAGTCCTCGTCCGGGTGGCTCTGGGCGTACCACAGGTCCAGGTGCATGACGTAGCGGCGGCTGTGAGGCCGGGGAAGGTAGTATTCCGGGTAGGGCTTGGAGGAGCGGCCGAACACCGCCTGCCACTGCCGACGGCGGTGCAGCAGGTACGCGTGGTCCAGGGCGTGCCCGACCTCGTGGCGGAGGATCTTCAGGCAGGACTCCCGGGTGGCGCCCTCGGCCTCCAGCATCTGCCTGCGCTCCAGCTCGATCAGCCGGGGATGAGCCAGGTAGAAGGGCACCGCGACGCCGGGGATGCCGTCGGGGGTGAACCACTCGTCGGACAGCCAGAAATGCGGCCGGAAACGGATCCCCCGCCGCCCCAGCTCGCGAAGCACACGGTCGATGCAGGCCTCCAGCCAGCTGCCCTCGATGGTCAGCTGCAGGTCGCAGAGGCGCAGATCCAGCAGCCGGCTGTCCGGCCATCTCGACCAGGGGTAACGCCGGCCGGCCCGTCGGGCAGGGGGTCGCGAACGGGGCTGAGCCATGCTGCTGGACACTCGACGCTTGCCGGGCTTCATCGGGCGACTGCCCTTCTTATCGGTTCAGAACCCCACCCGGCCACACCTGCTGAGGGCCTCGAGCTCCGGCGTGACGGAAAACCGCCATGCAGCAATCGGAGGGCAGGCGACCATCAGGGGCAGGCAACAAGCAGGGCATGTGCACCATCGGATGATAGGCCCCGGACGCGGCGTCCGTTCGCGGGCGGGCAACGCGATCCGGCGAAAGCGGGGCGCAGTGCGCAGAAAAAAAGGAAGGTGCCGCCGTGGCGAGGAGCACCTTCCAGTGTTGCGTGTCGCGCCGACCGCCAGGCCGGCTGCGACGGCCGCGACTGTCGGAAGGCCTCAGGCTCCTGGCCGAGTCACATATTCCCGACGCCGCGACCTGTGGGTCTGTTCGGCTTACTTCTTCTTGCGTTTGGCCTTCTTGGCGACCTTCTTGGCGGCCTTCTTGGCCTTCTTCTTCGCCATGGTAGAACCTCCTTTCTTGCGAATAGATTAACGCGCCGTCGCTGGATGTCAAAGGTATTCCGCGCACACTGCGCGAGTTTTCATGCAACGATGGACGCGTTCGGCATGCAAATCTGTTATCGACCCGACGGGATGCCGCTCTTGACTGAATTCCCCGGGGAGGTCACCGGGGGGATTCACTTCCCGATGCAGAAGCGCGCGAAGATCCGCCCGAGGATGTCCTCGGTGGTGACCTCGCCCAGCAGCAGCGACAGGCTCCGCAGGGCCTCGCGCACCTCCAGGGCCACGAGTTCGACGTCCCGGATCTCGGTACGGTCCGGGCCGATCGCCTCGCGGGCCCGGCAGACCGCATCCGTCGCGTCGGCCAGGGCACGCCGGTGCCGGGCATACAGGGCCAGACCGTCTCGGGCGTCTCCCTCGGCGCCCTCCCGGAAGAGAACGGCATCCAGCCGGGCACGCAGCCTGTCGAGGCCCTCGCCGGTCCGCGCGCTGACGGCCAGCGCCCCGCCGGCCCGGGCGCAGAGTGCGTCGCGTTCCGCCCCGCACGGCATGCGATCCGACTTGTTGAGCAGGATCAACACGCGTGCCCCCCCCGGGGTCGGACCCATCGCCGCCAGAGCCTCCAGCGGCCGTTCGCTGATGTCGGCCACTCTGACGACCAGGTCGGCCGAGGCCGCGCAGGCCAGGGCGGCCTGCCGGGCCAGGCGGGCCGGCTCGTCGTCCGGCGCTTCGGCCTCCGCCAGGCCGGCGGTGTCGCACAGCACGACCTCGCCGCCGGGCAGGGCGAGCACCGCCGTCAGCACGTCCCGCGTGGTTCCGGCCCGGTCGGACGGGATGGCCCGGTCCTGGCCGGTCAACCGGTTCAACAGGCTGCTTTTCCCGGCATTCGGCGGACCGGTCAGCACGACCCGGGGCCGGGCGTCCAGCCGCTCGGCGTCGATGGCCTCGCCCAGCAGCTGTCGAAGATCCCGCTCCACGCCTTCCAGAACTGCGGCCGCGTCCCGCCCGAGCGGTGCGTCGACCGGCTCGTCGGCGAAGTCGATCGCCGCCTCCAGCGCGGCCGAAAGCTCCGAGAGACGCTCGCGGAAACCGGCCGCGATCCGGCCCAGCCGACCCTCCAGCAGCGATCGGGCGGCCCGCAGCTGGGCGTCGCTGTGGGCGTGGATCACGGCGGCCACGCCTTCGACGCGGGTCAGGTCCATCGCCCCGGCCAGAAACGCCCGGGCGGTGAACTCGCCGGGCTCGGCGGGGCGGGCGCCGGCGGCGACCAGCCGGTCGGAGAGCACGGCCAGGATCGCCGGCGAGCCGACGGTGTGCAGCTCGACGATGTCCTGCCGGGTGTAGCTGGCCGGTCCCCGAAACACGTAGGCCTCGGCCGGCAGGGTCGCGCCGGCCTCGATGGACAGCTCGCCGAACAGGCGGGTGTGGCCCGGCGCGGCCGACAGCGGCGGACCCTCGTGCGGCCGGAAGAGCCCGCCGGCCAGTTCGACGGCGCGGCTGCCGCTGAGCCGCAGGATGCCCCGCGCGGAGGCCCCCGGCGGAGAACTCACGGCCACAATGGTGTCCTGGATGCGGTCGTACATGGCACCGGCCGGCGGCGTCGCCGAAGGCAGCGGCGCAGCTCAGACCACGAAGCGTTCCTGACAGAGGGTCTCGAGCATGTTCTCCAGGAACGCCGGCACGTTCACCGAGATCACCACGGCCACCTTGTGGGCGGACCCCTTGCCGATCACCGGGCGGGATCGTCCGGCCTGCGGGCCCCGGACCTCCACGGCGATCTCCAGGCGGGATCGCAGGAAGAGGTCCGGCCACAGCAGCACGCCGACGGCCAGGGCGTCATGCACCAGGAACTGCCCCTGGCGGCCGTCGACGGCGCGTTCCATCGGCCAGCGGATCATGCGGGCCAGCAGCTCCCCGGCCCGGGTTCCGCTGCAGGCGAGGTGGGCGGCGTGGGACTCGTCGATGGCCACCTGGGAGGTGACATCCAGGGGCACGAGGGTCACGGGGAGGCCGGCGGCCAGGATCTCGGCGGCCGCGGCCGGGTCCTGGTGGAAGTTGAACTCGGCATGGGGGGTGATGTTGCCGGGGCACCAGACGGCTCCGCCCATGATCACGATCTGGCCGGCGCGGGCCAGAAGCCCCGGGCATTCGCGCTGGATCGCGGCCAGGTTCGTCAGCGGCCCGACGGCCACGATGGTCAGCGAACCGCCGTGCTGCCCGATGAGCCGGGTGTAGACCTCGCGGTAATCCTCGGGAACGAAGCCGGCCGGCACCGGCAGCATGATCTCCCCGAAGCCGTCGGACCCGTGCACGTGGGCGGCGCCGCCGGGTGAAGCGGCGGCGGGCTCCAGACCGCGTCCGACCACCGGCCAGTTCTCGACCGCCATGCCCGCCAGCAGGCGGACGATGTTGCGGGCGGCCTGGTCCAGCGGAACGTTGCCGCCGACGGCGACGATGCCGTTGACCGAGAGCTTGGGGCTGCTCAGCGCCAGGGCCGCGGCCACCGCGTCGTCCACGCCCATGTCGGTGTCCAGCAGCACAGGCTTGGGCATCGCAGGATCCGCCTTGACAGGAACGCCCGACACGACCTAGAGTCCGCAGGCCGTCTGCGAGCATTGTCGAGGAGGCAACCGGCGTGGTCAACACGGGCGAACTGATCGACCGCTTCCGCGAGCTGTTTCCCGGCACCGGGCCCGCCTGGACGGTCCGGGCCCCCGGGCGCGTCAACCTGATCGGCGAGCACACCGACTACAACGACGGCTTCGTCCTCCCGATCGCGATGTCCCAGGCGCTGCACGTGGTGGCCGGGCCGGCGGCCGACGACCGGATCACCGTCCACTCCACGGCCTACGGGCAGACGGCGTCCTTCCCGGCGGCCGATCCCGGACCGCCCGGGGAGCCCTTCTGGTCCAACTACCCGCGCGGCGTCGCGGAAATGCTGCGCCGCGAGGGCGTGCGTCTGCCACCGGTGCGGCTGCTCATCCACAGCGACGTGCCCCTGGGCGGGG
>Ga0129299_1001569_pt1 | contig 15229 bp, 8 predicted proteins | sample ConPoolayeCmetaG_FD_94477 | JGI IMG/M metagenome (GOLD analysis project Ga0129299, IMG submission 94477) | Hot spring microbial mat communities from California, USA to study Microbial Dark Matter (Phase II) - Cone Pool mat layer C metaG ... | reverse complement strand
GTGCCGAGCTGCTCAACAAGTCCCTGGACGGGATTCAGGACGAGCGTCGCCGTGCGGAGGTCCGGCAAAATGCCGGCGATGCCCTGCTGACCGCCGCTCGGGTCGGCAGCGAACCGCCGTTGAACAACTACGCCGCCACCTTGAAGATCCTGGAAGGATTCGAGGACCGCTACGGGTCCTATCGGGACCTGATCGGCCGGGCCATGAGGTTGCGCATCGTCGCGTTGCAGGGCCTGAACCAGCTCGAGCGCGCCAAGCAGTTGATTCCCGACTACCTCAAGCGAGACCCGCAGAATGCGGGTGCGACGCTCAGCGCGCTGCTGGCGTCGATGCAACAGGAGGTCGAACGGGCGCGAGAGCGGAAGGACTCCGCCCGGGCGGAAAAGGCGGCTGCGGAGACCGTAGACTTGGCCCAATGGCTCTACCAGTGGGCTCAGGACCAGCGCGAACGCCTCCAAGCCGACGAGCTGTTCTCCATTCGGGCTCAATTGGCCCGGGCGTGCTTGCAAGCCGGACGCTATGACCAAGCCCGCGAGCTCTTCCAGCAGTGTTATGAGGAGGACGCGGCCCGCTCACCGAACCGGGAGGCCTCGCACGGGCCGACCCTTCTGGGTCTGGCGGAAAGCCACTACCGCCTGGCCCAACAAGCCGCGGCGGCCGGACAGTATGAACCGGCCCGCAAAGCGTTCTCGACCGCTTCGCAGCAGTTCATGGTCATTTGGCGGCGAGCGGAACGAGGCACGCCCTTGTGGTGGCAAGCCCTGTTGCGCGCCCTGGAGGTCCCCGTAGAGCTTCGCGAGATGGTGGTCGCACAGCTTGAACACGCCCGCCGGAGCCGTGATCTGAGCGCCGAAGAAAGAAAGCAGCTCGGGGACCTTCCCGCCGCGCTCGCACGGGTTGAGCAGACCATCCGTGCGGAGCGGGTGACCCACCCGGACCTGGGCGGCCAAGGTGCCGCGTTCAGCCGGTTGCTGAACCGCGTGAATCAACTCCGCCAGCGCGTCGAGCGCCTGACCCGATGACGGGGGTTGTACGGGTGCGTGACGTGTTGGGCGGGCACCGGCCAATCCGCTCGGCGACGGCCGCGGGAGGGCGAGCCTCCCGGCGAGCCGCAGGAGGCCTCCATCGCGGGATTGCCCGAGCCGCGGGATTCATCCCGCGCGGCAGACCGCGCGACCTGACTGTCGCGGCTCGGCAGGAGCCTGCCCCTTCCCCGCCCACCGTGCGCCACACCCAGGTCGTACACTCACCGGATCAAGGAGGGCCTTGTCTTTTGTGGTCTTCATTAAACTAGATGTTCCAATAGTTCTTATGGATTGCATTTCAATACAGTCTTTGTAGTAATAGTATCATTTATCTATCGACCAATCAACGCTCACAAGCGGCTTACTTGAAGCAGGTTACAAAAAAGAAGCGGTTTGGCTCGCCTTTTGCCGATACCCAGCGTACAATGATTGCGCCTGCCGGCAGATGATCGACATCTACGTATGATGATGTGGTTGTTGATTGTCCCCGGGGGTAATGAGAGAGGCAGGCAGGCCCTGGGGCGCGGGGTAAGGTTTGTCGGGAGAGGCAACCTACTACATCCGAGTGAAAGAGGGCTTGCCATGCTTCGGCTAAGGCGAAAGATGGCGTTTAGACCCGTACTCGTGGATGTAGCGACCCAGCAGGACTTCCTGGTCAGCAGCGGGCCGCTGCCGGTGTCGAACCGCGCCGAGATTCTGCCCAACATCCGTTCCCTGATCAATTGGGCCCGTGCCCAGCGTTTGCCGGTGATCTCGTGCATTCAGGCCCACCGACCCGGCGACGATTTCGGCGGACTTCCGCGGCACTGCGTTGATGGAACGCCCGGACAGAAGAAGCTGCCTTATACGCTTCTGCCCAAACGCGTTCTGATCGAGGCGGACAACAGTTACGCCGTTCCGTACGACCTGATGCAGCACTATCAACAGGTGATCTTCCGCAAGCGCACGGAGGACCTCTTGGCCAATCCGAAGGCGGACCGGGTCTTCAACGAGCTTCAGCCGGATCGGTATATCCTCTTCGGCGTCGGGTTGGAGAGCTGGATCAAGCTGCTCGCGTTGGGGTTGCTGGTCCGACACAAACCCGTGGCCGTCGTGACCGATGCGTGCGGTTACTGGGATTTCGGCGCGGCCGATCTGGTCATCCGGCAGATGGAGGCCAAGGGCATCCAGTTGCTCAGAACGGCTGAGGTGGTTGTCACCGAACAGGTCGTTCCCCGACCCCGCACCCGGACGGTCGTGCCCAGACTCCAAAACGCCAATCCGACCCGGTAAGTTCGCGCCCCGTTTACGGGCACGTCCGCAGCACCCACCACCGAGCCAAAGTGCCACACGCTACTTCGGATCGAGCTGGAAAAGGACCGTGCCGTGCTCTTCGACGTCGATCGTGAACTCTTCGGCACCGTCGCAGACCAGCGTATCTGAGAACAGTTCTCGCACTTTTGCGGGGGCGCGGAGGTGGACGGTTCGACGTCCCGGTCGGTCACACGCGATGCCGAGCAGACTCTGGGTGGCGTAAACAACATCGGGTGTGTCGATGTAACAGTGGACGCGCCCCTTCCGGGCCAGACGCCGGAACACCTCACGGGAGTGCAACGGGGCGGCGGAGTACACGGCCGTCCACGTACCGTGCTCGCGCGCAGCCAGCAGGGCCTCCCCGTGATCGCCTCGGGCCAGCACGGTGGCATTGGGGTCGTCCACCGCAAACGACGGGGCCGCCGAGACGCCCACACCGAAGGATTGACCGACGAGATCCTTCGTCAGATCCGCCCCTTCGACGAAGTGCCCCGACAGCGCCCGGCGGCGCGTCGAGGTGGTCACCTTCATGCCGATCAGATCGCTCAGCCCTTCCGGATCGAGTCGACCGTTCCGATAGAGCCCGGCCGCCCAGAAGAACACGAGCACCCGACCCTCGCCCTTCAAGCCACCGATGGCCTTGCGATCCTCCTCGTCTGGGGCGAAGGCGTTCAGGAAGACGTACATCTTGTGTCGGGGCGCCTTGGTTAGATCGCTCAAGGCGTAGTAGGCCACGGGGGCGCCCGTTCGAGCCAGGTGCGGGAGCACCCCCAGCAAGAGGGGCGAACTGAGCGGATTGCCCGGCTGCATGTAGGCCAGGCTCTTGTCATCGACCACGACGGCGACTTCGGCCACGGGTCCCCGCGGTCGTCCGAGGGTCTTGTCGGCGATCTGCCTCATCTTGGTGATTTCGCCCATCAGGCGCGTATCGTCGTACCACCCACCGCCCATGTCGAACCACCACTGCCCACACCCCTGACCGAGCACGCTGGCCAGCTCCCGTTGTTGCTGTTTGAGCGTCTCTTCGTAGGTGTCGGTCCGCCCCCATTGGCCCGTCTTGCCGCTGACCAACCAGGTGCGGATGTCGTTCTCGTTGATCCACAACTTGCCGTGGAGTTTGACGCTGTCGGTCAGTGACATGAAGTGGCTGTACCCGCTACCGGGCGTTCGGAACGCGTAAGAGGTCGGCGAGGTCAGAAAGTCGATGTCCGGATTCTCAAGCACCTTCTTCAGCGACAGGTGACCGGCGTTTTGCTGCCGCTGTTCCATCAGTTGCAGCAGGTAGCCGTAGAAGACCCCAACGAGCTTCTTGCCGCGGGTGGCCTGTTTGACCACGCGGGCGAAATAGGCAATCGTGTCCGCCACGAGGTCGGAGTTGTATAGCGTGAAGTCGATAACGTTCTGCTCGACCTGGGGGGCGCGCAGGATGCCGTATTGCGTGCGAGCCCTTGCCTCTTTCGTCGGGATGCCCGCGGTCAGCAGTGTCACTTTGTCGTCGCGCCAGGCCTGCCGCAGGGCGTCGTCGCTGCCGTATCGGCGAGTCAGCCATTCGCGGAAGGCCGCCTGGTTTACCGGCGAGTAGTCCACCCATTGGTTCTCGTTGGCGCCCCACATCATCCATTCCTCGGTGGTGCCCGAGGCCAGATGGTATCCGATCACGCGATCGGCGTAGCCGGACCGCTCGATGTGTTCGATGTACCGTCGGATGGCCCGGGCCGTGTCCTGACGCCATGCCTGGGACGCCCAAGAGGGGGTGCGTTTCTTGCCGTCGCGGGCGAACGGCTGCGGGCGGCCGTCCCCCGGATCATAGGTCACCAGGTCCATCGGGTGCCGCTCGTCCCACCAGCTCGGGCTGAACAGGTAGATGCGCGGGAAGAAACAAGCGTCGGGCACGTTGTTCAACACCATCAGGGCCCGGTCGTCGAGGTGGCTGAAGTCAAACCGATCCGGGGCCACCCACGCCGTCGGCGCCAACCCGTAGTTCGATTCGCTGGGAGTCGAACTGAACGAGTACAACCGCACGCCGGCTCGCCCGAACTGCGCGAAGTACCTCGCACTCGGGTGGTAGGTCATATACACCATGCAAGAATCCGGTCGGCCGTTGAGGTGCAGTGTGGGCACGCCGTCGAAAGGGCAGACCTGGGCGACGGTCGCATCGGCGTCGGCCTTCCGCTGTTCGACCGAGATGGATGCCGTGACCGGTTCTCCGGAGGGATGGGCGACGACCGGCACGTCTCCAAGACGGAGCTCCAGACGATACGCCCCGCCCGGAAGGTAGGGCGAGATAGGCACCCCGGTCGACCGCCCGCTTTCAACCCGCCCCAGCTTGAGGCGAAAGAGCTGCCGCCCCTCCCGCGTCAGGTCGACACACCACGGCGAGGTCGGCGGCGATCCGCCGTAGTGCAGGGTGACCGGAACCGCCTGACCGGCGCGGACCTTCGGCGCTACCTGAATGCGGGCCAACGGCACGTAGGCCAGTTCGTGAAGGATGGCCACCTCCTTGATCCATAGTTCATATACGTGACCGGCGGAGACGTCAGACGCGATGACGGCCATGTAGCGGAATGGCAAATCGAACTGACCGTCCGCATCCTGGCTCCATGACGCAACGCGGAACTGGGCCTGTGTCCATTGGACGTCCCGCCATTCCGGCGTGTCGAGCCGGACCGGATCGACCGTCCACTCCGCCCCGTGGGCGTCGGCCAGCTTGACCGCCAACTGCACACCCGGACCTCGATTGCTCACACGCAGGCGGACCCCTCCGAATTCCCCGGTGCCCGACTTGCGGAGGAACATATCCCCGAACCGCTCGGAACGCGGTTCGAACCGCCAGCGCAAAACCTCGCCCGCGTTTGGATCGTGGTGTCGGTCGATCTGATAGGTGACGAATTCCGCCTGGAGGCGGTCCGGGGTTCGCGCACTGTCCCATTCGGCGGACATCCCCGGATGGTAGAGCGGATCGGCCCGCAGGAGCGGACCGGTGGGACCCCCGCACCCATGGGCGCCGACCGACCCACCGACGGCCAACAGCCAAAACAGCGACGACACCCTGTCGAACCGGCTGGACATTGCGTGACGTAGTATACCGTGAGCGCCAGTGGATGGCGCCGAGTCCCCGCTCACGGCTTGGCAGGAACCTCGCTTTCCTCGCCCAAAGTGCCGATCGCCCGAAACGGCTACCCGACCCCCCGGGCGGCCAACCATCGCTCCGCGTCGATGGCGGCCTTGCACCCCATTCCCGCTGCGGTCACGGCCTGGCGGTACACCGCGTCGACCACGTCGCCGGCTGCGAAGACCCCCTCGACACTCGTGGTCGTCCGGTACGGGTCCTTCAGCCGGACATACCCCTTGGCGTCGAGCTCCAGTTGCCCGTTCAGAAACTGTGTGGTCGGTGTATGACCGATCGCGACGAACAGCCCCCCGACCGGCACGTCGCGCTCCTGTTCGGTCCTAACGTCCCGCAGGCGCACGGCCTCGATACGGTCCTTGCCCAACACGTCCACAACGACGGCGTTCCAAACCACCTGAATCTTCGGATTGGACAGGACGCGGTCCTGCATCACCTTGCTGGCGCGGAATTGGTCCCGCCGGTGGATGACGTAGACCTTTGAGGCGAACTTGGACAGGTACGTCGCCTCCTCCATCGCCGCGTCCCCGCCGCCGACGACGGCAAGCTCCTTGCCCCGGTAGATCGGCAGCGCCCCATCGCAGATGGCGCAGGCACTGACGCCACCGCCCGACTGGGCCAGGCGCTGCTCGTTTTCGAGCCCCAGCCAGTTGGCCCGCGCACCGGTCGCGACGATGACGGCGTGGGATTCGATCGGTTCGCCCGCGTCGTCCCAAAGCCGAAGCGGCCTGCGGGAGAAGTCCACGCGGACAATGTCGCGCGTCACGATGCGGACGCCGAACCGCTGGGCCTGGGCACGGAACTGCATCATCATCTCCGGCCCGTTGATGCCCTCGGGAAAACCCGGGTAGTTCTCCACCTCGGTCGTGAACATAAGCTGCCCGCCGGGGACCTCGTTCATCGCCCCGATCCGCTTGGGCTGCCCCTCGTAAACCACCGGCTTCAGATCGGCGCGGGCGGCATAGATCGCCGCCGTCCAACCCGCCGGACCCGAGCCGATGATCGTGACCTTCTCCGTCCCTTCGGACATCTTGGCAAACCCTCACCTTCAGCGTCCCATCGATTTCTCCGTGGGACCTTCTCCCCGAGGACGACGAATCCGCGCATCCTGAAGTAATCGACCCGCACTACCCCGGTCGAAACCGCACCGGCTGGACATTATGAGAACGGTCGCGCTCGGCGTCTAGCCCCGATTGTTCATACCGTTCTCACCGCGGAAGGACGCCGAGAGCGCAGAGGAAGTGCGAATGGAGGTCCTCATCGCGCGTCCTCGATCGCCCGGGGGGAAACCGGTTGACGGCAACGCGCCCACGAGTCCAAGAGGGACGTCCACACGCCACACCCTCTCCCGGCTCTGCGGTCCTCCGCGCCCTCTGCGGTGCGCGATCGTGAATAGTCCGGGTTGGTACGTCAGCCCCCGCTCGTTTTGGCGGGCGAGGTATCGGGCGGGATGCTCCGCAGAATGAAACGTTCCCCCGGGTGGAGGACATCACGTGGTCGCCGCAGGATTGCCTGGAGGAGGAAAATCGGTTCAGGACCTCGCCGGGCGGGCGCCGCATGCCCCACGGACAGGGGGCGAATGCTATCGACCCCAATCGCTCGGTTCGCTCCTTCGTTCGTCGCCGCTCCGCATCCGGTCCCCCGGCGCCATCCCTCTATCCCGATCCGCGTCTCTGATGCCCCCCTGGAATCCACTGCGGACACCGGACTCCGTTGGAGTGCCGTATCCCTCCCGGCGGCGCATGAATCGCCCCGCCGGCGTCTCCATGTTTTCAATCGCCGCGCGTTGTTCCGGCTTGAGGAGGGCGAGTATTTGCTGGCAGAGCTGTTCCTCCAGACGGTGGCGCGCCTCCTGATCGTCCCGGGGCACGTTGCGCAGTTGTTGGTAGTATTCGGATCGCAGGCGATTCATCTCCGTGGTCTGCTGCGGGTCCAGGCGATCTTTGGTGTTGTTCAACTGCATGATGGCGAAGTAAAGCTGCCGGGGGTCCTTCAAGTCGATCGAACCCCCGCCCCCGCCCGGGCCGGCCATCTGGGCGTGGACCGCCCGAAGCTGCTTCTCCTGCTCGTCGTCCAGAACGGCCAGCACCTCGTCCAGCAGACGCTTGCGGAACATCTTCTCCTCCTCCGGCGGCAGGGTGATCCCGCTCCGTGTCCTCCGCTCGATTTCCTCCTCCGCTCGCCGTTTGATCATGTCCAGCTGGTCCTTTTGGTAGGGTTGGACCTTCACCTGTTCCACGCACTGGAACAGAACCTTCGGGTCGTCCAACGGAGGTGGGGGACCGCCGGCAGCCCCCGGACGGAGCAGACGGTGAAACTGCACCTTTCTGCCTTCGTCGAGGACCTTCTCGATCTCTTCGATAAGCTGTTCCCGCATTTCGCGCTCTTCGTCGGACACGTCCGTGCGGAACTCGCGCAGCTTGGCAAGGATTTCCGCCGCCCGCTGCGTGTCGCGGGCCTGGCGGGCTATCTTCAGATCTTGTTCGAGACGCTCCTTCTCCCGCTCAGCTTGACCGTCACGTGACTTCCGGCGGAGTTCCGCCACAGCCACCTCGTACTCCCGGAAGATCTGCTCGATCTCCTCCTTTTGCTTCCACTCGAGTTTGAGCTCCTTGTCCAGGACCTTGGGGTCGAGCACCGACGGGTCGATCTGTTGGCCTCGACCGCTGCCGAAACCCCGCACATCCATAGGCCTCGGCGTCCGGTCCGGGTCGGACCCCAGACGCAACGGCCCCCCACCGGGTGTCTGGCGAGGCTCATCCCGGGTCCCCGGGGGATCGGTTGGGCGACGGTCATCCCCGACACGCGGCGGGTTCACCGGTTGTGCGAAGATCGGGCAGGTCATCGCCATGCCCAAGGCCAGACTTCGGAGTGTTTGCCGTTTCATCGGTCGCCTCCTGTTCTACGCAGCCCATCCCCCCAAGACCTCCTGGACCCCATGCGTGACCAAGAGAGCCGCTCGGACTGACTTGCTACGTATTTTGACCTACGAAACTCCGCCATCCCGCTCCCGATGACGGAGCCATATCTTTATTATACTGGCTCTAATGGGCGACGGTGGCAAGCGGACGTAACTACTCGGAAGCTCAATTTATAGAGTATATTCATTCTGAATGACGCGTTTCTTGGAGCCGCCCCTGCCTCGAAAATGCGCCGCAAGTCGTTAGGACGCAAGCGCAAGCCCATACGCGTTTTCATCCTCTACAGGTGGGCCAAAGGCCCATGAGCAACTGCTCCCTTCAAGGGACCCGATCGCTGAGCTCGACTCTTGCGCTCTTCGGAAATCCCGCCCTGCGCCCCTCGCTGTTCAGGGTGGTCGACGACCGCTATACTGCCGTGCGGGATCGGACGGGGTGCGTAACGCTTTGGGCAGGGAGGACGAGGTTTCTGCCGAGCCGCGACAGTCAGGTGGCGCGGTCTGCCGCACGGGATGAATCCCGCGGCGGGCAATCCCGCGATGGAGGCCTCCTGCGGCTCGCCGGGAAGCTTGCCCTCTCGCAGTGGTCTTCGAGCGGATTGGCCGGTACGAGCCCAAAACGTCACGCGCCCGATTGAACCGAAACCGTTGGTAGAAAGGGCGAGGGTTATGGGGATCCTGTTGGGCATCGACGTGGGGACTTCCGCAACGAAGGCGTTGTTGTGCGACGGACGCGGCAGGGTGCTGGCCACCGCCGGCGCTGAATACCCGATCTACACCCCGAAACCCGGTTGGTCGGAGCAAGACCCGCTCGACTGGTGGAAGGCGACAATTCGCGCGACCGCCGCCGTGTGCGCCAAGGCCAGGGTGAAACCGTCCCAGATCACCGGCGTCGGGCTTAGCGGTCAGATGCACGGCAGCGTGTTCTTGGGCGACGGGGCCAAACCCCTCCGCCGCGCCTTGCTGTGGAATGACCAGCGGACGGCCGACGAATGTCGGGAGATCGAGGAACGCGCCGGCGGACGCGCGCAGTTGATCGCGATGGTCAACAACGTCGCGCTGACGGGGTTCACCGCGCCGAAGATCCTGTGGCTTCGCAACCACGAACCCCGGACGTTCGAGAAGGTCAAACACATCCTGCTGCCCAAGGACTTCATCCGGTATTGCCTGACCGGCGAGTACGCCGCCGAGGTGTCGGATGCGGCCGGCACGCTGCTGCTCGATGTCACGAAGCGGCAATGGCATCGGGAACTGCTCAGCAGGCTCGGGATCGACCCGGCGCTCCTGCCGCCCGTCCATGAATCGGTAGTCATCAGTGGGACCGTCCATCGCCAAGCCGCCAAGGCGACCGGTCTTTCGGTCGGGACCCCGGTGGTCGGCGGGGCGGGTGATCAGCCGGCCGGGGCGGTCGGGAACGGCATCGTCCGTCCCGGGATCGTCTCGGCCACGATGGGGACGAGCGGGGTGGTCTTCGCCCACGCCGAAGAACCGGTGCCGAATCCCGAGGGGACGCTCCAGTCGTTCTGCCACGCCGTTCCGGGCAAGTGGTGCGTGTTCGGGTGCATGCTGGCGGCGGGCGGCAGCCTCCAATGGTTGCGGAACACCCTGTTCGCAGAGGAGGTAGCCGCCGCCCGAAGGGCCCGCAGGGATCCCGGCACCGTCTATGACAAGATGATTGCCGAGGCAACCCAATCGCCGCCCGGGTGCGACGGGTTGTTTTTCCTGCCCTATTTGACCGGTGAGCGATGTCCCTACCCCGACCCGAACGCCCGAGGCGCATGGATCGGTTTGGAAGTTCGCCACGATCGCGCCGCCATGATCCGCGCGGTCCTCGAGGGAATCACCTACGGCATGCGCGATCAGATCGAACTGATGCGTCGCGCAGGGGTCAAGGTCGTTGAGGTTCGGGCGGGGGGCGGCGGCGCCCGCAGCGCGTTCTGGCGGCAGCTTCAGGCCGACATGTACCACGCCAAGGTCGTCACGATCAACACCTCCGAAGGTGCGGCGTACGGCGTCGCATTGCTCGCCGCCGTCGCCACCGGTGAATTCAAAAGCGTCGAGGAGGCGTGCCGCCGGGCGATCAAGATCACGGAGACCCGCACGCCCGACGCCAAGACGGCCAAGGTCTACGACCGGCGCTACGCGCAATTCCGGCGACTCTATGCCGGCCTCAAGGGTGAGTTCGCCCGGATGGCGGAAATCGCGTAGGAGAGGGGGATCGGCCCCCGTCCGGAGACAACCCAACCTGACGAAAGGATACCCATGTCATCACACGACCCGATGGGCCACGTCAATCGTCGATCCGTTCTGCGGACCCTGGCGGTGGGAGCGTCCGGGGCCCTGGGAGGTCGGATGGTCCCCGGCCGGGTGCTGGGCGCGGAGCAAGGGACCGTCGAGAAGGGCACGCGACCGAAGGGCCGTCTTAAACAGTCCGTCTCACAGTGGTGCTATGAGCGCCGGTTGCCGATCGATCAGCTCATCCACCACGCGGCGCGGATTGGCTTCGCAGGGATCGAGCTGGTGGATCGCAAACATTGGGACGTCATTCGCAAGGCGGGGCTGAAAATCGCCTGCGCCGGCGGGCACGCATCGATCCAGGACGGGCTCAACCGCCGCGAGAACCACCCGCGCATCGAGGCCGAGATCCGCGGGAACATTGATCTGGCGGTGCAATATGAGATTCCCAACCTGGTCTGCCTGTCCGGAAATCGCCGCGGACTGCCGGACGACGAGGGGATCAAGAACACGGTGGAAGGATTCAAACGGGTCGCGGGGTACGCCGAGGAGAAAGGCGTCACGCTCTGCCTGGAGCTCCTGAACAGCAAGGTCGACCACCGCGACTATCAGTGCGACCGGACCGACTGGGGCGTCGAGGTGTGCCGCCGCGTCGGCTCGCCGCGGGTCAAGCTGCTGTACGACATCTATCACATGCAGATCATGGAGGGCGACCTGATCCGCACGATCGGCAAGTACTTCGAGTTCATCGGACACTTCCACACCGGCGGGAACCCCGGGCGGAATGAGATCGACCAGACGCAGGAGATCAACTACCCGGCCGTCCTGCGGTTCATCGCCGACAAGGGGTACACCGGCTACGTCGGGCACGAGTTCATCCCAAAGGGCGATCCCGTGGTGGCGCTGGAGAGGGCCTTTGAGATCGGCACCGTCTGACGGCACGGGTTCGCAGCGAAAAACCACCCCGGACACCGGGCGGACGGCATCACCCGTGATCATCCGGAAACGCCACGGGCGCCCCGTCGTTCACCTGATTGCTGTGGGAAGTCCCATGACCTCCAGTCTGGCCAAGTGGGGTGTCCCGGACGTAAAGGGATTGTGCGACCGGTTCGAAGAGGCGTTGGGCGGACGCTACAGGGTCACGTCGGACCCGCAATGCCTGACGGCGCACGAGGATGACCGCCACGGTGGTCGAAGCGACGACGCCCGGCGGGCGCGGGACCTCCAACGTGCCCTGAGGGACGACCGCGTCCATGCCGTCGTCGCCGTCGCGGGCGGGGCGTGGTTCACCCGCATCTTGAGGCGGATCGACTTCGGCGTCCTGCGACGCAGGCGAACCCGTCTGTGGGTCCTCGGCATGAGCGAGATGACCCCGCTGATCAACATCGCGGCCTGCCACAGACAGGCCGTCGGAATATACGACGCCGTAGTGAAACTTGTGCTGGATCGTGTGCGTTCGCCGCGTGCCGCCAAGGCGCAGCTCGAAGTCCTCCTGGAGGACATGGGGCGTATGATTGCAGGCGAGGAAACGTTCCGGTCTCTGCGAGGAACGTGGATTTCCGGTAAAAGACCCGACCGGTCACCCGTCCGAATCGTTGGGGGCAATCTGACCTTGATCGCCGCCATGATGGGTGGACCCTACGCGCGGGCATTCGACACCCGGGCCGGGTGGCTCGCTGTGGAAGACGTCAACGAGAAACCCGAACGCATCGACCGCATGCTCGCCCAGCTTCGACTGGCTGGCCTGTTTGACCGCATCGAGGGCGTGCTCCTTGGAGATTTTCACCGCGACCGCGATGATCTGCACGACGCCGTGGTGGAACTCCTGCGATTTCATCTGCCCTCGCGACGGATCCCCGTGGTCGGACGGTGCAACTTCGGCCACGTCTGGCCCGTGGCGCCTCTGCCGATTCGCCGGCCCCTCCGCTTGTGGCGGCAGGGGGATGTAGTCCACTTGACCTGGGACGATCCGCTTTAACTACACCGCCCCGGAAATCAGGGGCGGAAAATCATGCGGCCAGAACCCGCCTCGACCGCCCGCCGTGGCGGACCTCCGTACCGAGGCGGAACGGCCGGTCGGCGGACCGGCGACCTGTTTGTGGCTTTGTAACCGTTCAGATGCCGGCAATCGGAACACTTGGTTATCAGCCTTCGGCTGGCCCGTTTGGCGGCGAAGCGGGGATGCCGTGCACGTAGCACGGGCATCTTGCCCGTGACTTCGTAGCCTCCCCATTTTGGACGTGGGGTCACGGGCCAGAGGCCCGTGCACGGCGTCACGACCAGGGGACCTAAACGGCTACGTGGCTTTCAGTTCGTTGCTCAAACGGGGTTCATCACGGCCATACCCGCCTGTCGAGGGGCCCGGCGCGTCGAGACCTTGATCCGCGAGCACTGCCACAGGCTGCACAGGATCGTTCGGCATAGCCGATACGCGCTGGCAGACCCTCCTGTCGTGTCCATACGTCCGCCTCCTTGCAGCATGAGGTCTCATACTGCATCCGAGGTTTCCCGCGCATTTTTGCAAAGGCGGAAAAACTCCAGGATCACAATGGACCCGTCGCGAGGAAGGGAGTGGACAGAAAAGCCGCGGACGCTAGAATGAAAATGCGTGGTAACGCCGCACGGCGCACCGTGCGGTAACCGGGGCGATTAGCTCAGATGGCTAGAGCGCCTGCTCGACACGCAGGAGGTCACTGGTTCAAGTCCAGTATCGCCCAGTGCGTCAGACGATGACACGTCACGACAGACGTCGACTTTCACCAATGTTTTCGGGGGTTTTTCGACGTGCCGTGAGTCGGTCGATATCCCCTCCGTCGTGACGGACGATGACACGTGCGGACGTGAAAAGTCACTCGTCACTACAACCGGTACTACAACGGGACGTGCGGTGTCCGAAACAGATCGGTCGTCGGTCCCCGTCGCCAAGGCTCGTTGCTCTGTAGGCTCACCAAAGATGTCCGGCAGTTTGTTCACCGCGCCTTGCGCGTCCAGGAGGTAGGGGTCCTGATACGGCCCGGTCGTCGAATCCAGCGGCTTGTGACGTGCCAGCCGTTGTGCGATGCGAAGGTTCACCCCGGCCTGACCCAGCCACGAAACAAACGCGGTCCGCAGGGCGTGCCCGTCCACCGTGCGCCCCTCGTCATCGCGGAACGGAATACCCGCACGTCGCAGGTGCTCAAGGAAGGTCAGCCGCCGGGGCGCTGCGAGCGTGCCTATCCCTTCGGGCGGGTAGTCGGATGGAGCCTCACAGCCTCGGCCTGCCCCTGTCGGGCGTAGTCGATGGCTTCGGCCAGGATGCGGGCGGTTTCCTGCGGGGCGTGGAACCCCGTCGAGTTCTCGGCCGCCACGAAGTCGAGCCGCCATTCCGCCTTGCGGTGCAGATCGCGGGGACCTTTGAGCCGGTCTTGGAATGCGGGGTCTTTCGGCACCTTGTCGATCGCGTCGATTAGCGCCAGGACAGCCTCTTCGGCCCGGGCGAGCAGGGATTGGGTGGTATCCTGAATTGCCTCGGCGCGGGCCTTGATTTCGGCCTCCGGCCAGCGGTGGCACGTCTGGCAGGCAAGCGAGACGTTCAACAGGGGGCTTCGCACGTGGTGGGTGCTGATCTTGACCGCCCCTTCGCGCCGATAGGGCATGTGACAATCCGCACAGGCCACCCCGCTCCGGGCATGGACGCCCCGGCTCCACATCTCGAACTCCGGGTGTTGTGCCTTGAGGACGGGTGCACCGCTCACGGCGTGGGTCCAATCTTTCCAGCCGACGCCGTCGTAGTAGGTCTCGATCTGCTCAACCCGGATCCCCTTGTGCCACGGATAGGTCAGCCGCTTGTCCTCCCCCTTGAAGTAGTACTCCACATGGCATTGGGCGCAGACGAGCGATCGCATCTCCTGGCGGGTCGCTTCGACGTTCACGTCGTAATCCCGATTCCGCTTGCCCTTGCGCCACCGTTCAATGCTGGGCAGGTGGGGCAGAGGCTCATTACTTTTGGCCAAATCGCGGAGGCCGATCAGAAGAGCGGGGCGTGTGATCCGCAACATCATGGACGAGGGAGCGTGGCAGTCCACGCAAGAGACCGGAGACGAAACCATCTTCCGGGCTTCGGCATAGGGCATACCGCAGACCACCTCGAAACCCTTCATGATCTGCCCGGGACGATCGGCGTCGGGAACGCCCGCCTGTCGTCCAGCCTCTCGATACGCCGGCAGGACGGAGGAATGGCAATGCAGACAGGCCCCCGGTTGTTTGAACTGCTTGACCCGTTCGGTCATGTCCTGATCCGCAAGCATGTAGGCATGGCCTCGATCCTCGCGGTAGTCCACGCCGAAGGGGTAGCCCTTGAACAGGACGCGCCACCGCGGGTCTTCGTCCAACCGTTGAAACGCCTCGCTGCCGCCGTGCTTGGTCCGTTCGGTGTCCACCGTGCGGCGATAGTCGTCGTATTGCCGCGGGTAGTTTTTGCCCCACTCGGCCGGGTCGATCGTGTCCTCGTCCACCTCCACCAACTTGAACACGTGTTGGCGAGCCTCCTGCTTGCGTTGGCGGATGGTCTCCAACAGCAGCATGACCCCCACCGTCGCTGCCGCGACGACGAGGACCGTGGCGGCGTAGAAGACCATCCAGGTCCGACAACCG
>Ga0129299_1001568_pt1 | contig 15229 bp, 9 predicted proteins | sample ConPoolayeCmetaG_FD_94477 | JGI IMG/M metagenome (GOLD analysis project Ga0129299, IMG submission 94477) | Hot spring microbial mat communities from California, USA to study Microbial Dark Matter (Phase II) - Cone Pool mat layer C metaG ... | reverse complement strand
GTTATGCAGCGAAGCGCTGCGCACCGTCGTTCCGGCCAGCTCCACCGGCTCCAGATTGGCCACCGGCGTGATCGTCCCCAGCTTGCCCACCTGGAACCGGACCGACACGAGCCGGGTCCGGGCACGCTCGGCCTCGTACTTGTAGGCGATGCACCAGCGCGGAAAACGGCTGGTCGCCCCCAGCGCCGCCTGCTGGTCGAAACGATCCACCTTGATGACCAGCCCGTCCGTGGCATAGGGCAGGGTATGCCGCCGCTTGTCCCAGGCGTGAACGAAGGCCAGCACCTCGTCGATCGACTCGACCCGCCGCCATTCGGTGCTGACCGGCACGCCCCAGGACTTCAGATGCCCGTAGAATTGCGAAAGGCTCCGGGCCTCCAGCGGCTCGACCAGGCCCATCCCGTGGGCCATGAAGGCCAGCGGCCGCCGGCCGACCTCGCGGGCGTCCAGGAGCTTGAGCGTCCCGGCGGTGGCGTTGCGCGGGTTGGCGAACGGCGCCTCGCCGGACTCCTCGCGCCGGCGGTTGAACTCCCGGAAGGCCTCGAACGGCCAGAAAACCTCGCCGCGGACCTCCAGCACGTCCGGCACCCGCGGACCGCCACGGCCCGGCTCCCGCAGCGTCAGCGGGATCGACCGGATCGTCCGCACATTCTGGGTCACGTCGTCGCCGACCGCCCCGTCGCCGCGCGTCGCGCCCAGCACCAGCCGCCCCCCCTCGTAACGCAGCGAGACCGCCACGCCGTCGATCTTGGGGTCGATCACGTACGCGTACGACCGGGACTCCAGTCCCCTGGCCACCCGCCGGTCGAACTCGCGCAGCTCCTGCTCGTTGTAGGTGTTGTCGATCGACATCATCGGCACGGCATGAGTCACCGGCCGGAAACCCGGCAGGGGAGCCCCGGCCACGCGCTGGGTCGGCGAGTCGGAGGTCAGCAGCTCGGGGTACGCGGCCTCCAGCCGCTTGAGCTCCTCGAACAGGGCATCGTACTGGCGGTCGGTGATCGTCGGAGCCCCCAGCACGTAGTAGCGGTGGTCGTGTTCCCGGATCTCCTCCCGCAGTCGGGCAACGCGTTCTCGCGCCTCAGAATGGGTCATGACGCAGATAGCCTACCACCGCACCGGACCGCCGCAACCCGTCGGGCATGCGGCCGGTCGGCCGGAAACTGCCTGCGTCGGATCGACCGGACCGGGCCCGGAGGACCCCCGGTGGCTGCGGCCCGCGCAGCCGGCCGACCGGGGCAGACCGGCCGGTTGATCCACGCCGGCGGAGATGCTATAGCATCCCCGGACGTCACGCGGCCCGTCCCGGCCGGCGGCCGCCGGAGGAGGATCCCGACGCTGATGCAAGCCGATTCGTCCGACCATCGCCTCTCCGGCCCCTGGAAAAGCCGGCTGGTCGATCTCGACCGCCGCCACGTCTGGCACCCGTTCACTCAGCACTCACTCTGGAACCAGGTCGAGCCGCTGATCATCGTCGCCGCCGAGGGCGTGCATCTCATCGACGCCGACGGCCGTCGCTACATCGACGGCGTCTCCAGCCTCTGGTGCAACATCCACGGCCACCGCCGGCCCGAGATCGACGAGGCCATCCGCCGGCAGCTCGACCGCGTCGCCCACACCACCCAGCTGGGGCTGGTCTCGCCCCCGGCCGTGGAACTGGCCGCCCGCCTGGCCGCCCTGGCGCCGGCGGGCCTGGAGAAGGTCTTCTTCTCCGACGACGGCTCCACCAGCGTCGAGGTCGCCTGCAAGATGGCCTTCGGATACTGGCGGCACCGGCGCAAGACCCGCCGCCGCTTCATCGCCCTGGGGCAGGCCTATCACGGGGATACCGTCGGAGCCCTCAGTTTCGGCGGCATCGACCTGTTTCGCCGGACCTGGCAGCCGCTGCTGTTCAGGACCGACTTCGCCCCGCCCCCGTACTGCTACCGCTGCCCGCTGGGAAAGTCCGCGGACACCTGCGGCATGGCCTGCGTCGGGGAACTCGAGCGAATGCTTCAGAGCCGTCGCGGACAGATTGCCGCCGTGGTCATCGAACCGCTCATCCAGTGCGCCGGCGGGATGATCACCGCCCCGGCCGGCTACCTGCGCCGCGTCCGCGAACTGTGCGACCAGTACGACACCCTGCTGATCGCCGATGAAGTGGCCACCGGCTTCGGCCGCACCGGCCGGATGTTCGCCTGCGAGCACGAACACGTGGCCCCGGACCTCATGTGCCTTTCCAAGGGCCTGACCGGCGGCTATCTTCCCCTGGCGGCCACACTGGCCACCGAGCCGATCTACGAGGCGTTCCTCGGCCCGATCGACCGGGGGCGGACCTTCTATCACGGGCATACCTTCACCGGCAATCCGCTGGGCTGCGCCGCCGCCCTGGCCTCGCTGGATCTGTTCGAATCCGCCGGCGTCCTCGAGCGGGTCGACCTGCGGATCTCGCTCATGGCCGGGCACCTCCGGCGGATTTCCTGCGGAACTCACGTCGGCAGCGTCCGCCAGTGCGGCCTGATGGCCGGCATCGAGATCGTCCGCAACCGGGCGACGCGCGAGGCCTTCCCCTACGCCTGGCAGGTCGGGGCCCGGGTCTGCGCCCGGGCCCGGGACCACGGCGCGATCCTCCGCCCGCTGGCCGATGTCATCGTGGTCATGCCGCCCCTGTCGATCACCCCGGACGAGCTGGACGACCTGATGACCGCCGTCGAACGTTCCATCGAGGAGGTCGTCCCCGCGGCCGCACAGGGCCAGGTCGACGGCCTCGAATAGGCCCGCTCCCTTCCCGGTGCCCCCTTGGCGGGCCGCGGGGGCAGCGGTTAGATTGATGATCGCCGGCGCGGAATCGTCCGGGGCCAAGCGCGGGAAAGCGGTCCGCCGGACCTGCCCCCGGCCGGAGGTAGAGGCCATGCCCAACCAGCCCGTCGCACTCGTCACCGGCGGATCGCGCGGCATCGGCCGCGGCATCTGCATCGCCCTGGCCGCCGAAGGCTACAACGTCCTGATCAACTACAACAGCAACATCGCCGCCGCCGAGGACACCCTGCGCACCATCGAGGCCGCCGGCGGCAGCGGCGACCTCTGCCAGGCCGACATCTACCATGCCGAACACCGCCATCTGCTCCTGGACTACTGCATGGAGACCTTCGGCCGCCTGGACATGCTGGTCAACAACGCCGGCATCGCCCCCCCCAGCCGCGACGACCTGCTGGACATGGACGAACAGAGCTGGGATGTGGTGCTCGACACCAACCTCAAGGCCCCGTTCTTCCTCACCCAGGCGGCGGCCAGACTGATGATCCGCCAGATCCGCGACAAGACCATCCCCGGGGCCTGCATCGTCAACATCTCGTCGATCAGCGCCTACGCCGCCAGCGTCAACCGCGGCCAGTACTGCATCAGCAAGGCCGGCATCTCGATGATGACCACCCTGTACGCCGCACGGCTGGCCGAGGAGGGCATCAACGTCTACGAGATCCGGCCCGGCGTGATCGAGACGGACATGACCGCCGGCGTGAAGCCCAAGTACGATAAGCTCATCCGGGAAGGCTTCAGCCCGATCCGCCGCTGGGGCACGCCCGAGGACGTCGGCAAGGCCGTTGCGGCCATCGCCCGGGGGCTTCTGCCATTCTCGACCGGTGAGGTCATCAACGTCGACGGCGGATATCACCTGCGGCACTTCTGAGCCGGCCCCGAAGGCCTCTGGCGGCCGAGCCCCGCGAAGCGCCGTAGCGGCCGGCCTCCGTGCCGGCCGTGCGAACGAGTCGGCGTGCTGGATCCCGAACGTCGCGCCCGGCACCCCGGCCGGCTGAACGAATGTGTCCGCCAAACAGGTGCCGACCGTCGCGACCGGCTCCTGGGGCTCTCCTCCGGGGCCTCTGCGGTGTCAGGCGCTGCCGGCGCGATCGCGGGAATACCCCCCGGCGGGATCGTCGATGCTCAACGATCAACCCGACACCTCCGCGGTGATCCTCGCCGAGCGCCGTGCCCGCCCCTGGCGTGTGTGGCTGACCGGCTGGGGCCTGCTTCTTCCTCCCGGCGGTGACGGTATGCAGCTCCGATTGCGTTCCCGCCGTGGTGCTTTGCCACTATCTCTCCCCGCCCTGCTCCGCTGACGATGTGATCCGCTCGCTGCTCCTGTGCGGCGCGTGCTACGCCTTCGGGCTGGTGGTGGCATTCGGCGCCGCCTGGCGGCTTCTTCGCGGGCATCGAAGCCGGCGATGGCCGTGGGCGATGTTCGGCACGACGGTACTGCCGTTCATGGCGGGGCTCGGCCTGGCCTGCCTGGAGCTGTTCGCCAGCGACCCGGGAACGCCCTGGTTCTCCGTGAACAGGGCGAGGTGGTGCCTGATTTTCTGCATCAGCGGCCTGTACCTGTTCCGCGTCTGCCTGCACCCCCGGCGGCGTGCCTGTCTGGGTTTGACCTTCGTCGGCGCGGTGCTCGCGTCGGCATGGTTCAGCTTTGGCGCGTTCGTCGAAGAGGCACGGTACGGCCTGGTCCTGTCCTTGATCGCTTCGCTGGGCCTGGTGATCGGGGCCGTCGGCGAGGCCCGGGCGCTGACCGCCGGGGGATGGCTCCGGACGTCATGGTCGCTGCTGCTGTGCCGGCTGCCGCCGTTCGAGGCCCGCGAGGGCCGATGCCCGAAGTGCGACTACCTGCTGTACGGTCTGACGGAGAGACGCTGCCCGGAGTGCGGCCGGCCGTTCACGGCCCAGGAAGCAGGACGGCCGCCCGGGCCTGCGGTCGAACCATGCCCCCGGCCTCGGCGCATCCCGCCCCCGCCGACAGACTCATTCCTGCGACTCCGCCCCGCTGTCCGGCAGGCGCGGTACCTGATCGACGGCCTCCAGCCCGGGGATCTCAGCGGTATCCGCGGCGCCGAGATCCCGGAATCGCCGGGCCGACGGCAGCAGACGGGTCTCCAGCGAACCCACCGCCTTGTTGTAGGAGGACACCGCCTTCTCCAGGCCGCCGCCCACGTCGGCGATGTGCCTGATGAAGGTGCGTATCCGGTCGTGCACCTCTCGCCCCAGGTCGCTGATCCGTTGCGCGTTCTCGGCGATCTGCTGCTGCTTCCAGCCGTAGGCGACGGCCTTCAGCAGGGCGATCAGCGTGGTCGGCGAGGCCACGACCACACCGCAGGCCAGGGCGTCCTCCAGCAGCTTGGCGTCCGCCTCCGCCGCAGCACTGAAGAACGACTCGCCCGGAAGAAACAGCACCACGAACTCAGGGGTGGTCGCGAACTGGTTCCAGTAGGCCTTGCCCGACAGCTCCCGGATGCGGCTGCGGACCTGCGCCGCATGGCGGGCCAGGGCCGCGGCCCGGGCATTCTCGTCCGTCGCCCCGACCGCATCGAGATAGGCATCCAGCACCGCCTTGGCGTCCACGACGACCGTGCGCCCGCCGGGCAGATGCACCACCATGTCCGGACGCATCCGCCCCCCCTCGCCGGCGTCCACCGTCACCTGCTGCTCGAAATCGCAGTGCTCGACCATGCCGGCCAGCTCCGCCGCCCGCCGCAGGGCGATCTCGCCCCAGCGTCCCCGGACCTTCGGATCGCGCAGCGAAGTCACCAGCCGCCCGGTCTCCTGCTGCAGGTCGCGGCTGGTCGTGGCCAGCGTCTTGACCTCCTGCTCCAGCAGCGTCAGGGCCTTCTGGCGGGCCTGCTCCAGATGGCGGGTCTGCTCGTCGTAGCGCTTCAGCGACTCGGCCAGCGGCTGCACCAGCGCCGCGATGGCCTCCTGACGCTTCCCCAGGTCGCCTTTGGCCTCGGCCAGGACGGTTTCGAGCGTCTTGCGGGCGTAGGCGGTGTACTGCTCGGCATTGGCCTTCAGAACCTCCGCCGACAACGCCTGGAACGACTCCTTCAGCCGCGCCTCCGCCTCGGCCAGCAGGGCCCGCTGCTGCTCGAACTGTTGTCCAAGCTCGGCCACGCGGGTTTCGGCGGCCGTCCGGGCCTGGGCTTCCGAGCGGAGGCGGTCCTGCAGATCCCGGGCCTCCGCGGTCGCCCGGTTCAGCTGCTCGCGAAGGTCCCGCTCCAGGGCTTCGGCGGCCGCGGCCCGCGCGGCCGCGTCTCCGCCGGACCGGCCGCGCAGCACGGCCGCCAGCCAGCCCAGGGCCGCTCCCACCACCAGCCCGATGACCAGAAAGATCGCCTGTTGCATGCCGCTTCCCGCTTCGGCCGCATCCGCCGCAGCCGCGTCCTTCATACCCCCGGGCCGGACGGATGACAAGCGGCCTGACCCGTGTCCGCGCACCCGGGAGACATGGGATCGGTTTCCCGGCCCGCCGCGCCGGCCGGAAACCGCCGCTCATCCAGGTCTGCGCCGGGCTCAAGGACTGCGAGGCCCGTGATCGCCGGCCGCCGACCCGTGCCCTCCGCATGGCCGGCGCGCCGGCTGCAAGCCGCTGCGGCAACACAGCCTCAAGCGCCAAGAGCCCGCAGGGCGGGGTTGCCCAGCTGGCCGCACGCCGCCATCTGCCCGCGGCCCTTGGTCAGACGGCGCTTGACCACCAGCCCGCAGGCTTTGAGGGCGCCGATGAAGGCGGCAATCTGCTCCTCGGTCGGAGCCGGCCAGTCGACGCCCGGAACGGGGTTGTAGGGGATGACGTTGACCACCGACTTCAGCGGCCGGAGAAATCCGGCCAGTTCGGCGGCATGACCCGGAGCGTCGTTGACCCCGGGAATCAGCACGTACTCGATCATGAAGAACTGGCAGCGCCGCAGAGGGTAGGCCAGCAGGGCCTCCCGCAGGCGGCCCATCGGCTCCAGCCGGTTCACCGGCATGATCCGCGAGCGGATGTCGTCGTTGGAGGCGTTCAGCGAAACCGCCAGGTTGATCCTCCGCCAGCCCAGCTCCGCCAGCCGCCGGATGCCCTCGGTGCGGCCGACGGTCGAGATGCTGATCCGCTCGGCGGCCATCGAAAGACCGGCGCGGTCGGTCAGCACCCGGACGGCCTGGATCACGCCGTCGAAGTTGTCGAAGGGCTCGCCCATGCCCATGAACACCACGTTGCGCACCTGCGCGCCGAACTGACGCCGCGCGGCCGTCACCTGCCCGACCATCTCGGCGGCCGTCAGGTCGCGCACGTGCCCCATCCGGGCGGTGGCGCAGAACCGGCAGCCCCGGGCGCAGCCGATCTGCGAGGATACGCACAGCGTGGTCCAGCACCGGCCGCGCCGCGACATCGGCACCATCACGCTCTCGATCTCCAGCCCGGCCGGATCGCGCTGCACGAACTTGGTGAGCTCCTCCTCCCGCACCGACCGGACCACCGGCCAGGTCTCTGCGGTCAGGACGACCCCGCCGTGCAAGAGGCTCTCCGCCTCCCCCAGACAGAGGCGACGGTAGACGCCGCGCAGATCCCTGATCTCATGCCGCCGGGGCGCGAGGCGTTCGCAGAGTTCGCGGAAGGTCAGGCCAAGGACGTCCATGCGCGGGCTTCCGGCGGCGGATCACCTCGGGCCCAGCGTCTGGGTCAGCAGCATCCAGCCGTCCTGCAGGCCGAAGGGGAAGATGCTTGCGTCCAGCGGGGACACCATGAACCGCTGATCGTCCAGGAAAGTGACCGCCGCGCCGGTGGTGTCCATGATGTCCAGCACGTTGGCCACGTGGTTCAGGCCCAGCAGGTGGCCCAGCTCGTGGGAGGCCACGTTGCCGATCGCCGTCCCCAGCTCCAGGGCCGTCAGCACCCGGCCGAAACGCTGCGGCGTGAACATGCCGGTGTAGATGATCGCGTCGTCGCAACGGTCGTCGTTGTACAGATCGATGTTCTCGGCCAAGCCGTAAGCCGCCCGGTTGCGCCCGCCGAACAGCAGGGTGGAGTAGCTGCAGCCGGCCTCCAGCCTGTCCCGGCCGACGACCCGCACGTCCAGCTGAAGGCCGTCGTAGTTCGACCGGACGACCTCCTCGATGCGGGCGATCACCTCGGCGGTCATGCCCGCGTACGCCGCGTCGATGTCCGCGGTGTCGAACGGGCCGACGCTGTAGACCTCGCCCTCGATGCTGACCGTGCCTCCGTCGAAGTCCAGAGCCACGATCTGCCCGGCCGTGGGCGGAACCTCGCCGCCGCGGACGATCGTCAGCAGGGCCTCGTAAGAGCCGTTGTTCGGGTTCAGCGGGGAGGAGGTGATGGCCGCGTAGTAGACCAGGCTGTCATGCCGCACGACGTGGTTGATGAACGGATCGTACTGGCTCAACGCGAAATCGCGATCGTCGTTCTCATACACCAGCCGCCCGCCGCCGTCGAAGATCGCCACCGTCGCGTCCAGGTTGCTGTTGGGGGTGCCCACGTCCAGGATGATCCGGTCGCCGGCCAGGAGTTCACCCAGACTGTACACGTCCACGTCGTCAGGCGGGCTGATGGTGCCCACCAGCCGGGCCCGGCCGCTCTCGTCCAGCTGCACGGCCATGGCCTGTCCGAACGTGTCGTTCGGCTCGCCCTCGACCCGCAGTCCCGGGGCGCTCTTGTCCACCAGCGGGGGAGCAAAAAGATTGCAACCCCCGGTGAGAAAAAGGCATACCGACAGTGATACAAACAGGCGGTGCAAGCCAGGTATACCCCCGTAGGGAGCGGGTCTCCGGACCTTCCGGCTTCTGCTACCCCAAATGTACGTCCGGAAGGGGGGTCCCGGCAAGCCCGGATGCCCCGACACCCCGGGCGGAACCGTATGCCGCGACACGCCGGGCAAAACCTTCCCGAATCGCCCCAGTGCCTTCTCAGACACCCGATGTGGACCGGAACCCCGATTGGGCTCACCGAGACAGTACTGGCCGTCCCATAACGTGTGATGGGGGGCCGGGGGCTCGCTTGGTGACCCCCAGCCCGGGGTTCCATCACACGTTTGACCGTGGGCCGACGCCGATGGGCGGGCCGGGGAGAGAATGGCGCTGCATGCGCGGTGCCAACGGCCGGCAGGCACAGGCGGCTTGAACACATCGACGGTTCCGGTTTTCCTTCTTCAGACGGTGCCCATCCGAAAGGCATACGGATCTGCGGATGCCCACCGAACAGGCACGGCTTCCCGCATCCCTGACGGCTTGAACGGCCGGACGGCTTGCAGAAGGCCCACATCCGACCCTGTTGCGGTCCTGGCGCGGGGCTGGCACAACATTTGCATTACCCGTCATTCCGGATACAGACGGGCCGCAGCAGACCCGTCGATCCACACGTGCCTGGAGGCCCCGGATATCGCTTGGAAAGGCCTGTCGGCCGGGCGCCGGCGGGCGATCCGGGGAACAGGCGTCACCGGAAAGTTCCCACTCCAGACAGGGAGGCACCCATGAACCACTCATCTGTTCCCGACAGAGCCGAAACCCCCAAGGACTTCTTCGACTACTGCAAGCAGGTCGGGGCGGAGATGGTCGATCTGAAGTTCTGCGACATGCTGGGCACCTGGCAGCACTGCTCCTACCCGGTGGACGAGCTGGACGAAGACACCTTCAAGAGCGGCCTGGGCTTCGACGGATCGAGCATCCGCGGATGGCAGGAGATCAACGTTTCCGACATGATCGCCATTCCCCAGGTCGATACGGCCCGGCTGGACGCATTCTTCAAGGAACCGACGGTCAGCGTGCTGGCGGACATTTATGATCCGGTGACCCTCAAGGAGTACGGCAAGGACCCGCGCAACGTCGCCAAGCGCGCGGTGCGCTACCTGCAGTCCACCGGCCTGGCCGACACGGCCTATTTCGGTCCGGAACTGGAGTTCTTCATCTTCGACGAGGTCCGCTACGAGCAGAACCAGCATCGCGGGATGTACGAGATCGACTCGGTCGAGGGAGCCTGGAACACCGCCCGCTTCGAGGAGCCCAACCTGGGGTACAAGCCTTCCTTCAAGGGCGGCTACTTCCCGGTCAGCCCGACCGACACCTACCACGACCTTCGCGGCGAGATGGTCTACGAGATGCGCAAGGTGGGCATCGCCGTCGAGGCCCACCATCACGAGGTGGGCACGGCCGGCCAGTCCGAGATCGACATGAAATTCCGCCCGCTGGTGGAAATGGGCGACCAGATGATGTGGTTCAAGTACATTGTCCGCAACGTCGCCAAGCGGGCCGGCAAGACCGTGACCTTCATGCCCAAGCCGGTCTTCCAGGACAACGGCAGCGGCATGCACACGCACTTCTCGCTCTGGAAAGGCGGCAAGCCGCTGTTTGCCGGCAGTGAGTACGCCGGTCTGAGCGAAATGGCCCTGTTCGCCATCGGGGGGATCCTCAAGCACGCCGCCGCGCTCCTGAGTTTCGCGGCCCCGACGTCCAACTCATACCGGCGGCTGGTGCCCGGCTACGAAGCCCCGGTGAACCTGGCCTACTCGGCCCGCAACCGCTCGGCGGCGATCCGCATCCCGATGTACTCGGACAATCCCAAAGCCAAGCGACTCGAATTCCGCTGCCCCGACCCCTCGTGCAACGGCTACCTGACCTTCGCGGCGCTGATGATGGCGGCGCTGGACGGCATCAAAAACCGGATCGCCCCCGGCAAGCCGCTGGACAAGGACATCTACGCACTCAGCGAGGAGGAACGCAAGGACATCGCCAACACGCCGGCCTCGCTGGAACAGGCCCTGGCCGCCTTGAAGAAAGACCACGCCTTTCTCATGGAAGGCGGCGTGTTCCCCGAGGAGCTGATCTCCTCCTGGATCGAATGGAAGGAAACCAAGGAGATCGATGAGCTGCGTCTGCGCCCGCACCCGCATGAGTTCCACCTGTACTATGACGCCTGACGGCCTGGGGCGTCGGGTGCCCGGGGCCCGACCAGCCCGCCGTTGAGGCACCTGGCAAACGCAGACCCGCCTCCGCCGGTGACGCTTTCCGGCCGGGGCGGGCTGCGCTTTTTAGTCATGTCCACCGGGCAACTGAAGCCCAACGCCCGGCAGCGTCGACGGAAAACCGCCTGGACTGCTCCCGGCCAGGGCTCCGCGATGTCGCCCTCGGCACGGTCGGCAAGCTCACGGGAGCGCAAATCGCCGTCCGCAAAAGACAAACGGCGCCCTGTCCTGCCCGAAAAGCCCCGCCGTTCGTCGGGCGGTGGACCGGCAGTCCGGCCCGGCACATCACCGGGAAGCCGTTGAACGGCGGCTGCGCGGATGCGGCGGTCCGGATGGTCCCGGGCGTTAGGAAAAACAATTAATCCTTGACACGAAGCGGTCCCATGGGATAATTGAAAGGGTCAGGTGGCGTTATTCTGCCGCCGGCTGACGGGGGGATGCTCCCTGCCGCCGGAGGCTTTCGGTACAGGCCTGGTCGCACCCCACAGGGATGGACAACCCCCCCCTTGTCTGTCCAAGCGCGACCAGGCTTTTTTCACGCGCTGTGGTACCGCATCTCCCCCGCCGTGGCTGCCGCCGGCCGTCGGCAACTCAAGGTTCTCAATCCCGCAAACAGCCTGTTTCGGGAAGCAAACAGCCGGTTTCGGAAGGCGAGGCCGGCGCCGACTCCGGGGCCTTGCCGGCGCAGGCGGCTTCCGGCAACATCCCGGGCCGAGCCGGCGTGCCGGCGGAGCAGGGCCGGCCTCGGACCCTCGCAGGGCGGTGCTCCCTGCAGTCGCGGCCTGCCGGCATCCACTGTGCTCAGGGAGTCGATGCGGCGACACTGGCGGCCGTCGTGCCGCAGTCGCCGTCAGTCACCGTGCTCAGGGAGTCGATGGCCCGGCACGGTGCCGGCGGCAACGACGGGCCCTTTGGCGATCCGGCTGCCCGTTGCTGCCCAGGCCGGCGCGATCCCGTTCACCGCCGGGCCTGCTCCCGAACCTCCTGGTAACGCCGGTAGAGCGCCGGCTCCTCGGCAGCGAACCGTTCGATCGATTCGAACGAAAGCCGCAGTTCGCCTTCCGGTCCCTGAACCGTCACATCAATGCGTCCGTCCGGCAGGCAATGGAAGCTGTGCCTCGGCGGCCCGGGAGCGTCGGGTGGCCGGCGCTCTCCGGCCGGCCCGGGCCGCTCGAGCGGCGAACCGGGAACGGCCTGGGGACCGCACCCGGCCGGAGGAGCGGCAGGTCCGTCGGAGGCTCCCGGAGCCGGCCCAGGCGATGGAGGCGAAGGAGGAACAGCCGGCCGGTCGGGGGCAGGCGGCGGGGGACACTCCCGCGGCTTGTGCTGGTCCTGACGCGGGCGACCGCCGTCGTACTCGCGCAGCTGCTCCATCGGACCGCGGAAGAACCGCTGGTCCCATTCGCGAAAGCCCCGGAACTCGGGTCGCTGACGCTCCCAGAGCCTCAGGCGTTCGAGGTACTCGCGCAACGCCTCGGCGATCGGGGGCGGAGGTGCCGGAGCCAGGAGCCCGGCGGCCTGGGGGTCGGCGTCGCGCAGGGCCTGGAAGTCCGGATAGATCTTGACCTCGGCCGTCTCGCGCCCCTGCTGACGCTGATAGCGACGCACGGTGAAGCGCCCATCCGGCTCCCGGGTGACGTGCACGACCCATCCCTGCTGGTCGGTCCGCATGGCCTCATCGATCTGGGGGTCGGACCGGGCCGGCGGAGCGTGCTCGTCATCGCCCACCCAGCGGCGCAGTTCCCTCATCAGCCGATCGGCCAGGCCGGGGTCGTCGGTTTCGAACCGCAGTTCCTCGCTTTCCCAGGGCTCGAACAGTTCGCCGAGATCTTCCTCGATCCAGCCTTCGCCGCCGTGCCCGGGGCGCAGAATCTTGCCGCGCAGGCCGAGCATGCGCTGCATGGGAAGCAGCGGACGGGGATCGAACCTGGTCCGCAGTTCGTGGCGGTCCGGCGGCAGGGCGGCCAGCGTAGCCGCCATGTCCTGGCGCTGACCCTTGCGGATCACCGTCAGCCGGAGGGTATCCCCGGGAGCCCGGGAGCGGACGTAGTCGCCGAACCACTCGATGCCGGCTTCCGTGCTGCGTCCGTCCACCTCCAGCAGAATGTCGTCGGGCCGCAGCCCGCAGGCGTCCGCGGGGCTGTCGACATAGACATTTCGCACCATCGGCGCCCGGCGCGGGATCTGCAGGTGCTCGGCCAGCGACGGCGGCATGGGTTCCAGCTCCACGCCCAGCCACGCCCGCGCCGCGACCGGCTCGGCCGGACCGCTGGCCGGCGGTTCGGCGACCGACCGGTCCACGCCGGCAGTCCAGAGGATCGCGGCCGCAGCGACGCTCACCAGGGTTTTCGGGGCAAAGCGCAACATGGCGATCTCCTTGCGACGCGCGGGAGTCCCCGCGGATCTTGCAGCATCAAGCATTCCAGACACAACGGCCCCCTTCGTGCCGCGACGGTTCCGCCTTTCGCGAAGGCCGGCACGACCGCGGACCTCGACTTCGGGCCGAGGACGCACTGCCCTCCGGGATTCACGGCCCGGCGACAGGCGTCAGTAACTTGCCTGCGCCGACACCGGCACCAGCTGCGATCGATCGATCTCCAGCAGGTAAAGGCTTCGGGTTTCCTCGTCGTAGACGCCGAGTACGTCGCGATTCACCACCTCGGCGCAGCGCGTGTCCCAGGCCGTGTCCGCCGGAGACGAGAGCTCTGCGGAACCCCCGGCCGGCGTGCCGCTCTCGAGGATTCCGGGAGCAGCTGCCCGGATGTCGGCGTTTCGCGCCGGCCGCATCGTCTGCCAGCCGGTGGCCAGCATCACGGAGGCCGCGGCGGCAAGCAGGCCCGCGGCCGCAGGCCGATACCATCTGCCGGGGCGGCCGCCGACGGCCTGCGGCGCCGCGACCGCCGGCACGACCGGATCCGTCAGGCCGTCGCGAAGAGCTCGCCGGGCCAGGTCGTCGATTCGCCCGGCGGTTTCCAGGGCTGCCCGGACCTCCGGCGAACGCAGCACGGCCCGGTCCAGCTCGATCGCCTCAGCGTCGGACAGAACCCCGTCAAGTCTGCGACTGATCAGATGCTCGATACGCTCGTCGAGCATGACCGCTCACCTTGCCTTCGAGCCGGCTTCTCAGGAGCCGGCGTGCCCTCACCAGACGCGTCTCCACCGTGTCCGCCGGCAGCCCCAGCGTCCGGCCGATCTCGTGATAGCTCCAGTCCTCCAGGTGTCGAAGCACGAAAGGCTCCCGATAGATCGTCGGCAGCGAACGGATCGCCTCCAGGACGGTCTGCAGCTCGTCCCGCGCATCGACAGTCTCCGGGAGGCCGGCAGGCCGCCCGGCCGCCTGGTGGCGACGAATCCGCAGCCAGGCCAGGATGCCGCGTCGCCGCCGGCCCTGTCGTCGGAGGAAGTCGGCGGCGGAGTTTCTGGCGATGCTGCACACCCAGCCGCGCCAGCGGGTCACATCCTGAAGGTGCCGGGCCTCCCGCCAGACCATCAGCCAGACGTGCTGGAGCACATCGTCCAGGTCGCCGGGAGCCACGCCCGCACTCAGGATGATCCCGCGGATCCACCTCCCGTGGGCGAGCATCAGGTCGGCCATGGCCTGGGCATCCGCGCGGGCTACGGCCTCCAACAGCAGGGCCCCCTCATCGGGCTCGGTCGTGACTGCCGGTTTCGTACCCATGGGTCTCAGCGAACCACACAGTCCTTAGACGCTCCAGCCGCCTCGTTCCTGTCAGCCCCGACCGCCAGGCAGGCGGGAATCGACGGCCTGCTTTGTCGGAGTCAGCGCAAGTGCTTGTTTCGCAGGATTATACGTTCGGCGGTAGGCGGAGGTTGAGGAAAGCCCGGCAACGGTCTGCAGGCCCCTGCCGCAGGGAGACCGTCCGGCGGCAGATGGAGGGGGCAGCCCGCTCAGACGCCGGCAGGCTGGCTGGCGGGCGGCTGGACTGCCACCGTCTTTCGCAGAACCAGCTTCTGATCGTCGGCGGTGATGATGATCGCCTCGATTTCGTGGATGCCAGGCTCGCGAAGAATCCCCTGTGCCTCGAAGCTATTGGAGGCAAAGGGTTTATGGTTGTCGGTCCACAGAATGCTGGCCCCGTCGCGCAGCCGCGCGGGCATCTGCACGCTCAGGCTGACCCACATCGGGGCGGTCCCGACGCTGTTGCCGTGCACCTGGATCCAGGCGGGCACCGGGGTCGGGTCCATGAATTCGCGGCGAACCGGAGTGCGGTCCTCCTGTATCGGCGCGACGCGGAGGACCGGCGGGGTGGCCGGACTGTCGCCGTCGGCGTCATAGGGCTGGCGGACGGGCCTTTTGGGGGTGGCGGTTCTGGGGCTTGAAACGGAAGCCGGGGCCGCCGGACGAGGCGTGGTCTGTGCCGGGGCTACGCGGACGGGGGTGTTCGGCGCGGGCCCGCGCCGAACACCCCCGTCCGCGTAGCCCCGGCACAGACCACGCCTCGTCCGGCGGCCCC
>Ga0129299_1001567_pt1 | contig 15231 bp, 12 predicted proteins | sample ConPoolayeCmetaG_FD_94477 | JGI IMG/M metagenome (GOLD analysis project Ga0129299, IMG submission 94477) | Hot spring microbial mat communities from California, USA to study Microbial Dark Matter (Phase II) - Cone Pool mat layer C metaG ... | reverse complement strand
CTCGGGGGTTACAGCAACGGTCTTTCGGGATCAGTATATTCTTAAGCGGCGCAGAGAGGTGTTGACGCGGGTATGGCACGACTACCTTGCCAAAACGCTGGGGCTTTCTCTTTCTTCCACTCAAATGGCGGTGCATGCGCTGTTTTATGAGAAGAAATGGAGAGCCATAACGCAGGAAGAACAAAAGCAGGCGGTGGCATGGCTTTCCCAAATATGGGAGGCGAACAATCGCCAGCGCTTCTTTGATGAGGACGCGCTCGAAATGGTGTGTCGGGAGGCGGCCTGCTCGTTGCAACGGGTGAGTCTGCTTGATCGGGTGCGTCGCATGGTGATACCGCTGAGAGGGGGGGAGCGTGTTTGAAAAACCGACCCTCATTATTACCCACTCGTTTCCTCTCTCATCGGACGATTACCGGGGACGGTTCATCGCAGAGATGTTGCCAAAAAAGAGCGCAGTGCCGATCGTGGTGCTCACTCCCGGTAGTGATCGTGATGAGACGGAGGAACAGGGAGGGGTGACGATTCACCGTTTTTGCTGGAGACACGGCTACCTTGCCGGCCGGCGAATATACAATCCGCTGGACATAGCCGTTTTTCTCAAAATGTTGCTCATTTTTGTCACCAGGGCGACAAAAATTGTCAAATTGTATCACATCTCACAGGTGTTTGCCTGTTGGGCAGTGCCAGGGGGACTGGCGGCTTGTATTCTCAGGATGCTTACAGGTGTCCCTTATTCGGTTTGGGCACTGGGGACAGATATCGGTAAGTTCAAAAGGGTACCTTTTGTTCTGCCCCTTATCTTCAAGGGTGCTGAGCAGGTATATGCCAATAGCGACTACCTCAGAGTGCAGATAGCGGCGATGTCTTCTAAGACGGTAGAAATCTTACCTACGCGAGGGTGTCTTCCTCCTCCTACTACTCCAAGACAACCTATCGAAATGCCTGATGATGTTCTGGTTGTTGCCTTTGTAGGACGGCTGGAACATGTGAAGGGGATAGATATCTTCCTTTCCGTGGTACGGCGCGTAAAAGAGCGGCGTTCCGATGTCATGTTTGTTGTCTTTGGTGATGGATCACAGCGTTCCCTCGTGGAGGCGGCAGAGCGAGAGGGCATTGTCCGATGGGGAGGACAGGTTACTCCCGGAGAGTTGGCTTACTATGCCCGTCGCATAGATGTTCTCTGTGTGACTTCACGGGAAGAAAGTATGCCCGTGGTAGTGTGGGAATTCCAAGACTACTGTCCCATCCTTTCTTTCCCGGTAGGCGACATTGTACGGCATCTTTCCCCGGAATGGATTGTTCCTGATGAGACCGCGCTGGTCGAAAAGTTGTGCAAAATAGGGCGGAAGGGTCAGTAGCGACGATTGCGTTCCCATTCAAGTGCTGTGCGACAAATGACTTCGAGGGAGTCGTACATTGGGTGCCATCCCCAGGTAGTGCGAACTTTCGTGGTATCAGCGACGAGTTTTGCGGGATCGCCGGGGCGGCGCGGTGCCTCGATTACCGCGAAGTCAACGCCACTTACCTTTTTCATAGTGTCGAGTACCTCGCGGACGCTGTAGCCGTGGCCGTAGCCGCAGTTGAAGATGTCGGTCTTCCCTCCTGCGACGAGGTAGTTGAGTGCTATGAGGTGAAGATAGGCAAGGTCGGTCACGTGGATGTAATCGCGGATGCCGGTACCATCGGTGGTGGGGAAGTCGGTGCCAAAGATGGAAACCGTGTCTCGTTTGCCGAGCGCTGCCTCGGCAGCCACTTTCACGAGGTGAGTAGCATTGGGAAAACTTTGGCCGATTTCTCCCTCTGGATCGGCGCCTGCCACATTGAAATAGCGGAGGATAACGGCGCGGAAACGGTCGGGGTGCGCCCGGCAGGCATCGAGTATCGCCTGTTCACTCATCAGTTTGCTCCAGCCGTAAGGGTTGATGGGGATACGGGGACTCATTTCCGAGACGACACCGTTCTCCGGGTCACCGTACACTGCTGCTGTAGATGAAAAGATGAATTTCTTTATGCCGTATGTGAGGCATAGCCGGACGAGGTTTATCGTGTTGAGGGTATTGTTGACATAGTACTTTAGCGGGTCGGCAACCGATTCGGGGACGACGATATGGGCTGCAAAGTGGACAATGGCATCGAAGCGATTTTTTTGAAGAAGCGCTTCGACAGAGGCGGTATCGCCAAGATCAATGGTTACTAATTCTCCGTGAGTAACGGCGCTCCGATGCCCAGTGGAGAGATTATCGAGAACCGTGAGAGAATAAGAACCATTCTTCCCAAGCAATTTGACAAAATGGCTACCAATATAACCGGCGCCACCAGTGACGAGAATGCGCATCTTCTTCTCCTGTAAGGCCGTAGTAACTTCCTCGATCGTAGTGAGAATCCAGAAACAAGGCAAGAAAATAAATGTAATATGGAATAGTTATTGCTAATGCAGAAGAGGAGAGGTGTATATCTGAGGAGGCACGTCATGGCGAAGAATAGGGGGATGACATTGCTCGAGGTGATGGTTGCGATGCTAGTGATGTCTATTTTGGCCACACTTGCCATGCCGATGTATACCGATTATACCCGGAAGGGGCGTACCGCTGAGGTTCCCTCGAACCTTAAATCGTTAGCAGAGACTCAAATTGGTTTCCATGAAGCAGAAGGACACTACGCGCAAGAGTTGCTCACATTGGGCTGGACGACAAACAATGGTCTCGCTGAGCCAAATCTTTCTCGTGGCTCTTTCTATGCTTTCAGCGCATCGGCGAATAGGGAGTGTGATCCTGGCCAGGGGGCAATGCCGGTACCTGATGGGTTAGCAATGGCAGTGGCGCTCGACCCATTGATGGTTCCTACCAATTATGTGGCAGCCTGTATGAGTGAGAAACTGGATCTGCTGACAAATAGAGAGTAAAAACCGCCTTCTCTTTTGGGGATATTGGAAAAAGGGCATCTATTTCTCGATGAGACAAGCCTTGAAACAGCTACCGCAACGGTTTTCCAGGTAGTCGAATCTGAAGTTTGATATCTGCTCGCATGGAAGTCCTTCGAAGCATCCGGCGCAGGTCTTGATGCGAGATTCACTGCACCTTTCGCCTCCTTGCTCAGCGAGGAAGAATGCAAAACGATGTGCCGATTGTTGAATACACCGCTGGACAAATTGAGGAGAGGAGTCTTGGCGACATGAGGCAAGGCGCTGGCAGTAGGCTGTTGCAATGAGGTTGCTACTTTCTTTGTGCGATGGTGAAATGGCAATGTCACGTGGCTGCACGCTTTTGAACTGGGAATAAGCAAAGTAAAGCCCGCCACATGCGACTAAGAACAACACTCCTATCAGGATGAGCGAGGGAGCACGTTTCTTTGCTTCTTCGACGGCCTCTTTTATTTCTTCTTGGACAGGCGCCTCTTCTTTCTTCTCCTGCGCAGCCCGTTTCTCAACGGCGATGCGCTCTTCTTCGGCTTTTTGTGTCAGGTACTGCTTGAGTTCGCTCGTTTCGGCGTAGGATATCGCTGAGTTTCCCTTAGCGTCGGTAATGAGAAGCGAGGCACCGCGATTGAGGAGAATATCAACGATTTCCCGATGACCGAAGCGTGCTGCAATCATGAGGGCAGTGCGCCCTTCGCTGTCACGGGAGTTCACATTGTCAACACGTGGAAGGATGATACGAACGAGATTGACTGCTCCTTTCGCTGCTGCCTGCATGAGGGGTGTATAGTTGGTTATAGAAGCAACATTGGCATTCGCCCCTTTGGACAAAAGGTACTCGGCTACAGGAATATGTCCGCCGCTGATAGCATGCATGAGCGCCGTTCGTCCGTCTCTCCCTTTCGACTCGAGGTTTGCACCGCATTCAACGAGGAGCTTGACAATCTCGAGTGATCCTATCCCAGCTGCAACCTGGAGGGGAGTCCGTTCCTCAGCGTCGAGGGCAGAAAGGAGTGATTTCTTTTTTTCGAGGAGAGCAGTAACTGTGTCAATGTCTTTCTGTTTTATTGCCTCGAAGATGTCGGTTGTTGCTCCCTCAGGTTTCTCGGTTTTCCCTGAGGGTTGCTCACTCTCTGGGGAGAGTTCTGGAGAAGATGGGAGTTCGTCGTGAGGTGACGACGCAGTGGCTTGTCGTTCATCCATCTGAGAAGGGGAGGAGAGAGTAGCCTCGAATATCTTTTCTGGAGGGATTTTTTCGCTGGAATGAGGATCGGGTTCTCTTGTCGGGAGAGAGATCGTGTCTTTTTCTTTCCCGTCGTTTTTATTCTCGCTCATTTTGTCCCCCTCAGCGTATGCCACCTTTTGCTTCTTACTATACTGAGTTCTTGGATGAAATGCTAGAAAAAATTGTTCCAGCATCCATTGGGTATGCACTGGGCGTAGTGTTTTCTTGCTTTCCACGTGATGCCCGGTATGATCTGGTATGGGAAGATAATGAGAAAGGGAGGCCTTCATGAAAAATCTGACATGCTGCATAAGTATGCTTTTTATAGTCTTTCTTTTTTGCATTGCCTGCAACAACAACTCGGTAAACAAACAGAATGACGAGACTCCTGTCTCTGATTCCGACGAAAACGAAGGTGAGGACACAATACTTACCAATGATGACGATGGGTTTTTGGGAACACTTTTCGGGACACCGGTACTCAACCCTTCTGGACATGCGCCACTCACTGCCGAGATACCATTCACTCCCGATGAAGCGGGCTCCATGACATTGTCCATTACCTGCCCGTCCATCGAAGATGCCGAACCTCTCGTGCGTCGTTTTGGTTTCACTACCGGAGGCACTCTCAAGATTCCCATTCTCGGACTCTACGCTGGGTGTGCAAACCAGGTGAGTATCACCCTTTTCGACAATAAAGAGCGTGAACGAGGTACCTATGTAACGACCCTTCAGACGGCACCGCTTCCCGAAGATTTCCCGCTGGTGACCGTAACTGGTACCTATGGTGGAGACGCAGTTACCTTCTTTCCTTACTACCGTGCTTTCAAGAGCGAGGGGTCGAACGATAACAACCCAGAGGTGCTTCCCGGTCTTCGGCCCGAGATGACTGGTATCGCGCTCGACAAGAAGGGGCGTGTCCGCTGGTATTCGACCTTTCCCTCGCCCTTCTTTTTCCCGATGGAAGTCATTGATGGCGCCATCTACGGTGGTGCCTGGTACGATGATATGGGAATGCTCCGCTGGTACGATTTCATGGGCTATGAACGGGGAAACATTGATATCGGCTCCTTGGGTTTTGTGCGAGTTCATCACGATGTCGTGAAAAAGCCGGATGGTAATCTCCTCATCACTGCTGACAAGGTAGGAACCGACTATATCGAAGATCACGTCATCGAGATAAACCCCAGCGAAGGTTCTCTTGTGCGGGAGTGGGACCTCAATACCATATTTCCCGATGTCGCCGACCTTTTCTATGACATTCCGATGACAAGCACCGAGTACCCCGGCTTTTCCAACGATCCGATCCATCTGAACAGTATCTTCTACGATAAAGAAGATGACACCCTCATCGTCGCTTCGCAACGCTCTGGAGTTGCAAAGGTTACTATGAAAGGGACACTGGTGTGGTTTCTTGCCCCGCATATCGAGAGATTCATTGACGACAAGAATGGTGATGGAATAAGCGACAGTTTTGTTGACGGCTATGACGTCAACACGCAGAGCACATGGGTCGGCGACTTCAAAGGACCAAACTACACCGAGGAACGCTATCCAATCGCCGGAAAACCATCTGAAGGGTATCCTTTCGAATTCTCATACGAGAGATTCTTTTTGAAACCGCTCGATGCAAGCGGTAGTCTCATAACTGACCACGATTACCTAAAGGGCTTTACCGAGACACCTGATTTTCGCTATCCTTTCCGACCACATGCGGCACAGATGCGTACCGACGGGACGCTTATGCTCTTCGACAACGGACTCGGCCGCAACTTCTCCATCATCAATCCTGATTTTTTCAGCCGCGCTGCCATCTTCCGCATCGAGCCCGGAGAAGGTGGTTACGGTGGAACTGTCCAACAGGTGGGAGAATATATTCTCCTATCTGATCCCTTGTGGTATCGTTTCAGTGTTGTCGTTGGTGACGTTGACGACCTCGCTGATGGGACGCTTTTGGTAACTTCAGGTGCTCTCGGAACTGGGCTTTACCCGGGTATTATCATGAACATCTATGGAGACGGACCGCGCGGCGCATATCTCGCGCAGATAGACGCCGCGACGGGCGAAGAGGTCCATTCCCTTCTTATTGAACGCGTTGTCTCTGACGAATATCCTAATGCCTCGTTCAGTGTCTACCGTGCCGAGCGTGTTGATCTTTACGCCGTGATAAACCTACCCCCTGGGCTGATGGCGCTACCATTGAGAGAGTAGGCGCTAAACGATTTTTCCCAGAATCGCTTCGAGTTCGTCTATCTGTTCGGCATGGGGGCGAATAGTGCGTGCTATCTCGAGCCACCGCCGACCGTAAAGCAGGCAACGACGCCTCTCCTCGTGGCCTGCTTCCTGTGCCAAGTTGATATTGGCAACTGCCGCGACGAGCGGTATTTCCATAATGTTGTCCAATTCCTCGTAGAGGGTTTTTGCAATGACAGCCGCTTTCTCCCACTGACCGTTCAAGATAGCAAAGAAGAGTAGTATATTGTTGATTGTCGTGTCGAGGACCGACAGGGAAAGCGCCGTTTCGAAGAGCGCAGTGAGTTCCTTGATCGAGCAACCGGCCAGTTCTTCTATGAATTCGCTCTCCATGAAAAACGGACGGCTTCCCCAGTTGATGTATAGAAGTTCGTAGATAGGTACTGGCTGGGCAATACCTTTGAGCTCGACGTTCCCGGAAAAGCGAAAGAAGTAGTGCTGAGGCAAGAGTATTTCCTTGCCGTTTACCGGCAGACGCATGGCGTTACGGCTCTCAGTCACGAAGCGGTCGAGTGTCACGCGCGCCGTTTTATGGAGCATGATTTTGCTCACCGACCCAAATCTGGAATGGCTCTCTATGCGTTTGGTAAGGTTGATACCGAACCCTTCCAGGTGGTGGTCCTCTTTAACGTAAAGAAATCCGGAGTTGATGCCGACGCCGAGATCCTCGGGTGCCTTGTTCTGACGGATACGGGCGCGGTTGAAGGTGCCGTTGATCCATGCAATCTTGATGAGTACTGCGAGGTCAAGAGCCGCCTGAACATCGCGTCCGGGATTGTCGGAAAAAAGGAAGACGCGTCCCTCGTCGCCTACCACATCGACATGGTAATTGCCAGCATGGAAAACTCCGCCGGGATAACGGCTGAAGTACATGGAGGTGGCACGACGTACAGTCTCGTTGTACTCGCGGAGGAAGGTCTCGTAGTAGTCCTTGACCGAGAGGACGTTCGCATACTCGGACGAATTCATGATGTCGAGTAACAGCATCGTTGCGAAGATTTCATTACGTGACATCGTCATCCTCGATGGGAACCGCTCCTATCATAGCGAGCAGGTGAACTTTTACAAATTTTTACCCTTTTCTTCCTCCCACAATTCGGTAACCATACCGCGGGGGCAAACATGGTAAAAACGTAAAAATATCAGGACACTAACGCGTCGTATAGAACTTTTTGAATAAAGAGCGGTCTATACTGTTACTTAGACCGTGAGTCCCGGAGCCTGAACTCTTCGCACGCCGGCTCCTCGGAAGACAGGGCCCCTTCCCGGGGCCCTTTTCTTTCTCGAGGGAGAAAACAAAGGAGAAAGTTGCCCGTAAGCCGGATTCTGTCGTCACCGGTCATTCATCTGGGGCGGCAGTTGCCCGCCGCCTCGAGCGGTCAACCCGGATGCATCGGGCGAGCAACCCTTACCCGCTTGCAGGCAGGTCGCATCCCTATTCGACCTTGCTCCGGAGGGGGTTTGCCACGCGCACCGTGTCACCACGGTACCGGGGAGCCCTTACCTCCCCATTTCACCCTTACCCGGTCATGCCGGGCGGTATCTTTTCTGTTGCACTTTCCGTAGAGTCGCCTCTCCTGGCAGTTAGCCAGCCTCCCGCTCTGTGGAGTCCGGACTTTCCTCTGAGATACCCCAGCGACCGGTAGTGCAACTTTCCCCTTCATTTTGGAAATGGATGGAAATGGATTCGCGTTCTTATTTATCATCACAAACGGATGAGCACTCGGTTTTGTTGCGGGGATCGGTTTCTTTTTGTTTATCCTGGCTGTTTTCAGGGGGAACGAGAATTCGCTGGCAGTGGGGACACGTTCTTATTGCTTCCATCCTGAAAACGGTTGCTTTCTCCGCTTTTAGCACATCGTGATAGAGTTGCGGTGGCAGGGTCATGTTGCATCCGCGGCAGACGTAGTCGCTTGCCTCGGCCAGTGCCCGACCACCGTCGGCGTGTTCGATGATTCGTTCATATTTGCGAAGGAGTGCCCGCGGGATACCTGCAGCAATCTTGTCGCGCTCATCATACATCCTGTCTATCTCGCGTTCGAGTTGGGTTGCCCGTTTTTTATTCTCGTCCAATCTTTGGCGATACCCAGCAATTTTTTTGAGGTGTTCTTCTTCCGCCAATTTGAGTTCTTGTATTTTTATCTCCATCTCGTGTCCTATTTCGCTGATTTCTTCTTCAATCTCCTTGTTGAAGCGCTTGATGTTGTCTATTTCGCGGAGGAGGGCGTTATATTCTTCTTTGTTACGAATCGCTGATTGCTTACCGGTAATCGCCTTGAGTTTTTCTTCCCCGCGGATCAAGATATCGTTGCGTTTTCGTAGTTCTTCTTGTTGCATTGCAACGCCGTTACGGAGTTCATTTACTCTATCCTCCATCTCCTTGATGAGCGCTTCGAGACTCTCCCGCTCTTCTGGTAGCGCATCGAGTTCTTCTTCACGACGGTATATTTGTTCATCGCAGAACTGGAGTTTTTTTAATTTGCGCAATTCTTCAAGCACGGGCTCCTCCATAAAAAGAAAAAAGCACTTGTTCTGTGCAGAACAAGTGCTTCAAACACTTATCAGCCGCTATGGCAACGTACAAAGACCAGATCACTCGCCTCCATCAGTGGTGGTGGGCCCAGGAGGAATCGAACCTCCGACCATCCGGTTATGAGCCGGGGGCTCTGCCAGCTGAGCTATAGGCCCCAAAATCGGCATTCAATCTAGCCATAACGACTGAAAAAGCAATTTTTCTTGCAAAACATTGTGGCAGCAAAGGGAGAAGTCCTCTGGGGTGCCTGAGAGGAGGTAAGGAGTGGAAGGGATTGGAGCAGGTAATCAGGGCAAGGAGGAAGAAAATACGAGCAACGATATATAGTTACTTCACAGTCAGGGGAACATTTCGATTTTGGTTCAACAGACCGCTACCTTACTAAATTTCCTGAATCTGACAACCGTGACGACGAAGGTGACGACGCCCATTACCCGAAGAGGGCGTTTAGTTCGTCATAGATCGCGGCGGGCGGCAGGACAAGGGTGTCGCTCCGCCGTTGCACGGTATCGCCACCATAGATCAGCATTCGTCCATGCGGTTGTTCGGGGCGTATTTTTTGGAACGCATCGAGATCCTTGAAAAAATCGGGATGAAGCGTCATTCCCGCCTTTATCTCCACCGGCAACAGATGCTGGGCGTCGGCATACAGCAGGTCTATCTCGTGTCCCTTCGCGTCGCGGTAGAATGACAGATTGTTGGTCCGGCCGCGGTTGAAGCGATATTTCAGGAACTCGGCCACCACCATGTTCTCGAACAGGTTACCGTAGAGCGGATGGCTCTGCACCTGTTTTTTCTGTTCAATGCCGAGCAGGAACGCGGCAAGTCCGACATCGTAGAAGTAGAGTTTCGGTGATTTCACGAGGCGCCGGTTGATATTGAGATGATGCGGTTCCAGCGTGAACAGGACATAACTCGCCTGCAGGATCGAAAGCCACGTGCGGGCCGTCGTCTGAGAGATGCCGACATCGCTGCCGAGCGCCGAGAGGTTGAGTATCTGTCCCACCCGTCCGGCGCACATCCGCACGAAGGTCTGGAACTGGTCGAGATTATGTATCTGCGACATCAGGCGCACATCGCGTTCGACATAGGTCCTGAAATAGTAGTCGAGCGCCTCGGTCGGATTCAGTCGGTCGTTGTAGATGCGCGGCATGAACCCGGTGTAGATGAGATTGGAAATGTCGGCGAGGTCGGCATGACCGCGCAGTTCGTGAAGTGAAAAAGGAAGGAGCGTGACGAGCGCCGCTCTGCCGGCGAGCGATTGTGACACCGCGTCAAGTAACCGCAGTTGCACGCTCCCGGTAAGGATAAAAAGCCCTTTGCGGGGATCGTTGTCGGCCGCTATCTGGATGAGCGGCAACAGGTGCGGCGCCCGCTGTATCTCGTCGATGACCGCACCATCGGGCATACCACGGATAAACCCTTCGGGGTCGCGCACAGCAAAGTCAAGGGTCGAGGTCTGTTCAAGACTGTAATAGTCCTTATCTTTGAACAGCGCGCGGACCAGCGTCGTTTTGCCTGATTGCCGGGGACCAGTCACCGTGACGACCGGGTACTCGGTGGCCGTCCGTTCGAGAAAAGATGCAATGTCGCGTCCGATCATGCAAGACTCCCGGAACAGTCAATAACATTGGGATGATATGCATTGTTGGTACAAATTGAAAGTTTATTCTTGGATTTGTACCAATTCCTATATTGTTTAGTAAGAACAAAAAGTTATATATACTTCTTGAACCGGACGACCGGAAGGGTAAAGGTAACGACGCCGAGGAGGGTGAGGGCGATGAAGTCCTTCGCGAGGAGGGTGATGCCGGAGCCTTTGAGGAAGACGGCGCGCACTATCTCAAGGTAGTAGGTGAGCGCAATTGCCTTGGAGAGGTGTTGGAAGAAGGAGGGCATCGCGTCAATCGGGAAGACGAAGCCCGAGAGGTAGATGAAGGGCATCATGACGATGAAGATGGCAGCCATCACGGCCTGCTGTTGGGTGTGTGAGAGGGTGGAGACGAGGAGTCCCAGCCCTAAGGTGTTGAAGAGAAAGAGGAGTGACCCGAGGAAGAGCAGCCACGCCGCGCCGCGGAGCGGTATGCCAAAGATGAAGATGGCGGCAAGAACGATGAGGGTGACCTCGAGGAGTCCGATGAGGAGGAAGGGGATGAGTTTTCCGGCGAGGAGGGGAAGTCTCCGGAGCGGGGTCACGACGAGCATCTCGATGGTGCCCTGCTCTTTCTCGCGGACGAGCGCCATTGCGGTGAGCATCATGGTGATCACCATGAGGATGAGCCCGAGAATTGCTGGCACCATGAACCAGCGGGTCTTTAGTTCGGGGTTGTACCAGATGCGCTGGCGCAGGTCGACGTCGGGGAGGGTGGTAACACCGGTACGATCCATCCTTTCGAGGAGAAGTGTCGAGGAGTAGCGTGCGACGGTCTGAACTGCGTAGGTGAAGCCGTTCGTGGCGTAGGTGGGGTCAGAGCCGTTCACGAGAAGCTGTACCTTCGCTGCGTCGCCGCGCTGGAGCATCTGCCCAAACTGTGGGGGAACTACGAGGACTACCTGCACCCCTCCGCGGTCTAGTGCGGGGTCTATCTCGTCGCGCGTGGTCATTTCGAGACGCCGCTCGAAGTAGCCGCTTGCAAAGAAGTGGTCGAGAAAATCGCGGCTCTCTGCGCTGCGGTCGTTGTCGAGAACGGCGGTCGGGATATGGTCAACATCGAAGTTGACCGCAAATCCGAGAATGATGAGTTGAACGAGAGGGGCGAGAATGAGGATGGGGAACATGCGCCGGTCACGCCGCAGTTGGAGGAACTCTTTGCGTATCATAGAGGCAAGCATCTGGTACATTAGACGAGCCTCCCTTTCTTGAGCCGGAATGTTGCCACTGCGAGCATCGAGAAGGAAAGGATCGCAAGTGCGGTGAGGCTCTCGATCCCTGTTTCGATACCGGCACCGCGGAGCATAATCGCGCGGAGGAGATCTACGAAGTAGCGTGCTGGCACCACCACCGTGATTGCCCGAATGATGGGGGGCATACCGGCTATGGGAAAGATGAAGCCTGACAAAATGAGTGAGGGGAGAATGCTCGAAAGGGCTGCAACGAAGAAGGCGACCTGTTGGGACGTGGTTATCGTCGAGATGAGAATCCCTTGTCCCAGCGCTGCAAGTATGAAGAGGAGCGCTGCGAGTATGAGGGCAAGAAAAGATCCTTTCACGACGAGTCCGAAGAGGAGCGTACCGACGAGGAGGATGAGGGTCGTGCTGAGAGAGGCAATGATGACGTAGGGAATGGTCTTGCCGACGATAACGGTGACCGCCGAGAGCGGCGAGACGAGAATCTGTTCCATCGTGCCGCGTTCTCGCTCGCGGACGACCGAGAGGGCAGTCGAGATGGTACCGGTAATCATGAGGATGAAAACGATGAGACCGGTGATGAAAAAGAGGCTCGATTTGAGTTCGGGGTTGTACCAGATGCGTTCTTCGACTGCTACCGGTGCCGCCAGTGTGTGCCCGTTCGAGGCAGCCCACGCCGAGAGGGAGCGCTGGGTGAAGGCGGCGACCGATGCCTGCAGGTAGCCGTTGACGATTGACGCCTTGCGGCCATCTGAGCCGTCAATGAGCACCTGGAGGGGTGTTGTTCTCCCTTGTTCGAGACGGGCGCCGAAGCGAGGTGGTATCACGATGCCGACCATGATAGAGCCATCGGCGAGGGATCTATCGAGATCGTGACGATTATGAAAAACAGCGCGGAGCGTAAAGTACTCGCCGGCGGTGAGGCTCTGCACGAAATCGCGCGACGAGGCGCTCCCATCGAGATCGAGGAGGCCGACAGCGACGTTTCGGATATCGAACGAGAGGACATAGCCGAAGAAGATGAGGAGAATCGCCGGTACGGCGATAAGCATGAAGAGCATCCGCACATCACGTCCGATCTGGAGGAACTCCTTTTTGACGACTGCCCAGAGACTCATGCCTGCCGCTCCGCATACCAGAGAAAAACATCTTCGAGGGTCGGGGGAATCGCAGTGACCGTGGGGTTACCGGGAAGTGCCGCAGCAACCGTTTCCGCAGTGATCGATCCATCCGTTACCACGTGGAGTGCGTCACCAAAGAGGGCTGCTGAATGGATAAAGGGGAGCGACCGCGTTGCCGGGAGAAGAGAGGCAGTCTCGGCGGAGACTACCTCGTAGAAGCGGAGTGGTGCGAGAGAACGCTTGAGCCCCATGGGGGTATCGCATGCCACGATCTCGCCGTCCACCATGAGCGAAACACGGTGGCAGAACTCCGCCTCGTCGAGGAAGTGGGTCGTGACGAACGCCGTGATCCCTGCTGCCGCAAACGAAGCAATGATGTCCCAGAAGGTACGTCGCTGGATGGGGTCAACTCCGGCAGTCGGCTCATCGAGAAAGATAATCTCTCGCTCGTGAAGCACAGCACATGCAAAGGCAAGGCGCTGCTGGAAGCCGCGCGGGAGATCTCCTGCGAGCATGTCGCGAAAGGGAGCGAGGTCGAGGAGTGTGAGCATCTCTTCGCGCCGCACTGCGCGCCGCTGCTCAGGGAGGCCGTAAACACCCCCGAAGAACCAAAGGTTCTCTGACACGGTCAGGTCTCGGTAGAGCGAGAACTTCTGGCACATATAGCCAATTCGGCGCTTGACCCCCTCGGGGTCGTGTGCCACATCGATCCCGGCAACATGGGCGGTACCACTCGTCGGAGGCAAAAGACCGCAGAGCATCTTGATGGTGGTTGACTTTCCCGCGCCGTTTGCCCCCAGGAAGCCGAATATCTCACCGCGTGCGACCGAAAAAGAGATGCTCTTGACCGCCCGAAAGGTGCCGAAACGCTTCTCCAATCCCGAAACCTCGATAGGAGGCTGATTCTCCGTCATGATGCCTTCCTCTTTTCGGCGAGGAGGCCGATAAAGACGTCCTCGATGGTTGGGGCGATGGGATGGAACTCCTGAAGTGCAACCTGCCCCGCGAGTGCCCGTTGTACCGCCGATGGATTGGCAGTGGGGGAGAGTTCGAGGTGGAGCACCTCCCCGCAGAGGTAGGCGGTTACAACCTCTGGCAGTCGCCGTGCTACTGCATAGCCATCCCGCGCCGGCTGACAGACCGCTGCGAAGAGGAGTCCGGGGAAGCGCTCTTTTGCCTCACGGGGAGTGGCAACGGCAATGACGCTGCCGTGATCCATGAAGGCAAGGCGGTGACACCGCTCCGCCTCATCGAGGTACGGCGTGGAGATGAGGATGGAAACACCACGTGCAGCAATCGTGGTGAGGATGTCCCAGAACTCGCGCCGCGCCACCGGATCGACCCCGTTGGTCGGTTCGTCGAGGAAGATGACCTCGGGTGTGTGGATGAGGGTGCAGGCGAGCGCCAGTTTCTGCTGCATGCCCCCCGAGAGTGCCCCGGCGAGCCGGTCTCCGCAGTGGTCGAGGCCGAGGGATCGGAGGAGTTCCTCCCGCTTCTCGCGGTAGTTCCGAACGCCATGTATTTCAGCAAAGAAGGTGATGTTTTCTCGTACGGTGAGATCGGTGTAGAGCGAAAAGCGCTGCGAAAGGTAGCCGATCTTTTGGATGAGAAGTCTCTTGTCACGCACCGTATCGTAGCCGAGCACCCGGCACCATCCAGCGGTGGGCGGCAGAAGCCCGCAGAAGATGCGGATGAGCGTCGTCTTCCCAGCGCCGTCGGGACCGACGATGCCGAAGATCTCCCCCTTCTCGACCGCAAGATTAACGCCGTCCAACGCCGTCACCTTCCCGAAGGAAAAGTGGAGGTTTTCAGCGGTAAGGATCGTCATGACATCACCTTTTTTCAACTCACCCCGCCGTCCCGGCCCCCCTCTCTTGCCAAGAGAGGGGTTGGGGGTGAGTTGCTTCACGCACAAACACCACATCCACGGGCATCCCCGGTTTGAGAATGCCGTCGAGATTCTCTGCAGAGAGTTCCATGCGGTAGACCGTTTTGACCCGCTCATCGCGCGTTTGTATTGTTTTGGGAGTAAATTCGGCGACATCGGCGATGCGTGAAATGGTGGCGGAAAGCGGTGTTGCCGGGAAGGAGTCGGTGCGAACCGTCACCCGCATCCCCGGCTTGACAAAGCCGATTTCGTACTCCGGTACGAAGGCGACAATCCTTACCTGTTTCAGGTCAGCGATGATGGCGAGGGGTGTTCCCGGCGCAACCACCTCGCCTGGCTCGGCGAGCCGGTGGAGCACCGTTCCGTCACGCGGTGCCGTCACCGTGCAGTCAGCCACCTTTTTCTTGAGTGCCGCGACTGCCGCGACCGCCTGCTCGTATGCTGCTCTGG
>Ga0129299_1001566_pt1 | contig 15237 bp, 12 predicted proteins | sample ConPoolayeCmetaG_FD_94477 | JGI IMG/M metagenome (GOLD analysis project Ga0129299, IMG submission 94477) | Hot spring microbial mat communities from California, USA to study Microbial Dark Matter (Phase II) - Cone Pool mat layer C metaG ... | reverse complement strand
ACTCAGGTTATCTACCTCAAAAGGCTCAGCTGCTCAGCCACAAACTCTCTGAACATCGGCCCCAGCTCGGCGTCCCGCAGCGCGAAATAGGCAAACGCCTTCCAATAGGACTCGTAGTTCCCAATGTCGAATCGCCGTTCGCCCTCCGTCATCAACAGGCCGAGCACATGGCCACCCTCTCTGATTAGCAGGCGAATCGCGTCGGTCAATTGCAGCTCTTGCCCGTATCCCGGCTGAATCTTGTCCAGGTAGGAGTAGATGGCGGGCGTGAAGATATAGCGGCCGGCCACCGCGTAGTTCGACGGCGCCTCAGCGGGAGATGGCTTCTCAATGATGTCGGCCAGGCCAAAAGCTCCGCCCTGCTGGGCCACACCCTGCACGTGGGCAATGCCATAGCGGTCTACATGCTTGGGATCAACTTCTTCAAAGGCGATGACGCCGTCGCAGTCCGGGTGTGACTCAAACACCTCGATCATGCGGGCCAGAGCGTGCTTGTTCCCGTTGCCGCTGGTCAAAATCGAGTCCCCCAGCGCGATGACGAAGGGCTCCTCGCCGGTGAAGTTCTGCCCATAGGATACGGCATCTCCCAAGCCGAGCTGCATCGGCTGGCGCGTGTAGTGCACCTGCAGGTTCAAGTCATTGAACAGGACCTGCGCCAGCAGCTCCTCTTTACCGGTCACCCGCAGCCGACGCACCAATTCTTCGTCGTAGTCGAAATGGTCTTCAATGGAGGTCTTTTTCGCGCCGGTTACGAAGAGAATCTGATCCACGTGGCAGGCGGCCATCTCTTCCACAATGTACTGCACAGCGGGCTTACGGCCTACTGGCAGCATTTCCTTGGGCTGGCTCTTGGTCGCCGGCAGCAACCGCGTGCCTACACCTGCTACTGGAATCACCGCCTTACGGATTCGACGATTTGTGGTCATGCGTTATAGCCTTCTATAACAAACTGTTCAAGCAGCGCGTCAGACCCATTCGGTCATTGGTAATACCATTATACCGAACAATTCGCCACATGTCAAGCTGACCAAAAGGAACAATTTCAGATTCGTTTGCCCTGTTTTTAAGCAAACTTTTCTTGACAAATCGCGCAAAAGCTGATATAATTATAACCAGTTGGCAGTTGTGAAAGTTCTGCACATTTGTGCAAGAACGTTTCAATTTCTCCACTTCTTTTGTTATCTCATCGAGAGATTGTCAGCATGGTCAGCGGCTGTGCTGCCAGGATTAAAATTAAAAGTAAACTCCAAATTGATGTTTCCTGTCATCAGTATGTGTGGTTGTCGCCCACAGAGGCGTCAGAGCTCGTCCTTTAGGAAACACTGGGGGTAACAAAGCCGGCCCTGATGGCACCGATGGGACAGTAGAGACGACTCCTGAGGGCATTTGATCAAGTCAGAAGGGGGTGATCAATAGACCAAAAAGAGCAGAACAAGTGAAACCGGTTGATTGTCAGGCTATTGGCGGAGGCAGGATGGCCCCGTCAGTAACCAACCAGTGTACGTGTGACGAAGCATGTGACAGCAAGAAAGGAGCAAGGAAGCATGAAGAAGTGGTTTTCCCTTCTAATCGTGGTGGTGTTGTTGAGCACGGTGATCGGTTCGGCGTCGGCTGCTGAACCGACGATTGATTGGATGAAGTACAAGGGAACAAAGCTAAACCTGATTCTGAACAAGCACCCCTATTCTGAGTCCCTCATCGGCCTCCTGCCCGATTTCGAGAACGCGACCGGCATTAAGGTCAGCTACGAGATCCTGGCGGAAGAAGAGTATTTCGAGAAGCTACGGCTGGAGCTCTCGACCGGCACGGGTCAGTACGACGTTTTCATGACCGGCCCGATGCTGGAATGGGAATACACCGCCGCGGGCTGGCTCGAACCCCTCGATCCGTACATGAACGACCCGGCCAAGACCGATGCCGCGTTCTGGAAAGTTGACGATTTCTATCCCGCTCTGCTGGCCGCCAACCGATGGAACCTGCATGTAGGCGGCGGCATCGGTGAGGGCCACCAGTGGGCCATCCCGGTCATGGTTGAAACCTACGTGATCCCCTATCGCGCCGACCTATTGGAGAAATACAACCTCAAACCGCCCACCACACTGCCCGAAATGAAGGATGTGGCTGTCGCGCTGCGCAAGGGCGAGGGTGGTGAATTCTACGGCGTTGTGACCCGCGGTCTGCGCACAATGGCGACCGTCGCCACCGGTTTCCTCTCCACGATGATGTCTTATGCCGACACCAAGCTGCCGGACTTCGACATCGTAGATGGCAAGCTCAAGTGCGTCATCAACCAACCGCCGTTGGTGGAAGCGACTCAGCTTTGGGTGGACATGATTAAGGAAGCCGGCCCGCCAGGCTGGACTTCCATCACCTGGTATGATGGCAAGGAGCTGTTCGCCTCTGGCCAGTACGGCATGTACCCCGACTGCGACTTCTTCGCCTACAGCTATGAGAACCCCGAAACCTCTCAAGTCGCGGGCAAGGTCGGCTACGTGACTTCGGCCAAGAAGCCGGGCGGCAACCCCGCATCGGCCATCTGGACCTGGGCGTTGGCCATGAGCTCGGTTTCCAAGAACAAGGACGCGGCCTGGTACCTCATCCAGTATTGCACCAGCCCCGAGGCCTTGCTCAAGGGCACGGTTGAATACAACAACCTCAACCCGACCCGCGCCTCGGTGTGGGAGCATCCCGATGTGGTCAAGATGACCGAGAACTGGGGCGGCGGCACCTACCGCGCCTCCGTCGGCGAGAACCTGGCGAACTGGGCGCGTCTCGGCTGGACGCCTGAGCCGGAGATCTGGAACGTGGGCGACCGTTGGGCCGAAGCGCTGCACGAGGTTTGGAGCGGCACCAAGAACGCCCAGCAGGCGCTCGATGACGCAGCGGCCGACATCGAAATGATGCTCGAAAACGCCGGCGTCAAACCGGGCCCGCTGCCTGGCGCGGAGAAATAACCTCTGATTTTAGCAACGGCCTCCTCCTCAGGGGAGGAGGCCGTTGTGTGTGAGCCCCGAATCACGGTTCTAAGTACACCATGTCACGAAAGGGCTCTAATCAACTGTCAGGAGGCACAATGGCACAAACAGACTTGAACGTCGTCACGACTCAGAAACAGCGCCTGAGAAAAACCACTTTCCAGAACATCCAACCCTATCTCTTGTGCGTCCCTTCTTTTGTCGTGCCAGTGTTTATCGTCGGCGCGTTCTTTCTGGGCGTATACTACAGTTTGACAGATTTTGATCTGCGCTACGGCATCCGGAATTATGTTGGGCTGGGCAACTACATTCGCTTGTTCACCGAAGACCGGGCCTTTTGGGGATCGGTGTGGACGACCATCCGCTATGCCCTGGCCTGCCTGATCATCCAGATTCCGCTGGGCCTGGCTGTTTCGTTGGCCCTCGACAAAGTCGGCGCTTTTGGACGAATTGGCCGCAGCCTGATCCTGGCTCCACTGGTTATCCCGCCTGTCGTCGCTGCTCTCATGTGGAAGATCATGATGGGCCCGACGCAAGGTATCCTGAACTACATGCTGATGGGCGTGGGCTTGCCGCCTGTTGACTGGCTGGGCGACGCCACCATGGCGCTCTATTCTCTGGTGATTGTGGACGTGTGGATCTATACCCCGTTCGTCATCCTGGTCATGTCGGCCGGCCTGCAGAGCCTGCCCAAGACGCCTTACGAGGCAGCCGCAGTTGATGGCGCATCGCCTCTCTTCACCTTCTGGAAACTGACGTTGCCCATGATGCGGCCTTTCATTCTCATTGTGCTCATTTTCCGCGCATTGGACGCGTTGCGCATCTTCGACACCATCTACGCCACGACAAAAGGCGGCCCGATGAAAGTGACTACCACCCTGACCATCATGGGATTTGAAAACTCCTTCCGCTGGAGCAAGCTGGGCATGGGCATGGCCTGTATGATCATTGCCTGGTTCCTCTGTTTTGTCGTCTCCAAGCGGCTGGTCAGGTTGATGCCGAAGTAGGCATGTATGAATTTGGGGAGTGTGACAATGAATCCTGCTGAAAGTTATCGCACCGGAATACCGTGGGGCAAAATCCTGTCCCTCATTTTGTTGGTCATTTACCTCGCCTTTGCCCTGATACCTATCTTGTGGATGGTCGGCATGTCGCTGAAAAACCCGCTGGACGTCATGGCCATCCCGCCCAAGGTGATTTTCGAGCCAACGTTAGAGAACTACGCGCGCCTGTTCTTGGGCACGCAATACAGCCAGCGTGAGGTCGCCCGGACTGACTTCCCCCGCGCGTTGCTGAATACGTTCATTATTGCTGGCGGCGCCACATTGCTATCGGTGATAGCCGGCACACTGACCGCATACGCCCTGGCTCGATTGCGTTTCAGCGGGCGCGAAGACATTGCCTTCATCATCTTGACTTTCCGTTTCGCGCCAGAGCTGACGATCATCTTGCCGCTGTATGTGGTTTACCGCACGCTGCATCTCTACAACACTTACATAGGCTTGATTCTGATCTATCAGATGATCTCCCTACCTCTTTTGGTGTGGGTAATCCGCGGCTACTTTGAGGCCATCCCCTACGATAGTGAGCAGGCCGCGCTGGTAGACGGCTATTCGTGGTGGGGGGCGTTCAGGAAAATCTGCCTGCCGCTGGCCGCGCCAGGCATCGCCGCCACCTCGGTAATTGCATTCATCTTCTGCTGGAACAACTTCACCTTCGGCCTGCTGCTCGGCGCACGTGAGACCCAGACCCTGACCGTGGCCACCAGCGGCTTCATCTCTTATGAGCAGGTGCTGTGGGGACAGATGGCAGCCGCGTCGGTGGTGACCATCATCCCGGTGTTGATCTTTGCCTTCCTGGTGCAACGCTGGTTGGTGCGCGGCTTGACCTTCGGCGCAGTCAAAGGATAAAGGAGCGTTTGGGTATATGGCCAAGATAGTACTGAAAGACTTATGGAAAGTCTACGGCGGCGAGGTTGAGGCGGTCAAAGGCATCAACCTCACCATTGAAGATGGAGAGTTCTTCTGTTTTCTCGGGCCGTCGGGCTGTGGCAAAACGTCCACCATGCGCATGATCGCTGGCATCGAAGAAATCAGCGCCGGCCAAATCTACATTGACGATGTGGTGGTCAACAAGCTGCCGCCAGCAAAGCGCGACATCGCCATGGCCTTCGAGACCTACGCCCTTTACCCGCCCCTGACCGTCTGGGAAAACCTGGCTTTTCCCATGCAGGTTCGCGGTATGCCGCGCGATCAGATCGAAAAAGAAGTACAGCGGGTCGCCAGGTTGCTGGACCTGACCGACGTGCTCGACCGCAAACCTGCTCACCTGAGCGGCGGCCAGCAGCAGCGCGTCTCCCTGGGCAGAGCCATCGCCCGTCCGGCCAAAGCCTATCTGTTCGACGAACCGTTGTCGCATGTAGACTCCAAAGCGCGGCTCAGGATGCGGGGCGAGATCAAGCGTCTGCAAGAGACGCTGAAAACGACGTGCATCTACGTGACTCACGACCAACTGGAGGCGCTGGCCCTGGGCGACCGCATCATGGTCATGAACTTTGGCGAAATCCAGCAGGTGGGCACGCCGGAAGAGATTTACAACCAACCGCGCAACCTGTTCGTCGCCGACTTCATCGGTGAGCCGCCGTTCAACTTTTTCGACGGTGTGATTCTCGCCGACGGAGAGCACCTCTCCTTCAAATCCGAAGAGGCGGGTTTCAGCGTGCCCTTGCCCGACCATGTGCGCGAGAAGGTGGCGCACAAGACAGGGCAACCGGTGAAGCTTGGCATCCGTCCCATGTTCATCTCGCCGTCTCTGACCGAGACGCCGGACAGCCACATCCGCGGTTCGGTCTACGTCTTCGAAGACCTGGGCGAAAACGGCGTCCTGACGGCCGAAGTGGATGGCAACCTGGTGCGCGTCATGACCGACCCCTACTTTGCCGGGAAACTAGATGACCCGGTTTGGCTGACGTTGAATACCGACATGGTCCACATTTTCGACCCCGAAAGTGGCCTCAATCTCTTGTTTGCGAGGTAAACGATGGGCGAAGTAGTCTTCAAAAACGTTTGGAAAAGATACGGCCACGTCGAGGCCGTCAAGGACCTCAGTTTCGTGGCGCGCGAAGGAGAATGTCTGGTCATTCTAGGGCCGTCGGGCGCAGGCAAAACCTCAACGCTCAAGATGATCGCCGGCGTCGAAGACATAACCGCTGGCGAGGTCTACATAGACGGGAAATTGGCGAACTATCTCACGCCGCGAGAACGCAACACGGCCATGGTGTTCGAGAGCTACGCTCTCTACCCCCATCTGTCTGTCTACGACAACCTGGCTTTCCCCTTGCGCTCGCCGACATACCGCCTGCCGGAGGATCAAATCCGCGAACGGGTCACCCGCGTCGCCGGCATGTTGGGCATGGGCTCGCTGCTCGACCGCGCGCCCGCGCAGTTGTCACAGGGACAAAAGCAACGCGTTGGACTGGGGCGGGCGCTGGTCCGTGAACCATCGGTTTTCCTGTTCGACGAGCCGCTGTCACATGTAGACGCCAAAATCCGCCACAGGATGCGCATGGAAATCAAGCACATCCAGCAGACCATCAGAACAACGACAATCTATGTGACCCATGACTACATGGAAGCCATGTCCCTGGGCGACCAGGTCATCGTGATCAACGAAGGCGTGTTGCAGCAAATGGGACCGCCCAGGGAAGTCTTTGATCATCCCGCCAGCTTGTTCGTGGCCGACCTCATCGGCGACCCACCGATGAACTTCCTGGACGTTGACCTCGTTGCTCAGAACGGCGACCTGTGGTTCCGCACGTTGGACGGCGCTTGCGAGCTGCCCGTGCCAGCGGAGTTCAAGCCCAAGCTCCAGCAAGGGGACAAGAAACGCTTCCGGATTGGCTTCCGCCCCATGTTCGTCAGTCACTACCTGAGCCAGCCGGAACAGAGCCACATTCAAGGCACGGTTTACGTCTTCGAGCGTTTCGAGACCGGCGGCGTGCTGACCGTAGCGGCCGGCCAAAACCGCATTCTGGCGTCCACCGAACCCAATCTCAAAGTGCAAATTGACCAGCCGGTCTGGCTCAGCCTCGATGTAGACCGTATCCGCGTGTTTGACCCAGAAAGCGGTCTCGCCGTTAAATAGAAAAGGGATAGAGGCGCGGCGCAAGTCGCCTCTATCCGTCACATACAAATCACTCAGCTTAAGGAGACAGTAACAACCGATCATGAAAGCAGCATTGATGTACGGAATCGGCGATTTGCGTGTGGTGGACCTGCCCAGGCCAACGATCACCGACGATGAGATACTGGTTGCCGTCCGCGCCTGCGGCATCTGCCCCACCGACATCCGTAAATATCGCACCGGCAACCACGGTGTGCTCAAGTTGCCCATGAACCTGGGACACGAATTCACGGGCGACGTGGTGGAAGTGGGCGCTAATATCAAACACATCAAGCCAGGGATGCGCATTCTGGGTGACGGGTATGCCGGCTACACCGAGTTGGCGGTCATCACCGCCGAATATGCGCACGGATCTTTTGAACTGCCAGATAATGTGTCATACGAAGACGGGACCTTTGTGGAGCCGCTGGCCGACTGCGTGTACTGCATCGAGAGCACCATAGATGTACACATCGGGGACAAAATCGCTATCATCGGCCAGGGCACCATGGGGCAAATGAAGCTGAAGGTCGCCAAACATCGCGGCCTGAAGGTCATGGCCGTGGATATGCGGGACGACCGCCTGGAGCACTCGAAGAAGTGGGGCGCCGATGTGGTCGTGAAACCGGATGACTTCGTCGAAGCAGCGCGCGAGTGGACCAAGGGACAGGGTCTGGATGCAGTCGTCCTGTCCGTTGGTGCGCCTGCCGCGTTGAATCAGGCCATGCAAGCGGTCAGGGAGCGCGGCTGGATCAGCCTGTTCGGCGGCTTCAAGAACGGCGCAACGGCGACCATTGACCCGAACCTCATCCACTACAAAGAAATTTACATCACCGGCAGTTACTGGGTAGGCATCCCCGGCAAGTACAGCAATCGCAACCTGTGGTATGGCAAGTCCATCGAGCTGATTGCTGAGAAAATCGTGCCGGTAAACGAACTGATTACCCATCGTTTCCCGTTGGATGAGATTGTCAAAGGCTTTGAAGTCATGGAAAGCCTGGAAGGCTTTAAGGTGATCATCAACATTTCGTAAGGGCATTTAGGACCGCGGTTGGCCCATTTTGGGCCAAATTCGCAATCCCAGATCCGAAGCGTATCCTCGTGTTGCCCTTACTGAGGAGGAAGAGTAACGATGTGGAAAGCGATTGTAGAAGGCAAACCTCTAGCCAGATTGTTGCTGTTTCTGGCAATATGTGCCGTGCAGATCATTACCTTGCCGTTGGTGCAGATTGCCCCGGCCTTACATGCGATCATTTTCATCGTGTGCCTGTTGTTCTTCGTCTCGTTCGTGATATGACGGCAGGCGAGCATGGCCGCTAAATACTTGCTGGGCGTCGACGTCGGCACCAGCGGCACAAAAGGGGTCATCACCGATTTCGATGGCCGCGTGCTGGCCTTTCGCTCGGTCGAAACCGAGCTGGACTCCCCACACCCCGGTTGGTTCGAGCACGATGCCGAGCGGGTCTGGTGGGGCAGTTTCTGTTGGACCACCCGCGCACTGATCGAATCCGCCGGCGTCAAACCGGGCGAAATTGCCGCGGTCGGCGTGAGCGCGATTTGTCCCGATATGCTCCCCCTGGATGAGGATGGGCGTCCGCTCCGCCCCGGCATCCTGTACGGCATCGATGGCCGGGCCCAAGACGAAATCGAAGAACTGAATGCTCTGCTTGGCCGCGATTTCATCTTCGAACGGTCGGTCAATGTCCTTTCGGGCCAGTCCATCACACCCAAATACCTGTGGTTCAAACGGCATGAGCCAGAGCTGTGTGCCCGCACACGGAAAATTCACTCAGCGACCGGCTACCTGGTCTATAGACTGACCGGACAGCACGTCGTTGATTTCGGCATCGCTGTATTCTATACGCCCATTTTCGACCCGCGCACGTATCAATGGGATGCTGACATAGCCCGTAGAATGGGCATCGAGCTCGAACTGCTGCCCCGCCCTATGCCGGCCAGTGCCGTGGCCGGCACCGTGACGACGCAAGCCGCCGCCGAGTCGGGCCTGGCGGTTGGTACGCCAGTGATTGTCGGCGCGTGCGATGCCTCGACCGAAGCCTTGGGCGCCGGCGCAGTATCCCCCGGCGACGTGGCGATGACCGTCGGCAGCACGATCAACATGTTCATCCTGACCACCGAGGTCAAGTCTGACCGTGGGCTGGCCTTTCTGCCCTATGTCACACCTGGTGTGTACGCCATCGGGGCCGGCACGGCCACCGGCGCGTCGGTGACGCGCTGGTTCCGCGACAACTTCGGCCATGTCGAGATGGAGACCGAACGATTGCTGGGCCTGAACGCCTATCGGCTGCTCACCGACCAGGCAGCGACCGTGCCGGCGGGCAGCGCTGGTCTGTTGGTGTTGCCTTACTTCGCCGGCGAGCGAACGCCTATCTGGGACCCACGGGCGCGCGGGCTGATCATGGGCCTTACCCTGGCGCACAAACGGGCGCATGTCTATCGCGCCATTCTCGAAGGCACAGCCTACAGCGTGCGCCACAATCTCGACGTGATGAATGGGCTGGGTGTCCGGGTCAAAAGAGTGGTGGCCAGCGGCGGGGGCGCGCGAAATGACCTGTGGATGCAGATCATGAGCGATGTGCTCGGTGTGCCCATCGAAATCACCGCCGCCAACTATGGTTCGCCCTATGGCTGCGCCTACCTGGCCGGCTATGGCGCCGGCGTCTTCCCGGATTTCGACGCTCTGGTCAATCGCTGGGTGCGCATCGCACAGCGCTTCGAGCACAATCCGACGCTGCGCCCCGTTTACGACCGCTATTATGAGGTCTATCGCCGCACCTACGAGCACGTCAAAGGCGAGATGCACGTCCTGGCCCAGTTGTCCTGCGAGACGGACGCCAATCAGTGCGCAAACAGAACGAGCAAGTAGCAACTCAACCACCACATTACGCATTAAGATTAAAGAGGAGGAAATCATCATCAGATGGGTGCTAAAGAAATCAGAATGGCAAGGTTATTAAACCCTGAAACAGGCAGGGCTGTGAATATCCCCGTCGACCACGGCTCGGTGTTGGGCAGTGCGCCGGGCCTGACCGACCCGGTAGCCGTGTTGCAAAAGCTCATTGAGCTGCGCATTGACTCAACACTGCTCAACCCGGGTCTCGCCAAAATCACCGAACATCTGTTTGAGAACAAGATGGCCCCCGGACGTGTGCTGACCTCTGACCTGCCGCTTATGTCCACCATCCCCGGCCAGACAGAGGTGGTCATGGGGCACGAGCCAATCGTCAGCGTGGAAGCCGCTGTCCGGCTCGGTGTGGACTGCATGAAAGTGCTGCTTGTCTGGGGCATTGACCCGGCCATCCAGATGCAGGCGTTGAAATTCATCGCCGAACTGGCCGAAGAGTGCGACCTCTGGGAGATGCCGCTTATGGTCGAGCCGGTGTTCTGGGGGCCGAATATCCCCGCAGCGCGACGGAATGACCCTGAACTCATCGAGCACGGGGCACGTATCGCCCTGGAGGTCGGCGCAGATATTCTCAAAATGAACTACACGGGCGACCTGGCCGGCTTCAAAGACCTGGTACGCCGCGTCAAAGTGCCGGTCATGGTCCTGGGCGGGCCCAAGTCTGAGAGCCTGCGCGATGTCTTCGTCGTCGCCCGCGAATGCATAGACGCCGGCGCGGTCGGCATCGTCTTTGGCCGCAATGTCTGGCAGCATCCCAGAATGGAGGACGTAGTCCGCGCGTTGCAGGACATCGTGCATAAGGGGATGGATGTCGACACGGTCATGAAGAACCGCGGGCTGTAGCCTGACTTGCGAGGAACCAGGTGGCTGAGCGTCGGATCGCTGAGGACTGGGCAGAATTGGCGGAACAAGAGGGTCTGCTGACACTGACTGCTCAGTCTGACCCTGTGCTCGCGGAAGTGTGGGATAATGAGCAGGACGCAGCGTATGACGTCCTCCAGAGGCGACTACGAACAGGCCGACGTTGTCCTGGTCCAATTGGTCTTTAGGGCAAGCTTTGTAGGGCAATCACCAGGCCGCGGCGTTTAGATTGCTTCGCTGCTCTTCGCTGCACTCAGGGCGGCGGCTTGCACGACAGTGGGTGGAGTAGACTGTTGAAAATGGCAAAGCACCTGTATATCGCAGCGGTGATTTTTGTCTTGGCGACAGCCCTCTGGGCCACTTGGACAAAAATCCACGGGGAGAAGGTTCATTGGACGGGAAAACCTTAAGTCTCGAGAGAATATCGGCCATGATCGAAGAGCAATCGCTCACCAAAGAAGAGTTGATGACCTGCCTGCGTCAGCTCATGGAAATTCGCGCTTTTGAGGTCAACATCGCCAACCTGTTGGGCAGGGCCGTGTTGCGCGGCGCATCGCACCTGTACGCCGGGCAAGAGGCAGTCGCCGTCGGCGCGATCAGCGCGCTGCGCGACGACGACCTCATCACCAGCACCCACCGCGGCCACGGCCACGCCCATGCCCACGGCGACCGTGCGGCCAAAACCCCTCAGGAGAAGCAGGAACACTATAACCGCATGATGGCCGAAGTGCTGGGCAAAACCGGCGGCTATTGCAAAGGCAAAGGCGGTTCGATGCACATCGCCGATGTGGCCCACGGCAACCTGGGGGCGACGGGCATCGTCGGCGGCAACATTCCGGTTGCAGTGGGCGCAGGGCTGGCCCAAAAGCTACAGGGCAGCGATCGGGTCGTGTTGTGTTTCTTCGGCGACGGCGCATCCAACACTGGCAATTTCCACGAGTCGCTCAACATGGCCAGCCTGTGGGACCTGCCCGTCGTGTTTGTGGTTGAGAACAACCTGTACGCCATGTCCGTCCCCTGGGCGAAGGCCAGCAAATTGCCCGACATCGCCACCCGCGCCTGTGCCTATGGCATCCCCGGCGAAGTGGTGGACGGCATGGACGTATTGGCCGTAAGGGGCGCAGTGGCAAAGGCGGTTGCTCGTTGCCGACAGGGCAAGGGGCCATCGCTCATCGAAGCCAAAACCTATCGCTGGTACGGCCATTCCCACTCCGACCCGCGCATGTATCGCACGCGCGAAGAAGAGGCCGAATGGAAACAGCGCGACCCAATCGAGACACTGCGACGCAACATGGAGAGTCTCAACTGGCTATCACAAGCCGAGTTCGAGGCGCTGGATGAGGCGGTCAGGGCCAAGCTGGCCGCAGCGATGGCTTACAGCGAAGCCTCGCCGGAGCCCACGCCCGACGAGCTGTACACCGATGTCTACGCCCCGCTGAAACATTCCACCGCCGACGTCGAGGCCGAACGCGAGCTGCGCGAAAAGGTGCGCCGCACGCCCAATTTGAGAACCATCTCCTATGCCGAGGCCCTGCAGGAAGCCATGCGCGAGGAGATGCTGCGAGACGAGCGCGTGTTCATCATGGGCGAAGACGTCGGACTGTACGGCGGCGCGTATGGCGCGACCCGTGGCCTGTGGCAGGAATTCGGCGAATGGCGGGTCATTGACACGCCCATCTCCGAAGCGACCATCGCCGGCGCAGCGGTGGGCGCGGCCATGTGCGGCATGAGACCAATTGCTGAAATCATGTATGTTGATTTCACGCCGCTGGCGATGGATCAGATAGCCAACCAGGGGGCCAAGAACCGCTACATGTTCGGCGGCAAAACCACTGTCCCTATGGTCGTCCGCACCGAAGGCGGCGCGGGGCGGGCCATCGCCGCGCACCATTCACAGAGCCTCGAAGCGCTATGGACTCACTTCCCCGGCGTATACGTGGTCATGCCGGCCACACCTTACGACGCCAAGGGCCTGCTCAAAACGGCGATCCGCGATGACAACCCGGTGATGTTCATCGAACACAAGATGCTCTACAAAGAGAAAGGCCCTGTACCAGAGGAAGAATACCTCATCCCACTGGGCGTAGCCGATGTCAAGCGCGCCGGCCGCGATGTGACCCTGGTGACCTATTCGCGGATGGTGCTGCGCGCCCTCGAAGCGGCGGAGATTCTGGCTCAAGAGGGCATCGAAGTGGAGGTGATTGACCTGCGCACGCTTAAGCCATTGGACGTCGAGACCATCATCGCCTCGGTGCAGAAAACCGGCCGGTTCGTGGGCGTGACTGAAGCATACGAAAACACCAGTTTCATCAACGAGGTCATGGCTCAGGTCAATGACCTGGCGTTCGACTGGCTGGACGCGCCCATGATCCGCGTGGCGGCGGCTAACGTGCCCGTGCCGCGCGCCGAAGTACTGGAGGACCTGGCCATCCCCAACGTCACGCGCATCGTCGAAGCATGCAGGAAGGCGGTGAGCTGATGGCTGAGGAGTTCTTCATCCCCAAACTGGGACAGACGGTTGAAGAAGTGACCATCATCCGCTGGCTGGTCGAGGACGGTGCGCCGGTCAAGCAGGGACAGGAGATCGTCGAGGTGCAGACCGATAAGGCCATCTTCCCCGTCGAGGCCAACGCCAGCGGTTACCTGCACATCGGTCCGTACAAAGAGGGCGATGTTGTGCCGGTACTGTCCGTCGTTGCCATTATTGGCGATCCGGAAGACAGGTTTGCGATGCAAACCAGGCCTTCAGATGCAGCGGAGGAGCAACGGACCGTGATCGCGGCTACAGCAACGCCGACATCGCCATCAGTTGCCGCCCAGCCACCAGCAGGCGGCAAGGTGTTTGCTTCGCCGCGCGCCCGCAAGCTGGCCCAGGAAAAAGGCGTTGATGTGTCGTTGATCCGGCCAACTGGCTGGGGTGGCGTGCGCGTCCGCGAGCAGGACGTGCTTGACTATCTGGCTCACGCGCCGCGCATCAGCCCGGTAGCGCAGAAGATGGCCGAAGAATTGGGCGTTGACCTGACCACGGTGGCCGGCACCGGCCCCGGCGGACGCATTACCAAAGAAGACGTCTGGCGGGCCAGCCGTCCCGCGCCCGGCCCACTGCCCGAAGTGGAGGTGCTGGAACGTGCGCCGCTGACCGGCATCCGCCGCATCATTGCCGACCGTATGACCATGAGCGTCCACTCAGCCGCGCACGTGACCCTGGTCACTGAGGCCGACGCCACAGAGCTCGTCGCGCTGCGTGAGCGGGCCAAGGCGCAATTGGCAGAGTCCTGGGGCTTCGCGCCCGGCTACAACGACTTTCTGCTGAAAATCGCGGCGGTTGCGCTGCGTGAGTTCCCCTTCATGAACGTCCGCTTGAACGGCGAGACGGTCGAGTACCTGGCCGCGGTCAACATCGGCCTGGCCGTAGACACTGAGCAGGGGCTGCTGGTGCCGGTGGTTCGTGAGGTGGACCGCAAGAGCGTGCGCCAGGTCGGCGCTGAGTTGCGCGAGGTTATCGAACGCGTGCGCCAGGGACGCGCTCGCCCCGACGACCTGAGCGGCGGGACATTCACCATCACCAATCTGGGCATGTACCGCATTGACGCCTTTACGCCGATCATCAATTTGCCGGAAGCGGCCATACTGGGTGTGGGACGCATCTTGCCCAAAGCTGTGGTGGTAGGCCGCGAGCGCCAGGTGATCGTCCGTGATATGGTGACGCTCAGCTTGAGCTTCGATCATCGTCTGACGGACGGTGCGCCAGCAGCGCGTTTCTTGCAGTACATCGCCACATTGATCGAAGAGCCGATGCTGTGGATGCTGGGCTAGAGAGGAGAGACAGCATGAGCCGCATCTATGTGGGCACGTGCAGTTGGTCGGAGCATACCGATTTCTATCCGCCGGGCCTGCCATCAAACCAGCAGCTCAGTTTCTACGCCCGACACTTCCCCATCGTGGAGATTGACTCCACTTTCTACACCATGATGCCACCACGGAACTTCGAACTGTGGGCGCGGCGCACTCCGCCCGGCTTCGTCTTTGACGTGAAACCCTATCGCCAACTCACCTGGCACGACCGAGAGTCGCCCCCGGATGATGAGGTCACTCGTCAATTCAGGGAATCGCTCGAGCCATTACGTCAGGCGGGGAAACTCGGTGCCATTAGCTTCCAGTTTCCACCATGGTTTGTGTATCGTCAGGAGAACATGGACTACATCCGCCGCTGCCGCGAACAATTCCCCGACGACCGACTGAGCGTGGAGTTAACTCCACGCTCAGTCGGTCGTCGGGGAATTGTTCGCGGCAGCGGCGGATGTAGTCCATGTT
>Ga0129299_1001565_pt1 | contig 15247 bp, 17 predicted proteins | sample ConPoolayeCmetaG_FD_94477 | JGI IMG/M metagenome (GOLD analysis project Ga0129299, IMG submission 94477) | Hot spring microbial mat communities from California, USA to study Microbial Dark Matter (Phase II) - Cone Pool mat layer C metaG ... | reverse complement strand
GGCCCGTATAATATATTAAGTTTCTAAATCCGAAACATAAAACCCTAAACAAATACAAAGCTACATCCTCTAAATTGTAAATCCAAATTTCTAGTTTCTTGCAGTCAAATTATATCATAAATTATTCAAAAAATCGAGAGTTTTTTGAGCTATGTTTTAGACTTTTTTGGAAATCTTCTTAATGAAATTATCAATCCAATAATAAGCCTCTGCTAAAAGCAGAGGCTTAGCCTTTTGTTTATTTTAGCGCTTTTAGCAGAGGTTTGGCCTTTACCCTGAAGTTGGATAAGGCCGTAATATCTTAACTTTTAGGTTTTTGGGAATCCGACTTCGAAGGGTAAAAGACCGGAAGTTCGATTCAAAATCCATATTTTTAAAAACCTTAATTGGTGGTAAAATTAAAGAAGGTTATGGATAAAGAAAAGAAACATAGGGAAATCACCGATCAATTTAAGGAGCTGGTTCAAATTTTTTCAAAGGTCCCGGAAAAACCCAGTGGGCCGACTATTCATTTAGAAACAACGATCACCAGCGCCGCTGCCTGGTATGAAAAACTGCGCAACGTTATTGATTTTCAAGACGAGCACCTGCTTGCCAAAAATGCCATTGCCCGAATTTTAAGGCGCCATCTCCTTCTTGGCAACCCTCAGTCAAAAGTTGTTGCCGAGCGGCTGGTCTATGAACTAATCTGGGCGAAATATTTGGAAAACGATAAAGTCGAAATTTCTAAAATCGACGAGATCGGAATCCTAATTGACCGCTATCGCGATTTTTTGGCTAAAGTAAGTTCAAAAGCGTTTCGGCGCGATCAAATTTTTGGTTTTGTGCTGAATTTGCTGGCATGCGAAATTGAAGAAGAGCTTTTCCCGCATTATAGAGAAGAGGCTTTGGTAAAATTTACCAAAAAAATCTTTTTAAAGCTCATTGGCTCAGAGGAGCCGGCCCAAGCCTATTTTCCGAAACACACTCGGCTGGAAATTGCAATCAGAAGAAGTTTGCTTAAGGCCGATGATTCACAATTAACTTTTAGACTTTTTAGAGCGCATACTGCTCAATGGGGCGGGACGAGCGGAAAATTTGATGCCATAATCCGCGATTTTGATAAAGTTTATCAGGACATAAAGTTCCAGCTTTCGGGATCCCGGGATCAAAAACTAGCTCGTTATGTCAAACGGCATATCCCGCCATTCAAGATTTTAAGCGATCTGCTTTTTGAAAACCCCAAAGTTTTTCTTCTGTCGCCCGAAGAGGTTTGGAAAATCGAAAATGCCATTATTGATATGTGTAAGAGAAATTATCGCAATCTCAGTGCTCGAATTTTGCGGGGGACAATCAGGGCAATCCTTTTTGTGCTTTTTACAAAAATTATTTTGGTTTTTGTTCTAGAGGTGCCATTTGAGATGATTATGGAGGGGAAAGTTAATTCTCTGGCGATGATGATCAATACTTTGCTCCCGCCGACAATCATGCTGGCAGCGGGATTTGGGATTAAAGTTCCGGGGCCGACAAACACAAAAAAGATGACCAGTCAGGTGAGTAGTATTATTTTTGAGAATCAGCTTTCAGCGCGGCCATTTGAACTTGAGCCAAAGCAGCCGAAATTCTTTTACATTTTTGATCTTATATTTACGCTTATTTCATTGGCGATTTTAGGCGGAGTGGTTTGGTTGCTTTTAAGAATCCACTTTAATATTTTAAGCATTGCTCTTTTCTTCTTTTTTGTTAGCATTATTAGCTTTTTGGCTTTTCGGATTCGGTCTTCGGTCAGGGAGGTGGAGGTTGAGCGAACAAGAGAAGGATTTATTTTGGGCTTTTTGCAGTTTTTGTTTTTGCCATTTATTCAGATGGGTTACTGGTTTTCCAATAAATTAAGCAAATACAATGTTATTCTTTTCGTATTTGATTTTATCATCGAATCGCCATTTAAGGTTTTGATTGGGATCGCCGAATCTTGGGTGGCTTTCGTGAAGGAAAAAAAGGAAGAGATAGAATAATTAGAAAGAGAATAAGAATTTTTTTCTGGTTTAGACTTGTTTTGATTTCGGGAGAGTTTTGGTTATAAAAGAAAAAGCCCCGCGCTCGTTCGCGAGCGCGGGGCTTTGATCATTATCCTTTGTTGGTTTTTAGGCGAGGTCTAGGATTTATAAACCGGGATTTCGTCGCCGAGGCCTTTGAAGATCATTTCAGAAATAAGTTTTGTCATAACCTGGTTTTTAACCAGCAGATAAGTTTTTTGGTCATCCAAAATCCGGCCGTCTTGGATAGCAGAATAGAGCCGGGCGCTAAGTTTTGTCGCGTCACCGATTGTTGTGTGGCTAGATCGTTTCGCAGCCAAACTCACCGGTTGCCAATTCTCCTGTGGCAATGCTGATGCCGATAGAATTGGTATCTCCCAGACCCGCTGCTTTTCAAGGAGGTTTTTGGGTTTCCTGCCTTGTCAGCGCGGTTTTTACTGCCAGCAAGGCGTGATCAGGTTGATCGAGCGGGGCGTTAAGGTTGCCATTACTTTATCGCCGATGAATTTGTCCAATGTTCCGTCGAAGCGAAATACTGTTTCGGTCATCGCGGTGAAATATTCGTTAACAAACCAACCAGGATTATTAGATCAGTTTTTTGGAGAGAGCAGTTGAGCTTTTTATAGTAACTATTATTCGCCGCGGATCAATAATGACCGTATCACGAACCTTGAGGATTTTATCCATGACTTTTTCTCAGATCGAAAGGCTTAAAGCCGCGCGTTAGCACCATATTATTTTCCATTTTTCAGCGATTCAAAAATCGCCGGATCCATCTTGCCGGCAATCGTCCGAAGCAACTCTTCGTCATCTCTGGAAAACTTTTCTTTATCGATTTTATTGATAGCGCCGAAGATGCCGATGATGTTGTCTTTCAAGATTAAGGGAAGACAAATAAGCGATTTTACTTTTCCTTCGCTACCGCTGCTCCAGTTTACGAGGCTGCCAGTTTCAAGCGCCGCTTCGGATTGATTGGCAATAAGTCCGAGCAGAGAAGAGCTTTTATTTAGCGGATGATTAGTGATTGCTTTCAGTTCGAGGCTTTTTTTCCGCGTATAAAGCATTAGGAAGCAAAGCTCGGCAGAAATAATTTCTGTGGTTATTTTTATCACCCTTTCGAGTATTTTCTCAAAGGGAAAACGTTTGTCGCGGATCTGATCGATTCCAGCAATGGCGGTGATCACTTTTTCTTTCTGCCGAAGCCGGTGGTGTTCGTTGTTTTGAATAATTGCTGAACCAATTTGATTCCCTGCCGTTTTCAGTAGGGCAAGGCTAGATTTATCAAAAGGAGAAGTTTTGGCAATCAAAATCGCTCCCAGTCTTTTGCCATCAAGAAAAATCCCGATGGCAATGGCAGAAAAGCCGTCAGAAGCAAGGGTAAAACCATCGTTTTTCTCCTTTGTCTGGCGATCAAGTTCTGAAAAGCAGAGTTTGTTGATTTCCGAGATCTTATCTTCCTCTCCCGGGATTTGCGCCGCGGCACTAATCTCAAGCTTACCTGTTTCCTCCGAAAGGAGGTAAATAGCGCAGAGTTTAGCTTCAAAAGCGGCTCTCAAAACTCCGGCAATCGAAGAAAGCATTAATTCGGGCTCCATCACTTCATCACGGATGGCATTAATTGCCTGAATGATGGCGATTTTTCTTTCTGCAAAATCAGGATCAGGTTTTTCTGTGAGAGTTTTGGATTTTCGCATCACATCCATTTCATCAGCCCCCTTTTTAATTGTTAAGGATGCGCGAATTTTTCCGGTAGTTTATTATAGCTTGAACGCAAAAGGCAGTCAATTTAAAAAATAATTCCCGGCTAAAGAATTGGCCGGGAATCGGCGGCAATTTTATTTAATGATTTCTGGGCCGAATGGCAAGGGAAGAAGTTCTGAGACCTTGGCTACGATGACATTCTTTAGGTCGGAACTTGCCATAATAATCTCGGTGTTAATCCCTGAAAGATTGGCAAATTTTGCAATCAACTGTCGGCAGTCGCCGCAAACAGGAATTACGTCTTTTCCCTCTGAGGATTTTTGGGTTTTTTTAGATATCCGGTGTTTCCCAATCACGGCGATGCCTAAAAATCCTCGGTGACCTTTGGCCACGGCACTCGCGATTGCAGCCTGTTCCGCGTGGATGTTTGGGCTGAAAGTTGCAGTTTCGACATTGGTGCCTACAAAGATTTTTCCGTCGTTTGTTTCTATCGCGGCACCAACTAGAAAATTAGAGTAAGGGCAGTGGGCGTTTTTTAATACAATGAGCGCTGCGGAAACTAGGTTTTGCTGGTTTTTACTTAATTGCTTGATGCTGGAGAAAGTCTTCATAGTCGTCCCCTTTCTTTCAGAAGGTGTTTGATTTCTGGACGAAGCTGGGTCCAAACACTTTCTGATCTCGCCTTAAGCGATTCCCCGGCAACGCTCTTGAAGTCAATCTGGTGGAGTTCGAGAAAGGCCCTGATTTGACGATCAGTTTGCTTGATTTGCTCCAGCATTTGCCAACTTCTTACTCGATCAATTGTGGCCTTGTATATGGGCGGGACATAAAAAACCAGATTGTAGGTAGGCAGGGATGAGATTGCAAGCTTCCAGGCATCACCAAGTAGAAATTCATATCGGCGAAGCTTTAGCCGGGACCTGGGCCTTGAGAGAAGGGCATAGATATAGGCAAGAAATGCAGCAGAGTCGCAGACAACTATATCGCAATAGTGTTTAAGCGATTCTGCTTCCATTTGATTCTTGCTGATAATGATTTGGTCGCCAATATCAGAAGGATGACCACAGTTTTCGATATAAAACCGGGCGTACTCAAGGACTGGTTCGCAGATCAGCCCCTTTGCTTTCAGGATCGCGGCAGTTTGGGACGCAATAGCAGTTTTACCGGATCCTGCTGCACCAACAAAACAAATTTTAAAGGGCACATTTATCACTCCCTCCCTAATATAAATTCCAAAAAAATATATCAAATTACAAATAACAAGTAAATTTTAAATTTGGAATCCCAATGCTTAAAAAGTTTGGCGCTTGACGTTTGAAATTTATCTTAATGTTGGGCCGGTTTGCTGAGTGATAATTAAAATCAAAAGCGAAACCGCGGTTATTATAGCGACCCAAACCCACATCGACAATCCTTTTTTAGTTTCCAGATACTCGATGTCTTTTTCAATTTCTTCAAGAATGCCTTCCTCTTCTTTTTTGTTTTCTTTAGCTGATTCGTAAGTCATAGATTCCTTCCACAATATGATAAGATTTATTGCAATTTGGGCAGACAATTTCATTAGGATAGATAGTTAAAGGAAAAATTGAGCAATTGGGGCAACAAAGAAGGTCTTGGAGCGTTGGCGCCGGGATTGCAACATTTTTTGCGACCGGCTTTTGGGAGCGGACAAAAATACTCGGTCCAAGTTTTGGATAGGCAAATATTTTTTGGAGAGAAGATTCAAGCATTTTCATAATTCTGACGCCAAGCAATTTTTTAAAAATCCGATGACGAAGATTGGAAACCGAAAGCCATCTTTGTTTTTCAAAACCAATTTTTTTAAGCAGTCTTCGGATAAACTCCGGATGGAAATTATAAAACAAATCGCCGCGCATTTCCGGCTCGAATGAAAAAGGATTTAGGCTCGAAGCGCCGAAGATGCCTCTGAAGATTTCCAAAAGATGCCTTTTATTGGAAAACTCTAGAATCAGGGCTCCATCTGGAGAAAGAATTCTAAAAACTTCCGATAAAACATCTTCCGGCTCTTCTAAATGATGAAGGACCCTAACCATCATAACGGCATCGAGCGCTTCATTTTTAAATGGGAGATGGTAGGCGTTTAGAGCGACAAAATGTATTTGCGATCCCAAGGTTTGATTGCCAAGTCTTATCTGGGCTTTTTTGAGATTTTCGAGCGAATAGTCAGCAATAATGACATTAAGGAATCTGTTGACATAAAGATCGGCAAGCCGGCCATAACCTGCGCCAAGATCTAGAAACCAATTGCCGGAGTCCGGAATCATTCTGGAGATCGCCAGGCGTTCGGCTAAATCTTCATAGGCTCGATTAATTGCTTGATCGGTCCAATATTTTTCATATTTATATCCGGCTTTATCGTAATCAGCAATGCGATGTTCCGTTTTCATAAACTTGTTTATTATTTTTTCATATCTATTATCCCGGCGGCAGCATTTATCCATAATTCTGGTGAAAGCGTCATCTAAATTTATTCCCTTGGAATTGGCAAGACAGCAGATGGTAAAAATTATATCCCCGATTTCGTCTTCAATCTCTTTAACATCCTCGCCGTCTTTCTTTTTCTTTGGGCCATAGCGATCATTGATTTCCCGTGCCAGTTCGCCGATTTCTTCAATAAGCCGGGTTAAAATTTCATAAGGGGCTCAGTACTGAACCTTAAATTGCTCGGTCCACTGGTTGACTTGTTTTTGAATATCTTGGAGCGACATATGGGCTTGTTTCTCCTTTCAAAAAATTGTAAGATTAAGCTGTCACTAGTTTCATTATAGCAGGTTTAGCTTTAGTTTATCAAAGGAGGTTTTGTAAAAAGTCGCATTCTTTTAATTTTAGTAGTAATTTTAACATCTTTCGTCATCGGAGGCTATTTTTATCCCTTAATGCCAGAAAGAATGGCCTCGCACTGGAATGTTCATGATCAAGTGGATGCTTACTTGGCAAAATTTTGGGGACTTTTTCTAATGCCCCTAATATCAATTGTTTCTTTCTTATTATTTCTTTTAATCCCTAAGATCGATCCTTTAAAGAAAAACATCGAAAAGTTTAGAAAGTATTATGATTATTTTATTTTAATCATCATTCTTTTTCTGTTTTATCTTTATCTTTTGATGCTTGCCTGGAATCTAGGAGCAAGATTCGCTATGGGCAAGTTTCTAATTCCGGCGCTTGCGGCTTTGATTTATTATGCAGGCATTCTTATATCCAATGCAAAGCCAAATTGGTTTATCGGCATTCGGACACCTTGGACTCTAAGCAGCAAGTCGGTTTGGGAAAAGACGCATCGGTTTGGAGGAAAGCTTTTTAGGGCAGCGGCAATTATAAATTTGGCAGGGATGATTTTTTACAATCTTGCCTTTTGGATTACGATCGTTTCTGTGGCTTTTACCGCTTTAATCCTGCTAGTTTATTCTTGCTTTGAATATCAAAAAGAAAAAAGCAAGAAGGCTTAAATGTTTTTATGCTTTAGGAGGCTGGATGGGGCGAGGCGAAGATAAGAAAAAAAATTCGGAAGAAAAGTTTAGAAGGGTTTTGGTTCAGAAGGATCCTTGGGTTGTCGAAAAAGCTAGCAAAGTTCGATCGGAGGAAGATGGGGAGGAAGAGGAGCAGAAGGAGGGAGAAAAAGACATTATGAAGGGAAAGACGCGGAGAGAAGCAGAAGAAGTTGCCAAAGAGCTTTACAAAAAGTCTCTCAAGGAACAGGCGGAAAAAGGAATGCAGCAAAAAATTCAAGAGTTAATCGGGGACAAGAATTAGATCAAATAAACACAAGAATGTTAAAAAATATAATCCGCCCCTCCTTTTCGGAGGCTGGCATCCCGGATTTTCGGGATAGAGGAGGTAAAGATGCAGCAGAATATTAATATTAAAGTCGGTGATGAGGAACTAAAGGGTCGTTATGCAAACTTGATGCAAGTTTCGCACAGCCGAGAAGAGTTTTGCCTAGATTTCTTTTTGGTCCATCCGCCAGTCGGACAATTGATCGCAAGAGTTATTACCAGTCCCGGGCATGCAAAAAGAATTTTGGCGGCGCTAGCAGATAATATCAAAAAATATGAGATAGGTTTTGGGAAAATTGAGGAGGCTGAGGAGCCAAAGGGGAAGATGGAAATAAAATGGAAGGGGAAAGGAGAAGGGGATCGTGGCTTGTAAAAGATAAGCCTAATCCCGCAGTAGATCAGCAAGACTCGTTTTTGAGATAATCTGCGGCGTTATTTCGCCAATTAGCCACGTTGTTTGCGGTGCGGGATTTGAGCGAATAAAATAAATCCTTGCTAAAAACAAGGATTTATTTTTTGTGATTCCGCCTGTGCCGTTGTTGCGATTATGAATCGAACCTGCTCGAGCTAGGTGGGTATCTTCTTCCTGCGGCCACGGCCGAAGGAAATCCAGATTCCCATATGAAAGAGATTGTAGGGTCGATTTATAAAGCAATTTAACGTACACCGCAGAATCACACCAATATTATACATCAAAAAAAGGATGTCAACAATATGTCGTATTAAGGCTAAGCCTCTGCGGAATGCAGAGGCTTAGCCTCTCACCAGAGACCATAAGGAAAGCTTCTTGCAAGATAAAGAAGGCCGTGGATTGGCGGGGTAATAATCGACTGAAGAATTGGAATGTTGGTTAAGATTTCAAAAAAGATCACTCCTAAAAGAAGGAATGGCCCAGCGATTTCCAATGTTTCCACTGCCTCTCGCCAATTTAATGGGGTGATGGCATGAAGGATCCGCGAACCGTCGAGCGGAGGAATAGGGATGAGATTAAAAACCAAGAGGACCAAGTTAATTTCCGTGATTATATTGGTAATACTTAAGAAGGCGCCTTGGGTGGGGTCAAGATGGTTTGCGACAGCGACGCGATAAGGAATTGCAAAAATCAGAGCAACCAAGAAATTTGAAAGCGGACCGGCCAGAGCCACTTTAGCTTCATTCCTTCTGGTTCGGAGCATAAAAGTATTTATTGGGACCGGTTTGCCCCAGCCAAATCCGGCAAGCAGCAAAAGCAGGGTCCCGAGGGGATCAAGATGGGCGAGCGGATTAAGCGTTAGCCTTCCGGAAAATCGGGCAGTGGGATCGCCAAGTCGATAGGCTATCCAGGCGTGAGCGAACTCATGAACAGAAATCGCTATGATTATTCCCAAAAGAAATCCGACAATAATTATTGGGGGATAAGAAAGAATCATTTTTCTCCTTGAAAAAATTTTTTAAAAACATTATAATATCAAAGTAGCTAGTTTTAGTATATACGAGTTAATTTTTATTGACAATAAAGGGAGTGAATATGGCAAGAAGATGTCAAATTTGCGGCAAGGGATCTAAAAGGGGGCATAATGTAAGTCATTCGCACCGGAAAACCAAAAAGGTGAATTTTCCGAACTTACAAAACAAAAGATTAAAAGGCAAAAAAGTCAAAGTTTGCACTAAGTGCGTTAAGGCTTTGGCTAGAATTTAGTTTTTATCGGATTATTTTTAAAAACTATAAAAATACCGCGAGAGACAAAAGCGGTATTTTTGTTATTCTGCCGATTGTGATTTTGCGAGGATTTTTTTAAGGCAGTCTTCGCAGTAAACTGGTTCTGGGTCGGGTGGGAAGGTGGTTGCGCTTTTCTTGCCGCAGGAAGCGCAGGCAATCTCAAAGGTTTTCCCAGTCCGTCTTGATTTACGGCAATCAGAGCATCTTTTTGGAACTTCTTTAAAACCCTTTTTATAAAAAAAACTTTGTTCCTCCGCGGTCCAGATAAAATCGCGGCCGCAACTTTGGCAATTCAGGTTTTTGTCTTCAAATTTTGTTGTCATCTTTTCTCCCTTCCGAATTATAGCATTTTTAAACAAGCTTAGCTAGTGGTGTTCTGGCAGACATTTTGGCGACACTTTTGATCTCTCCGCGCGCTGCTTCCCGCCTACGCGGTGGGCAAAATCTCCGCCGCGTAGGCGAAGTTTAAGTTTGCCCGGGGATTTTGCCTGGTCGAGATTTTTTGTTAGAATTAATATGATATGAAAAATAATTGGCCGATTGTCGGCCACGAAGATATTATCGATTTTTTTCAAGAGGCGGTCAAAAACGGCAAACTCTCCCATGCTTATCTGTTTTTCGGTCCGGAAGGGTTGGGGAAATTTAGATTTGCAAAAATTCTTGCGAAGAATTTAATTTGTCCAAATACCAAAGACATTTTTTGCGGCGAGTGCGGCGCCTGCAAGAAATTTGAAAATTTAAATCATCCAGATGTTTTTATCCTAGACGCCAAAGAGCAGGGCGGAATTAGCAATATCAAAGATTTAATAAAAAGAGTTCAGCTTGTTCCACTGGAAGCAAAAATCAAGATTGCTATTATTGATAATGCTGATAATCTGACTTTGGAGGCGGCAAACGCGCTTTTAAAAACCCTGGAAGAGCCGCCTTCAAAAACTATGATTATTTTAATAGCTGAAGATTCGGGCTTGTTGCCAGAGACGATTCGTTCGCGATGTCAACCCATTAATTTTAAAAATATTTCAGATGACATTTTGAAAAAATTTGCAAAGAGTTGCGGTGTAAATAATGGAGAAATTGATTATGTTGTTTCCAGGGCTTTGGGTCGTCCGGGCTTGATTGAAAAAAATAAATTTGAGCAAGATAAAGACCTCGGACTATGTCTGGATTTAATTGGGGCAGATGTTTTTGATCGTTTTTCCCTCGCAAACAAAATTGAGGTCGAGATTGCGCTTCCAAAGCTTTTGATAATTTATAGAGATTTATTGATGTGTAAAATCGGAACTGAAGAGAGAGTGATTAATAAAAAGGATATCTCCAAATTAAGGCAGTTGTCTGGAGGATACAGCGTCACTTCTCTTTTAAAAATAATTAGAAAAATCATAGAGTCTGAGGAACTTCTAAAGAAGAATGTTAGTAAAAAACTTTTATTCGAAAATCTACTTCTTGCGTTTTAAAGGAGAATATGAAAAAAGTTGTTGGTGTTAAATTTTTGACAGGAAATAAAGTTTATTATTTCGATCCGGAGCGGTTTGAGCTCAAGATCGGAGATTGGGTTATCGTGAAGACGAGCCTAGGACCGGAAATTGGCCGGGTAGTTTTGTTTAAAGAGATTGACTCGGGGGGGTTTGCGAAAGAACTAAGTTCAATTGTTCGCTTGGCGAGCGATGAAGATAAAAAAAGAATTTTGGATTTTGAAAATGAAAAGGCAGAGATATTAAAGATCTGCAAGGATAGGATTAAAAAACATCAGCTCCCAATGCATTTGATTGATGCTTATCCGGGACTAGAGGGTGAAAAAATTATTTTTATTTTTTCATCGGAATCAAGGGTTGATTTCCGCGAACTAGTTCGGGATCTGGCGAGGGTTTTTAAAAAACAAGTTATTCTTCGCCAGATAGGGCCAAGAGATGAAGCACGTTTTATTGGAGGATTTGGACGCTGTGGTCGGGAGCTTTGTTGCAGTAAATTTTTGAGCAATTTGGAAAGCGTGACTATGGATATGGCTAAGATTCAGCGAATGGATACCAAGGGGAGCTCGAAAATTTCTGGTTTGTGCGGAAAACTTATGTGTTGCTTGGCTTACGAGCTCGAGCAGTATAAAGAACTGTCCAAAAAATTGCCTCCAATTGGCCAAAAGATCAAACTAAAGGAAGGAATTGGCGAGGTGGTTGATCAGAATGTCCTAAAGCAGACAATTTTATTAGAACTTGAAGATAGTAGGGCAAGGATAGAAGTGCCTATTTCTTCCTTGCCAAAATAGAGAATTAATTATATAATAAGATCTAGTCGAAGAATAATTAATTAATAAATATCAGAGGGATCTAATTTAGGGGGGATTAATTTTTTTATGTATTTCGCTATTGTAATAATCGTATCAGTGATAATCATTTTTGTTATTTTGGCAAGAAGATTGCCAAAGATGAGCAACCAAAAAGAGGGGACAATCGAGGCGGCTAAAAAAAATGGGAGCGAGGGCGCTCAGTTGAAGAAAGAAGAGGCAGAAGAGATTGGAAAAACGGTGGGGGCTCAGGAAATATTGGAGGGAGATAATGGATCTTTGGAAAAGGAAGATATTTTTTCAAAAGCCGACCAATTCTTTGAGCAGAGAGATTTAGTAAAAGCAGAAGAAGAGCTGCTGGAGATTATAAAGAAGGATCCTAAAAATCCAAAAGCTTATAATAAACTCGGTATTATCTATTTAGAAACTGGCGATTTCGATGATGCCGAACAAGCCTTTATTAAGGCGCTTGAGTTTGATCCGGGAAATGATTATGTTTATAATAATTTGGGCTTGGCATTATATAATCGTGGTAAATATAAAGAGGCTATCGAGGCCTATAATCGCTCAATTAATCTAGGCGAGCCAATTGCTCATCGCTATATAAATTTGGGACTGGCTTTCTCAGCCCTAAGAGATCTTAAAAAGGCAGAAGAAGCTTACAGAAAGGCTTTAGCGATTGACCCCGAAAATTCTGATTACCAGAAACTTTTGCTAGAAATCCGAAGCAGAATATAGGATTACTTTCTGCTGGAAGAAGTATTTATTTTTTGTTTTGCCGGGATAGCTCAGCGGTAGAGCAACTGTTTTGTAAACAGTAGGTCGTGGGTTCAAATCCCTCTCCCGGCTGGAAAGAAAATTTTTAATTTTTAATTTACAATTTTTAATTAAGATACTTCTTTATGGTTTTGACCAAGATTACCGGAGAGCAAATTTATTGTTCAATTAACTTGGAGAATTGTCATAGCATTATCTAAAATTTTTGGTTTTCGTTGAAAATTGAGTATTGTAAATTGAAAATTAATTTTGGTGGGGTGGCGGAGTGGACAATCGCACCAGACTGTAAATCTGGCGCCTTCGGGCTTCGTAGGTTCGAATCCTACCCCCACCATGAAGTCTTAGGCGCTCGGGATAATTTTAAATTTTCTTTGCCGAGGTAGCTCAGTCGGTAGAGCAACTCCATGGTAAGGAGTAGGTCGTCGGTTCGATTCCGATCCTCGGCTTTAAGCGATTGACGAAAGGAGTATTAATGGCTAAGAAAAAAGGTATAAGACAGCTCGTGACTCTTGAATGCAGTGAATGTCATAATAGAAACTACACAACACAGAAGAATAAACAAAACACCCCAGAGCGGCTGGAGCTTAAAAAGTTTTGCAAGAATTGCCGAAAACATACGCTCCATAAAGAAACAAAATAAAAAGTTTAATGGCGGGAGTTTGATTTAGTGGGTAAAATTCCGGTTTTCTCCCGATATAAGGTCGGATTCTGATTTTCTTGCATTTTATTTTTTTATTTAGCGTTTCGGGCGAAACCGATGCCCAATCTGAGCTTGGGGGAATTAGGTAAGTGGTATACCGTCGGTCTCCAAAACCGAAGTCGGGGGTTCGATTCCCTCATTCCCCGTATTGAAAACGGACAAACCCCTTTCGTTCCCGCGTGGCGTCAGGGGATAAGAACCGAAAGGTTATGAAGATAGGAACTACATTTTGCGCGCGATACGCTGAGAATTTTGGACTTGACGCCAAAGAGACTTTTGGCAGAATTTTAGCTTTGGGGCTTGCGCCAATCAGGATTGGTATTTATTGGGATCAGGTGGAAATTGAGCCCAGTGTTTTTGATTTTTCCAATTTTGACTGGATTATCAAAATGGCAGAGAGTAAAAATGTCTCTTTGATTTTGACATTGGGGGCAAAGGCGCCGCGTTGGCCGGAATTTTATGCTCCAAAATTTTTGATAAAGAAATTTAATTTTAGATATAAAGAAAGAATTTCCAATAGGGACTTTCAGAAACACCTTTTTGTTTTTATTCGAAGAGCCATAGAAAGATATAAAGATTATAAAAATATCAGATGGTGGCAGATAGAAAATGAGCCCTTTGATCTTTTTGGCCCCCAGAAATGGAATTTTAGTTTTGATTTTATTGAAGAAGAAATTAAATTTGTGCGATCTTTGAGCAAAAAACCGATTATTTTAAATACCGCCGGGGTATTGCCGTATCATCCGCTAATTCAAAAAATTTTGGGTTACGATTTAAGAAAAGCTAATTGTGAAAAATTAGCCGATATCGTGGGATTTGATATTTACCCAAAAATTACCAAGAAAATTTTAGGTCAGCCTTTATTGCTTAAGGCGAAAAGATCTAATTGGGAAGATCTTGCAAAATGGAAAGAGAAAGCAGAAGCGCTTGGCAAAAAAACCTGGGTGGTGGAACTTCAAGCCGAACCATGGGAAGTGGCGCCTATGAATTTACATGATCCCTATGCCAATCCATCTTGTAGCCCCAAAGATATCGAAAAATATTTGGGTAAGCTTGAGAAAATTGGTTTTAATACCGTGTTATTCTGGGGCGCCGAGTTTTGGTTTGCCTGCGCAAAGCAAGGCAATAGAGAATGGCTGGAGGGGATTTGCGCTATTTTGAAAGATTTTAAATGTAATATGTTATAGTCGGCTTGGTGGAAAAATACACTTATTTTTTTACTCTTCTACTATATAGTAGAAGAGTAAAACGAGAGGATGTTGACTGAAATTTATAAATTTGGAATGAAAAATTATTTTTGTTTAAAAATTAATTTATAGCCGCCTTTTCCATGTTTGAGCTTCATGTTTACTCTATTAATTGTGGTTGGAGTTACATGAAGTTCTTTTCTAATTTCTTCGTAGGTTTTTCCTTGTGAGAGCAATTCGGCAATACCAAGACGGCGTATTACTTCCTTTAACTCTTTGACTGTGAGGATATCCGCTAAAAATTTTTTGAATCCTTCTTTTGTTTTAAGCTGAGCAAAAACATCCACGAGCTTTTTAGCATATTTGATATCCCAGTCAAAATCCAGATAATGCTTTTTCCCCATAAACCTTCCTTTTTAAATTTTAAATTTTTCAAATTCTATATAAATTTTATATTTTGATTTTTGCATATCGCTTTACTACTATATAGTAGTATACTATTGTATTATCGTGTAGTAAAGCAAAATAGAGAAAAGATGGGAGGGGGAGGAAGAAGCGGGGTGTTTGGAATAGAGAGGGTGTTTGGAGGTGGGCGGGTTTTTGTATTGATAAGATTTTAGGGCGGGTGTTTTGAAAAATAGATTTACCCTTGCCATGGGGATAAAAAGAATCTATAATTTAACCAGTGAGTAACACGACCAGTGGGTAATACGATTGGATAACACGGTTTCATTGTTAAATTTGGAGGAGATTTTAAAGGAGGCCAAGTAAGGGTCTTGGTTTTTTGTTGCTTTGACATTACATAATTTTTATATTTATTTATGATTAATTATTTATGTTTGTAATTTGTGATAAACGGAGGTTTTTTTATGGATATTAAGAAACCTAAAAATTTAGAGGTTGGTTCTAAAGGATCGGTAAAGAAGGTTTTAGCCAAAATGCTGAGGGAGACAAAAGAGATTCAAATTTTGAAATTGACAATTTTGGCGGCAATCGCAGTTTTGTTGCTTTCTTTAGTTGGTGCTTCAGTATTGGGAATCGCAGCTTATGATTCGGGGAGAATCAGTGTGGAGGGACGGGCAGAGGTTGCGCAGGC
>Ga0129299_1001564_pt1 | contig 15253 bp, 13 predicted proteins | sample ConPoolayeCmetaG_FD_94477 | JGI IMG/M metagenome (GOLD analysis project Ga0129299, IMG submission 94477) | Hot spring microbial mat communities from California, USA to study Microbial Dark Matter (Phase II) - Cone Pool mat layer C metaG ... | reverse complement strand
GGACAAGGGGACAAGGGGACAAGGAGACAAGGAGACAAGGAGACAAGGAGACAAGGAGAGTATCGCCAACCTGCAAACTTGCAAACTTGCATCCCTGCATCCTTGCTCTTCCTGTCCGTTTTTGCCGTTTACGCTGCCACGGCGGCACCGGGGACGCTCTTTGGCGACCCGTCCGAGTACCAGTTCATCCCGGCGATTCTGGGCATCGCTCATCCGCCAGGTTATGCCTTTTACACCCTGCTGGCCCGCCTCTGGCAGATGATTTTCCCGCTGGGCACGGTGGTCTGGCGCACCAACCTGCTGGCAGGAGCGGTGGGGGCATGGGCCGTCACGGCGGTCTATCTCATCGTGCTCGATCTCCAGGACGGCGCGCAGGCGGGAGCAGCCCGCATCCTGCCGCCGCTCTTTGCCGCCCTGAGCCTGGCTGCCGCGCCCGATTTCTGGCAGCACGCCATCCACGCCAACGCCCACATCGTCAGCGCCGCGCTGACGGTCACCCACCTCTGGCTGCTGCTGCGCTGGCAGCGCAGCGGGCGCGACCGCTGGCTGGCCGCCTTTGCCGTCGCCCTCGGCCTGGCCGCCACCCACCATCCCATCACGCTGATGGGCGTGCCGGCTTACGCCCTCTTCGTCCTGCTGGTGCGGCCGCGCCTCCTGCGCCCGACACGCACCTGGCTGCTGCTGGCGGGGGGTCTGTTGCTGGGCCTGACGCCGCTGCTCTACTACCCCCTGCGCAGCCCCAGCGCGCCCTTCGGCCCCACCGACATGCGCACCTGGGCGGGCTTTGTCGGCCACGTCACCGCCCAGGGATTGCGCGTCAACCTCTTCCACTTTGGCCTGGCCGACCAGGCGGACCGGGCGCGCGTCTTTTGGTCGCTCTTGCAACTTCAATTCCTGCTGCCGGTCATCCTGCTCATCCCCGTTGGCCTCATCAGCCTGGCGCGGCGCGTTCCCAAGACGGCGCTGCTGCTGAGCCTCTTCATTTTCACCCACCTCCTCTTTACGCTCAATACCGTCCAGGATGTCATGGCCTACCTGCTCAGCCCCTTCGCCGCCCTGGCAATCCTGGCGGGGAGCGGCGCGCAGGCGCTGACAGGCCTGCCCTGGCCCCCTGCCGTTCGCCGCCGCGCCCCCCTGCTCCTCGTCGCCCTGCTCCTCCCCTGGCCCTTTCTCCAGGCCGCCCTCGACCTCTGGCGGGGCATCTCGCTGCGCGATTTTACCGCCGCTGAGGAGTGGGTGGCCGCCGTGCATTGCCGCTTCGACGGCAAGGGCGAGGGCGCGGTGCTGCTCTCCGACTGGGAGCACCTGACCCCGCTGTGGGTGCATGCCTATACCGAAGGCGAGCCGCTTGCCGCTGAAGACGTGACCCCCGTCTATGTCTCCACCGCCAGCCCGTGGGTGCCGTCGGCCTGGGCGCACATCGAGCAGGGGCCGCTCTACCTGCCCGACTATCGGCCGGCGCTGCGCGACGAGGGCTTTCGCCTGCTGCCGACGGGCGATTTCTATCGCGTCGTCGCTCCCCCCGTCACCGACGCCACGCCCAGCCGCCCGCTCGACGTCTGGGCCGATGGCCGCGTCCACCTGCTGGGCTATGACCTGCCGCAGACGACCGTCCGCGCGGGCGAGCCGCTCGTTCTGGTGCTCTACCAGACGGCGGAGACGCCGCTGGCAGAGATCTGGATGCCCTTTGCCCGCCTGGGCCCCTTCGAGGCCCGCTGGACCACCGACAGCCGCCTGCTCACGCCGCAGTGGCTGGCGGGGGAGGTGGTCGTCGAGCGCTATGAGATTCCCGTGCCGTTCGCCATGCCGCCGGGCGACTATCCGCTGCGCCTGGGCTATGCCGACCTGAGCGGCGGGCGGCTGGAGTTGGACCTGGGCGGGACGAGCGAGGTCGAGCTGGCGACCGTCACCGTCCTGCCGCCGCTGCGCGTCCCCTCGCCGCGGACGCTGGAGCGCGCGCTGGCCAATTTCGACAACCAGGTGGCGCTGATGGGGGCGCAGGCGCGCGCTGGCTGGCAGACGCGGCGCGCGCCATGGGATGAGCCGCTCGCCGTCCGCCCCGGCCAGACCCTCCATCTCACCCTCACCTGGCGGGCGCTGGCTTCCCCCAGCCAGAGCCTCACCGTTTTCATCCATCTGATGGACGGGGCGGGCCGCGTGGTGGTCGGGCACGACTATACCCCTCTCGGCGGCGCGGCCCCCACCTATCTGTGGTTCCCCAAGTGGTTGCCAGGGCAGACCTACAGCGACCCCTACCGCCTACAGGTGCCGCATGACCTGCCGCCGGGCGACTATTGGCTGGAAGTGGGGCTGTACGGGATGACTTCCCTTCGGCGCGTTCCTGTGGTAGACTGGGGCAACCTGGCCGGCGACCGGGTCATCCTGGGGCCGCTGCGGGTGGAGAGCGATGAGGGAGGGAATGAGTAGATGGATGTCGTTGAACTGATCTGGATCATCGCCGTGACGCTGCTGACGCTGCTCAACATCATCTGGCAGTTCGACCTGCAGATGCGCCAGCGGCGCTTGCAGGAGCGCTACGAGCGGGCTTTTCAGATGGGAGAGGGCGGCAGTCCGGCGGCGGTGGCGGCGGTGAAAGAGTACGTCGACCGCGTCCAGGGGCGGGTCGAGGGCCTGGAGTCGCTGGCGCGCCAGATCGAGGCCACGCTGGGCCATTCCGTCCAGGGCGTCGGCATGGTGCGTTTCCGCGCCTACCAGGACACGGGCGGCGACCAGAGCTTTGCCCTGGCCCTGGTCGATGGCAGCGGCAACGGCGTGGTCATCTCCAGCCTGCACGGGCGGGAGGACACCCACGTCTATGGCAAGCCGCTGGCCGCCTGGACTTCGGCCTACAGCCTCAGCGGCGAGGAGATGCAGGCGATCGAGCAGGCGCGGGCGATGGTGCAGGGCAGTTGACAAAAGCGCTGCGCCGGGTTATGATGTCCAGGCTTACAGGGCAGGCTTGAAAGCCCGCCCCATAAAAAGGCAGCTTCAAGGAGGAGCCATGTTCAGCAGAGAAAAGAAAGTCGAAGGCCCTGTGCCGGCAGCGCCGGTCAGCGTCCCTGCGGCGCGCATCGAGACCGTGATTGGGCCGAACGCCCATTTTCGCGGCGACATTGTCTCCGAAGGCGGCATCCGCATCGATGGTATCTTTGAGGGCAACATCGAGACCGCCGGCAACCTGGTCATCGGCGAGTCGGCCAAAGTCATTGCCGAGATCAAGGCCAACAATATCTCGATTTCGGGCGCGGTCAAGGGCAACGTGAGCGGCAACCGCGTCGAGATTCTCGAGACCGGGCGCGTGTGGGGTGACCTGACGGTCACCTCGCTGCTGCTCAACGAGGGGGCCTATCTGCGAGGGCACACCAACATGCATGCCGACATCGAGCCGCCGCAGTTGGAGCCGCCCAAGAACCGGCCCGCCCCGCCTCTTGAGGAGGCTGGCCCTGTCGATGCGGGTCAGATTGTCGATGTCAGTCCCCTGCCGCCGCGCCAATACGGCGATTAGAGCTGTGCAGATGTCCACGCCGCCCGCGTGGGGGCGGCGTTTTGCTCAAGATTGGTCATTGCTCGCCCTCCCGCAGGTTAGAAAGTGGCCGGCGAGAGGGCGAGCAGCTCATTCCTGCGCACCCCAATGCGCAGATTGCGTCCAAACCTGCGGGAGGGCAGGCCATTACGTCCAGGAATCTGACCGGGGTTCTCAGTGAGGGTCTGTCGCCGCGTTGGCAGCGCTACCTGGTCGGCGCTGGTGCACTGGAGCCCGGCGATGACGGCCTCTCTTTTGTCCTCTCGGACGCTGTTTCCCGTTCCTACTCCGACGCCCAGATCGACGACTATCAGGGCCTGCCACGGCGGTGTTTCCCCTGGCGGCCGCCGCTGCGCCTGACCGTGCGCGCTTGCTTTTCTCACCCCGCCGGTCAGCTCAAGGGGACGGCTGGCTTTGGTTTTTGGAACGACCCCTTTATGATGACCGGGGCGCGGCTGCCGACGCTGCCCAGGGCAGTCTGGTTCTTTTACGCCTCCCCTCCTTCCGACATGAAACTCGACCTGGCGACGCCAGGCTGCGGCTGGAAGGCCGCCACGGTCGACGCGCTGCGCCCTGCTGTCTTTGCGCTGGCTCCCCTGGCGCCGCTCGCGGTGGCGCTGATGAACCTGCCGCCCCTCTACTGCCGTCTCTGGCCGCCCCTGCAGCGGGCGCTGCGCGTCGGCGAGGCGCTCCTGCCGGTCGAGATGACCGACTGGCATACCTACACGCTGGAATGGCGCGAGGGGGCGACCCGCTTTTTCGTCGACGGGCAGGCGGTGCTGTCTGACGCCCCTTCGCCCGGCGGGCCGCTGGGCTTTGTGATGTGGATCGACAACCAGATGATGGTCGCCACGCCACAGGGCCGCTTCCGCTGGGGCCTGTTGGACGCGCCGGGCCGCCAGTGGATGAAAGTGAGCCACATCGAGATTGCGGGTGTTCGTAGCAGTGGACATGCCCCTTCGGGGCACCGTAAAGCATGAAAATAGGCCGCTGTCTATTTTCAGAACGCCTTGCCATATATTGAAGAGCAGGTGAAACGGGGTCGAAGGGGGGTGCTCCCTGGCGGAGGTCCAGCCGAGACGTTGGGCGAGCATGTCGCGCCGGGGACCAAAGTCGATCAGGCGGAGCACGAAAAAGTCGGAGAAATGCTCCTATTTGGCCCTGTTGTTGAGGTCCTCGTAGCCGCCATAGACGTAAGATGAGCGATACAATTTCTTGGGCGAGGGCGGGAGGTCGGCAGGGACAGGCCATAACAAGGGCAGGCGAGCGCGCAGGGCGGCGAAACTGCACCGGGTGACGAAATCGCTATCGTGGGCGCGGGTCTGGGCAGGGCTGAGGGTGGGATTACGCATGGCGACCTTCTCCGCCGCGTCTCCTGCTCGGCCTGTTCGTAGATGGCAGCTCACCCAGCCCTTGTTGGCGCACGATAGCCTGGACAAGCCCGTCGTGGCGTGCCATCGGCTGGTTGAGACTTTCAATTTGTGATGAACAGCGCACACAGGGCACCTCCTGCATGTTGAGATGCCCTATTGTAACAGCGCGAATTCGTTAAGCTTTACTTGAACTGGGGGTTGATGTGGACGACTTTCTGCTTCGAACCCTCCAGCGCCGCAATATTTTGCTCAAGCAGCAAAGGTGGGGTATAATATCACTGAGCCACAGTCACCTGGAGCTACGGCCAACGAAGGAATAAACGATGAATCAGCCAGCTTTGCCAGGGCAGCAAGAGATTGCCGCGCTGCGTGAAGAGATAGCCGCCATCGACCGCCTCCTCACGGAACGGCGGCTGGGACGCGGTCCTTCTCTCGAAGAAGCGCTGCCCTCTCGCCTGCAGGCGCTGCGCCAGACGCTGACTCAGCTCGAGCGCGCGCTGACCGCGCAGGCGGACGAGCGCCGGCAGATGGCCGCCCTGATCGACGTCGCCCGCGCCGTCAACTCCTCGCTCGATCTCTCCAAAGTGCTCAACCGCGTGATGGACGAGATCATCCGCCTCACCGGCGCCGAACGGGCCTTTCTGATGCTTGTCGATCCGGAAAGCGGCGAACTCAAGTTCCGCGCCGCGCGCAACATGGACCGCGAGACGATCGACGACTCGGCCTTTGAGATCAGCCGCAGCGTGGTCTACCAGGTCGCCCGCGACGGTGAGCCGATCGTCACCACCAACGCCCAGCTCGACCCGCGCTTTATGGCCCAGGAGAGCATCATCAGCTACAACCTGCGCTCGATCCTCTGCGTCCCCCTGCGCGTGCGCGAGCGCATCACCGGCGTCGTCTATGCCGACAGCCGCATCCACACCGGCCTCTTTGGCGACCGCGACCGCGACCTGCTGGCGGCCTTTGCCGACCAGGCCGCCATCGCCATCGAGAACGCTCGCCTCTTCGAAAGCGTCATGGCCGCCAAGCAGTTGATGGACAACATCTTTGCCTCTATCGCCAGCGGCGTCCTAACCACCGACGTGGCTGACCAGATCACCCTGATCAACCGCGCCGCCGAGTCGATCCTGGGCATCTGCGCCGCCGAATGCGAAGGCCGCCCCTACGCCAACGCCATCCCCGCCCTCTGCCCTGTCCTGCAGCCGCTGATGGAGCAGGTGCGCCAGGAGGACCGCCCCATCGTAGCCCACGAGGTCGAAACCGAGTTGCCCGCGCGGGGCCAGGTCAACCTCACCCTCAGCCTGGCGCCGCTCAAGGACATCGAGCAGCAATGGCTGGGCACGGCGCTGGTGATGGAAGACCTGACGGAGCGGCGACGCCTGGAGGCGCGCGAGCGCTTTATCCGCGAGACGTTCCAGCGCTATGTCTCTCCGGCCGTCGTCCAGCGCCTGCTGGAAGACCCCACCCAGCTCAAACTGGGCGGGCACCGCCAGATGATCACGATCTTTTTCGCCGACATCCGCGGCTTTACGACCTTTAGCGAGCACCGCGACCCGGTCAGCCTGGTCGAGGTGCTCAACCACTACCTCTCCATCGGCGCCGAAGCGGTGCTGGCCGAGGAGGGCACGCTGGACAAGTTCATGGGCGACGCGGTCATGGCCATCTTCAACGCGCCGTTGCAGCAGCCGGATCACACCCTGCGCGCGGTGCGGGCCGCGCTGCGCATGCGCGCCATGATCGAGGCCCACCACCAGCGCATCCCTCCCAGCGAACATCTGGCCTACGGCGCCGGCATCGCCCTGGGCGAGGCCGTCGTCGGCAACATCGGCACCGCCCAGCAGTTGAACTATACCGCCATCGGCGCCAGCGTCAATCTGGCCAAACGGTTGCAGGAAAACGCCGCCGCTGGCCAAATCCTGCTCCACGAAGAGGCCTATCGCCAGGTCCAGGACCTGGTCGTTGCCCGGCCCCTCCCGCCGATCACGGTCAAAGGCTTTCACACGCCGATTCAAGTCTATGAGTTGCTCGGCCTGAACGGAGCCGACATCTGACCCTCTCGTATGTCCGATTGGCTCATCAGCATCCTGCGTATCCTCTACGCGGCGATCACCCTCTGGCTGTCGCTCTACGGCCTGCACAGTTGGGTGCTGCTCTGTCTGTACTGGCGCAACCGTCGCCGCGCGCGACCGCTCCCCTCCGTCGCACCGGAAAAGCTGCCCGTCGTCACCATACAACTGCCCATTTACAACGAGCAGCATGTCGTCGGGCGGCTGATCGACGCGGCGGCAGGGGTGGACTATCCACGCGACCGCCTGCAAATCCAGGTGCTGGATGACTCGAACGACGAGACGACCGCGCTGGCCGAAAGCCGCGCCGCCTTCCACCGCGCGCGAGGGATCGACATCGCCGTGCTGCGGCGGCCTGACCGCAAAGGCTTCAAGGCCGGCGCGCTGACCTGGGGGTTGCAGCAGGCGCGCGGCGAATTCATCGTCATCTTTGACGCCGACTTTGTGCCGCCGCCCCATTTCCTGCGGCGCACGCTGCCTTACTTTCTGGATCAGCCAGATCTGGCCATGATCCAGACCCGCTGGGCCCACCTCAACGCCGATTATTCACTCCTCACGCGCGTCCAGGCGATGGCCCTGGATGGCCATTTTGCCGTCGAACAGACGGCGCGCAACCGCGCCGGCCTGCTGATGCACTTTAACGGCACAGCAGGGGTATGGCGACGCGCAGCGATCGAGTCCAGCGGCGGCTGGCAGAGCGATACGGTGTGCGAGGACCTGGACCTGAGCTATCGGGCGCAGTTGGCCGGCTGGCGCTGCCTCTACCTGCCCGACGTGGAAGGTCCGGCGGAGCTGCCGCCGCAGATGCTGGCCTTCAAGCAGCAGCAGGCGCGCTGGACGCAGGGCTCGATCCAGTGCCTGCGCAAGCTGGGGCCGCAGGTAGTCCGCAGCCCGCGCCTCAACCCGCTGCAAAAGCTGATGGCATTGCTCCACCTCAGCGCCTACCTGGGCCACCCGCTGCTGGTGCTGCTGCTGGCCATCACCGTGCCGCTCTTGCTGGCGTCCCAGGCCACCCAGAACGCCTTGAACTTGCTGGGCATCCTCTCTTTCGGCCCCATCCTGGTCTATGTGATCGCTCAGTGGGCGCTCTATCCCCACTGGAAACGGCGGCTGCTGGCTCTGCCGCTGCTGGTGTTGGTGGGAACAGGCATCGCCTGGAACAACGCGCTGGCTTCCTGGGAGGGAATGAAGCATTGGGGAGGCGAGTTTGTGCGCACGCCCAAGTTCCACCTCGAGGGGAAGGAGGGAGGATGGAGGCACAGCCGCTACCGTCTGGTGCGCGATCAGGCCACGCTGGGCGAGGTGCTGTGGAGCCTCTATGCCCTGGCCGGCGCCGCCCTGGCGGGGGTCAGGGGAAACTGGAACGCGGTGCCCTTTCTGCTGCTCTACGCCGCTGCCTTTGGGCTGGTCGCGGCGATGAGCCTGGATGAGGGACTCTCCAGGGGCGGCCGCTCCGCTGAGGCCCTCTCCCTCAGCCGCAAAAGTCGACGAGGTCGGCTTCCCATCTGACGAGAAGAGCCGTGAAAATCGCAACGTTCAACGCCAATTCGATCCGCAGCCGTCTGGATCAGGTGCTGGGATGGCTGGCGCGGGAGGCGCCGGACGTGCTGGCCCTGCAAGAGACCAAAGTTCAGGATCAGGACTTTCCGGCGGCGGCGTTTCAGGAAGCGGGCTACCACGTCGTCTTTCGCGGTCAGAAAGCCCATGCCGGGGTGGCCATCGCCAGCCGCAAAGCGCCGCAGCAGGTGGCCTTTGGTCTGGACGACGACGGCCCGCCGGACGAAGCCCGCCTGGTGCGCGCTGTCATCGACGGCATCCCGCTGGTCAACACCTACGTCCCGCAGGGCCGCGCGCCCGACTCGGAGCATTTTGCGTACAAGCTGGCCTGGCTGGCGCGACTGCGCGCCTTTTTCGAGCGCCACTATGCGCCGGACGAGCCGCTGGTCTGGCTGGGCGATTTCAACATCGCCCCCGAACCGATCGACGTACACGACCCCAAAGGGCTGCTGGGCCACGTCGCTTTTCACCCCGACGCCTGGGCGGCGCTGGAACGGCTGCGCCAGTGGGGCTTTGTCGATCTCCTGCGCGCGCTCCATCCAGGCGAAGCAGGCCTCTACACCTACTACGACTATCGCGTGCGCGACGCGGTGGAGCGGGGGATCGGCTGGCGGGTCGACCACATCTGGGCCACTGCGCCGCTGGCCCGGCGCTGCACCAGCGTATGGATCGATGTCGCGGCGCGCAAGGCGGAACGCCCCTCCGACCACACCTTCCTGGTAGCCGAGTTTGCACTTTTGGGGTAGAATAGGAGCTGTGTTGCCATAGAGAGGGAGGGAGAAGATGGGGGAAGAAAACCGCGTCGACACGTGTGACACGGTGGTCGTTGGCGCAGGCATCGTGGGCGCCGCCGTCGCCTCCCGCCTGGCCGGGGAGGGTGTGCAGGTCGCCGTGCTGGACGCGCAGGGCGCAGCGGGCGGAGCGACGGGGCGCAGCGCCGGCATGGTCATCACCGGCCTTCCCGGTCATTACCAGTGGGCCGTGGAAACTTTTGGCCGGGAGCGGGCGCGCGCGCTGTGGGCGCTCACCGTCGAGGGCAGGGACCGCCTGGTGGACGCGGCGATGCGGCTGGGGGTGCCGCTCCAGCAGCCCGGCAGTCTGGCCGTCGCCGTGACGGAGGAAGAGAGCCGCGTGCTGGAGACCTCCGCCGACCTGCTGCGCGAAGATGGCTTTGACGCCTGGTTCGGCTATGCCGACACGCTGGGGCGGGGCTTTGTGGGCATGCTGCGCCAGCGGGGCGACGCCGTCGTCAACGCCGCCGCGTTGACCCAGGCCCTGCTCGATTCGGCCCCCGTCATGTTCCACCCCAATACCGAGGTCCTCGATCTGGAAACGGAAGGGCCCTTCGTCCGCGTCTGGGCGCAGGGGCGCACCGTCCGCTGCAAGACGGTCATCCTGACCGTGGGCGGCTATGCGCCGCTGCTCGACCCCTTCTTTGGCCGCCTCATCTCTATTGGCCGCGCCCGCCTGGTCGCCACGGCGCCGCTGCCCGCTCAACCCCTGCCCATGCCCTGCTACGCCGACTATGGCTACGAATACGCCTGCCCGCTGCCCGATAACCGCCTGCTGTTGGGTGCGTGGCGGCGGCCTCGCCGCAGCGACGCGGCCGGCCTCGATTCCTCTCCCCGCGACGGGCTGGCCCGCTTCGTCGAGCGCTACTTTGCCGACGTGCAGGGACACGTCGTCGAACACCGCTCGGGGAGCATGGGCCTCACCCCGGATGGCATCCCCATCATCGGACGGCTGCCCGAACTGCCTCAGGCCTTTTTTGCCGTAGGCCTGGGCGTATGGGGGCTGAACTGGGCCTTTGTCGTCGCCGAGGCGCTGGTCAAATGGCTGCTCGAAGGCGACGATCCGGGCATTTTCGCCGCCGCGCGGCTGGTCTAGCGATGCCGCTGAACAACGTTGACTATTCTCCCACTCCATTGTAAAATATCCCCCGTTTGAGTCTATGATAGGAGGAAGCCAGGGTATGTCACCTCGAAAAAGACAGTTACCGGAAATCCCCCCTGATCTTGTCGGCACTGTTCACGTCACCCCCATCGACCAGATCTACAACTGGGCGCGCAAACGCTCCCTCTGGCCCATCTTTTTTGGCTTGGCCTGCTGCGCCATCGAGATGATCGCCACGGCGGCCGGGCGTTTCGACCTCTCGCGCTTTGGCATGGAGATTATGCGCGCCAGCCCGCGCCAGGCCGACCTGATGATGATCACCGGCACGGTGACCAAAAAGATGGCCCCGCAGGTCGTGCGCATCTACAACCAGATGGCCGAGCCCAAGTACGTCCTGGCGATGGGCGCCTGCGCCATCTCCGGCGGCCCCTTCAAAGAGGGCTACAACGTGGTCTCTGGCGTCGACAAGCTCATCCCCGTCGATGTCTACATCCCCGGCTGTCCGCCGCGGCCTGAGGCGCTGCTCCACGGCATCCTCAGCATCCACGCCCGTATGGAACGGGAGCACATCCCTGACCTGCGCTGGTATCGCAAGGGCGAAGTCAGCGAGGGCATCCCCGTGCCGGAATTGGGGCCCGACCTGGTCGATTGGCGGCTGGCCGACAAGATCGAAGCCCTCCAACAACAAACGGCAGAGTGAGGCAGAGCCATGGCAGAAATCATCTCCGAGAACGAACTGCTGGCCCAACTGAAGGAACGCTTCCCCGGCGCGGTCGAAGCAGCGCCGGCGCCGCAGCAGGGCCTGATCGTCGCCGCTGACCGCCTGCTCGAGGTTGCTCAGGCCCTGCGCGACGAGATGGGCTACACCTACCTCTCCAGCGTCACCGGCGTCGACTACCCACAGGCGACAAACGGCCTGGGTCCCCGCTTCGAGGCGGTCTATCACTTTTTCCGCCGCAGCGGCGGCCCCCTCACCGTCCACGTCCATGCCGACCACGACAACCCGGTTATCCCTTCCATCACCCCGCTCTTCCCCTCGGCCAATTTCCAGGAGCGCGAGGCGTGGGACCTGATGGGCATCCGTTTCGAGGGGCACCCCGACCTGCGCCGCATCCTGCTCTGGGAAGGCTTCGACGGCCACCCGCTGCGCAAGGACTGGAAAGAGGTCTATTACGAGCAGGATCAAAAGCCCTTTGACAGTCGCTATCCTGCCGGCGAGCCGGTGCGCGCCGAGGAGCGCGTCCCGCTGGGCAACAACCTGCGCTATCCGCCCGGCTGGTCACCCAGCGACTGGCGACCCCTGGCCGATGTGTGGGGCTATGGTCCTCACGACGAGGTCGCCGGGCAAAAGAACCCCCGCCATCCCGCCGATCGCATGGTGCTCAACATGGGCCCGCACCATCCCAGCACCCACGGCGTCCTGCGCCTGCTGGTGACGCTGGACGGCGAGACGATCCAAAAGATCGAGCCGTCGGTCGGCTTTCTGCACCGCTGCCACGACAAGATCGGCGAGCGCAATATCTGGATTGCCAACATTCCCTACACCGACCGCCTCGACTATATCTGCTCGATGACCAACAATCTGGCCTATGTCGTGGCGGTGGAAAAGCTGCTTGGCGTGCAGGTGCCGGAGCGGGCCGAGTACATCCGCGTCATCATGTCCGAGTTCACCCGCTGGATGAACCACGCCATCTCGATCGGCTTTATGGGCAACGACCTGGGCATCTACTTTACCGCCGTCCTCTACGCGCTGGAAGAGCGCGAGCTGATCCTGGACCTCTTCGAGATGACCTCCGGCAGCCGCATGATGTGCAACTATATGCGCTTTGGCGGTGTCGCCCACGACATTCCCGAGGCGGGCGTCACCCTGGCCCGCCAACTGGTCAGCGAGCGGCTGCCGCGCTTTATGGACAAGCTGGAAAAGTATCTCACCCACAACGAGATCTTTCGCGCCAGGACGGAGGGCGTGGGCGTGTTGCCCGCCGACAAGGCCATCGCCTACGGCTGCACCGGCCCCCTGCTGCGCGGTTCTGGCGTCCCTTACGACATCCGCCGCGCCGAGCCGTACTCGATCTATGACCGCTTCGATTTCGACGTGATCAGCTACCCCGAAGGCGACGTCTATGCCCGCTACAAAGTGCGCCTGGGCGAGATGTACGAGAGCCTCAAGATCCTCCGCCAGGCGCTCGACCAGTTGCCGGAAGGGCCGATCATGGACGGCAAGAAGCGGCACAACATCAAGGTCCCGGCGGGCGAGGCCTATGGCCGCATCGAGGCGCCCAAGGGCGAGCTGGGCTTTTACCTGGTCTCGGACGGAGGGCCCAACCCCTACCGCTACCACGTCCGCTCGCCATCCTTTGTCAACCTGCAGACGATGAACGAGATGTGTCGCGGACATCTGATCGCCGATACCGTGATCATCCTGGCCAGCATCGACATCACGCTGGGGGAGGTAGACCGCTAATGCACGCCAGTCTCCACGTCCTCAAATCGTTCGGAGTGACCGTTGGCCGCTTTATCGAGAGCTATGTCGACGACCTGAAATGGATCCTCAAGGGCGGCTTTCACATGCGCTACTCGCCCGCGGCGCTGCCTGTGCGCCAGAGCGTCAAGGCGCGGGGTGTCTTTGTGGTGCAGTATCCGCAGGAACGGCTGCCGCTGCCAGAGCGCTTCCGCGGCTTTCCCTTCCTGGTCGAAGGGCGCTGCACCGCCTGCGGCACCTGCGCCCGCGTCTGCCCGCCCCAGTGCATCTGGATCAAGCGCGCCGAAGACCCCGAAACGGGCAAATCGCTGCGCCGGCCCGAGTCCTTTTTCATCGACCTGGGCATCTGCATGAACTGTGGCTTTTGCGCCGAGTTCTGCCCCTTCGACGCGATCAAGATGGGCCACGAGATCGAGATCGCCAGTTTCAAAGGCGGCAATGACTTTTTGTGGGACCTGCAGCGGCTGACTCGCCCGCTCTCCTACCACGCCCAAATTCACCCCACGGCTTACGCCGAGGAGGAGCGGGAAAGGGCCAGCAAGAAAAAGGAAGAGTAAGCGCGTGCCATTCGACGATCCCTTGCCTGACGACGAAAAGGGAGTGCACAGGGGCGCTGTAAGCGCCCCTGTCCATACGGCAGGGCCAGCCGCTGCGGATCAGGAAGCCGTGCCGGACGAAGAGATGACCGTTGTCGGCGTGCGCTTCCAGCCCGGCGGGAAGGTCTATACCTTCTCCTGCGGCCAGGTCAATGACCTGCTCCCCGGCGACCTGGTCGTCACCACAACCTCGTGGGGGCGCCAGATCGGGCGGGTGATCTCTGTGCAGACCCTCCGCAGCGACGAGAAGCGGCCAGACCTCAAGCCGATTATGGGGCGGGCGACGGGCGCTGACCTGGCCCAGCAGCAGTACTGGGCAGATAAGGCGGCGGAGGTAGTGGAAAAGGCCCGCCAGATTGCCGCCGAACGCTCGCTGCCGGTCAAGTTCGCTGCCGCCGAGTACACACTGGACGGCAAGCGACTGACGCTTCTCTACGAGTCCGAATCAAAGGAAAACGCCGAGGAGGTGCAGAAAGCCCTCTCCCGCGCCCTGCAGCAGCGCGTCGAGCTGCGGCAGGTCGGCCCGCGCGACGTGGCCAAGATGATGGGCGGCTATGGCGCATGTGGCGAGGAGCGCTGCTGCTCCCGCTTCCTCTCCGACTTTGCGCCCATCTCCATCCGCATGGCCAAAGTGCAGGGCGTCTCGCTGACCCCCACCGAGATCACCGGCATGTGCGGCCGGCTGCGCTGCTGCCTGGGCTATGAGCACGAGATTTATATGGAAGAATCGAAGGGCCTGCCCAGGCTCAAGGCGCGGGTGAACACTCCCTATGGCGTCGGCAAGGTCGTCGATCTGTTACCGCTGAAGCATGCCGTCATCGTCCAGATCGAAGACCGGCGCGTCGAGGTCGCCGCCGACCAGATCGAAGTGCTGCCCAAAGAAGGGCCAAAATCGGACAAGTAACCGCTCCGGCCAGTGAAATGGAAGAACAACGCGAAAAACAGCGGGCAATGGTCATTCTGGCCCACCCCGACGACCCCGAGTTCTTCTGCGGCGGGACGGTGGGCCGTTGGGTGCAGGAAGGGCGGGAGATCGTCTATGTGCTGGCCACCCGCGGCGAGCGCGGTTCGGATGACCCGCAGACCGACCCGCAGGAGCTGGCTCGCCGTCGTGAGGCGGAGCAGCGCGCTGCGGCGGCCATCCTCGGCGTGCGCCAGGTCGTCTTTCTCGACTATCCGGACGGCTCGGTCGTGGTCAGCCTGGAGCTGCGACGCGACCTGGCCCGCCAGATCCGCCTCTGGCGCCCCGACGTCGTCATCACCTGCGACCCGGCGCGCCATTCCGAGTATTACCTCAGCCATCCCGACCACCGCGCCGTGGCCGAGGCGGCGCTCGACGCGGTCTTTCCCGACGCGCGCAATCCGCTGCAATTTCCCGAACTGCTCGCCGAGGGCCTGCAGCCCCATCGCGTGATGGAGGTCTATATCGCCGGCGCCGCCGCGCCCGATACCGAGGTCGACGTCTCGGCCTCTTTCGAGCTCAAGCTGGCCGCCCTGCGCCAGCACCGCTCCCAGATCAGCGATTTCCAGGCGCTGGAAGAACGGCTGCGCCAGCGCCACCGCGTCGAGGACGAGAACGGCGCCCGCTACGTGGAGCGGTTCAGGCGCATCGAGTTGTCGCGGTAGAAGAGATATCCGAGGTGAACATGACCGATTTCTACGCTGAAGCCAAAACGATGATGGACCGCCTGGTCGCCTGGCGGCGGGACCTGCACAGGCATCCCGAATTGGGCTATGAGGAGCAGCGCACGGCGGGCATCGTC
>Ga0129299_1001562_pt1 | contig 15268 bp, 9 predicted proteins | sample ConPoolayeCmetaG_FD_94477 | JGI IMG/M metagenome (GOLD analysis project Ga0129299, IMG submission 94477) | Hot spring microbial mat communities from California, USA to study Microbial Dark Matter (Phase II) - Cone Pool mat layer C metaG ... | reverse complement strand
GTAGCGCCCGTGAGAGAGTAGCTAATAGAGGCTGCGCTGCAGTCGACGTCAAACTCGTTTGAGTGTGCGGTATAGGTACACACCCCTGGGTCTGTATTGCGCGTTTGGCCGGTAGGGCAGGCCAGTGGCGTGCAGGTGGCCGTAATGTCGGCCATCGACGAGCAGCCCGAAGCATTTCCGCTAATCGTCTTTGTGCCTCCCACCGTGATCTCGCAAAGCACTCGGCAGCAGGTGCTTAGGTTGGTGTTGTTTTGGATGGTGAGATTTCCTCCAACATTTGTTAGGCTGGAGAGAGAGCCGTCGAAAGAGGTAAACGTTGTTGAGGGGTTGTAAGTAACGATTAAGTTACCCCCTACACTGGTCAGGCTTGTCGCATTGAGCATGCCGATGGCGCGGGTCAACTGCATATTGCCGCCCACCATCGTAAGGGAGCTTAGATCAATGTTGGCGCTTATGGCATTAGCCGCCGTGTTGGTCATGGATAAGTTACCACCGACGCTTCCTAAAGAGGAAAGGTTGATGGTGGTAACGCCTGAGCCGTTGCTTTGAATGGTGACGTTGCCGGTAACGTCGCTTACTCCTAAGGTAATGGAGCTAAGAGAGGTGTTGCCCGTAATGCTTACTCCCGTAGTGGTGCCCGTGAACGCCGTGGGCAAATTAATGATGTTAAGTGCGGTGTTGTTGGTTATACTCAGCGTTCCACCTACCTCCAGGCCGGTTGCCGAAAGATTGGTCAGTGAGCCGTTATTGGAGATGGTTAGCGAGCCGACGACGTCTACTCCACCTAAGTTCAAACTGGACACCGTACGCGTCAGCGTAAGATTTCCGTATACATTGGCTAAAGAACCCAAATCGATAGTTGCCGTAATGATGTTGGAAACATTGTTGCTCAACGACAAATTATTACCTACACAGGAGAGCGATCCCAGGTCAATGTTAGTAACACCCGTACCGTTGTTTTGAACGGTAGCGTTGTACCCTACCGAGGTAAGCGCCGGTAGGGAAATACCCGTAATGTTGGGATTGTTGGTTACCAGGAGGTTTCCCGTGCCCGGACAAGCGGACCCCACGCTCGTAAGGTTGGGAAGAGAGATATCGTTAAAAGAGGAGTTATTATCGTTGGCATTCGCAGAGCCGATATTCAAGTTGCCCCCCACCGTAGTTAGGTTGCAAAGGGCATCCAGGTTGGTGGGGTTGCCTGCTACGTTAAAGTCGCGAATCGTCAGACTTCCACCTACTGAAGTCAAATATTGCAAATTGCACAGGTCGGTGATGGGGTCCATTCCCGGCGCGTCGGTTCCCGTTGCCGAGTTCCCGTTGCCGTCGAGGACAAGGTTGCCGGTGATGGTTGTGTACCGGCAGCCGCCCGGCCCGGTAAAGGCATTTAGAGCGGCCTGGGTGCTAATGGTAATGTTGCCTGTATAGGGCCCCGTACAGGGTGTCGCAGGAGTGCAAGAAGGGCAGCCTGTCCCTCCCGCGCCGAGTGTTCTAAGGGAGGGCATGCCCTTGCCGTTCGCCGAAGCGAGATCTAGCCCTCCGCCGCTCGGGGCGGTGCTCTCCACTTCCGACCAGGCCGGCTCTGAGCCGATATGGTTAAGGTCGCCATTAGAAGCCCCTGCCGTCGGCGCTCCAAGGCCCAAAAGCATGGCCGTCAGGAACAGGTGAAATAGCGATGCGGCCAAGGAAGGCTGTGTGAGTTTCGATTTATCTTGAGCCAATGAGAAGTACACGTTTTTCATGAGAAAAATTTTTTATATTTAAAAAAATGTTCGGCGGCGGTATTCCCGCTTGGCCTTTCCAAAGAGAAAGAGCACAACGCACTACGAATAGAGCACATCAGCTTATCCGCAGCGCCGGCTATACCTTACCCTTGGCGTTTTCGAGACCATAGCACGGGAAACTTTTTTCGTCGTACAAAAGATTAAAGCCCTTCCGGTCTCATTTCGAGACGAAGGAAAAAAACATATGGGCAAACGGAACAACCTTTCCGCTTACCCTGCGATAGACCGGACAAAAATATGCTGTGCCCGGAGAATAAGGGGTAGACCTTTTCATGCGACTATGGAGCGTTTCAAAAGACCGAGGATATGATGGATTATGGATTACCGTTAGGTGAACTATAGCGCAAAGTTATGTGTCGTAGAAAAACAAAAAGCAATAGGGCCAACGTTTTTTTTTTTTCGTTCGTCGAAATTTTTTATAGCTATCGAAGATTTTGCCTACATCTTTTTCATTCACAGGGTTTTGGGGAAAAGTAGGGTGTCTGTGCCGTGAAGCCACCGAGCTGAGCATCCGACGGCTCAGGTGGAGCTCGGCAAGTATTGTGCATATATTTTTAGGTGGAGTGGAGAGCATTCTCAGTGCCATAGGCGGGCTTCCACCCTAACTGTGTTCTTTTCTCCTGGGCGGCGCGAGGAGGTCGGAAAGCGCCATTTTTCTACGGCAGGTCCTTTCTGATCTCCGTATGCGATTAGTAAGGTCGTTTAGGAGCGATGCCCGTTAGGCGGTACCACTGCCTGTCGGCATTTATCTCTTTGCCCTTTGCCGTCAGGCGGCGTTTTTTACTTCTTCTGCAGTGTAACTTTGCCTCGCTTTTTTCCAAAAAATATTGTCGGGAGCGATGACCTATCTTTTGCGTTTAAGTGCGCTGTTTTTGGTGCTCGCCGCAGCCTGCGGTTCCCCTTCTTCGGAAAAGAAGACCTCGGCAGGCGGTTCAAAATCGCCTTCGGAGGCCCGGTCGGCTGTCGAGGCCCCCACCTTTTCTTTTAATGACTCGGTAGCCGGCCGAGTTACCGGCAAGCCTCGCGCGCTCATTCGGGAAGAAGACCTGCCTGATTTGACGTCTCTGCTGCCGGCGCGCATTGGACGCTACAAAAAGATCTACGAAAAGAGCGAGCGCAGCGGCCCGGAGGTCATGCTCCTGTACTCGGCCTGGGCGGAGTACAACACGCCGGAGGGCGATGCGATTGTCCTACACATCACCGACACCGGCCAGTCGCCTTTGTTGCAAAAGAGTGTGGCGGCATGGGCCGATAAGCCAATGGAGGTTAAGAATCAGTACGGCCACGAGCGCAGCGTGGTCTTTGACGGCTATCCGGGTTTTGAGAAATCCTACGGCAAGCTAAGCAGTGAGGTAGGGGTGCTGGTGGCCAATCGGTATGTAGTCAATGCGGCCTGCCGCGGCTGCGACCTGGATCTGTTGCGCGAGGCTATTCGCTCGGTTCCGCTAAAGCGCCTGGAAGTCTTGCAATAAGGGTGTCTCGTGAACAGATACGGTATTGCGGCGCTGTTGTGCTTGTTGCTGGGCTCGTGCGCGACGTATCGTCGCAGCGGTCAATGGGCGCGTGAGGTGGAGCACTCGGCGGTGTTCGCGCGAGGGATAACGGGTCTTTTCCTGGTGGACGCCCAAACGGGCCGTGTATTGGCGGATGTGCGCGGTGACCGGTATTTTACTCCTGCCTCTAACACAAAGATCCTCACGCTGGCCACTTGCCTTTATCTCTTGAGCGATACTCTTCTTCCCGGTCTGCGGGTGTGTGAATGGCCAGTTGGAGATACGCCATTGGGCTCTCGTTTAATAGTAAAAGGTGTGGGCGACCCCGCTTTTTTGCATCCGCGCTTTGCCGCCTGGCAGCAGCCTTTCGACTATTTGCGCCGCCACCCGGCGACCGCGGTGTGGTTATATCCGCCTGCGGAGGAGCTGCCGCGCTTTGGACCGGGCTGGGCATGGGATGACTACGCGGAGGACTATCAGCCGGAGCGGGGGGCGTTGCCTTTGTACGGCCACGTCTTGCGGGCGCAACCGTTCGGCGATGGTTCAATAGCGGTGTGGCCTCCGTATTTTCGCGACAGCGTGCGGCTGGCGGCTGCCGTTTCTTCTCCCTGGAGGGCCGAGTGGGAAAATCGCTGGGTGTTGCCCGCATTCTCCGACGGGGGGCGGCGCGATTATTGGCTGCCGTTCAAACCTCTATCACCGGCGCAGTTGTTGGCCGACACATTAGGCAAGGCCGTCGAATGGCTCCCTGATTCCCTGCTGAGCCGAGTGCCGTTGGAGGGGTGGCAGACCTTGCGCGGCGCACCGCTCGATACTGTGCTGCGGCGCATGATGCACCAAAGCGATAACTTTATCGCCGAGCAGATGCTGCTGTTGTGCGCCGTGCGGCATTTGGGCGTGTTGCGCACGGATACTCTCATTCGATGGATGCTCGACAGCGTTTGGTCGCGCTTACCTCAGCGCCCGCGCTGGGTAGATGGCTCCGGTCTGTCGCGTTACAACCTTATCACGCCCCAAGCGGTGGTCCATGTGCTGCAGCAGCTGTGGCAGCAACAGCCAAGAGAGCGCCTTTTCAGCCTCTTTCCCGCCGGAGGGCGAGACGGTACGGTAGCGGGTTGGTACGCGCCAAACCCCGGCGAGGCACCCTGGCTTTTTGCCAAAACGGGAACGCTTAGCGGCGTACATTGCCTCAGCGGTTACCTTGTCGCACGCAGCGGCCGCGTGCTCATTTTTAGCTTTATGCACACGAACTTTATCGGGAGCAATATTCCTTGGAAACGGGAAATGGAGCGCCTCTTGCGCCGCATTCGAGAGCGCTACTGAGAGATATGTGCGAGAAGGGTGCCGTTCACGAAGAAAATGTTAGGTCTCTCCGGGGGCGTGTGTGGGTCTGGTGGTGTAGGTTACCCATATAGACCTCTATGAGTCATTGTCTGTATCTGAGTTGCTTTTACCTTATCGGACTGCTTCGCTATAAATATAGAAGTCCTCATCTACCTGAAAATGCTTGGCTTTGAGCCTCTTTATTCGCTCGCTCTTCCATTCGGTGGTAGGGTAGATAAAGACGGATCGCCCCGGGGCGATGGTTACTTTCACCGGCATGTCGAAGCCGGGCACACATCGTGTCCATCGGTAGGTCAAGCGGTTACCTTTTACGGTGTATTCCAGCACCGGAATGTCGGTTTGGCGCAGGTACTGTTCGAAGACCTTTTGTAGGTTTTTGCCGGTATGCTTTATAAGGTAGGCTTCTACTTGGGCGCTGCTAACTACTTGGTGATAAAAATCGCTGTTTAGCCCGCGCAGCACCGCCCGCCACAGCGAATCGTTGTCCACAATTTGTCGGAGGGTATGGAGGAGGTTGGCGCCTTTGGGGTACATATCTTCGGAACCGCGCGCATTGACGTCATAAAAGCCGATGATAGGGCGGTTGTTGGTAATGGAGTGGCGCAGCCCGCGCAAGTATTCGGCTCCGGCTTTCTTGCCGCGGTAGTACTCCACGAACAGACCTTCGCTGTAAGAGGTGAAGCCCTCGTGTATCCACATGTCGGCAATATCGCGATACGTGATGTTGTTGGCAAACCACTCGTGCCCGGACTCGTGTACGATGATGTAGTCCCAATCTTTGCCGTGCCCGCTATAAGAGAGGTCTCTGCCTAAGTAGCCGTTTTGATAGTGGTTGCCGTAGGCGATGGCGCTTTGGTGTTCCATGCCTAAGAAGGGCGTTTCCACCAGCTTGTAGCCGTCTTCGTAGAAAGGGTAAGGGCCGAACCAATATTCAAAGGCGCGGAGCATCTTCTTCGTCTGCTGAAAATGCCGCCGGGCTTTGTGGAAGTTTTCGGGTAAGACGTAGTAGTCCAGCGTGAGTAAGCCCTTTTCTCCGTGGAAAGTGTCGGCAAAGTGTTGATAGACGGCGATGTTGAGGGCTACACCGTAGTTGTTTATGGGGTTTTGGACGTGCCACTCAAACGTTCGGGTGCCGTCGGGGTTGTGGTGCACCTGCCGGAGGCGTCCGTTAGATACGGCGTCATAGGGCGTGGCTACGGTGAGGGCGATGGTTTGCGAGTCGGGTTCGTCGTAAGGGTGGTCTTTGCAAGGCCACCAGGCGCTGGCACCCAGGCCTTGGCAGGAGGTGGCGACGAAGTAGCGCTTTTTTGAGTCTTTGCTCCAGGTAAAGCCTCCGTCCCAAGGAGCATTGCGTGCTTGACGCGGTTTGCCGCTGTACCAGAGGGTCAAGGACTCTACAGCACCAGGCACCTGCGGCTTTTTTAGTTTTATGTGAAACACATGTCGGCCGATGCGCTCGACGTCGAGCGTATCGGCGTCCTGCTCGGCGCGCTCCAGTCGCAGGGGAGACTGCAAGTCGATCTGAAGCACTTGGCCGGGCTGCAGTACGCGGTAGTGTATCTCGTTGCTTCCCCGGATGTGTTGGGCGTTTAGGTCGGTATAAATATGGAGGCGATAATAAGTAACATCCCACCAAGCTCGCTCCGGCGTAATGCTGCCGCGTAGGGTATCCTCGCGAGTAAATTTTTGAGCGACGAGCAGGTCGTTTGCACTTACCAGCAAGGTGATTAAGAGGAGTATTTTTTTCATAAAAGGCTATTTTGAGCAAAAGTAGCGCAGAGAACAATGTGGATTTAGAAAGGAAAAACGCTCGAACCTTGAGATGCTTTATTTGTCTATACCTTAGGCGCTCTTATCGTTATCTATATGAACCGCCTGCAGTACGAATCGTCACCCTACCTTCGGCAACACGCCCACAATCCGGTAGACTGGTACGCCTGGAAGCCCGAAGCCTTTGAGCGGGCGCGCCGAGAAAATAAGCCTATTCTGGTCAGCATCGGCTATTCGACCTGTCACTGGTGCCATGTCATGGAGCGGGAGTCGTTTGAAAACCCCGAGGTGGCGGCTTTTATGAACGAGCGCTTTGTCAACATCAAAGTAGACCGCGAGGAGCGCCCTGACGTGGACGCCGTTTACATGGAGGCGTGCCAGTTGCTTACCGGCGGCGGCGGCTGGCCGTTGAACTGCTTTTTGACACCTGAGGGGAAGCCTTTTTACGCCGGCACTTACTTTCCGCCTCGTCCGGCTTACGGCCGCCCTTCGTGGCTGCAGCTGTTGCAGCACATAGCCAATGTTTGGGAGACGAAGCGAGAAACGGTTTACGAGCAGGCCGAACGGGTGATATCTTACCTGCAGCGCAGCGACGACCTCTTTGTCGAAGCACCGTCTGCCGACCTCGATGTGGCGCGGATGCTCACCTCTGCGACTGTAGACCGGATCTACGAAGCCATGCGCGGGCATTTCGACCGCTCCGAAGGCGGCTTCGGAGGTGCGCCTAAATTTCCCGCCTCTTTGGCTATACATTTTTTACTGTATCATTACCGCCTGAGCGGAAACACCGAGGCCTTATCGCACGCCCTACTGTCTTTGGACAAGATGATTGCCGGCGGCATATACGACCAGCTAGGGGGCGGCTTTGCGCGCTATGCTACCGACCGCGCCTGGAAGGTGCCTCATTTTGAAAAGATGCTCTACGACAATGCCCTGCTGGTCACTGTATTGGCCGAGGCTTATCGCCTTTTAGCCGACCTGCAGGACGAGCCTGCCCGGCGGCGCCGCCGGCGTTACGAGCAAATCATAGTGGAAACGCTGGAATTTGTGCGCCGGGAGATGACCCATCCGCAAGGAGCATTTTACTCCGCCTTGGATGCCGACTCCCAGGGCCAAGAAGGAAAGTTTTATGTGTGGGACAAGGAAGAGATCGAACGCCGGTTAGGCGCCGATGCCGAGGCCTTTTGTACGCTATACGGCGTAACCGATGCGGGCAATTGGGAACACACCAATATTCTGTGGCGCGCTGTAGAGCCTTCGGTGTACGCCCAAGAGCACGGCCTCGATCCGCAGGTCTTCGAGCAGCAGGTAGACCGGTGGCGCCAAAAACTGTTCGCCTACCGAGAGCAGCGCGTTCGACCCGGTCTCGACGACAAGGTTTTGCTGGGTTGGAACGCCCTGATGGTCTCTGCCTACGCCAAAGCTTATGCGGCATTAGGCCAAGAGGGCTATCGTCAGGCTGTCGTACAAAACCTCGATTTCTTGCTCCGACACTTGGTCGATGCTCAAGGCCGGCTGCTCCACAGCTGGAAGGACGGTCGGGCGCAATACGCCGCCGTACTGGACGACTACGCCTTTCTCATCGCCGCCCTAATCGACGCGTGGCACATTACCTTCGAGATAAGTTACTTGGAGAGGGCACAGAAGTTTACCGAGCAGGTGTATGCCTATTTTCACGACCCACAAACCGACTTGTTCTTTTACACCGCAGCAGACCAAAAGGACGTTATCTTGCGCAAAAAAGACTTACAAGACAACGCTACCCCTTCGGGCAATAGTACCATGGTGCATAACCTACAGCGACTGGGTACTCTCTTAGACCGCCAGGCGTGGCGGACACACGCCGCTCGGATGTTGGAAAGGATGTGCTCGGCCGTGGAGCGCTACCCGCTCTCCTTCGAGCGCTGGGGCCTTGCTCTCCTCTTTGACATACGCCCTCGCCCGGAGATAGCCATTGTAGGTCCCGCAGCAAAAGAAACGGCCCGGGCACTACAGCGCCACTTTATATGGGATGCCACAGTGGCAGCTGCCGAGCATCCCGACGATAGGCTCCCGCTCTTGAAAGACAAGCCGCGTGGTGCGGATACCTCAATTTATATTTGCCAAAACTACGCCTGCCGGCATCCGGTTCAAACGGTTGAGGAGGCGCTAACGCTTTTATGATGGTGAAAAGGCTTCTCTCTGCCGGTTTCCTATTGCCGGCCATCCCTTACCTGTTGATGGGGCAACAGCTTTTTCAATACAGCCTGTACATGCTCAATCCGTATGCTTACAGCCCTGCGTACGTCGGCACCTCAGGTACCTTTTTAGCCCACGGCGCCTACCGGCAGCAGTGGGCCGGGCTGGACGGAGCGCCGGAGACGCAATACCTCGATGCACAAGTGCCGGTGTACTTCCTGCGCGGAGGGGTGGGTGTGCGCTTGGCTAACGCCGCTCTTGGCGCCCATCGAACCACGCGGGCCGTGCTTCATTACGCGCACCATATAGAGATGGGCCGCGCCGCTCTACTTTCGGTAGGAGCGGGCATAGGTTACTTGCAGTATGCGCTGGACGGCACCCGGCTGCGCACTCCGGAGGGTCTTTACGAGCCGGGGGGCAGCTTTACCCACAACGATCCGTCCTTTCCCGAAGGAAGAGTTGCGATGGGCACTCCGCTGATAGAGGCCGGTGCGTTCTTCCGCTACCGACAATGGGAAGTAAGCGGAGCCGTGCTACCCGTTTATGCACCTCTTTTGCAGAGCACGACTCCCGGAGCGTTCCGCCTTCGCCTCGTGCCCCAGTACGCGCTCATGGGTACTTATCGGGCCGTCGTGTCCGATCGACTCGCCTTCATTCCGTCGTTTTTGCTCAAATTTGATGCAGCAGCGACACAAGTCGATATTTCCGCTACTCTTCGGTGGCGAGAGAATACTTTTGTCGGCTGTTCGTTTAGAGGACTGACTCCTTCGGCTCGAGATGCCGTAGTCGTGTTCGGCGGGATGAGGATCACGGAAAAAATTTCATTTGCCTATGCCTACGACATACCGCTTTCTTCCTTGGCGCCTGCCCATAGAGGTACGCATGAGCTTTTACTCCGGTACGACTTAGGCAAATCGATTGGTTCCGGTAAATTACCTCCTATTATCTACAATCCGCGTTTTTGGTGAACTTAGCCGCTCCTTTTGTAGCGCGTATTTTAAAACGCCCGGCGCGCATACCACTCCCAGTTAAAAAAGCGTTAAGAAGCGGCTTGACAAAACAAGGACTGTAGGGGGAAACCAATTTTATTTTGATAAATTTTTTGGCATCGCATTTAATCCGCTACCTTTACGACCGTTTTTTCCAGGCAAATAATAAAAATAGGCAAACACGGGTGTCAAACATGGAAAAACTACAAAAATCGTTACTGTTGCTGCTTCTCGTCGCCGCAGTCGCCTCTTGCGGCCGCAAAGAGACGGGCGAACTCATCGGCGTTCAAAACCGCCCGAAGTGGAAGGGTATTAATCCCTACGGCATGGTCTACATCCCCTCCGGCACTCTCCACGTAGGTGTAGGTGATGAAGACCTCGGCCGCCAGCTGGTGGCCCGCCCCAAGTCCATCTCTATCCAGGGTTTTTTCATGGATGAGACGGAGATCACCAACAACGAATATCGGCAATTCGTATATTGGGTGCGCGACTCGCTGGCCCACGACAAATTAGGTCACTTCCTTGAAGATGACGCGGGCGACTTCGAAAAACAGCGCATCGACTGGGAGCAGGAAATTGACTGGGAAGACGAGGAAACCATCTCTCAATTAGAGGAACTGTTCTATCCGGCCAATGAGCGCTTTGACGGTCGCAAAGAACTGGACGGCAGCAAGTTTGTCTATGAATACCAGTGGTACGACTGGCAACGGGCGGCGCACGACCGAAACAGCAGCCGAACAAGCCATATCCGCAAGGAAAAGGTAAAAATCTACCCCGATACCCTCTGTTGGATTCGCGATTACGCCTACTCGTACAACGAGCCCATGACGCGCAACTACTTTTGGCACCCGGCTTTCGACGACTATCCGGTGGTAGGCGTAAACTGGAAGATGGCCAAAGCCTTCTGCCACTGGCGCACTAAGCTGTGGAACGCTTACAGCGCCGACGCGGGCATCAACTCGGAAGACTTCCGCCTCCCCACCGAACACGAGTGGGAATATGCTGCACGCGGCGGTCGCGAAGGGGCTAAATATCCGTGGGGAAGCTATTACACCCGTAATGCCAAAGGGTGTCTATTGGCCAACTTCAAGCCCGGTCGCGGCAACTATCCGGAGGACGGCGGCCTGTATACGGTGCGCGCAGATGCCTACTATCCCAACGACTACGGCTTGTATTGCATGGCCGGCAACGTGGCGGAGTGGACGGAGACGGCCTTCTTTGAAAATGCCTACTCTTTCATGCACGATCTCAACCCCGATATCCGCTATGACGCCAAAGAGGAAGACCCCATTACGGCCAAGCGCAAGGTCGTTCGCGGTGGTTCGTGGAAAGACATTGCTTACTTCCTCCAGACCAATACGCGCTCGTGGGAGTATCAAGACACGACCAAGTGTTACATCGGCTTCCGTTGCGTGTTGACCTTCTTGGGTCGCTCCATCAACGATTTCTAACTTTAGCCAAGACAAAAAAGTCATCCAAAACAACTCTTCTTAAACAGTTAAAAAAGTTCGTTAACAATGAGTTTCCAAAGTTTCGTCAAATCCAAACCCTTCAAGTATTTCAAGAATCTCATCATCGGAGCAGGTGCATCTATCGTGCTGATGGGAGCTCTCTTTAAGCTGGAAAGTTGGGAAGGTGCCTCCGAGATGCTCATCGTCGGTCTCTCCGTGGAAGCGATTATTTTTCTCTTCTTAGGCATCATCGGCCCAGAGCCGGACTACTATTGGCACAAGCTGTACCCCGGCTTAGACGACTACAACTCCCGCATTCAGCCTCTGACGGCCGGACCGAACCCGAACATGCCCGAGGTGGCTCCGCTACACGGCGACGTAGTAGAACGACAGCTGGGCGGAATGCTGACCGAGTTGCAGTCGATGTCGAAAAGCCTGGCCGCCCTGAAGGCCTTACAAGAGGTGGACTTCACCGGCACGCAGGAACAAATTAAGTCCATGTCGAACTTCTACACGAAAATGAACGAAGCAATGGCCGACATGGCTCGCTCAGCAGAGGATGTGCGCCAGTACAAAGACCAGTTGGCTGCGCTGAATAAGAACCTGAGCTCCCTAAATACCGTATACGGCAACATGCTGGCCGCCATGGCGAACATCGGTCGTCAGTAACACGGGTTGACGTCCTTTACACAAACTGACTGCAAAACCTCCTGCACTAACCACACTAAAGGTAACACCATATGTCTATACCAAAGGAGCCGCGGCAGTTGATGATCAACCTCATGTACTTGGTGTTGACCGCACTGCTTGCATTGAACGTATCGGCCGAGGTGATGAATGCCTTCTTTTCGCTCGATAGAGGCTTAAAAGGTAGCCGCAACATCGTCGAAAAGAGTAACGAGGCGATCATGGAAAATATCAACAAACAGGCCGATGCCTACCGCAAACCGGAAAATGAGAAGTATCGCGAAAACGCTAAACAAGCCCTGGCGCTTACGGAGGAATTTACGCAGTACATAGAGAGTGTGCGCAAGAAGCTGTTCGACAAGGCCGGCGGGCCCTCTAAGAACGACCCGAATATTCCCAAGGACATCCGCAACAAAGACATTACCACCCGGATGTTTGTGCTGGGCGAGGACGGCAAAGAAGGTATCGGCTTTGAAATAGAGCGCAAGGTCAAAGAACTTCGCGAGAAAATGCTCGCGCTGGCCGACAACGACCCCGAAGTCGCGGCCACCATGCCTCTGGATATCGAACCCTTGCCGGCTAAGACCGATAAAACGAGCTGGGCCGACTTTAAGTTCCGCCAGATGCCGGTAGCCGCCTGCTTTCCTATATTGGGCAAGATCCAAAGCGACGCTAAGGCTTCATCTGCGGCCGTACTCAACTATTGCTTGAAGAAAGTGGCGGGCGAAGATATCAAATTCGATGCCTTCCAACCGGCTATTAGCGCCCCAAAAGGGTATGTCATCGCCGGAGAGAAGTACGAGGCCGACATCTTCCTTAGTGCTTACAGCACCAACGCCGACAATGTCAGCATCTCCGTCGATGGGCGCCCCCTGCCCCTTAAAGATGGTGTGGCCAAATACGAGGTGATGACCTCTGGCACGGGAATCAAAACATACAAAGTGACCATCAACGTGAAAAACCCCTTGACGGGAGAAGTGAAGACCTACACTAAAGATTTCCAGTATGAGGTAGGCCGCCGTTCGGCCTCTATCCAGCTGGATAAGATGAACGTCTTCTACATCGGGGTAGATAATCCTATTTCGGTGTCGGCGTCGGGAGTTTCTTCTAATGAATTACAGATCTCCGGCTCAGGAGCGGGTATCACTCTCACCAAAGATGGTCCTTCGCACTACATCGTGCGCGTAACGACCCCGGGTGAAGCCACCCTCACCCTATCGGGCGGTGGTCTGCCTCCGACGAAGTTCACCTATAAAGTCAAGCGCATTCCCGACCCCGTGCCTTTGTTGGGTGCTCAGCGCTTCGATAGCGCCATACCTAATGGGACTTTCAAGGCACAAGGTGGCGTAGCTGCTGTGCTCGAAAACTTCGATTTCGACGCCAAGTGCGAGGTGGCCGGCTATACGGTGGCCTACCAGAAGAAGCGCGCCGATGTTATAGAAAAAACCAATACCGGTGCGCGCTTTAATCCGGATGTCATGGACCTTATCCGTCGCGCAGAGCCGGGTGACGTCTACTATTTCCTGGATATTCGGGCTAAATGTCCCGGCGATGTCGCCGCTCGAAAATTGGGAGACTTGGTTTTCAAAATTCGCTAATTCTAATTGTTTCTCTGCTAAAGTGGTGCACGGTGCCTTCTTCAAAAGGTAAAGTGCACCACCTTATTAAAGAGAGCGAGAAAGAATTTACTAAACACTCACCTTTTTAATTCTCGAACCATGTATGCTCTTCTTCGATGGGCTGTCTTTGCCCTCCTGTTGTGCTCGGTGAGCACGTTTGCTGTTGCTCAAAACTACGGTGAAGTTCGAGACGTACGCACGGAAGCGAGCGAACCCGAAGAATTTGGAGAGGCTCCTTTGGACGACGTCGTCAAGAAAGAGACGATGAAAGAACGCCGCGTCCTGGATTATCAACCCGTGCGCGAGAGCGATATCTTGTGGGAAAAACGCGTGTGGCGCATTATCGATGTGCGCGAGAAGATGAACCTCCCCTTTGCCTATCCGGAAGAGCCGTTTTTTAAAATCCTATCGGATGCTGCCGCGAAGGGTGAACTGCCGGTGTATTCGGTAGACGACGACAAGTTTACCAAGCGGCTAAGCACGGACGATGTGCTGGCCATGATGGCAAAGACCGACACTGTCGTCACCTTCGACCCAGAGACCTACGAGGAGCGCATTCAGGTCGTCCGAAACGACATCAACTGGGCCGACGTCAAGCGTTTTCGCCTAAAAGAGATTTGGTTTTTTGATAAGGAAACTTCTACCCTGCAGGTGCGCATCTTGGGAATTGCTCCGCTAATTGATGTGCGCGACAACGACGGCAATTTCCGCTATGAGAAAGCCATGTTTTGGGTGTACTATCCTCATGCCCGCAACTTGCTTGCCCGTCACCGCGTCTTCACTTTGGGCGGAAACACTAATGCTACGATTTCTTGGGAAGATTATCTGGAGCTGCGCTTCTTCTCCAGTTACATTATAAAAGAGTCCAACGTTTACGATCGCCGTATCGAAGACTATGCTCGCGGTGTAGATGCTCTTTGGGAGTCCGAGCGGATTAAAAACACCATCTTCAACTTCGAGCAAGACTTGTGGCAGTACTAACAGGAAGAGCCGCTGTGCCTGTGTAGATGGCTTGCCACTGTTTTGGGCGCTTGGGAGTCTTTCCAAGCGCCCAAAATAATGTTAGCCGATTACTCGCCCCGTTGACCGAATCGGTCGTCTGTCAAAGTACGGAGGAAGGCCTCCAGGTCGCTCTTCTCCTCCTCCGTCAGGCCCAGAGGTTTGCGTAGTAAGGTGTCTCGGTTAATACTGTTGGGCACGAAGCGGTCGGGGTTGTCGTAGTAGTCGATCACCTCGCGCAGCGTGCGGAAGCCCCCGTGGTGCATATAGGGCGCGCTAACAGCCACGTTGCGCAGGCCGGGCACCTTAAAGCGACCCAGGTCGGCCGAATCTCGAGTTACGGCAAAGCGGCCTGGGTCGTTGAGGTCTTTGCCGTTAAAAAGGCCGATGTTTCGGAATTCATCGCCGGTGAAGTCGGGACCGAAATGGCAGTCGAAGCACTTGCCCTTTTCCATAAAAACAATTCGGCCGCGTACGGCAGCAGCGCTCATGGCTTTCTCGTCGCCCTGCATCCACCGGTCGAAAGGAGTATCCGCCGTTTCCAGTGTTCGGATAAAAGCGGCCAGAGCATCGGCCAAAGCGGTAGTATCGACCGGGCGGCCATACAAAGACCGAAAATGCCCTGCATAGCGCTCGTCGCTTCGCAGCCGCAATATCGCCTCCTCCAGTGGTAGAGCCATTTCTAAGGGGTTCTCTATCGGGCGCAGCACCTGCTCCTCGAGGGTAGCCGCTCGGCCATCCCAAAAGAAAGCTGAGCGAAAGGCCATATTCGTGATAGAGGGAGTATTGCGCGTTCCCCTTCGGCCGCCTACGCCGAGGCTTACGGCCGCCGTATCGCCAAAAGCAAAAGCGGGCAAATGGCACGAGGCGCAGCTGATGCTGCGATCGGCCGATAAGATGGGGTCTTCAAACAAGCGGCGGCCCAATTCCTCCGGTGTCAGAGGCTCGTGCTGTCGG
>Ga0129299_1001561_pt1 | contig 15272 bp, 11 predicted proteins | sample ConPoolayeCmetaG_FD_94477 | JGI IMG/M metagenome (GOLD analysis project Ga0129299, IMG submission 94477) | Hot spring microbial mat communities from California, USA to study Microbial Dark Matter (Phase II) - Cone Pool mat layer C metaG ... | reverse complement strand
TTTCTGTCGTGTGCAATCAACATTTTTTGTCGAATGATAACGTTACGATTTGACGTTGGACATTTTACATTTGGCATTTGACATTCGACATTCGACATTTTCTGTCGTGTGCAATCAACATTTTTTGTCGAATGATAAGGTTACGATTAGACGCTGGACATTTGACATTCGACATCAAATTGTTCTATGTTAACGCCTGACCCCTTCAACCCACCTGCAGCCGCGCGCAGCGCGGCGGACTTGCAGGACGCGCAGCTCCGCTGCGCTTGTAGCGCGCCTACGGCGCGCGGACTTGCAGCCCGCCACAGGCGGGCGGACGCGCAGCCCCGCTGCGCTTGCAGTCAACGCCCGACCCCATCAACGCACTACGGGCGTGCGCTCACCGGTCGCGGCAGCGTTGGCCAGCAGACGTACATGCGGCGCAGGTGCCGTAGAGCAGCAGTGCGCGCCCCGTCACTCGTACCTGCCGTGCTTCGCTGCCGCGCAGTATCACCCGGCACGGTGCCAGGCAGTGCACATGCTTACAGCGCGTGCAATACAAATGATCGTGTGGCGTAGGACCGCAGCGTTCATAGTATACGCTGCCGTTCGGGACGCAAATCTGGCGCACCTGCGCGCCGGCGGCCAGCATGTGCAGGACGCGGTAGACAGTGGCAATGCCAATGTGTGAACAGCAGCGCTGTGCCCGCTGCTGCAGTTCGCTGGCACTCAGCGGGCGCCGCGCCGTGCGCAAAACCGCCAGCACTGCGTCGTGCTGCGGCGACGGACGGCGCGTTCGTCGTGTCGCACTAGGTTTCATACCTACAGTATAGCATATCAGCAGCGTGAGAGGAAGACGACGTGTGCCCCTACCCTGTCAGCGTATCATCTACTGGTGAATGAGTGCTTATTCTTTTCCGCCCGCGCCGCCGCATCCATGCCGCCCCATGTCGGCAACCCTTGGATTGCAGCAGCGCGGGTCCCGGTGCGTTGAGAATGCCGTGTGCGCAGGCCGGCCGGCCGGCGTCAACCCTGCACACACATGCTTGCCAGATCATTTTCATCCGACATGCTGCGGCGCCTGTAACCGGCATGTTTTGTCGAATGAACCCGCTGCGCTTTTTTTGAGGACGCGATGCCCGCATGCGTTGATCGCATACGCATGAGCGCACTTTTTTCGCCGACGCGTGACTGTGCCGCGGCAACGGCGTTCTGCCATTGCTGGCGCGTGGCAATGCCGCGTGGTGACGTGGCTGGGTTCTGGCCACGCCACCCAGATGCGGCAACTAGGGAGGGCCGACGGCCACAGCGGCCTGATGGCTGCAGGGCGCAAGGGCAACGAGGCCGTTGCCCCTCCACGTCTAGGTCGCTCGTCGGCGGATTCATGCGCCGGCGCCGCGCGCCGCTTGACACTCATGCTGTAATGTGATAACATATTATCAGTTATTACCTTGCGGGAGTGACCGCATAACCTCTTTATGGATACTGACATGAATCTGTATCGTTTCCATGCCGCACTGCTGATGGCGGCGATGATCACTGGCAGCGCCCCCGCTGCGGCAATGACCTTTCACCTGTTATGCTGGACAAATGACACGCCGGCTCTGCCCACGGCTGTGGGGCGCCGTCCGGCCGCCAATGCCAGCGTCACCAATGACTGGCTCGTCTTTACAGCTGACGATGACCTGGTCGGCGGGTCGTTCAACCCCTATGGCGCGCTGAGCCACTCGTTTGAAGACATCGCGCCGCAGGGCGGTGCACTCGCCGATGCCATGCCGTCGCTGTCCGGCTCGTTTGAAATGGCCGTCACCGAACTGACCCCCGCACTCTACACGATGCAGTGGCAGCGCATAGATTTTAATGCCCAGATTGAGCCTTCCCATCGCGGCCACATCCAGCTGGTGGAAGAACAAGATGATGATATCGTGACCAATCCTGTTTACGGCGTGGATGGCGTGCCAAACGCAGGGTACTGGCGGCCCGCCACATGGCGTTGTGCATTTAGCATAGACATCTTTGCGGTACATGAGCATGAAACTGCCGCCACGCACGCGGTCACGCTCGACGAGCACCAGCACGAAGTGGCACACGCGCACGACAACCAGTACTTTGAAGGCTGGCTTGTGCCGATGATCGAAGCGACCCCTGCTGCGTTGGCGAGCAACATGCCGGCGGATGTGGCAGGCTTTTATGCAGGTGCGTTCAATACGTATGTGCAAGAACAGGTTCTGCCGCGCGTACCGGCCGGGGCAGCACACGTGCTGGTAGCCCAGGCGCCCAAAAAGCGCGTCGCGTTTAGTCATGAAGGGATGACCACGAACAGTTTGTTTGGCCTGACACTGATCGCTTACAGTTATGACGAGATACCCGAGCCAGTGGCGGCAGTGGGTCTGGCCGGTCTGGCCGGTCTGGCGCTGGCGCGGCGCGGGCGGCACGCACGGTGATGTGAGCGGCGCGGGCGGCAGCCGCGCTGAGCGGCGCGGGCGTGCGCGCGGCGCGGCGTTGCTGGCTGTGCTCAGCCTCATCGCCTGCCTGGCCATTATTGCCGCGCTGTATGCGCTGCACGCCCAGTATGCAACGCGCGCCTCGTCCAACAATCAAGGCCTTCTTGACGCGGAGCTGCTGGCACTGTCTGCCTGCGAGGAAGTGGCCGCCAGTTTGACGATTGGCAGCCTGCCGCCGCTGTCTGCTGTGCGCAGTGTGACTAATCGCGCGGGGCGGCATGTTGGGACGTATGCTCTGGCGGTACAGCCTCCGGCGCTTACAGGCGCGCCAGCCGGCTACGTGGCGGCGTGGGTTCGCGACCGAACGGGGCGCTGGCGGCGGCCTGTGCCGGCCTGTGCCACGCCAAGCGACATCACGCGGGGCGTGCAGCGCGTGCTACGCCATGCGCAGCAGAAGCAGGTGCGGGCTATGGCGGCGCGGCTGGCGGATGCGTTTGATCCTGATGATGAGCTGAGCGTGTACAGGGGCGCCGCAGGATGTGAAGCGCTGGCGCCGGCGCTGCTGAAGCCATCGCGCGTCATGTGCGCTGTGCCGTTCGCACGGTACGACACGGCGGCGTGGGTGCATGCGGGGCGCTTGGGGCGAGGCTGGGGCGAGCGCTACACGGCGCCGATGCATCTCACCGTGCTGCGCCGGTTGTCGGAGGTGACAAGCCGGCGCGCCTCGCTGGTGTTTTCGCTGAACAATCTCGATGCTGCGGCGCGCCGCCATGCGGATGCTCTCATGGCGCTGCAGGTGCCCGGCGTGCATGCACTTGGCGCTGCGCATCAATGGCGTGGCACGTGGATCAAAGCCGTTGGCCGCGATACGGATTCCTGTCTGGGTGGCGCGCTTACAAATCTGATGTGGTTGCGCGTCGTTGACAATGTTATTGACGGTGAGCACATGCGGTTTGAGTGTGAGCCGGCGCTGGAAGACACGTTTCACGATCAATTTATTTCCAACGCACTGGGTGGGTCAATCACGTATGGATTTGCGGGCTGGCACACGCATGGCGATACATTGTTGCAGCGCGTGCCGGTGCAGCTGACCACGCCCGAGCTGGCTGGTTTGCTGGCGCCATCGCGGTGTGCAGCCGAGCTGGCCGACGCGCAGCCGCAGGTGTACATCGGGGATGCCGCGCTCGTCAGGGGGCTGGATCCCGCGCAGCGCTACACTGTAGTGCTGCACGCCCCCGGGGGCATGCAGCCACACGGACTCGAAGTGTGGCACAACGATGCGTTTATGCCTGTGCGCTGGGAAGGCACACGCGCCGTATTGTTTGATGGTGTGCCGCAGCAGCCGCTGGCCGCAGCGGGCGGTGAAGGGGTGTTGGTGGTGGTATTTCGCGTGCCGGCCCGCGCGGCGCTTGCGCTGCAAGGATTGACGGGCATCGAGCTTGCCGCGGCGCCGCCACACACGGAATGGCAGGCAACCACGCGCGATGCGCTGGATCTGCGGCTGTGGGACGTGGTCTGGCTGGCGGCGTCGGGGCGCACGCAAGTGTTGCAGCGCGTGCCGCTGGAGTGCCAGGGCGGTGTGCCGATGGCGCCTCAGGGCGCGCGCGTGCGGTTCAGCGCCGGCGCGGCGCGTGTGCTCTCCACACCGGAGTACACAAGTGTGCCGGTGATACCCGTGTGGCACGGCCCCTGTGCCCGGATAGTTGGTGTGGCGTCGGCGGGGAGCGACCCTGTTTCAGGTCTCCTGCGCTATCACATTGCCGTGGCAGAACCTCTCCGCTTGCAGATGCTGGCCTCGAATTGGTGGGTGCGGGTCTGGCCCGCCACGATACAACCTGACCGGCATGAGCGAGCCAGCACAACCAACCTGCCCTTTGCGCTGCAGGCCATGCCGCGCGGCGCACAGCAGCTTGAAGTGTATGTGCCACCGGGCGAGCACGCGCTGCACCATGCGCTTGTCCGAGGAGCCTGGCTCGAACATATCAGCGACTGGCTGGCATGGAGCGGGGCGCTTGCCGTGCGCACACCGCGCGGCGAAGTGGTGGCAAGAGTGACAGCAGACGAAGTGCCGCCCGCGCGTCCCGGCACGGTGCTCGCAACACCTTCGTGGCTGCAACGCTGGCGGGTCGCAGAGCATGCCACCGTCAGCTCAGATGGCGCGGACAGCTTTGGCGTTACACGCAACATCCCTGCCGCCTCGTGGGCCGAATTTGCCGAAGCGATGCCGCTTGCTGTGCGCGAGTCGCCCGCGTTGGCCGCTGCCTGTGTTGACAGCCTTACGTTACTCAACGTGCCAGCGGAAATATCCAACACCGCGCGCTATGCCGCATGTTATCAACTCGACGGCATGGTAGCGCTGTCCAACCTGACGTTATACTACAGCTGGCCGCCGCTGGCGCACAACATCTTGCGCGGCTATTTCGCTGATCTGCGCATACATGGCGCGCACTACCGCGGCTTGATTGTGTCCAATGATCACGCGCGCATCAATATTGACATGCCGGGGCGCGCGCCACGTGCGGTTGATTCCGTCTCGTGCCGCATCACTACGCCGTATGGCGAGCCACTGTGGTACCTGGCCGGCGGCGTTCCGGCGCAGCTGAGCGTGTCCGCGCCATGGCCGGAAACGCAGCGCGCGCAGCTGGCGCTCTCTTTCCTTCAGCCAGCCGCGGCGGACATTATGATTACACTTTCACAACACCCTGGCTGCGCGGCCACACAGCTCCTCGCGCGCAGCCGCGCCACTTGGCTCGCGCCGCCCCTGGACTGCCGGCAGTCCGGCGCACCACTGCAGCTTGTCCTGCACGCCCGCCAGCCACGGCGTAGCGGCGTCGTGTTTGCCCGCCCCGTCTGGCTGCCATGTGCTGTGCCGCTACGCCCGCCGTTCAACATCCTCGCGCCGGCAGACACGGCGCGCGTTCTGCCGCTTCCTGCCGACATACGCACTGCCCTCCTCGCCGCGCGCCCGCTGGCCAGCATGTCTGCATGCGCCGCGCGTGTGCCCGTGGCGGCGAGTCACATCTGGCGTATCGCTGATGCCATCTCTTTCCCCACCCACAACATGTCCGTACATGTTCATGCAACTGCAGCCGGAATTTCCCTGCGCCAGACCGCCACGTTTGAGGTCATACCTCGTGAAGGACAATCTACAGCCACCTTGCTGTATCGCGCACACAGCACGTCGCGCGCTGAACAAACAACCAACTTAGTTGTGCAGGCTTTCTAACGGCGCTGAAGACGCCTGCGCGGCGCGCTCGGTATGGCAGCCGTGCGCTGGGCCGCCCCGCCAGACGGCACGCACATCATCTGCACTTCTTTCCATACCACTGCGCGCAGCCACGCCGGCGACCTATCTTCACAGCGCATCTGCCGGGCTCTATTTACACAAACCCCTTACAGATAATGCGGTGCGTATTTGTTAAGGTCATTGCGTGCACACCAATAATGTACCTATACCTCTCAAAACCGCCTCATATTTGATTTACTGTGCTGGCCATGTTTATTGCCCGATGGACAATTGCCGTTGATGGCGCGTCCTAGCCCCGCATCCTCGACACCTGCACGGCCCACGACGGGTGTGCCTGCGTGGAGCGACGAACTCCCATGCACGCTAAAATACACACAAAACGCGGTTGTACTTGATCACAAATTACTTGAACCTCACGAACGTTCAAGCTCGATGCTGTGCCGTCCGCACTGAGCAGTGCGGGTCGTGTGCGATGTTTTGCTTGACTGGTTTCTGCCCGTTGCTCCCCAAATTGTAAATCATAAAACGCACATTGTCAATGTGCTTGAGTTAGCGCTTATGGGACGGCGCCAATCCGTTCCTTGGTATCGCTATCGGTATCGCTACCCGTATCGGGGGGGTGGCGCGCGCTGCGCATTGTGTGCTACTTCATGCGCAATTTATGCGGGAAATGCGCCCGTCTATTCAGTATCATGACGCCGAGTAACAAAAAAGAAATGTTGCCAAAGAGACAGAACACACGCAAGACCATACGCAAAAGTATGAACAGCATCTATCATTTCGATGACGCGCGGTGCAGCATTGTTATCACCAAGCAGGACCTGCCCGCGCCGTGGATCAACTATTTCTCAAACGGCCATCTGCACGCGTTTGTCTCGCAGGCGGGCAGCGGCTGCCTGTGGTGGCAGAGCCCGCTGCTGTTCCGCCTGACACACTATCGTTTGCAGTATCTGCCGATTGACACGCCGGGCTTCTAACTGTATGTGCCGAGCAGGACGGCGCGATCTGGTCGCCCACGTTGCGGCGGTGCGCCGCCCTGCAGACACCGGTGAACGTGCCGCCCGGCGGCGCCGTGCGTGTCGCCTATTTTCTGGGCGCAACACCGGCGGCGCTGCCGCACTGGCCGGATGCGCTCGGTCGGATGCGCGCGACGCTCGCGGCGTTGCGCCAGCCTGGCCGTGTGGACGCGTTTCGCGCCGGTTTCCACCGCTGGTGGGACGACCATCTTGGCGTGTTCCACGCCGCGCTGCCCAACGCTGACTGCGCGCGTATGATCAATCGTTGGAACCCGGTGCAGTCGGTGCACACCGGCCGCTAATCGCGCTTGTTCAGTTCGCAAGCCTCGGGCGTGCGCGGCATGGGCTTCCGCGACACGTACCAGGACATGCTGGCCATCGCCTACCGCAAACCTGCATGGGCACGCAAGACGCTGCTGTACCTTCTCAGCCAGCAACTGCGTGATGGCTGCACTGTGCACGAGTGCTTCCCCGGGCAGCAGCGCGCGCCCGATCCGCACGTGCACATTGACGCCCCGCTCTGGCTGCCGATGCTGGCGTATGTCGTGCTGGCGGAGACGGGCAAGCTGGCGCTGCTCGAGTGCCTCGTGCCGTATCTCGGCGCGGATGGCCGGCCGGCGGCCACAGCCACGGTGTGGGAGCACCTGCGGGTTGTTACTGATTTTATTGAAGCGCATCTTGGGCGAACACGGGCTGCCGTTCATTGTTGTTAGGCGACTGGAATGACAGCATCCGCGCGTTCGCCACGCCGGCGCGCGGTGAATCCATGTTCGCCGCGCAGCAGTATGTCTACATTTCCCAGATCCGGCGACTATCGGCATAGGTGTGGAAGGGCAGCGGCCTCGCTGCCCTTGTGCCCCGTGCGCACAAGGCCGCCGGGCTGGCGACCCTCCGTAGTGATTCCCATACCAATGATGGGAGGGGCAGCGGCCTCGCTGCCCTTGCGCCCTGCAGCCATCAGGCCGTCGTGACCGGCGGTCCTCCCTAATCGCCGGATCTGGGCATTTTGGGCCAGTTGCGCGCGATGCCGGAGCTGCGTGGCGAGAGTGAGAGCGCGCGACGGCTGGCTGCGCTGCGCGACAAGCAGGCGCAGGCCATTCTCCTCTGCGGCTGGGACGGCGCGTGGTGGCGCCACGGCTGTGACAAGGACGACAACGCGATCGGCTCCGCCGCCTGCGCCCACGGCAAACTCTGAATCAATGCGCAGAGCTGGGCCGTGATCGCCGGCGTGAGCAGTCGCGTGCAACACGAGCGCGCCATGCAGTCAGTTTACGATGTGCTGAACACCGACTTCGGCCTCAAGAAACTGCATCCCAGTTTTCCGTCGTGGCCGGACGTAGCGCAGCCGTACAGCGGCTATTCGCCGGGCTGCGGCGAAAACGGCGCGATCTTTTGCCACGCCAACATAGGCGATCATCGCCGAAGCGCTGCTGGGCAATGCTGAACACGCGTGGTAGTATCACCGGCTGCTCGTGCCGCATCGTGCGTTGCAAAAGGCCGGCATCCAACGTTATGAGGCCGAACCGTAGGCCTATGTGTGACATCATCGGGCCTGAAAACAACAAGCACGGCTGGGCCAACTTTACGCAAGTCACGGGCACGGCCGCGTGGATGGACATTGCTGCGACGCAGTATTTGCTCGGCTTGCGGCCTGAACTGGCCGGCTTGCGCATTGTGCCGCTGTTGCCGGGCGTCTGGCCTGGCTTCAGCGCCAGCCGCCGCTACCGCGGTTGCCAGCTCGCCTTCGAGGTGCGCCGCGCCCGCGCCGGCGAGTCGCCCGGCGTGTCACTCGACGGCCGCGCGCTGGAGGACAATCTCGTGCCCGCCGCCGCGCTGCACGGCCGCGCGGCTGCGCGCGTTGTCTGCATACTAGCCTCAAGGACTGCGCTGATGTGTCCAACGTGGCAGCCGATTCCACCCGGCGGCGCAACACGCAAGCATTTTGTGCTATTTCCTGCGAAGTTTGTGCGAGTTTTGCAGCGCGAATTTTGGTATAATACCGAGCTTGTGATTTACACCTTATGAACGATTACTTCGCTGAGATTGCGGCGCATCATGCCGAACTCAAGCGCGAGCTGGTGACGCCGCAGCCGCTGCCGAAAGGCACGCTACGATTGCCGCGCCATTCGAATCCACGCGCGGCGTTTCGGCCGCCGGCTGATATCACTACGCCCGCTGAGCTGCGCCGCGCCTTGCGGCGCGAACGCGCGCGCATGCGGCCGTTCATGGCCAATTTCGCGCCAGTGCCGGCGCCAACCCGCCAGCATGTTGGAATCCAGGAATTCCAATGGCGCATGGAAACCGAAGCGGACCGGCGCGACATCGGCCGCATCGCGCGCGGGGATGGCGCATGGCAGCGCGTGCGCATTCCGCATTACGGCGGGCCGATCGGGCGCGCGGCCGCGTGGTATCGCGCCGTGGTCGAGCTGCCGGCCGCGCTGCACGCGCTGGGCGCGCTGTTTTTCCGCTGCGAAGGCGCCGATTACAAGGCGCAGGTGTATCTCAATGGTGTCTGCGTCGGCACGCATGAAGGCTTCTTCGCGCCCTTTGAATGCGATCTCAGCGGCGTGGCGCGCCGCGGCCGCAATCTGCTCGCCATCCGCCTCGAGAACGATGCCGTGTGCCAAGGTAATCATTTTCAAGGCCAGGCAATTGACGGCGACAAAATTTACGCTGCCACCGGTCTTGGCTGGGACGACCCGGAGCTCGGCTGGCACCATTGCCCGCCCGGCATGGGCATTTATGGCGCCGTACGCATCGAGGCGCGCCCGGCCTTGTTCATTCATGACCTGTGGGTGCGGCCGTTGCTGGAGCAGCAGCGCGCAGAGCTCCGGCTCGAAGTTTTCAACACGCAGGTCAGCAATATTGCGCCGCAGGTTACGTATTCGATTTTCGGGCAGAATTTTCGCGCAACAGTGTGCCGGGACCGCACCGCGGAAGCACTGCCGCCCGCCGGCCCGGGCATCAGCTATTACACCATTCCGGTTGACATGCCGCGCCATCGCCGCTGGGAGCCCGGCACGCCCTGGCTGTATCAAGCGCAGGTGACGCTTGCCGACCCAGCCACGCAGCAGCGCGACACGCGCGTACAGCAGTTCGGTATGCGCAGCTTCCGGCAGGACACAACGCAGGTGCCGCGCGGCCGCTTGTTCTTGAATGGCCGCTCGATCCGCCTGCGCGGCGCCAACACGATGGGGCACGAACAGCAATGTGTGCTGCGCGGCGACATGGCGCAGTTGCGCGATGACATCTTGCTCGCCAAGCTCTGCAACATGAATTTTTTGCGCCTGACGCAGCGGCCCGTGCAACGCGAAATTTATGACATGTGCGACAAACTCGGCTTGATGACACAGACCGACTTGCCGCTGTTCTCGTATCTGCGCCGCAATCAGTTTGCCGAGGCGGTGCGCCAGGCTGGCGAAATGGAGCGGCATGTGCGCGGGCATGCCTGCAACATCATGGTCACGTTCATCAACGAGCCGTTCCCCGACTCGTGGCGCGCGGTACAACACCGCTGTTTGACGCGCGCCGAGCTGTTGCAGTTTTTCCAAGCCGCCGCCGCGCAGGTACTTGTGTGTAATCCCGACCGTGTCATCAAACCGGCTCACGGCGACTACGACCCGCCCTGCGACGGCCTGCCGGATTATCACTGCTACACCTTGTGGTATGTCGGCCACATGATTTGCGTTGGCCGCCTGCACGCCGGCTATTGGGCGCCCGTCAAGAAGGGCTGGCTGTATAGCTGTGGCGAATTCGGCGCCGAGGGGCTGGACGATGCCGGTTTGATGCGGCGGCGTTATCCGACGGCGTGGCTGCCGCACTCGCCCGCCGAAGAACGCGCGTGGACGCCGTCGCGCATCACAAAGGCGCAGACCGGCAACATGTCCCACGTCTGGTTCGACCGGCCACAGCGCCTGCGCGACTGGGTGCGCCTAAGCCAGGAATACCAGGCTTGGGCCGTGCGCTTCCAAACCGAGGCGCTGCGCCGCGACCCGCGCATGATCAGCTTCGCCCTGCACCTTTTCATCGATGCATTCCCGTCCGGCTGGATGAAGGCTGTCATGGACTGTGAGCGGCGACCCAAGCCGGCCTTTTTCGCGTATCGCCGTGCCCTGGCGCCCCTGTCCGTGCAGGTGCGCGCCGACCGCTGGGCATGGTACGGCGGCGAGACCCTGCACGCCGATGCCTGGGTGTGCAACGACACGCACGACGTGCCGCAGGGCGCACGCCTGGCCGTGCAGTTCGAACGCGCCGGCGTTGTTGTCTATGCCAACGAGGCCGCCGCGCGCGTCCGGCCTGATGATGTCGTCTGCCAGGGTGAGTTCACCTATGCGCTGCCGCACGTGACGGCGCGCGAGCATTGGACCTGCCGCATCGCCCTGCGCAACGCGCGTGGACGCATCCTCGCCTGCCACGATCTGCCGTTCGATGTGTTCCCCTTGCCGCCTGACGAGACCAGCGGCCTGACCGCGGCGGTGCTCGCGACCCCAGGCAATGGCGCCGCCGAAGCGCTGTGCGCCGCGCTTGGCCTGCGGCGCCTGCCGTGGTCCGCCCTTGACCGCGCAGACGTGATCCTGCTCGAGCAATGGCCGGACGACGAGCGCGCCGCCGCCATCGCGCACGCTGTCAAAGGCGGCGCGCGCGCCCTGTTGCTCGACCTGGCCCCCGGCGCCTATCGCATCGCCGATACACAGGTCACCATTGAGAAATGCGACATGAGTGAAGGCTTTTACTTCGTTTCGCGCGCCACCGGCCATCCGCTGGTGCACGGCTTTCTGCCACGCGATTTCTGGCTGTGGACGGATGAACACACCGGTTTGTTCGCGCCGCTGATCTACCGCGTGGCCACCGCGCCTGGCTGGGCGCCCGTGCTGACCACCGGCAATGGCGGCTGGGGCCGGCCATGGGAGCCGGCGCTCGCTGCCGCGGAACTGCGCGATGGCCGCGGCACCTGGCGCCTCGTCCAACTCCGCTTGCGCGGCCGGCTGAATCTCAACCCCGTGGCGCGCGCTTTCGCGCGGCGGCTGGTTCTATGCTGACTAATAGATTGTCCCTTACGTCCCTTATGTCCCTTTCCCCAACCACCGCCCACGCGCATGCCCACGCCCTACGCTGCTCTTCAGCGCCGCCTCGCCCGCGGCTGGAACACGTGGAACACGCGCAGTGTCCTGTCGCACGTGCTGCTGCCGGCCGGCTTCGTCCTTAATCTCGGCATCAAAGAACACCGCAACGGTTTTTTCTCGGCGAAGCGCTGATCGGCCGCCGCGATGACGGCGAAGGGCGCATTCGCCCCGGGGCACGCAGCTACGACGGCGCCTACACCTCGCTGCGCCTGACGTGGCGCGACATCACGCTCGACATCGAAACCGGCCTTGATGGCGATGACTTTGCCGCGCTGGTTACACCGCTCGCTAACCTGACTTCCGCACATTTTTTCTCAAGTTATTGATTACCAGAGAGTTAGATAAATTTTGTAGTATAACAAAGCTCTTGACTTTTCATGAAAAATCTGATGAATTACAGTCGTTTTGTACAAAAAAAGCCTTGTAGTTAGTAAAAAAGATTCGCAAACTCAAAAGCCGCAGATACTTACGTTACAATTATACGGAAGTCAGGTTAACGCTTGACTCCCTCTTTCTTATCATGCCTTATCGTAGAGGAGCCATCTTGGCTCCTCAGGCGGCAGGATGCCGCCTCTACTTTGCGACAAGATGCCGCCGCTACTTTGCGGCAGGATGCCGCCGCTACTCTGCCGAGTCTTGTCCCCTCTACGATAGCCCTTCTTGCAAGATACGTTTCTTGCTCACTGCTTGTCTGCATCCTACTCCCCGTTCTCCGCCTCCTTCCCCATCCGGTACTTGATGTCGTAGTTGATGATGAAGTCCAGCTCCTCGTCCGTGAACCCGTAATGCGTAGCCAGCACTTGGTCGATTTGATCTATGATATCCTTCGCATCTTGTGGATAGTACTCCTCGTACACAACAATTCCAGAATCATATACTCGCTTGGCTGTTCTTGCCACAGCAATTAGCCTTTGTTTTAATCTTTCCCCCAATTTCTCCAGCTCCTTACAAGCGGCACTATCCATGGCTGGTAATCTAAAAGTGTTCAACTCGCCAGCTCCCAAATCCCGGCAGTTGCTAATGGACTTGTAGAAAAAGTAAAATACGGAGCTATTAAGCACAGCAGCAATTTTTAACGCGTTGCGTTCTGTAGAGAAGGGAAGGCGACGATAATGGTTCGAACGTTGACTTTTTGCGTTTTTGTTTGGCTCAAACGGTAACGCTCTAATCCAGTATGTAGGGCCGTCATGTACAAATACAGCACTATTAGAAGAGCCGTAAAAATCTGCAATCGTCACAGAAGCGCCAAGAATTTTCTCAAATACGCGTGCAGCTACTGGCGTCCCAAGCTTGGGCAATCTAACGGGAGATGCAAGAGGACGTGATCCGCAATACTCAAGGCCAAAAAACAGCGTGTCACGCTCTGCAACGTACCAATGCTTAAAATGAGAAGTAAATGATTGTGCACTTGCCTGAATAAGGCAGATTGCTAATCTTTGCTCTACTCCTTCAAAAAGTTTTGCAGGACGGTTTGAATATGTGCTACAAAACACCCCGTGGCGTAGTATCAATTTAAGTAGGGGCTCGTAGGTATCATTACCAACTATGCTGACTGGGACAATCACCCCGGTTCGTCCTTCGGCATTACGAATGCATACGGTCCGCTCAATTGTAAAAGCGTATAAGTTACCTGTGTTAAGCGTCACGTATCCTTGTACTCTATACAAATCTCTCACAGCAAGCTGTGAATGTTTGCTCATTCTTGCATACTCCACATACGGCGGGTTGCCGATGATGACGTCGAAGCCGCCCTTTTTCATGATGCCGTAAAACTCGATGAACCAGTGGAACGGCTGGTGGGTCTTCAGCCATGTGGCGTAGGCGGCCTTGTTGTTTACATCTATGCCGTAATCTTGCGCCAAATACCGGTTGAGCTCCTCTTGTAACACACTGAGCTGTTTGCGTAACTGTTGCTTCGCCTCCACAAACTGCTTCGGGTCCATCCCCTCTTCTGTCTGCATTGTTCTGAACAGGGCGAAAATGCGGTCGGCTTCCCCGGCTTGTTGCTGAATTCGCTGCATCGTGTTGTCAAAATCCAGGCGGCTGCCGACCGCGTTTTTTACGTCTTCATAGCTCGCGTAGCCCACCAGCGTGTTGCCGGCCTTGATGTTGAAATCAATGTCGGGCAGCGGCTCGATGCCGAAATTGTCTTTGCGCGCGTCGGGTTCAACTTGCGCGGCCAGCTTCAGGAACAAGCGCAAGCGGCAAATCTCCACCGCTTCCTCCATGATGTCCACGCCATAGAGATTGTTGAGGATGATGCTTTTGAAAATGAAGTAGCGCGGGCTGGGATGCTCTGCGACGCGGGCAAGGATGTCGCGGAAGTCGTGATACTTGATGTAGCGTGACGTCCTGTCGGCAATGAGGAGGTCTTGCGGGCTGTCTGCATCGCGCAGGGTGGCGGCGCGTGTGCGTTTCGCCTGGTCACTTTCGGCGATCAAGCTTTCCATGCGGTCGAGGCAGGCCTCGTAGAGGGGTTCGAGAATGTTGAGCGCGGCGAAGAGAAAGGCGCCCGAGCCGCACGTGGGATCAAGCACTGAGACATTCTCGAGAGCGTGCCAGAAGGCGCGCACAAGCTCCGGGCCTTCGCTGTTCTCGATGATGTCCTGCACAAACTGGCGGATGTTGAGATTGTAGGTGATCAGGTCATTGACGTGGCGCACTTCGCCGTTGGCAAGCTTGGCGCGCAGCTGTAGGCAGCGCTGGCGGCGGGCCGCGTATTCGCGCCATGTTTCTGTGGGCAAGGCAAGGTTCTCGCCGTTGGCGGCGATGATTTCGGCCTGGCCGAGATTGTAGCGTTTGTCGAACATGCGCGCCTTGGGGTCGTGCATGCCGTTCTGGACAAACACAGGCAGGGCGGCTTCGGGAATGACACTGCCGTCTTCGGCAATTACGCCGCGCCGCACGGCGTCGTAGATGTAGCGGTCTGGGTCGCTGCGCAGGAGATCCCACACGGTGTGGCCATCCGGGTTTTCGAATGCGATTTTGCATGTGGCGCGCACGGTGTCAAGCAAAAAGGGCAGAATGGTGTTTTTGCTGATGTACTCGGTGATGTCTTCTTTGGTGTAGTACGCGCCCATTTGTTTTTGGTTGATGTACTTTTCGAAGATGTAGCCGAGGACATCGGGATTGATTTCGTTGTCGGCGCGCAGCGGGCGTTCATCGAGGTGCCACTGGTACTGGTCGAAATAATCAAAAACCTGCTCGAAGGCATGGTCGGGGATTTCGATGGCGGGGAAGGATTTTTCGATGACGTGTTGCTCAAAGATGCCGCCGTTGAGGTATGGGATGCGGCCGAGGAGCTGTTCGAGTTCGGGCGAACGCTTTTTGCTGCCGAGCACTTCGTGAAAGAGGCGCAGGAGGAAGTGGCGGTAGAAGGAATAGAACTTGTTGTGGCCGAGCTGCTCGCGGGAGCGGGCAAGGCGGTTGCGCAGATAATGCACATCGCCGTCAAGGAACCCTT
>Ga0129299_1001559_pt1 | contig 15283 bp, 12 predicted proteins | sample ConPoolayeCmetaG_FD_94477 | JGI IMG/M metagenome (GOLD analysis project Ga0129299, IMG submission 94477) | Hot spring microbial mat communities from California, USA to study Microbial Dark Matter (Phase II) - Cone Pool mat layer C metaG ... | reverse complement strand
CGGCGAACGCGGCAGCCACCAGCAACACGCGCGCGGCGCGCCCCGGCGTGAGAGGTTCAATCCCCATACGCGATCCACGCCTTGCCGCCGCGGCGCGAGACCCACTCGGCCTCGACGCCGAACACTTCCCGGATCCGCTCGACTGAAAGGGCGTCGCACGGCGCCGCATCCGCCGCCACGCGGCCGGCCCGCAGCGCGATCACGCGGTCGGAAAAAGACGCCGCCAGGTTCACATCGTGCGTGACCGCGACCACCAGCATCCCGGCGCGGGCCAGCCGCCGGAGCAGCTCGTAGATCATGAGCTGATGATGCAGGTCGAGAAATGCGGCCGGCTCGTCCAGCAGCAACGCCGCGGGTTTCTGCGCCAGCGCCGCGGCCAGCATCACGCGCTGCCGCTCGCCGCCGCTGAGCGAGCGGAAATCGCGCCGCGCCAGCGCGCGCGTGTCGGTTTCTTCCATCGCTTCCTGCACGGCCAGCCAGTCTTCGCGGCTGTCAAAAAAGCCGCCTGCGTAAGGCGTGCGCCCCATCAGCACCACCTGCTCTGCGGTAAAAGGAAAATCGAAGCGCAGCGTCTGCGGCACAAACGACACCAGGCGCGCGAACTCGCGCCTGCGCCACTCGGCGACGGCGCGCCCGTTCAGCAGGCACCGGCCCTCGTGTCCGCGGCGCAGCCCCGCCATGATGCCGAGCATCGTGGACTTGCCTGCCCCGTTGGGCCCGATGAGGGTGACCAATGCCGCGCCGGGGAAACGCAGCGTCACGCCTTCGAGCACCGGCACGCCGCCGTAGCGCATGCCCACCTGTTCGAGTTCGAACCGCGCCGTCATCGCGCCCGAACCCCGTGGATCAGCTCCAGGCACAGCCTTGCGCCTTCAGCCACGCGCGGCCCCGGGCGGATCAACGCCTCGCCTGCCACCTGCCGCACCCGGTTGTCCCGCACCGCCCGCAGGGAGCGGTAGGAGGCCCACACGGCGCGGAACTGTTCCTGCGATTCCAGCGGCTTGCCCTCGTGGTGCGCGAAGTCGCCCATGTCCAGAATCACGTCCGGGTCGGCCGCGAGGATCTGTTCGAGGGACACCCGCGGATACGCCATCGGCGAGCCGGACAGGGCGTTGACGCCGCCGGCGAGCCGGATCAGTTCGTCGATAAACGTGCCCGGCCCTGCGCCCACCATGCCTTGCAGCGTGCCCGGCGAGCGGCCCACCAGGAAGAGCACCTTGCGCCGCGGCAGCCTTTCCGCGCGCCGCCGCACATCGTCGAGGTCGCGTTCAACCTGGGCGGCAAGCGCATCGGCGCGCGCCTCGGCGCCGGCGAGCCTGCCAATCTGGCGAATGGAAGCGAGGATCTCGGCCAACGTGTCCTGCGGCACTTCGATGGCGCGAAGACCCAACTGCGAAAGCCGCTCGGCCAACTGCACGGGGTTGCGGACGACGAGGACGAGATCGGGCCGCTGCGCCAGAATCCGTTCGAGGTCCGGCTCGAGAAACGTGCCGATTTTCGGCTTCTGCAAGGCCTCGGGCGGGTAGCGGCAAAACACGGTCACGCCGGCGACGCGCGGCCCCAGGCCGAGGGCAAACAGAATCTCGGTGAGCGACGGCGCAGTGGAAACGATCCGTTGCGGCGGAGAGGCCAGCGCCGCCACGCCAAGCAGCAGGGCGAGGATCAGCCTTCGCAAAAGAACTCCCGGGCCGCCGCGAGGAAGCGCTCATTCTCCGGCCGCGTGCGCACGGCGAACCGCACCGCCTCGCCGTCCACGCCCGGCAGCCGCGCGCAATTGCGCAGCAGGATCTTGCGTTCGAGAAACCACTGGCAGACTTCCGCCGCGGGCCGGTCCGTGTAAGCCAGCAGGTAGTTGGCCTCGCCCGGCAGCACGCGCAGGCCGGAGAGGGCATCCAGTTGCTCCAGCAGCCAGGCGCGCTCCTGTTCGACAAACAGGCGCGTGCGCTCGGCGTGCCCGGCGTCGCGCACCGCGGCCAGCGCCGCGGCCTCGGCCAGCGTGCTGACGCGCCAGGGATCGCGCTTGCGGCGCAGGCGGCGGATCCACTCCTGCGACGCCACAAGCGCGCCCACGCGCAGCCCGGGCAAGGCGTGGAATTTCGACAGCGAGCGCAGAACCAGGACATTCGGGTGGTCCTGCACCCACCCCGCGGCCGATTCCAGCCGCGTGAACTCGATGAAGCTTTCATCGATCAGCACGGGCCCTTCGCGGCTGGCAATCGCACGCTTGACCGCTTCCGGAGCGACGCAGAGGCCCGTGGGATTGCCAGGCTGGCTCAGAATCAGAAGCCCGCGCTGCGGCCAGGTTTCCGGCTCGTCGGCGCGGACACGGAGCGCATAGGGGAAGGCGCGGTAGAACTCGGCCCAAACCGGCACGGCGAGCGCGGCGGGGCCGTTCCAGCCGGCGCGCGCCAGAAAATGGATCAGCTCCGTGCCGCCACTGCCGACGAGGATCTGATCGGCCGCGACGCCCCAGGCTTCGGCCAGCGCTTCGCCGAGCCGTTCCGGCAGCGGCTCCGGGTAGAGAGCCACGCGGTCCAGGGCCTCTTCGATCGCCGGCCGCACGGCGGGGGAAGGGCCCAGCGGATTGATGCTGGCGCTCAGATCGAGAATCTCGCGCCAATCCCATCCGCGCTCCCGCGCGACGGCGAACACATTGCCACCATGTGTGACGGTCAATCTCATCCTCCCCGCGGCCGTTGCGGCCGCGGTGCGCCACAGCGGCCGGATCGGTCGTCCGGCCCGCCACCGCCCGGCCATGGAGCCGCTTGCACCTCAGGCGGCTCTGCTCCTAATCTACTACGCCGCCGGACAGGGCGTGAGAAGGCTTAAAACAGCGCCGGCAACAGCGCCGCCTGCCGAGCCCAGGGCGCGATCCACTCGGCCAGGCTGTCCAGCACCGGATCATCCGGCAGCGGCGCCGGCAGGCGCCGCCCGAGCAGCAGGGAAAGCCGGCGGTAATCGGTGAGATCTTCGCGCTCCATCGTGCGGGCGCCGGACACCTCCCACCCGCAACTGACGACCACGGCGCCGCCTTGCGCCTGCTGTTCGAGCCAGCTCCGCAGGCCGGTTTCCTCGAGCCACGCGGCGTCATGCGGCGCGTTGGCAGTGGCCGGCACGACGAGGAATTCGAACTGCCCGATCCCCGCCGCTGTCAACCACTCGGCGCCGCGCAGCAGCGCCAGGTCGGCAAATGCCAGCAGGTGCGGCAAGCTGATCACGCCCGTGCGGGGACGGCTTGCATATTCCCACGGCGGCAGCCCTTCCAGCTCGATCGCCGCGGCATGCGTGACGGAGGGGGCGAACAGTGGCAGCGCAACCCCGTTGACGGTGATTCCCGCGTCGCTCCGGTCCACAACCACCTGCGGCAAACCGCCGGCCTGCGCTTCCTGCCAGCCGGCTTCGACGATGACGAAATCGCCGCGGGCGGCCAGCTCGCCCAGCGCAGCCCAGCCCGACTCCATCAGCGGTTCCGGCGGCACGCGGCAGGCTTCGGCCAGCAGCGCCGCCTCCCTGGATACCGTGCCGCCCCCCGGACACTCCACCCGGTCCGGCGACCGGCGGGCCAAATGCAGGGGCGAAGGAGCATAGCCTTCATGCACCAGCCAACGGGCCAGCGCGCAAGCCACGTGGGTCTTGCCCGCGCCTTCCCTGTGGCTGGTGATCACCAGGCTTCGCAGAAGATCAGGTCGGGACATGAAACAAGCGCAGGCGCCCCAGGGGCGCCATAACTTCCAGAATACCGGGCGCCCGGCTTTGCCTGCTGGTTCTGCGCGGGGGACGGCTGGCTATGCCCGCGGGCTGGCAAGAGACTCCGCAGCTTCTGAAGCTGCGGCCGAGACCCGGTCCTTGAGCAGCGCTGACATTTCCTGCTCGTTGCGGAGCAGGTCGCGCAGCGTCGTGCGGCTCAGAATCGCATCCAGGCTCTTTTGCACCGCGCCCCACAGGATGCGCAACGAACAGTCCTGCGTGTGCGCGCAGTTCCGCTCCAGACCCGCGTGCCGGTCGCAGAAGTGCGCGTTGAAGAAGCTCCCCCCGAGCAGCCCCAGCACTTCCGACACCGTCACCTCGGCCGCAGGCTTGGCCAGGGTGTAGCCGCCGGCCTGTCCCCTCACGCTCTGCACGAGTCCTCCCATCCTCAGGATCCGCATCAGCTTGGCCACATTGGGGACCGAAAGGCCCTCGGCGCGGCTGATTTCCGGGATGCTGTGGCTTCGATCCTCCCCATGACGGGCCATGTATAGCAGGCACCGCAAACCGTACTCTTCCTGAGCGCTCAACTTCATGCTTTCATTGTACGTCAAGATGGCCATAATCAAGAGAAAAAGATGACAAACGCATTTGTTCCTGTTTTTTTCCGCTCGCGGCGGGGTGTGGAATTGCGCCTCCACAACGCGGCCCTGAGCATCTAACCGGGCAGGAGGGCTGGCAAGTCCCTGCGGGCGCGCCATGCGGCGCCGCCCCGGCTCTCTGCTACCGTAGAACAGGGAGCGAAAACGCATCTCATGGCTTACCACATCCGACCCATCAAGGAGTTTCTTGTCAGTCCCGCACTGCCCCCGGAGCTGTCGCGGCTGGGCGAGCTCGCTCTGAATTTCCTCTGGAGCTGGAAACAGAACTTGCGCCCGGTGTTTCGCCGCCTGGACCCGGTGCTGTGGAAGGAATGCCGCCGCAACCCGGTGTTGATGCTGGGCCGGATTCCCCAGGAGACGCTGCAAAAGGCTGCGGCCGACCCGCGGTATGTGGCCCTGTATCAGGCCGCCTGCCGCGAGTTTGACGAGTACATGAGCCTGCAGCCGCCCCCGGACGGGATGAAGGTGGCCTATTTCAGCATGGAGTACGGGCTGCTGGAATCGGTGTCGATCTACTCCGGCGGCCTGGGCATCCTGTCGGGCGACTATCTCAAAGCGGCCAGCGACGCCAACCTGGGCCTGGTGGGCGTGGGCCTGCTGTACCAGAAAGGCTATCTGGAGCAGCACCTGAATCCGGACGGCTGGCAGGTGGAAAAGTATCCCGTCAACGATTTCTTCACCTGGCCGGTGGCGCCCGCGCAGGATGCCAGCGGGGAAGAGATTGTTGTCGAGCTGCGGCTGCCGCGCGGCCACTGCTACGTCAAGGCGTGGAGAATGCAGGTTGGCCGCGTGCCGCTGATCCTGCTGGACACCAACATCCCGGAAAACACGATCGAGGAGTACCGCGACATCACCGACCAGCTTTACGGCGGCGACACGGTGACGCGCATCCAGCAGGAGTTCGTGCTCGCGGTGGGCGGCATGCGCGTGCTGAAGAAGCTGGGCATCGAGCCGACGGTGTACCACATGAACGAAGGGCACTCGGCCTTCCTCGCCCTGGAGCGCGTGCGCCTGCTGATGCAGGAGCACAATTTGAGCTGGGAAGAGGCGCTGGAGGCGGCGCGCGCCAACAACACGTTCACCACGCACACGCCCGTGCCGGCGGGCATCGACATGTTCGACCCGGGGCTGATCTACGAGTATTTCCATGCTTACTGCGAGCGCAACAACGTGCCGTTCGACCGCTTCCTCGCCCTGGGACAGGGCGGCACGGAGGAGCAGGGCGACCGCTTCTCGATGGCGGTCCTGGCGCTGAAAACTTCGGCCTACCGCAATGCGGTGAGCCGGCTGCACGCGGAGGTGAGCCGGGAGATGTTCAGCCGCCTGTGGCCCGACTTTCCCGTGCACGAGGTGCCGATCATCCCCATCACCAACGGCGTGCACCTGCCCACATGGCTCCATCCGGATCTCGCCGGCTTGTACGACCAGTACCTGGCGCCGGGCTGGCGGGAGCAGTACATGGACCCGGCCATCTGGACGCAGGTGGAGGACATCCCCGACGAAGAGTTGTGGGAGATCCGCCGCCGCCGCAAGCGACGCCTCATCGCCTTCATCCGCGAGAGGCTGTTGCAGCGGGCGCAGGAGCGCCACGCGCCGGGCACGGAGCAGAGGCGGCTTTCGGAGATCTTCGACCCGGAGGTGTTCACCATCGGCTTCTCGCGCCGGTTCGCCACCTACAAGCGGGCCACGCTGATCTTCCGCGACATTGCGCGGCTGAAGAGGATCCTCACCAACCCGCAGATGCCGGTGCAACTGGTCATCGCCGGCAAGGCGCATCCCAAGGACACTCCGGGCAAGCAGTTGATCCGCGAAATCATCCAGATCGCCCGGGACCCCGAACTGTCGCGCCACATCGTGTTCGTCGAGGACTACGACATCGAAGTGGGCCGGGAGCTGGTGCAGGGCGTGGATCTGTGGCTGAACAACCCGCGCCGCGGCGAGGAAGCCTGCGGCACCAGCGGCATGAAGGCGGCCATCAACGGCACGCTGAACCTCTCGATTCTGGACGGCTGGTTCGACGAGGCCTACGAAGTCTCGGGCGGCTGGGCCATCGGCGACCGCGACCCCTACACGCCGGATCTCGACGAGGTGCATGCCTCCTCGATTTACTCGCTGCTGGAAACCGAGATCCTGCCGATGTATTACCGCAATCGCGAAGAAGGCGTACCCGTGGCGTGGATGAAGCGCGTGAAGACGTCGATCATGAATCTGAGCCCGATGTTCAACTGCCAGCGCATGGTGCGGGATTACGCCGAGCGCATGTACGAGCCGGCGCATTTGGCCGGGCTTCGCGCCCGCCAGGACGGCTACCGCTGGGCCCGCGAAAAGGCGCAGTGGAACCGGAAGGTGGACCAGGCGTGGCCCGGGGTGTCGATCGAAGATGTCTCCAGCGCCGTGGGGCGGTCCATCATCACGGGCGCGGCCATCCAGTTGCGCGCGCTGGTGAACCTGGCGGGGCTGGAGCCTGCCGACGTGCGCGTGGAAGCCGTGGTCGGGCGCGTGAACCCCGACGGCGATCTCTACGACACCACGGTGATCAGCCTGCCGTATCTGGAAAAACAGAACGACCGGTTTTTGTTTGGCCGCGAGTTCGTCCCGCACCAGACCGGGCGGATCGGGTACACGCTCCGCGTCAGCCCCAATCGCAGCGAGGACCCGGTGACGCGCCCCTGCTACCTGCCGGTGAAGTGGACGCACAGGCAGTAGCGGAAAGGGCTGGATTTCGGCGCGGAAGCGTGATATGTATGGGTTGTGCCGGGTGAGCGGCCGCGCGGCGGAGCGGGGATGCTCCGGCGAGCGGTGGAATCGGCACAACGGCTAGTGCGATCCTCGTCACTTGTGGCGTGATCTTTCTTGAGGGGTCCCCGCCGGGAGCCGGATTCACACAAGCCTGTTCATCAGACGGGTCGGCATACATCGACGACTGACGACCAACCAAGCCACCAAAGGAGCATCCTCCCGCATGGAAGGCGACCGCAAATACAAGCAACGGGGCTACATGGATTACGACGCCCCGTCGGGTGAAGCGCGCGAGCGGGAAAGGCCGAAACCGAAAGGCCCCAAGCCGCCCATTGACATCACGGGGCCGCGGCTGCCGCGCATGGTGGAGACGGTGACTGCGGCGCGCTGTTACAACTGCGCCACGCCGTTTCCGCCTGACATGGATTTCTCGGGCGTTTGCCCGAAGTGTGGCGCGGAGCTGCACTGCTGCAAGCAGTGCGCGTATTTCGAGCCGTCCACGCGCTTCCAGTGCACGAAGCCCATTCCGGCGCGGATTCCCTACAAGGACAAGGCCAACGACTGCTCGTTCTTCCGCCCGCGCGTCACCGTGGCCCGCGACAGCGCGCCGCCCTCTTCGGTGATCCGGATGAACGACCGGCCCGACATCGCAGCCCCGAAGAGCGCCGCCGACGCGCGCCTGGCCTTCGACCGCCTGTTCAAGAAGTAGCCCCCGCGTTCATGGCTGTCGCGCTTCTCACCCGGCCTCGCACTTTTGAGATCAGCCCTTACGAGCCGGAGCCGCCCGGCCCCGGCGAGGTGCAGGTGCGCGTGGCAGCGGTCGGCGTCTGCGGAAGCGACCTGCACAACTTCTCCGAGGGCAGCGTGGGCGGCATGCCGTGCATCTACCCCATGGTGCTCGGCCACGAACCGACGGGCGTAGTCAGCGCCACCGGGCCGGGCGTGACGCAATGGGCGCCGGGAGACCGCGTGGCGCTGGAAGCGCCGCTCTATTGCTACCATTGCGAATTCTGCATGAGCGGCCGGCACAACCTCTGCCACCACGTCCGCTTCCTGTCCAACCCGGGCGAGCCGGGCTTCTTCCGCGATCACGTCAACCTGCCCTCGGTGAATCTGCTGCCGTTGCCGGAACGGCTCGGCATGGCGGAGGGCACGCTGTTCGAGCCCATCGGCATCGCGCTGCACTCTTTCCGGTTCGGCGCCCCGAAGCTGGGGGAGACAGCCGCGGTGATCGGCGCAGGCCCCATCGGCCTGACGACCATCGCGTGCCTGCGCCTGGCGGGCGTGGCGCGCATCTGGGCGATCGAGCCCGTGGCGCACCGCAGAGAACTGGCGCGCCTGGCCGGCGCGGACGCCGTCATCGATCCGGGAGCGGCCGATCCGGTGAAAGAGGTGCTCCGCGACACAGGACAGCGCGGCGTGGACATGGTCTTCGATTGCGCCGGCAAGGGCGAGACGCACAATCAGGCCATCCACATGGGCGCCCCGGCCGCGCGGATCGTCATCACCGCGCTGCCCGCGGAGGACCGGCTGCCGATCGACTTCTTCGCCCTGCGCCGCAAGGAGCAGTGGTTGTTTCCGGTCCGCCGGTCCAATCACCGCAGCGAACTCGCGCTCAAATTGCTGGCCGAGCACGCGGCCCGGTTCGCACCGATGGTGACCCACCGCTGGCCGCTCGAGCGCGCGCAGCAGGCCTTCGAGACGCTGGAATCCTACTCCGACGGCGTGGGCAAGATCGTGCTGCTTCCATAGCATCGTGCCGGGAGAAGGCGGCGAGAGACCGGGGACGTGCCAGCGCCGCTGGCCAGGCAGCGAGCATGGAGCGGCAGAATCCCGGCAGGCGCAGCACGGTGAGGGTGGAGCATTGGGCTGGTCAAGGCGATAGCGCCACTTGAGCATTCCGGCCCGGCCCGGTTGTCCTTCTACCAGGTGTGGATGGCCAGGATCTTCGGCGGATGCGGGATCTCGCGGATGACGCGCGTCTCGAGCACGATCTGAAGGTTTTTCTTCTCCCAACCCTCCGGGGCGGCGGCGGCAAACTCGTGCCAGAATTCGGGGCTGGCCAGCGATTCAGCCGCGGCCTGTGTCCCGAATCCGTTCACGCCCGCCACCGCAATCACCACTTGCCCGCTCGATGGGGCGATGGTCCGCGTCACAATGGCGTAATCGGTGTCCTGCGCGCCATACGGCCAGAGCTTTTGGACAATCCACTTCGGATTGCCGGGGGTGTTCCGGTCCTCGATCCAGCAGACCTCGGTGTGGCCCCGCCCCTCGGACCTGAAATAGTAGCGCAGATTCCGGCTCATCTCCGTGGCCCACGGGTTTTCATAGGCCGCGATCAGGATGACCGAACTGTCGCGCACCTCGTCCACGGTCACCTCGCTGACCAAACGAAACCTGGCTGTCTTTCCACGCTGGCCAATAAAGGAGGCCACCGCCACAGCCGCACGGAAATTCTGTACCGACATTTGCGCACTCGGCACCACGCGAAACTCATCGCGCTGCATTTTCAAGTTCACTGTGCCGGGTCCGGACCTGGCTGCTTCAGCCAGTTCGGCCAGCTTGCTCGCGGGGGCGAACAGCCGGTCCCGGCCGGGGAGGAACACCAGAATCTGCCGCTTGGGACTCAAAAACGGGGTCCAGAATCGGTCCAAGGGGGAATCGACTCGGGCCTCGAACAAAGCTGCGGCCACTGTCGCCAACAGGATCGCTCCCGCCACCAAGGCCATCAGCCGGCCAGTGAAACGCCTCGGCCCTTCTTCTGTCACAGCAGGGGCGATGGCTGACTCCTCTTGTTCCCGTGGGAGCTCCGGGGAGGAAGCCATGGCAGGCATAGCCGCGCCCCCCTGAAACTGGAAAACCGGGCAGTAGTGTCGGTAGCGTGTGACTTGTCCGCTTCAATCAGCAAGTGAATTGTCCGGTCGAGCGGCGGCGAGGTAACGCTGGAGGATGTGGAGGCGATCCAAGGGCAGTTGCCTGCTGCGGAGATGGAACGGGCAATGAAGATCCAGGAGGTGGTTCTGAAGGCGACGGCGGGCAAGCTGAAGTGGTGGGAGGCGGCCGAGATCATCGGCGTGAGCGATCGCACGATGCGGCGCTGGCGCCAGCAGTATGCCGAGCACGGCTACATCGGGCTGTGGGACTATCGCAAGCGGCGGCCGAGGCGGCCGTTGCCGGGGATGCTGCTGCACATCGACGGCAGCGAGCACTGCTGGTTCGGCGATGAGCGGCGGCACGAGTTGATCGTGATCATGGACGACGCCGCCAGCGAGATCTGTTACGCGCAACTGGTCGAGGCAGAATCGACGCACAGCGTGATGGTGGCGTTGCGGGAGGTGATCGAGACGCGGGGGCTGTTCTGCAGTTTGAACAGCGACCGGGCGGGGCACTTTTTCGTGACGCCGAAGGCGGGCGAGAAGGTGGACCGGAGCCGTCCGACGCAAGCGGGGCGGGCGTTGCAGGAGCTCGGCGTGCGGATGATTGCGGCCTGCTCGCCGCAGGCGCGGGGCCGCTCGGAGCGCAACTTCGGCACCTGGCAGGGGCGGTTGCCACAGGAGCTGCGGCTGCGCGGCATTGTGGATCTGGAGCGGGCCAACGAGTTTCTGCGCAACGAGTATATCGGCGAGTTCAACCGCCGGTTTGCGGTTCCGGCGGCGCAGAAGGGCACGGCGTTTGTGCGGGCGCAGAGGAAGGATCTGGGCTGGGTCTTCAGCGCGCAGCACGAACGGACGGTGAGCAACGACAACACGGTGGCGCTGGACAACCGGGTGCTGTAGTTGAACAAGACACGATGGCGCGACACGCTGGCGGGCCAGATCGTGATCGTGCATGAGCATCTCGACGGCCGGGTGTCGATTCGCTACGGGCCGCACGTGATCGCCCAGTATGCGCGCAGTGAACTGCCAGTGCAGGCGCCGCGCAGGCGGGGCGCGCCCAGGCCGGGCGGAGTCAGGAAGGCGGCGTGAGACGCCGCCGCGAAATGGAACTGGAGGCTCTGCCTCCAGACCTCCGGGATTTTTCGCTTTGGGCCGGGATTGCGGATCGGGAGCGAGCCGATGGCTCGCTCCCTCAATCCCGGCCCCGGAACGGCGCTCGAGTTGCGTCCCCGCAGAGCTCTACCCACCGTCCAGGTGGTGCCAGCTTGGCGGAACTCGAGCACGCCAGACAACAGCGGACAATTCATCTGCTAGTCAGACCGGACATCTTGGCGTGCTGGCGACACCGGCCCACAAGGCGCTGCCGTTGCCGCCCGGCTGAAGCGCGCGGCTGAACATCGCCGCAGCCTCGCCCCCAAGACTGCAAACCACGCCGCCGCGCCGCGCTAATGCCGCGCGGACGATCGGCCGATGGTGGAACGTGGGGCGTCGTGCGTGGTCATGGGCCGTGCCGCTGGCTGCAACGGGAGCGCTGGCAGCGGCGGTCGCCCCTTTTCTGTCTTCACCGGTGCTGTCCGATGAAGTCTTCACGCTGGAAGCGGCGCGGCTGGATTGGACGGCCCTGTGGCGCCATTTGCAGGCCGATGTGCACCCGCCTTTGTACTACGCCGCGGTGAAGCTCTGGCTCGGGGTGCTGGGCCACAGCCTCATCGCCCTGCGGGCCTTCTCTCTGCTGATGGCTTTGGCGGCGGTGGCCCTCGCCTCGCGCGTTCTGCCGCGGCCCGAACCGGGCCGCGGCTGGGCCGCCTGGTTTCTGGCCGCTGACGGCATCTTTCTCGTCATGGCCTTCTACGGCCGCATGTACTCGATGCTGGCTCTGCTCTGCCTTCTGGCGTGGCTGGCTTCGGATCAGAGATTGCGCCGCGGGGCGCGCGGCTGGTCTGCGCTGGCAGCCGTCTCAGTAGCCGCCGGATTCTGCACGCATCATTTCTTCGGATTCTTCCTCGCCGCGCTCGCGGTGTGGTTGGCGCTGGTGCACGGCCGCGCATTCGTGCGGCTTTGGCCGGAGTGGTCAGCCGGCGTGGCGGCGTGGGCCGTGCTCTGGGGAAAAACCGCTTTCGAGCAGTTCACGCAGCGCCCGCAGCACCTGGCCTGGGTGCAGCCCATGAGCCTCGCCCGGTGGGCCGAAGTGGCCGCCGCTCATCTCGCCTTCGCCGCTGCGGCGCTGCCTGCCGCGCTGCTGGCCCTTGGCTTTCTGCCGCGGCGGCGGAGCGCGCGGTGGCCGGCCGAATCGCGCGCCGCGGCCGTGGCCGCTCTGGCGGCGCTCGCGCTGCCCGGACTCATCTCCGTCTGGAAGCCCGTCTGGAACCCCCGGTTCACCGTGATCGCATCACCGTTCCTCGCCGCAGCGCTGGCGCCGCTTGGCGCCGCTTCAGCCGGCGTCTGGCCCGCGGCGGCGATGGCCGCGGGCGGCGCCTGGCTGTGGTGGGGCGGCTCGCAGACGAAATGCACCAGCCAGGCGGCCGCCCGGCAACTGGCCGCGGCCGCCACGGCCTCAGACACGGTCGTCTTCTGCCGCATGACGCGAAAGCCGGTTGAATATTACTGGATCGGGGCAGCGCCACAGCGGCGTTCATTCCCCGCCGAGATTGACGCGCACCCCGGCTACGAAGGGCGGCAGACGGAAGCCAGCCTTCGCGAGGAGGCCCGGCAACTGGCCCGCTCGGCGGCGGGACGGGTTTTCGTGGTCGCCGACCTGAGCCGGCCCGCCCCGCGCATCCTGATCGAGGCCCTCGAAGACGCCGGTTTCCAGCGGCAGCCTCCACTGCTTGAGTGCGCCTCGGCGGGCAAGCACTATTTTCACCTGCTCGCCGTCTTCGACCCGCCTCTCAAACAGACAGAATCCCTATCCGCCGCGCCACCCGCGCCAGGATCTCCACCGCGCGATCCAGTTGCTCGCGCGTATGAGCGGCGGTGACGATGGTTCTCACCCGGGCCTTGCCCCGCGGCACCGTCGGGAAGCCGATGCCCGTCGCCCACAGCCCCTCTTCGAACAGCTCGGCTGAAAACCGGTGCGCCGTCGCCGCTTCGCCCACCAGAATCGGCGTGATCGGCGTCTCGCTTGCGCCCGTATCGAACCCCTGCGCCCGCAGCGCCTCCTTGTAATATCGCGTGTTGTCCCACAGCCGTTCGATCCGCTCCGGCTCCTGCTCCAGGATCTCGAACGCCGCCATGCACGCCGCCGTAACCGCCGGCGGGTGCGAGGTCGAAAACAGGAAAGGCCGCGCCCGGTGATACAGATACTCGATCAGATCCCGGCTGCCGCACACGTATCCGCCCAGCACTCCAATCGCCTTCGACAGCGTCCCCACCTGCACCTGCACGCGCCCGTGCATGCCGAAATGATCCACCGTCCCGCGCCCGTTGCGCCCCAGCACTCCCGACGCGTGCGCATCGTCCACCATCATGATCGCCGCGTGCTTCTCGGCCAGCTCCACCAGCTCCGGCAGCGGCCCGATGTCGCCGTCCATCGAGAACACCCCGTCCGTGATCAGCAGCTTCCGCCCGCCGGCGTCTTTCAGCCCTCCCAGGATCTCCGCGGCGTGCGCCGTGTCCCGGTGGCGGAAGACGTGGATCTTCGCTCTCGACAGCCGGCAGCCGTCGATGATGGAGGCGTGGTTCAACTCGTCGCTGATGATGTGGTCGTCGGGGCCGAGGATCGCGCTCACCGTGCCCGCATTGGCCGCGAACCCGCTTTGGAACACCACGCACGCCTCGGTGTTCTTGAAGGCCGCAATTCGGCGCTCCAGCTCCATGTGCATCGCCATGGTTCCCGTGATCGTGCGCACGGCGCCGGTACCCGCCCCATACTGCTGCACCGCGCGGATCGCCGCCTCCTTCAGCTTCGGGTGATTGGCCAGCCCCAGGTAGTTGTTCGAGGCCAGATTGATCACTTCGCGCCCGTCGGCGCGGCACACGGGCTCGCAAGCGCTCTCCAGCTCTCTCAGGCGATAATACGTTCCGGCCGCGCGCATCTCTTCAAGCTGCGCGGAAAGATAGGCAAGCGGGTTGGAATGCGACATGGCTCTCCGGTTTCAGTATATCGGTTATCATGGAAGAAATCGCATGAAACGACTTTTCGCAATTCTTGCTGCCATTGCGGTATCTGCGGTCGCCCAGCCGAAAACTGAAACAGCCCTCGACCGCTACGTCCACGCCCCCGATCCCTCTTTCCAGTGGCGCCTGCTCAACACCATCCCCGGAAACGGCGCCACCACCTTCGTCCTGGAAATGGTCTCCCAGAACTGGCTCACGCCGGACGAAGTCAGCCGCACCGAGTGGCGCCACCACCTTACCATCGTGCGTCCGGACCGGGTGGAGAGCGATGTGGCGCTGCTGCTGATCGGCGGCGGCCGCAACGGCAGCGCCCCGCCCAAGGAAGCCGATCCGATCGCCGCCGCCATCGCGCGCCGCACCCGCACGGTGACCGCCGAGCTCCGCCAGATCCCCAACCAGCCTCTCAGCTTCTTCGGCGAATCCCGGCAGCGCAACGAAGACGCCATCATCGCCTACACCTGGAAACGCTATCTGGAGACCGGCGACGAGCGCTGGCCCGCCCGCTTGCCCATGACCAAGGCGGCCGTCCGCGCCATGGACGCCGTGCAGCAGTTCCTCGCCTCGGAAGCGGGCGGCGGAGCGAAAATCGCCCGCTGGGTCGTCACCGGCGGCTCCAAACGCGGCTGGACCACCTGGACCACGGCCGCGGTCGACCGCCGCGTCATCGCCATCATCCCGGCCGTCATCGACCTGCTGAATCTCGAAGCCTCTTTTGTCCATCACTGGCGCGTCTACGGCTTCTGGGCCCCGGCCGTCAGCGACTACGTCGAGCACGGCGTCATGGAATGGATGGGCACGCCCCAATTCCGTAATTTGATGAACATCGTCGAGCCTTTCGAGTACAAAGACCGCCTGACAATGCCGAAATTCATTCTGAATTCTGCCGGAGATCAATTCTTTGTGCCGGACTCTTCCCGGTTCTATTTTGACCAATTGAAGGGCGAAAAATACCTCCGCTATGTCCCCAATACCGACCACGGCGTCACCCGGCGCTCGGATGCGGCCGAAAGCCTCGCCGCTTTTTACGAAGCGATCGTCCGCGGCTGGAAGCGGCCGGAGTTCTCCTGGACCATCAGTCCGGAAGGCCGCATCGAGGCCGTGTGCAAGGACCGCCCTTCGGCCGTGAAACTCTGGACGGCCACCAACCCCGATGCCCGGGATTTCCGTCTGGAAACCATCGGGCGCGCCTATACGAGCGTGGAT
>Ga0129299_1001558_pt1 | contig 15292 bp, 13 predicted proteins | sample ConPoolayeCmetaG_FD_94477 | JGI IMG/M metagenome (GOLD analysis project Ga0129299, IMG submission 94477) | Hot spring microbial mat communities from California, USA to study Microbial Dark Matter (Phase II) - Cone Pool mat layer C metaG ... | reverse complement strand
TCCGCGCGTCGCGCGTCAGGCAACGCACCGGATAACCCGCGTCGAGCAGGCGCGGAACCAGCCGCCCCCCGATGTAACCCGTCCCGCCGGTGACGAATACCGGCCGGCGGGCGTCCGCGGCCGCGCTCATCGCGCCGCCTCCGTCGCCGCGGGCCACCGCCCGAGCACGTGCCGCAACGCCGCCTCGACCCGCGCGTGACGGAAGTGGTACCCGGTCTCCAGCAGCACGGTGGGGCGCGCACGGATGCTGGCGAGGATCAGCTCATCCGCCATGCGACCGACCGCCAGCCGCAGCGCCGCAGCCGGCGCGGGCAGCACCGCCGGGCGGCCGAGCACGCGGCCGAGCGTTTCGGCCAGCTCAGCGTTCGTGACCGGCGTGGGCGCCACGATGTTCACCGGGCCGCGCACGCGCTCGTCGAGGAGGGCGTGGACCACCGCGCCGGCGGCGTCGTCGATGGAGATCCAGCTCAGGTATTGCCGCCCCGAGCCCACGCGCCCGCCGAGCCCCAGCCGGAAGACCGGCAGCAGGCTCCGCAGCATTCCGCCGGCCGGCGACAACACGACGCCGAACCGCAGCAGCACCAGCCGGGCCTCGGGCGGGGCGGACGCCACGGCGACCGACTCCCAGGCCTCGCAGATGTCGGCCAGGAGGCCCGTGCCGCGCGGGCTGCGTTCCGTCAGCTCCTCGTCGTCCCGGTGAGCGAAGAATCCGACCGCCGACGCGCAGAGGATCGTGTGCGGCGGCCGCGGCAGGCCGCGCAGGGCGGTCAGCAAGTTCCGCGTGCCGTCCACACGGCTGCGGCGGATGCGCTCGAGGCGGGCCGCGGTCCAGCGGCCGGACGCGATGTTCTCGCCCGCCAGATGGATGACGGCCTCAACCCCGGCGAGCGCCGCCGCGTCCGGCAGGCCGCGCGCCGGGTCCCAGGCCGCCTCATCCGGGCCGCGCGGCTGGCCGCGGACGAGCCGGACCACACGGTGACCGGCGGTGCTGAGCAGACCACACAACGTGCGGCCGATCAGACCGGATGCGCCGCTCACGGCGACGGTGAGGCGCGGCCGGTGAGCCCCGGCCGCGTAGAGTGCGAGGTCCGCCGCCACGGTGTCGTGCCGGTAGCGGAACAGGCGGGCCAGGCGGCGCCGGACGTAGCCGGCGGCGAGCCGCCCGAGCGGTCCGAGCGGCAGCGTGTAGACGATCTCGTCCTCGAGGAGGCAGCGGCCGCCCGAGGTCGGCGTAAAGCGATGCGTGTGCTCCCAACGCGCGAACGGACCGGCGCGCAGCACGTCGCGGAACTGACGGCCGGCGACGTAGTCGCGATGTTCGAGATCCCAGTGGGCCGCGAGCCAGCCGCGGCCGGTGCGGAGTCGCACGCGGGCGCCGTCGCGAAGGCCGCCGGAGCGATGCAGGACTGCGACCACCTCCCAGGGCGGTGTGAGGCGTTCGAAGGCGCCGGGCCGCTCGTGCCACTCGAAGGCCACCTCTGGGGAAACCGGCAGCTCGCTGCGCTGGACGAAACGCTCGCTCATGGGCTGATCCTGAGGGCGCTGCACGGCGCGGCAGGATAGGTCGCGCCGGCGGCCGATACCAGAGTCGCGGCCCATTCCGCGCGACCCCACGTCGTCGGCGGATGCGATTCACGCCCGACAGGAGCGCTGCCGGACAGAAAAATGTCTGTCAGGCCCCGCTCGACGTGTTCGGCGGATGCGATTCGCACCGAACAGCCCGGAACGGCGACGCCCGCGGACGTGCCGCGGGCGCCGCAATCGAACACGGGGCAGTAAGATCCCGGCAGGCGGTCAAGGCCCGGCACGCCCGGGGCCTGTTGGCGCCCCGGGAGGTACCCAGGCCGGAGCCGGACCCCGTGCAACTCAGGCGGTCGCCGGCTTCACGTTCCAGCGTCGCTGGATGGCACGCAGACCAACCGCCTGATACACGGCCGCCAAACCCACGACGATGTACACGATCTTGCTGAGCAACGCCGTGTTGCCGCCGAAGATTGCCGCGACCAGATCGAACTGGAAAGCGCCCCACAGGCCCCAGTTGAGGCCGCCCACGACCAACAGAACCGCCGCCAAAACATCCAACGTCTTCATTTCAGGTCTCCTTCGCTGTCACTACCTCTGACCAACGGACAAACTTGTGTTCCTGCGCGTGCAGTGGTCTTCTACTCCTCTCATCGCGACAGGATGCCTCCTTCAACGCGACAGAGTGCGTTCTGCGTTCCCCTGACGGCTTCGCGGGCCGGTTCGGTGCCGATCGCTCCTCACACCATGTGTGAACCTTCAGGCATAGCGGCCGCGCCGAGTCGGAGCCGCCGTCACTCCGCTCGACGGCATCGCTCGCGTGTCGGGTGGGATGAGAACACTCGCCCGTGACGCCGAGGCCGCGCCCCCAATCACGGTGCGCCGGCGCGGTGACGCACACCGCGTCAGCCGGCCGGTGAGGCGTCCGGAAGCCGAGCAAGGCGAGGGCCTGCTCGCGCTCGGGTGAGTCCACACGAAACACACCACCAAGCGCGAGGGAGGTCGCAGGGGCCGGTGGGCTGTCTTCGCGGGGACCATTCGGGCTCAGAGCGTGCGCCTCACACACGACCGCGACGCCCGCCGCGCGAAGTTGTCGGATTACCGCCGCGGCGATTCGGCCGGCGATCAATTCCAATGGTTGCGGCTGCTGCGCGAGCAGAGTAATCAACTGCTTCAGACGGGTGGGCCCGGCGACGCGGTCGCCGTTGGGACGGTACGCAATGTGCGCCCGACCCAGGACTGGCCGGCGACGCTGCCCGCAGACGGAGAGGAAGAGGATGTCTCGGACCGCGACGAGGTCACGACGGGGCCCTTCGGCGTGCGAGCGTCGCAGCCGGATCAAGACCGGTGCGGCGGCAGACGCGGCCGGCAGGTCGTGCCAGTCGCGGATCCGCGCCTGCCCGGGGCGCCGGCCGGCGCGGCACTGGTCGGTCTCCGTTACAGGGGCGAGCCGAGGGGGGCCCGCCGGGATGCGGGCGCCCACGATTCCACCGAGAGTTTCTGCGTCGCGGGGTGGCTCTCGTGTCGGAATGCTCGTCGCCCACACCATCGCAGGCGCGCGGGCTTGGGGGGCATCGGTGGCGCTCACGAGCCGCAGCACGGGCCGGCGTGGCGACAGGGGTGCGGAGGTAAGCGGAGCTCCGCGCGGTGGATCGCCGGGGTCCTCACCGCGATATGGGCCGACACGCAGGTTCGCAGTCGGGCAGCCGCAGAGGGTTCCGAGCGAAAGGCAATCGAGCTCCGAATCGAAATCGTTCATAACGTCCAAAGTGTAACCGCGCATCTTCAAACAGTCAAATCGTTCATAGGCGGAATATTCATAAGACCATTTTATGAAAGTAGATAAGTTTTCAAAGTCAGATTTCATCCTTGACTACCGCACTCGCAGCCGATATGAATCGTGCATATCGTTCGACTCGGCACGCGCCGGGCTGTGAATGGTTCGTGTCTCAGAGGGATGGCGCAGTGGCTCCCTCTGGGCGGGCGGCCGGTGAGAGCGCCGGTAACGGGCGTGACCGTCACGACGTACCGGAGCGGCTTCGACTTGGGGAGCCGGAAAGGTGCACAGTCCAGCCCCGAGGCGGCGGGGCGCGGCTTTCACCCGCGGAAATTGGCGGAGCGTGGCGAGAAGGAGAGATTCGGCCGTGAGCAGTAGCATGTTGGCTGGCAAACCGCTCTTGTCGCCGAAGGAACTTGCCATGGCCATCGGCGTCAGCGAGTCTTCGCTCAAGCGCTGGGCGGACACGGGGCGGGTACGGGTCTCGCGGACGGCCGGCGGCCATCGGCGCATCACCCTCGCGGAGGCGATCCGATTCGTGCGCGAGCTGCGGGCGCCCGTCGTGCGGCCGGAGATCCTGGGGTTGGCCGACGTGTCGCTCGCTCGGCGCGAAGGGGATGCGGCCACGGCGGGCTCGATGGCGGACCAGCTTTTCCACTACCTGAGCGAGGGGCGGGCGCGGGAGGCCCGCGGGCTGCTGACGGCGGCCTATCTGGACGGGGAGTCGATGGCCGCGATTTGCGACGGTCCGCTGCGGGCTGCGATGACGCGGCTGGGGGAGTTGTTCCGGCACGATGAGCGGGGCGTGTTCATCGAGCATCGGGCGACGGACATCGCGATCCAAGCGGTGCAGCACCTGCGGACGCTGATTGAGGTCCCCGCAGGGGCTCCGGTGGCCGTCGGCGGCGGCATCGCCAACGATCCGTACGTACTGCCGCCCCTCGTGGGGGCGCTGGTGCTGGAGGCGGAGGGTGTTGAGGCGGTGAATCTGGGCCCCAACACGCCGAACGATGCACTGCTGCGCGCTGTAGAGCAGCATCGGCCGCTGCTGGTGTGGCTGAGCATCACGGCGCCGGCAAGCATGACGTGGCTGGTGGATCAGGTGGGTCAGTTGGCGGGGTTGCTGTCGGCTCGCCGCGTGCGGCTCGTGGTGGGCGGACAGCAGGTGGACGCCCTGTTGGAGCTCCAGGCACAACACGCGAACCTTTCGCTGGGGAGGTCGATGAGCGAGCTGGTCGCCGAGGTGCGGCGCGCTCGGACGGCGCGGTCCGCCGCCCAGGACAACTGACAGGCGACCGGGCGCGGCGGGCTGACGCCGGGCAGCAGGCCGCGGAATGCGGCACGCAAGCGGCCGGGAGGACGACATGCGAGCGAACATTCTGTTTGCAGCGTTGGTTTGCACCGCTTTTCTGACCACCGGCTGTCTACTGGGAGCCGACGCCGAAGCCACGCGCGCGGACCTCGCGCTGGCCTACGCCGAACTGGAACTGGCGCTGGCCGACCATCCGCTGGTGGAGGCGGATGTGCGGCCGGTCAACACCGCGTTCGACCAGGCCAGCATCGCGTTCTTCCTGCGGAACTACTCGTTCGCGGTGGCGTCGATTCGCGAGCTGACGGCCCGCGTGCGCACGGGCGCGGCGGCCGACGGCGCGACGCGGGGCATGGCGGCGCTGCGCGGGCGGGCGATCCCGCGGACGGTGGTGCCGGGTCAGGCGCTAGAGATCGAGCTGCGGACCTTCGGGCTACCAGTTGCGCCGGCTCCTCCCCGCACGGTGCCGCTGCGGCTCGTTCCGCTGGCGGGCGGGCCGGCTCTGGAGCAGGAGGCGACGCTGCCGCTGGGGTTGCTCGGGCGGGTGGACACCTGCATCGCGGTCGCCGGCGGAGCGGGGCTGGCACCGGGCGCGTACGACGTTCAGCTTGGCAGCGATGGCGGGCGGTTCACGCTGGCGCGCCTGTGGGTGGTTACAGGTTCTCTTGATGCGCAACGGACTGCCAACGAGGCCCGGTTGGCGGCCCTCTCACTCTCAGTGGCCACGCCGGCGCTGGAGCAAGCGTTGGCTGCCGTGCGGGCGCGGAACGCGCTGCTGACCGATCGCCCCGCGGACGCGCAGACCGCGGTGGCGTTTGACGATCCGAACCGGCTGGCCGCCGACGTTGCGGCGGAGATCGACGCGTTGGCCGCCGGGCGTGACCCGTTCCGGGAGCGCGCGGGGGAATACTGGCGCGTGGCACGCGTGGGCGGCATCGAGGTGCCGTTGCGGGTGTATACCCCGGCGGGCGCGGCCGAGGGCACGCCCCGACCGCTGCTGGTCGTTCTGCATGGTGCTGGCGGCGATGAGAACATGTTCTTCCAAGGCTACGGGGCCGGGCGGGTGCGGGGGTTGGCGGACGAGCTGGGACTTCTGGTGATCGCGCCGCGGACGGAGCTGCTGGTGGGCAACCCGGAGCGGTTCGGTCCGCTGCTCGAGGCCGTGCGCTACACGTACCCGCTTGATGACAGCCGCGTCATGCTGCTGGGGCACTCGCTCGGGGCGGTGACCGTGGTGGAGCTGGCGAAGCGCTGGCCGGGGCAGTTCGCGGCGGGCGTGTGCTTCGCGGGGGCGGGGAACATCGGCGGGGCGCGGGGGCTGCCGCCGACCCGGGTGTACATCGGTGAGCAGGACCCGATCAGCCCGCCGCGGGTCGTGCGTGGCGCCGTCGAGCAGGCCCGGGCGGCCGGCGAGCCGGTGGAGCTGGTGCCGCTGCCCGGGTACGGACACACGCTCGGCGTCGGCGCGCGGCTGGAGGAGGCCGTGCGCTGGCTGGCGGCGCAGCGGCGGACGAGTTGAAGCCGGGCGCGGGGGACGAACGGAACCGGCACGCGGCGGACGAAGGGAACCGGGACGCGGCCGACGGGTGGCTAGTCGTCTAGCGTGAGCGCCGGTCGCGCGATCCGTGGGCGGTACTTGTCGACCAATTCGCGCAGTTTGGGTTGGGCGGGGTTCAGCTCGAGGCTCGTGTGCCAGGCCTCCACGGCCTGGTCGCGTAGCGCGAGGTCCTCCGGCTGCTCGAGGTGCCGGGTCATCAGAACGACGCCGTAGCCGGCGTAGGCGGCGGCGTTCTTCGGATCGAGCTCGATGGCCCGCTCGTAGTGCTCGGCCGCGGCCGTGTAGTTCTGTCGCCGCCAGAGGCAATAGCCGAGTCGTTCGTGCGCGACAGAGAGCGTCGGGTCCATGCTGAGGGCGACGTTCAGCGCCCGCTGGGCCGTATCCCAGCGCTCCTGATTGATGTACACCGTCGCGAGATTCACCAGCACGACCGGCTGCCCCTGATTGCACTCGAGCGATTCCTTGTAGGCCTTGATGGCCTCGTAGTTCCGGCCGAGCGCGGCCAGGGCGGCACCGAGATTGCTTCGCGCGTAGGCGTTCCGCGGGTCGACGCGGATGGCGTCCTCGTAAGCCTCGACCGCTTTCTCGAGGTCGCCGCTCTGGTGGTAGAGCGTGGCGAGACGGAAGCGGATGTCGAAGTTTTGCGGCTGGAGGTCGCGCGCCATGGTGTAGGCGCGGATGGCTTGCGTGATGCGGTTCAGCAGGCGGTACACGTCACCCAGCGCGATGATCGGCGTGGCGTTCCGGGGATCCAGCTTCACCGCCTCCTGAAGTGCGCCGGCTGCGTCCTCGAGCGCGCCTTTCTCCTTGTAGGCCAGCCCGAGTTTGTAGTGCGCCTCCGCCCACTGCGGGTCGAGCTTCACGGCCTCACGAAACTCGGCCAGCGCCGCCTCGATGTTCCGCTGGCGCAGGGCTGCGTCCCCCTCGGCCAGCCGCGCGCGGGCCAGTTCCCGGCCGAGCGTGCACCCGCCCAGCGCCGCCAGTCCGAAGCCCAGAACCACGCCCAGCGCCCTCTTGCGCATCCCCATCATCCTCGTCCCTGCCGGCCGCGGTCGCGACCATCATCAGCCGGCCGCGCGCCGTTTGACGGCCGCGCACCGCGGTTGCGGTCTTGTAACGTGCGGCTGCGCCGGCCGTCAACGACCGCCGGCGCGCCTTCGGTTGTTATCGGACAGTTGGGCCGCGCGGGTTGAGGGCGGCTGCGAGGCGCGCGCCCTAGGCATCGAGCTCCAGCGTGACCGGACAGTGGTCCGAGCCGTACACGTCGGCGCGAATGCCGGCCGCCATCAGTTGCGGTCTGAGGACCGCGGAGATGCAGAAGTAGTCGATGCGCCAACCGATGTTGCGGGCGCGGGCGTTGGCGAACTGGGCCCACCAGGTGTAGTGGCCGCCGTCGGGGGTGAAGACGCGGAATGTGTCCAGGTAGCCGGCGCGCAAGAGGCGGTCGAAGGCGGCGCGCTCCTGGGGGGTGAAGCCCGGGTTGCCGACGTTGGCGGCGGGCCGCGCGAGGTCGATCTCGCGGTGGGCGACGTTCAGGTCGCCGCCGAACACGACCGGCTTGCGCTGCTCGAGCGTTCGCAGGTAGCGACGGAGCGCGGCTTCCCAGCGCAGGCGATACGCCAGCCGCGTGAGGCCGCGTTGCGCGTTGGGCGTGTAGACGTTGACGAGGTGAAACGCGTCGTACTCCACCGTGAGTACGCGACCCTCGGGGTCCGGCATGCGGGGACCCAGTCCGCGGGAGACGGACCGCGGGGCGGGGCGGGTGAACACCGCCGTGCCGGCGTAGCCGGGGCGTTCGGCCGGGTGCCAGAGCAGCGTATAGCCGGGAAGTGCCAAGTCGAGCTGATCGGGGCGGGCGCGGATTTCCTGAAGACAGACGACGTCGGGTCGCGCGTCGGCGAGAAAATCCAGAGAGCCTTTCTGGAGGACGGCTCGCAAGCCGTTCACGTTCCACGACACGAGGCGCATGGCGCGGAAAGGGTAGGCGCGAGCGCAGCGCCCGACGAGGGCGTCGCTGACATTGGCGTTGGGCGCTGGGGCCGGACGGGGTCGGCTACGCGGAAGGAACCAATCGCGAGTTGACGAACGATGGGATGTCGGGGCGGTGGCGCTCAGGTTTGGATGTTGATCGGCCGCGGACAGATTGCCCCTTGCTGCCGCTCGGGCTCGGTCGCGGTTGGGCGCCGGTGTCGGTCTGGCGCGGGGGGGGGGGCGGCGTGGCAGTCGCCGCGCGGGCTGCTAGGATGGCGCTCCGTCGCCGGGGGACGTCCGGGTGATCCCGGCGGGTGCCCGGTTCGCCGTCACCGCCGGGAGATTCGCGAGGCGAGGACATGGGCCAGCCGCTTATCGAGTGCGTGCCGAACTTCAGTGAGGGGCGCGATCCGGCCGTCATCAAGCAGATCACCGACGCGATCGAATCGGTTGAGGGCGTGTGGCTGCTGGACGTCGATCCCGGTAAGGCCACGAACCGCACGGTGGTCACGTTCGTCGGCGCGCCCGAGCCGGTGCTGGAGGCCGCCGTGCGTGCGGCGCGCAAGGCGGTCGAGCTGATCGACATGCGGCAGCACAAGGGCGCTCACCCGCGCTTCGGCGCGCTGGACGTCTGCCCGCTGGTGCCGGTGGCCGACATCACGATGGAGGAGACCGCGCAGTGGGCCCACCGGCTCGCCCGGCGGCTGGCCGACGAGGTGGGTCTGACGATCTACTGCTACGAGAACGCGGCCACGCGGCCGGAGCGGCGGAATCTGGCGGACGTGCGGGCCGGGGAGTACGAGGGGCTGGCGGAGCGATTGCGACGGCCGGAGCACCGTCCCGACTACGGGCCGGCGGAGTTCAACGCACGGAGCGGGGCGACGGCGGTGGGGGCGCGGGACTTCCTGGTGGCGTACAACGTCAACCTGAACACGACGTCGACGCGGCGGGCGAACGCGATCGCGTTCGACATCCGCGAGAAGGGGCGGGAGAAGCGGGACCCGGTGACGGGGGAGGTGGTGCGCGACGCGCAGGGGCAGACGGTGTGGGTGCCGGGGACGCTCAAATGCGTGAAGGCGATCGGTTGGTACATCGAGGAGTACGGCATCGCGCAGGTGTCGATCAACCTGACGAATCTGAGCGTGACGCCGCTGCACGTGGCGTTCGACGAGTGCTGCCGGGCCGCCGCGGCGCGGGGGGTGCGCGTGACGGGCTCGGAGCTGGTGGGGCTGGTGCCGCTGCGGGCCCTGCTCGACGCGGGGCGGTACTTTCTGCGGAAACAGCATCGGTCGGTGGGCGTGTCGGACGCGGAGCTGATCAAGATCGCGGTGAAATCGCTGGGGCTGAACGACCTGTACCCCTTCAAGCCCGAGGAGAAGGTGATCGAGTACGCGATCGCGGCGCGGCTGAAGGGCAGCGCGAAAAAGCGGCTGGTCGACCGGCCGGTCGCGGCGTTCGTCGAGGAGACGGCGTCCGAATCGCCGGCGCCGGGCGGGGGCAGCGTGGCGGCGACGGTCGGCGCGTTGGGCGCGGCGCTGGCCACGATGGTGGCCAACCTGTCGGCGCACAAGCGCGGCTGGGACGCGCGGTGGGAGGAGTTCTCCGATTGGGCCGAGCGCGGCAAGGCGCATTACGTCGAGCTGCTGCGGCTGGTGGACGAGGACACCGCTGCCTTCCACCGGCTGATGGCTGCGTTCGGGTTGCCCAGAGGGACCCCGACGGAGGCGGCCGCGCGGCAGACGGCCATCCAGGCGGCCACGCGGGCGGCGAGCGAGGTGCCGCTGCGAGTGATGGAGACGGCGCTGGCGTCCATGGACGTCATCGCGGCCATGGCGGAGATCGGGAACCCGAACTCGGTGTCGGACGCGGGCGTCGGGGCGTTGTGCGCGCGGGCGGCGGTGCGCGGGGCGTACCTGAACGTGCGGATCAACTGCGGCGGGCTGGAGGACAAGGCGCTGGCGGCGGAGCTCTCGGCGCGCGGCGCGGAGCTGGAGCGGCAGGCGGAGGAGCGCGAACGGGCGATCCTGGCGGTGGTAGCAGAGAGGATGAAGAAGTAGCGCGGGATGTGCCCACACCGCCGCGCGATGTGGACCCCGACCTGGGACAGCCGTCACCGACGAACGCCGCCCCACGGGCAGCCACGCCGCGCGGCCGGGGCGGTGCGGCCCCAGCTTTGCAGCCGGGGCTCCGAGGTCGGCTGGCTGAGCCCGCCCGATGGCCTTCCGGGTTGGTTTCGCGCGCCGGGGGCGTGCGCGGACGAGCCACGGGCCCCGCGCCTGCGCCGCGCCGCGGAATGCTCCGAACCGCTCGGGTGCCCGCCGGGGGCCGGTCTCGCCGAAGGACTGGTCCGCGCGCGGAACGCCCGCCTCCTTTTGGGGCTCGAAGCCGACCGGGCCCGCGCTCGCAGGGCGCGGCCGGCGGCGCGGCGACAGGCGGTGCCCATCCGTCCGCCGGCCATGGTCGGGCGCAGCGCCCCTCCGCGGCCGGTAGGCTCAGCGACGCCGTGACCGGCCCCCGCCCCGTGGAAGGCGGAGTCGCACAGCTGCGCCGGTCCGGCGCCGGACGGATTTCAGTGCTATCCCAGAGTGTTCCAAACGGAACGGGAGCGTGTCAAATTCCGCCATCCGCGGCTTTTCTGGGCCCCGTGGCTTGCGCGAGCCGTGGCGTTCTCGGCCGCCGGGCTTGCGCGGGCCCGCAGCATCCCCCCCGACGCGAGGCACGCAGCGCGTCAGAGCTGGTGCATCACGCGGCACCCATTCGCGCAGTTCGCGCCGTCCAGGGCGATCCTGCGTCACGGCGGTGCCGAGGCGGCGGCGACACGGTTACACTGCGCCGCATGGCGATCGAGCGGGTCTTCTCACAGGCGGGGCCGGACGAGGAGCGGTTCCTGACGTCGTTGCGACCGCAGCGGTTGGATGAGTGCGTTGGGCAGGCGGTGATCCGGGAGCAGCTTCGGATCGCGTTGGATGCGGCCCGGGGGCGCGGGGAGCCGCTGGACCATGTGCTACTGGACGGACCGCCGGGGCTGGGCAAGACGACGCTGGCGCATGTCATCGCAAACGAGCTGGGGGCGAACATTCGCGTGACCAGTGGGCCGGCGATTGTGCGGCAGGGCGACCTGATGATGCTGCTGACCCAGCTTGAGACGGGCGACGTGCTCTTCATCGACGAGATTCACCGCCTGGCGAAGGTGGTCGAGGAGTTCTTGTACCCGGCCCTCGAGGACTTCCGCGTGGATTACACGACGGAGAGCGGGATCGGCGGGCGGACGGTGAACTTCGCGCTGCGGCGCTTCACGCTGGTGGGGGCGACCACCCGAGCGGGGCTGCTGTCGGCGCCGCTGCGCGATCGGTTCGGCCTGCTGCTGCATCTCCAGTATTACTCGGAAGACGAGCTGGTGCAGATCGTGCGGCGCAGCGCGGGGCTGTTGAAGGTACCCGCAGACGACGCGGCGCTGCGGCGGCTGGCGGGGCGCTCGCGCGGGACGCCGCGGATCGTGAATCGTCTGCTCCGCCGGGTGCGGGACTATGCCGACGTGCGCGGCGACGGGCGGTTGACGCCGGCGACCGTGGATGCCGCGCTCGACATTCTCCAGATCGACCGGCTGGGGCTCGACAACCTCGACCGGGCCTACCTGCACGCGCTCATTCAGCACTACGACGGGGGGCCGGCGGGCATCGAGGCCATCGCCGCCACGATGGGCCACGAGCGCGACACGCTCGAGGACGTCGTCGAACCCTACCTGCTCCAGATCGGGTTCGTGATACGCACGCCCCGCGGGCGCATCGCCCGGCCGGCGGCCTACGAGCATCTGGGGCTGCCGCTGCCCACCGCAGCGCCGGAGACGCCGGGCCTTTTCGGGTGACGGGGCGCCCGCCGCCGGCAGATGGCCGGCCCGGGGCCGGCGCGTCGGGCGCGGAGGCCGCGGGGAGCCCCGCGGCGGCCGGCTTTCTTCTGGGCGGCGGGAGGCGGCGCCGGCCGCTGTCGCGCCGGTGCCTAGGCCTGCACGTCGAGCCCGCCGGTCGGCGGAGCTTCGGGGGCCGCTTCGTCGGCGGTGGCCTGGTCGGGGGGGGGTTCCGAGGGGCGGCCCTGGCTGCCGGTGCCTTCCGCATCGGAATACACCTGGCTGTCACGGTCGGTCTCCTCGATGACGTTTTGGAGGCTTTCGGCGAAGGTCGGCAGGCGCTCGGCGGCGGCGGCGGCGTCCTGCGCGCGGCGTTCCGCGGCGCGGCGTTCCGCGCCGGCGGTCTGGAGGATGGATCCGAGCCAGTTGGGCGGAATGAGCGACACGGCCGGGGCTCCGGTTTCAGCCGCTCTCGTCCACGAACTCGCGTTGCCGGAGCTGGAGCTGCTCCCGCAGTCGGTCGAGAATGGCCGAATGCATCTGGCTGACGCGGGATTCCGACAGATCCAGCGTCTGGCCGATCTGCTTCATGGTCATCTGCTCGTAGTAGTACAACACGACGATCAGGCGTTCGGCGCGACTCAGGCCGCGTGTGACGAGCTCCTTGAGGTCCTGTTTCTGGGCCTCGACGACGGGGTCGCGGCTGCGGCCGTCGGGCAGCACGTCGAGCTCGCTCAGGTCGCGGGCGGAGTCGGGGTCGGTCGAGCGGCGGGAGAGCGAGACCTTGGCCACGGCCCCGGCGTCGCGCAACAGCTTCTGGAACTGTGCGCGGCTGAGGTTGAGGCGGCGGGCGAGCTCATCCTCGTGAGGCACTCGGCCGAGCTCGACCTCGAGCGTGCGGGTGGCATCGGCCAGCTTGTGGGCGCGGTGGCGGACGAGGCGCGGCACCCAGTCCATGTTGCGGAGCTCGTCGAGGATCGCCCCGCGGATGCGCGGCGCGCAATAGGTCTCGAACTTGACGCCGCGGTCGAGGTCGAAGGCGTCGATCGCGTCGACGAGCCCGAAGATGCCCGCGCTCATCAGGTCGTCCACGTCGACTTCGTCGGGCAGTTTGGCGCCGATCCGTTCGGCATTGTAGCGCACCAGGTACAGGTAGTGCTCGATCAACCGGTTCCGCAGGGTTTCGTCGCCGGTCCGCTTGTACTCGCGCCAAGCCGCGTCCAGTTGCTCCTTGTCAGGGAACGAGCGCACCGCCTGCTCGCGGCTGACGCGACGCGGGCGTCGGTGCGTGTCCCTGGGGCGTTGCATCGGTCTACCGCGCCTCCGCCTCGGTCGCAGCCGGCGGGTCGGGGTCCGGCGGGCCCGGCGACGAGGTCCGCAGCAGGTCGAGATGCTCGCGATCGATCGCCAGCTTTTTGCGCAGCAGGTGTTCCCGCAGCACGCGGTGGGCCGCGGCGCCGGCCACCTGCCCGACCACCAGACCCAGCACCATCGCCGTCAGCGCCCGCACCAGCACGACGACGGGCGAGTTGCCCGCGGCCACACCGGCCAGCAGCGCTGCGCCGAACGCCAGGAGTCCGATTTGTACGCCGATCGCGCGTGCCATGGTTGACGTCCGTGTCTACCTATCGGCCTGCTTCCGGGCGGCCTTGTACGCGCGTCTAGAGGAACAGTCCCGCCATACGTGCCCACAGCGGCGGGCTGCGCGGCGGCTGGCCGCATACCTGCGCCAGTTGCGCCGAAATCGCGCGCAGGCCCGCACTTGCGCGGCAGCGCGGATAACGCAGGACCACCGGAGTGCGGGCGCGAACGGCGCGCGGCACGTGCGGGTCGACTTCGATCCCGCCCAGGTACGTCACTGTGAGTCCGAGAAACCGGCGTGCCGCACCGCTCAGGCGCCCCGCGACCGCCTCCGCCTCGGCCGCGCTGGCCGCCATGTTCACCACGCAGCCGATTCGGCCCTGGTACCCGCCTTGTGACAGAACCTTCAACGTGGCGTATGCGTCGGCCAGCGCGGTCGGCTCCGGCGTCGTGGTCGCCAGCACCAAATCCGCGGCCCGCGCCAACGCGACAACCTCCGCGCCAATGCCGCTGCCGCAGTCCACCAGCACGATGTCGCCGCAGGGCCGCAGCCGCGAGAGGATGTGCCGCCAGTCCGCCGGCCGCAGCGGGCGGCTCCGCCGGTCCGGCCGGCACACCAACGCCAGCCCGCACGCCGCGGGAGTGAGCACCTCGTCCACGGCGCGCGTCGGATCCAGCAACTCGTCGAGTCCCGCGCGGGGCATGACGTTGAGCAGGATGTCCGCGTTTGCCAGCCCGCAGTCGGCGTCGAGCAGGACGACGCGGTGGCCACGCTGCGCCAGATGCAAGCCCACGTTGAGCGCGAGATTGGTCTTGCCCACGCCCCCCTTGCCGCCGACCACGGCGACGACCAGACCGCCCGTCGGCCTCCCGCCCGCCCCGGCGTCTCGTGCTGCCGCCGTGTCGAGATTCATCTCTGCGCGGCCTCGGATGTGCACGTCGCTCAGGACGGGAATACTAGCTCGGCCACGCGCTGGCCGCAAGCTTCTTCGATGTCCTCCGGCACGTTTTGCCCTGTGGTCAGGTACGAGAGGCGCAGCTTCAGGCGGTCGATGGCGTTCAGGATGATGCCAAATCCCACCGCATCGTCGAGCCGTGTCAACATCAGGCTCGCCGGTGTAAGGGCCGCGAAGCCCTGCGCCATGCGGGTCAGGACCGACGGTGTCAAACAAGCCGGCAAGACGAGGTGCGTTTCGTCCGGCCGGGCGGCGCGCAGCAGCGCTGCCAGGCGCGCGAAGCGTGCCGTCTCGCGCAGGCCGACTCCCGGCGTGTCTACGAGCAGCAGCTCCGCGTCGGCCAGTCGCTGGAGCGCCTGCTTGACCTCGGTGATCGTCTGGGCGGCCGCGAACGGCACGCCGATGATTTCGGCGAACCGCCCCAGCGCCTCGACTCCGCCCAGCCGCTGGGTGTCGAGCGAGAGCAGCGCGACGCGGCGTCCGTGTTGCAGGGCGTGTCGGGCCGCAAGCTTGGCGAGCGTGGTGGTCTTGCCGGCCCCGGCGGGCCCCACCACGGCCATGCGCCGCGGGCCGGGGCCCGCGACCGGCGGAGCCGGCGGCAGCAGGTCGATGATGCACTGGCGCACGGCCGCCCGCAGTTCCGGGGGCGCGGGTAGGCGGCCGGGCGGCAGTTGTTCGGAGGCGGCGCGGACCAAGCGTGCGGCGAGGTCCGCGGCCACCTCGTTCTGGACGAGCTGGACGTAGTAGGGGTAAAGGTGCTGGGGCAGGGCGGGGG
>Ga0129299_1001556_pt1 | contig 15299 bp, 13 predicted proteins | sample ConPoolayeCmetaG_FD_94477 | JGI IMG/M metagenome (GOLD analysis project Ga0129299, IMG submission 94477) | Hot spring microbial mat communities from California, USA to study Microbial Dark Matter (Phase II) - Cone Pool mat layer C metaG ... | reverse complement strand
TCAATACCATTCATTGTTGCATTGGGTCCAAACTCAATATCAAGCAAAACAAGTCCGACACGACGCGAATTCTTCTCAATATAATAAATCGCCTCATCCGGTTTTTGGATTGTATGAGTTTGGTAATTGAAAGATTGCACAATATCTGCCATAGTTGTGCAAAAATCCAGATCGTCATCAGCGATGAGGACTAACAAGTTATCCGTTTGAGTAAAATTTAGCATAAGTAAAATTAAGAAATTTTTGGCTCTTTCTGAAAATGAATTATAACTTATTAAAAATTATTTAGTTATAAATATATTAATCAAGACTTAATTTTAATATATTAAGACTGTCATAGATTTCCTGAAAACCTCTGCTGTTTTTTGTATTAAATCTCGGATGCCACTTAAAATATAAATCTGAATTCTTTGCTGGATTTATATATTCAAAATATCTTAATGTATCTCCAATCTCGTTTACAACTTGTGTTTTCAATATAGTTTTTGTTATCATTGACAATATATTGCAATATCTGTCCTGATCAACATTTCCGACTTTTGAATAACTCGTAGTTTTATTATTCATGTTTTCATATTTAAACAATTCTGCCTTGCTATTGAGTTCAAATCCAACTTTTTTGTTTCCAGATTTGAAACTTTCTCCCCACCTTATTATGAGCTCTTTATGGTGAACTTTTGTGCATTCTGCATAGTCAAGACTCTTGCAGGAAACAATAAAGAAAATGCTAAAAAGCAGCCCAATTTTAAAAAACCAGAGTATTTTTTTCATAATTTTCAATAAAATTTTGAATCCTTGATAAACATTCTTCTTTTCCCAGCAATTCCATTGTTTCGAACATACCTGCCCCAGCTGAGCGTCCAGTGATAACTAACCTGACAGTGTGTATTATATCTCTCAGCTTTAACCCTCTGCTCGTTGCAGTCTCATTAGTTATTTTGTGCAAATCCTCATGACTAAAATTTTCAATTTCCGAAAACTTACTCATTAACTCCTTTAAAATTTCGAGAGAATAATCTTTCCAGTGTTTTTCGAAATATTCCCTGTCGAATTTTTCCGGTTTCTGAAACATATAAGGACAGAAATCGATAATCTGATGTAAAAAAGTAACACGTTCCCTGTGAAGCCTTATTACTTTTTCCAGATATTCCTTGTCAAAGTCAGCATAGCCTTTATCTTTGATCATTAGATTTAATTCTTCAGCAAGCTCATTTGTATCTTTCTTCATTAGATATTGAAAATTCATCCAGTTTAATTTTTCGATATCAAACACCGCACCGCCTTTGTTCACTTTTTCAAGTTTAAAGCTATCAATTAATTCCTGTAAATCATATATTTCTCTGTCGCCCGATGGATTCCAACCCAACAAAGCAACAAAATTAATAATAGCTTCCTTGAAATATCCCTTTTTTCTGTAGTCTTCAACTGCCACATCGCCCTGTCGTTTGCTTAATTTGCTCTTATCCTTATTAAGAAGCAGAGGCAGATGTGCAAATTGTGGTTTATCCCACCCAAAAGCTTCATAAAGCAAAATATGTTTGGGTGTTGAGGGAAGCCATTCTTCACCCCTTATTACATGAGTTATTCTCATCAGATAATCATCAACAACATTTGCAAGATGATAGGTTGGATAAGCATCAGATTTTAGCAGCACCTGATCATCAATTTCGCTTGAATCAACTACAACATCCCCCCTGATTATATCTTTAAAATGAACTTTATAATTTTCAGGAACTAATAGCCTAACGACGTAAGGTTCCCCAGAGTTAATCCTTTCCTTTACTTCATTGTCTGATAAAGTAAATTGATTTTTCATTGACTTACGATCATATTTTGAATTTAATCCTTTATCCTGCTGGGTTTTCCTCATTTGTTCAATTTCTTCGGAACTGTCGAAAGCATAATAAGCATGACCACTATCAATGAGAATATTTGCATATTTTTTATATATTTCAAGCCGCTCCGATTGTACATAAGGACCGTAATCACCGCCCACACCGGGACCCTCATCAAATTTTATACCAGCCCAATTCAAAATTTCAATTAATCCTTCTGTAGCATTTTCCACAAACCTTGTTCTATCGGTATCTTCAATTCTTAAAATGAACTTTCCGCCTTGATTCCTGCAAAACAAATAATTATAAAGCGCCGTTCTAAGCCCACCTACGTGAAGATATCCAGTTGGAGACGGAGCAAACCTTACTCTTACACTCATAATAATTTAAAACCTTTTATTTTTTCATATAATGTAACAATTTTTAACGTAATTTGTTGTTTATTAATGTAATTGATGGAATTAATTTAGCTTTTTTTTAATAATTTTATGAAACAAAAGATTTAATTTTGGTATATTATATTTTACAGATGAAGCAAAAATTAATAAAGGTTTTTCTGAACTTTTAATGGCAAAAAAATACTCTGAATATAGCGATATAGAGCTTTATAATCTGATTCTTGAGAATAAAAGTAGCAAAGAATTAGCCTTTGCCGAATTATATAACCGCTATTCACGGAAAATTTATTTTTACTGTTTCAGAATTATTGGAAATCAACAACAAGCTGAGGATGCTTTTCAGGAAACATTTTTAAATTTTCTTCAATCAATCAATCCTGATAGGGTTATGACAAATATCGGCGGCTTTATACTACGTATTGCAAGAAATATTTGTCATAAACATATAAGGGATACGAAAAAACCTATTGTTTCAATAAATGATATTGATTTATCTTTCAACGACGAAAGTCTTGAGAAAAAAGAGCTTGCTTCAATGGTCGTAGCCTCACTCGAACTTTTAAGCGAAGAACAAAGAGAATCCTTGATTTTGCAGGTTTATTACGATATGAGCTATGCTGAAATAGCGGAATTCCTTGGTGTTCCTGTTTCAACTGTTAGAAATTGGATTGTTCGCTCCAAGAGAAAAGTAAGCAAAATTTTAGCTCCTTATTTTGAAAGAACTTGAGGTGAAAAATGGAAAATAATTTTGATAATTCACACTCTGATTTAATTTATCTTTTCCTCGATAGGGAGGCTTCTCCGCTCGAGCAGGAAATATTATTCAAAGCACTTTCAGAAAATTCTGACCTCAGAGCAGAATTCGAAAATGCTCTTGAAATCTATTCTGGTTTTAAGTCAGATAAAAATAATCTTAATCCACCCGTTCATCTTGCTACTTCAATTTTTTCGTCTGCTGGTATGACTTATCCCAATGGATATAATTCTTCTGTTTTAAGTTCACCAGTTTCAAATGGTTTTCTTCCAAAACTGAAAAATCTTTTTAAACCTGCTGCTTTTATGTTTTTGGGTGCATTATTAACATTTTTCTCATTCATACTTTTCAATTCAGAGAATGACAGAATAAATTCAACCAGCAAAGGTATCCTGACGTCTAACGATTTAATCTTAAGTCAGCATTATCTCATAAATACTTTTCTTGCAAACAAAAATAAAGATGTTATTACTGTTGTCAGAAATTCAGCTGTTTCCGATAATCTTGCCGTCACCCAGAGCTTTGAATCAGACAATATTATTATACCTGATTCCGAGACCAAGCACGTTAATTTCCAAAAAATTAATTCATCGGAAATTACTATTAACAATAATACATTAGCTTCTCTTAATTTCAGCAACGAACCATCACCAAATAAAAACCTATTTAGTCTGAGTTCTGCTCAGAATTCACCGCTGTTTTTGAATGAACTAACAAAAAGTAATGATTTTTATTTGGAAATTAAAGGCAATACAAATATTAATCAGTTCCCCGTTGCTTCTCAAAATTTCTCATTTAACCAGATTTACGAAAATCTCGGATTTGGTCTTTATTACAAAATTGGAAAAAATAATCTCGTAGGAGCTTTTGTAGGAAGAGAACCTTTTAGTATTTACCGTGTAAACGACCCTGATTATTTGAATGATTTTACGCCTGTTTCAAATATCTTAACCTTCGGAGCAAGCTACAGGCAGCTAATTCCTGTTTTCGATTTCAATGGATATTTTACTCCTTTTGTTGATGTTGCCACAGGATTTTCCCAGTTTGGAGCAATAACAAAGGGAGCAATCGGATTGAACCTCAATCCAAATAATATGTTCAATTTTGTTGTAGGTCTCGACGGAACAATGCTTTTCTACAAATTCAAAGGGAATATCCAGACCACAGAAAAAATATCCGTGTTTTTCAATTTTGGCTTTAATATTTAGTTCCAGAAATGAATCCTATGTTGCACTGGAATAGATTTCTTCTTGCAGGAATCTTTGTGATTTTCTGCCTTTCAATTTATTCTTGTCACGAGGCAAGTGTTTTTCCAAATAATAATAAACCAGAACCTTATTTTATTACTAAGAATCCGGGTTATTTTCCAAATAAAGTTGGAACGAAATGGGTCTATCTCGAAAACCCAAGACTGCCTTCTGCGGACTCAGTTACAATTGAAATAATTTCAACTATTATCCTGCCAAATCTGGACACAGCATCAGTATGGAAACTGACAAGAAGATCCGATCCGGATTATGATTCACTTATGTATGTTACCTGCCTCAGAGATACAGTAAAATTTTATACTGACCTGAATGATATTTATAATCCCAAAAAAGTATTTATAGCATACGTTTTACCACTTAAAATTGCAAATCATTGGCTATACAGATTGCCAGATAAAGATTCAATTTCCGATCAAGCTATAGTTGAAAGAGTTGAACACATTAGAGTATCAGGTGGTATCGAATACATTGGAGCCTTCTTGATTTATCGCACCCTAAGAAGCCCAAAGGAATATCTCGGAAATGTAAATATTTATTTTGTTCCTTATATTGGTATGGTTAACTATATCCCCAATTTCGGCAAAGAGCCTGCCAATCCAATGGAATTAGTTAAATACTATATCGCAAAATAATTTAAATCCTTCTAAATCTATTCGATTTTTATTACTTTTATTATATTTTCATTCAAGAATCTTGATGCCGAAAGCCCGGCAACCAATACTAATAAATCATCTGAATTAAAACCACCAATTTCTTTTAATAATTCTGTTAGTTTGTTTATATCCTGCTCCGGAAATTGTTCGGGGATCAAATATGCCTCGCAACCCCAAACCAGTGAATTCATCACCCTTTGGACACCGATTTCATCTGTGAGAACTAATATTGGCACTTTCGGTCTATATTTGGCAATATTCAGTGGGGTATAACCCGAACTTGTAAGTGCAACGATGGCTTTAGAATTTATCTGCATTGAAATCACACACGATGCTTTTCCAAGTGCGTCTGATATAAAATTTGTATTCTCATACTCTTCCATTAATTTATGATACCTTGATTCAGTTGCTAATATGATTTTATGCATATAACTAACCGCTTCGACCGGGTATTTACCGATGCTTGTTTCTCCGCTAAGCATAACACAATCAGCACCATCTATCACAGCATTGGCAACATCGCTTGCTTCCGCACGTGTTGGTCGGGGATTTTCGATCATAGATTCGAGCATCTGCGTAGCAATTATGACTGGTTTCCCATGGTAGTTGCAATGTTTTATTATATCCTTCTGCAAAACAGGCACTTGTTCTGGGGGCATTTCCAGTCCTAAATCCCCACGTGCAACCATTATAGCATCAGATTCGTGAATGATATCCTTTATATCTTCAACACCTTCATAACGTTCTATCTTTGCAATAATAGGAACTGTTTTTCTGAAGAGTTTCATTATTGTTTTTAATTCAATTACATCCCGTTCCGAACGAACAAATGATAACGCAACTGCATCTATCCCCTCTTCAAGTCCGAATTTTAAATCTTCAATATCTTTATCACTCAATGAAGGGGCTGAACTCGATACTCCGGGAGCAATAATTCCTTTATTATCTTTGAGAAATCCACCTTTGACAACTGTTGTCTCGATGCTGTTTTTTGTTACTTTTTCAACATTTAATATTATATACCCATCGTCAAGAAGTATAGTGTTTCCTGCTCTAACTTCATTTACCAGATTTTTGTATGAGGTCGAAACGCAATCGGATGTCCCGCATGGTAAATCTTCTATTGTAATTACAAACTTTTGATTTTCTGTAAGTAACACACTCCCGTTTTCAACTTTTCCAATTCTGATTTTTGGTCCCTGCAAATCCTGTATAATTGCAATCTCTTTCCCAGTTTGCTTTGTTGCTGTTCTGATGTTCTGAATATATTGTTTATGAATTTGATGATTCCCGTGGGAAAAATTCAATCTCGCCGCATCCATTCCGTTATTTATTAGTTTAATTAAATCATCAGTTTGATAGCTTGATGGTCCAATTGTGCATATTATTTTTGTTTTTCTTTCAAACATTGATAAACCTCAGTTCTTTTTTTTGAAAATAAAAATTACTTAATTACAATTTATAAAATATGCTAACATATTTCGAAAAAAATAACGATATTGAATTTTGCTAAAATTGATATTAAAAAATAAATGTTAAGTAAAACTCAATATTTTCTTCGCCCTGTAAAATTTGTATTATGAAAAATAAGAAGGAAAAAGCAACCGGAGAAATATACTATAAGAACAAAGGGAAAGAATATTACAGCTATGTTCGCTACGACGTTTTGAAAATGATTCCTGATGGAGTTAAAATTATTCTTGATGTAGGATGCGGGGAGGGATATACAAGTGCTGAAGCTAAAAAAACACTCAAAGCATCAGTTGTTGTTGGGGTTGAACCATTTTTACCAGCCGCAAATATTGCTCTGAAAAATCTTGATAGAGTTCTCACCTCTGATATTGAAGTGCTTGACCTTGACTATCCTGAAGGTTATTTTGATTGTATTATTTGTGCTGACGTTCTCGAACATACACGTGACCCATGGACTGTCCTAAAAAAATTATTCTACTATCTTGGTGATGACGGGTATATTATTGCAAGCATTCCTAATATTCAGAATTATCTCGTAATAAAAAAACTACTTACCAGTAAATTTGATTATGAAGATTCAGGCATTTTGGATAAAACGCACTTAAGATTTTTCACGCTTAACACAATAAAAAAAATGTTTGACGAAACTGGATATGAAATTCTTAAAATTGATTATAATCTAAATTCTGGCTGGAAACTTAACCTTTTGAATAAAATTACTTTAGGCAGGCTCACCCCTTTTTCTGTATTTCAATATCTGATTCTTGCAAAGAAAAGGAAATAATAGCTATCAAACTTATAACCTATCACTGAATCTTTTCTTCGTAAAGCAAGTAGTTTGTCTCTGTCATCCCCATTTTCTTATAAACTTCTATGGCTCTTTCATTATCTTTATCAACATAAAGCCTGAAGCCCCTTACTCTCTTATCACTTGCAGCCAATTCTTTGACTTTCTGATAAAGAGCTTTATAGACACCTTTGTTCCTCATTTCTGGAACAACGTAAACGCTTTGAATCCACCAAAACAATCCATCACGCCAATCAGTCCATTCATAAGTAATCATAAGTGTTCCCACTAAGCCATCATCGGTTTCGGCAATTAAATAAAACCCAAGTTCAGTTTGCAACATCAGGTTTTTTATCCCAGACAGAACTGTTTGAAAATCAAGATTATAACCTTCTGTCTCAAATGCCATCGCTTTGTTGAACACAGCCAATTTATCTGCATCATTCAATCTGCCAAATCTTATTCTAAAATTTTCGATATTACTCATAAATAAAATTGGAAATAATCACAAAAACCTTATTATTGTAAATTAATTAATTTAAATTTACAAATAAAAATGAGTATAATAAATTTAAATACTAACATCAGAGTCAGATATGCAGATACTGACAAAATGGGAGTCGTTTATAACAGTGTCTATCTGGTTTATTTTGAAGTGGGCAGGACTGAACTTATGAGGGCAAACAATCTGCCTTATACAGAGTTCGAAAAAGCAGGATACAATCTTCCTTTGATTGAGGCAAAAGTAATTTATCGGAAGGCAGCATTCTATGATGATTTACTTGTTATTAATGCAAAACTTGACACAGAAAAAATTACTGCAAAGCTTCAATTCGATTATATTATACTTAGAGATAGTGATTTGATTGCCGAGGGTTACACAATCCATTCCTTTATGAATTCATCAACAAAGAGAGCTGTGAAACCTCCGGAAATTTTCTTAAAAGCATTAAGCTTAAATATTTAGCAATATTAATTATAATTAACCGTTTTCTGATTACATTTTGTTATTGTGGATTAAGAATGCCTTTAATAAAAAAGTTAATTTTATTTTTACTTTTAATATTATTTGAAGGAGTTCATCTTTATGCAGTGAATTCTCCTTTTCAATTCCTAAGATTTAACTCTAATGCGAGAGCCGCTGGTATTGCTGGCTGCTTTGAGGCTATGCCAGATGATCCCGGAGCAATATTTTTTAATCCAGCTACAATTTCAACAGTTGAAGAAAAACATTTTTCAGCAACTTTTCTTAAACACGTTCTGGATATTAATTCTGGTAATGTTGTTTATATAAAGAAATTTAAAGATTTAGGCACTTTCGGAGCAGCAGTATCTTTTACTAACTATGGTTCTTTCATCCGCTCTGACAGATACGGATCTCAAATTGGATCTTTTAGTGCCAATGACATTGTTGTTTCGGCAACCTATTCTAACCAGCTTGATACAAATCTTTATTATGGTATTAGCTTAAAATACCTTTATAATAATATTGATAAATATAATTCTTCTTCGATTGCCTTTGATGCTGGATTAATTTATCTGATTCCTGACAGCAGAACCAATATTGGACTATCCGTCCTTCATGCTGGAGCCCAGTTGTCAAAATTTGTTGATTTTTATGAACCATTACCTTTGGATGTCAGGTTTGGAGTGAATAACAGATTGCGTGGTTTACCCCTTCTCGTTAACCTTAGTATTCATCATCTTGCCGACCAATCCAATAGTTTCTTCGATAAATTCTTGAATTTTTCTATTGGTGGTGAGTTTTACTTTGGGGAATATGTTCAGGCGAGGCTCGGTTATGATAATCAAATCCGGCGAAAAGCAGCCCCGCAGAACGATAAACAATTTACAGGACTATCCGCTGGTATTGGTATCAAAACTAATACGGTAAATGTTGATTACGCTATTGCCCAGTATGGTTATAACACTTTTCTGCATCGTATCGGTATCAATTTGGATTTTTAATTTTTGGAAGATAATTTTGTGTTTTGTTTAAATTAAAATGGAGTTTTTTTTATGAATTTCAAGAGCTTATTTTTAATAATGTTCAGTTTTTTCCTTACTTCTTCTCTTTTTGCACAGCAAAATCAGGCTAACCTTCAAGATCCACAGAAGCAAATTATACTAAAACCCACTGTTATCGTCGAAGACCTTGCTTTTGCTTATACAACTCTGGGTAATGTGGAAATCGTTGGCAACGAAGTCGAATCCTTCCTCGGATGCAAAACTATGATTGAAGGATTTATCAAGACCGCCCAGACTACTAATAAAAAACCGGGTGATACTATGGTAGTCGAAATGCCCTTACTTACAGCCCAAAACCTTATTAACCTTCTAAGCAGAGCAAGAATCACAGGGGCTCAGGCTGAACAATATAAAAGATTTATTGATGCTATTGTTGAATCTGGAAAAAATATAAGAAATCAATCAAGATAATTTTATTATTTAAATTTTTTTGAAAGAACTGTCCTTCCAATGAGACAGTTCTTTTTTTTGTCCTGATCTGAAAAATTTTTTGTATTTAAATAGTTAGCGATTTGATTAAATGTATTTAGATCCTATTAAGACTAATATTTAAGGCTCTATCGGGGGAGAATCACTGTAAACACCGTTCCTTCGTTTTCCTTGCTGTTAACTAATATATTTCCGTTATGAGCCTCTACACATTTCTTGACTATTGAAAGCCCAAGTCCATATCCATAAACACCATTTGTATTGGAGCCACGATAGAATGTATCAAAAATCCTTTCCTGATCTTCCATTGGAATCCCTATTCCTTTATCTTTAACCTTGAATACTACTTCATTCTCATGGATACTTAATTCGAGATTTATTTTGCTTTCCTTGTCAGAATATTTTATTGCATTTGATAGTAAATTAGTAATAATCAGCACAACTAAATTTTCATCTACTTTAGCATAAAACGGTCCCCCATAATAAACAAATTCGATCCTGTCATCAACACCTCGAGAAAGCTGAACATTCTCAACAATTGACTGTGTGAGGCTTATCAAATCAATCAGTTCTTTAGTTAATTCAAATTTTCCAGCTTCAAGCCTTCCTATTATCAAAACATTTTCCATCAACTGTGTCAGGTTCAGGACAGTCTTTTGTATTCTATCAAAGTGTTTTTCTCTTTCGGCAAGATTCCATGTTCCCTCGTATCTTCTTAACAAATCAGTAGATAGCATTATCGAGGTTAAAGGTGTTCTCATCTCGTGGGATATCATCGAAATAAATCTTGTTTTTAGTATGTTTAAGTCTTTTTCCTTCTCAACAATTAATTCAAGCTCCTTAATTGCAGCTTTTGTTTCGGTGATGTTAAGCAACATACATATTATCCAAGGTTCGAGCGTTTCTGAGTCAATATAACCAAGAGACATTAATGCGGTTCGCTCATTATTGCCCGATGTAATAATTTGAACTTCCTTATATAATACCTGATTTTCAGCATTTAGACTTCGAAAAGTATCTAATACATCATCTTTTTCGATGAAATAATTTAAATCAGACAACTTTCTACCTTGTATTTCATCCTTTTTAATTTCAAGAAAGTCAAGCAAGGAGTTATTTGTATCAAGAACAGTAAAATCATTAGCTCTGAAAATTATTATTCCAACCGGACTTAGCTCGAACATTTTCAGAAATCTTAATTCAATTTCCTCGAGATATTTCTTTGTCTTTGTGCTTTCTGTTATGTCCCGTGATATATCAAGAATATATTTTGGCTGATTATCTAAGGATTTAATCAATACTTTTTTTGTTTCAAATACTTTAATTTCGTTCGATTTTGTCTTATGAAACTCCTCCTCTATTTCAATGGTTTGTTGAGTTTCGAGCAATTTTTGATCGTAGGAAGTATAATAATCAGCCAGCTCCTTAGAATAAATTTCATAGTTGGTCTTGCCTATTATATCTTCTTCACTATATCCAATTAATTTCTGGACTGTCTGGTTAATATAGACATACTTCAGGGTTTTAGCATCCTTAACTAATATTGCATCAGGTAATGAGTCTAAAATTTTTGAAAAGTATAATTCCTCAACAGGAAATTCAAGCCCATTGAATTCGTAAGAACTACTTTTTAATGTATTAATATTCAAATTGTTAACATTGTTAATTTTTCAATGTTATACAATTATCGTAAAGAATGTAAAAATATTTACTTATTTAATATATTTCTTGATATCAGATACTTAAAATGATGGTGTTGAACCGCTCAATCCAAAGTCAAGTAATTCAGTAATAATTTTTCCATCTTCGCTAACTGCTTTGACCATCCCATTGATAGGAACATCACTATGATACCATCCATCTGAGGTATATTTTCTTCCTAAAACAGATACTTCAGATTTTGTTTTAAATGTACCGTTAAATGTTCCTGCAGGAACTGTTACTGAACCACCATTTGCTCCCGAGCTTAACTTGACATTCATCGAAGATAATAAATCTTTATATATACCTTTTGATAAGCTAAGAACCATACCATCAACTGTTGATACATTACCATCATTATCTTTTATTTTTACCCAGACAATATCTATGTCATCAAAATTCCCTGACTCATTAGCTTTTTCTATTCCTTTTATTAGCATCTGGTTCCATGTCTCGGACGATTCAGTTAATGTATAAAATTCAAAAATCCAGCCTCCCTGCTCCTGACCGACAATAGATATCTTATTAATTGATTTTTTCCCTTCATTAGTATTTCCCTGCAAAACCCATTGCCCTACCTTCAATTGCATAGGTTTCACAAAATTTCCCGTCATAGTAAAAGATTTTGTTGTACTGTTTCCATAATAATTATTTATTCTTTGCTGGAGAGCTGGATTTATTGATGGACCGCACGAAACAAGGATGATTGATAGAACAATTGCTATAAAATATTTCATAAAATCCCCTTAAGTGTTGTAAAAAATTAATTTAATAAAAAATTTAATCATACCAAAAAAAAGGGCTAAACCTCTTATAAGTTTAGCCCTTATACTTACTAAAATTGATCCTTATTTATTAAGGATTAATTTTCCACTTCTTGTGAATGTAGTTCCATTTATTTTGTAGATATAAATTCCTGATGGTAAATTAGAACCATCAATATTGAATTCATAATATGTCTGACCTTCAAGTTTTCCGCTGAAGATTGTCTGTACTTTCTCTCCAAGAGCATTGTACAACTCAATCGAAACTGGTTGAGCCTGTCTGACAGCCATCGAGAAGTTTGTGTTCAATTCAAATGGGTTTGGATAAGCCTCAAAGATTTCAACTTCGTCTGTCATTTGATAATCAACGTATTCTTCATTTTCTCTTGCCCAGTTATTATTGCAGTTGTTACCAAATCCATATTTTGAGCAGAGATAATCTTTTGTTGATTCCCAAACCTCATCATTTGCTGAATTATGAACAATGATTTCACCAATATATCCATCATAGAACTTACCTGTTCCGCTGAAAGAGCCGTCGTGGAAACGTGTTCCGCCAACTGCAGCTCCAACACCATTATTGCTATTGTCTGTGCCCAATTCAACTGTTCCAACTCCTTCATGACCGCTACCATTCAAGTAAACATCAAATCTATCGGTTGATGAATTATATCTCAGTCTTGCCATATAAGTAGTTTTTCTGGATATATTGAAGCTTCTGAAGTGTGACTTGCCACCACCCCAAACGCCAGCATAAAGTTTCTTGTCTTCAATATAGAAGTTTATTCCGCTTGAAGTACCGCCCATTTCAAATAGGACCATTTTGCATTTTTTGGTTCCATTACCATGATCATCATCGTCGTCATCACCATCATCGTCATCTCCACCAGAGTTAATTGCACAAAGGTCACCGCCTTTATAACTTTCCCCTGAGACCACTGTGAAGTTTCCTACAACAAGTCCCGGACCTATCGGTTGTGAACAGCTGGTGTGGATTGATTTGTAGTAACAATTGTTGATATAAATCTTAATTTCCGTTCCCATTTTATTGCCACTACCTTTGCCAGTAAAGCTGAAGGTTGTGTTATTATAAACATATCCACTAAAAATAACCTGACCGTCTTTTTGAACTACTTTAATGTAACCAGAATTTCCTGTGTATTTCAAAGTAAGTTTAGTAACGCCGCCTGAGCATTTTCCGCAGTCATCATCATCTTCATCATCATGTTTGCATTTATTGTCATGCTTATGATTATACTCCTTGCAGTTGCATTTATCACCTATATTATTCTTAGTTGTGAAGACAACAAAGATTGATTTTGAATAATCAGGGTCATTGAGATTCCCTGATGCATTTGCAACTGTAAGGAAGTCTGAATTCTTTTCATTGCATTGATGCTCATTGAAGAAAATTCCTCTTTTCTTTGTTGAGCCAACTTTCTTTGGCAATGTATGAGGAATATTATCCTTATATTGCTGTTTTGCATGATTATCATATTGTGTCAAATCCTCCCAAGACCATGCATTAGGTGGTGATAATGGGAGTTTGGAACCTTTGCATTTCTGTGAGGTTGTTCCTGCGTCCAACCACAATACAGCATTAGTTAAATTGAATGGATAATTAACAACAGTTACTAAAACTGTAACCTGACTCTGATTTCCACTTGGATCTTCAACGCACAACACAACTTCATAAGTTCCCGCTGCATCAAAAGTTAGGTTATTAGGAGATCCATCTTCTTCGCAGAATGATAAAGTTACTGAACCGCTATTGTCTGAACTTCCATCATCAACGTCCGAAGTTGTAATTGTAACTTCTCCGTTTTGACCAAGCTGAACTGTTATATCTTTGCCTTTTGCTGTAGGAGGTGTATTATCTTCAACTGTAATTGTTGCATCATCTGTTGAACAATTTCCTGATTCATCACATACTTTAAGTTTAACATTGTATGTTCCGGGAACTGTGAATGAAAGTTCACCTTCTCCATATTCTTCATCAATGTTATCACCATCGCTGTCATATAATATTGTAAATGTTAATTGTCCTCCGCTGTTGTCTGAGCTTCCATCATCCAGATCTTCCGGGTCAACTGTTACTGTTCCGCTTGGTCCTGTCTGAACTGTGATATCCTGTGCTAATGCTGTTGGATCTTCTTCATCATTAACAGTAACATTTTGCGTTGCTGTTTGAACAACATTACCATTTTCATCTTTCAATGTCCATGTAACAACCGTTGTTCCAATCGGGAACTCAGATGGAGCATTGTTTTCTATTGTGTAAGTGCTTCCATTAACGTTTATAGTTGGAGTACCGAGATCTACGCCTGTTGCAACATCATCACCGGGATCGGTTGTTGTTGTTACATCATTTGGAGCTGTGAAGGAAAGAGGAAAATCAAAAATGAATTGTCCAACAGTTCCTGCTCCTCTAATAGGAGTAGTTGTATAATCCATATCATCGTTTATTGTTGGATCAATTTCTGAATATGAATCAAGTTCTTCATTATCTTCGTTAAAATATGTATTTCCAACCATATAAACATTACCGGTGTATGCCGTATTATTACTAATTAAGCCTAAACCACCAGAGGAAGGTATATTAAACTGAAATCCTGTAATTTTTGAATCGCCGTCAGCAACTGAAGTAATAATAGGACCTTCAGTTGGATCAATTATTGGTGTTCCACCGGTTCCGACAAGTTCAACAGCATTTAAAATTGTAAATGCCTCAGAATAATTATTTCCGGTATTAACAACTTCAACAATGTCTCTTCCGCAAATTGAGTGAACTGCCTGCATTGCATTGCTTATATTATCAAATTCTGAAGCTGTATTGCTATTATCAACAGTAATGTTTCTTGTTGAATAATCTGACAGGTCAGTAATGTATGGTGAGAAATCTACTTTCCCATAAATTAAGCTTGCTCCGGGTAGAACATTGGCATCATCATCTGCCGGTTTGTAATTAGCACTGGTATTATAAAAAGTCCTTCCCCCGTCATAATTATTGCCATCAAAATAATAAAGTTCATGATCAAATTCTCCCCAGCCGTATTGAGGTCCATAGGATTCGTCAAAACCACCTAAATCAAAATCTTCATTCGGTTCTTCCCAATAATTCTCCTGAGCACAAAGAGCATAATCAGTATTATTAAATAAACCAAATCTTGTATTTACATAAATAACATTTCTGTAAACTGTAATATCGT